>Ga0210391_10000036_pt1 | contig 172303 bp, 130 predicted proteins | sample IncBWC12OmetaG_FD_160573 | JGI IMG/M metagenome (GOLD analysis project Ga0210391, IMG submission 160573) | Forest soil microbial communities from Barre Woods Harvard Forest LTER site, Petersham, Massachusetts, United States - Inc-BW-C-12-O ...
CCGGCCTACGGCCTACAGGACTTGCCGCAAATCCCCTTTCAAGAAAGAACAAAAGCGCCCCTCCAAACCATCCCTGGCGGACATTTCTATATGGCAGAAAACCGGACATTTCTACTTTGCGTTGACACGCGCGCCCGCGCCAGACCCCGGGGAGAATCCTGGCCGATTAACGGCACGGACCCATTTTTGTACTGGTACTGAGACGGCGGAGTTCACGCAGCCTGCACGGCGCATTTACATCCGCGTAACTTTTGCCGCTTAGTGTCAGAGCGCTTTTGTTGACTGCTGACCAGCCAACTACTCATGAAATCCATGGAGGATCCACAAAGAATATGCGCAGAGTTTTCGCGACTTTACTCGCCGGAGTACTGCTCAACCCGGGGATGATCGGCGCCGTTCCGCAGCACCAAGGTTTTGGCGGCACAGCCACACCCATCAGGCATCTGGTTGTCATCTTTCAGGAAAACGTATCGTTTGACCACTATTTCGGAACGTATCCGAATGCCCTGAATCTTCGCGGAGAAAATCCTTTTTATGCGGAGCCCGGCACGCCGAGCGTCAACGGCTACGGCCCTGCACTCTTGACTCGCAATCCCAATTTGAATCCCGCGAACGGAACGGGAGCTACGAATCCCTTCCGGCTGAGCCCCGCGCAGGCCTCGACCGCCGATCAGGATCATGACTACACACCTGAACAAGAGGCTAATGACGGTGGTTTGATGGATCTCTTCCCGCAGTTTACGGGCGCGGGCGGAACGGCAATCGGTGGGACCGGGTCGCCGGCAGTTTTCAACACAAACGGCTTGGTGATGGGCTACTACGACGGCAACACGGTGACGGCCTATTGGAATTACGCGCAGCATTTCGCTATGAACGACAACTCCTACGACACGAACTTCGGGCCTTCCACACCGGGAGCTCTCAACGTAATCTCCGGTCAGACCAATGGCGTCATCGACAACGTGAACGGAAGCGGATCGATCGTCGGGGATGGGAACGGCGGCTTGACGGTCAATAGTGATGCGGATCCCATTGGGGATACTTGCTCCACCTCGACCGGAGAGAAGTTCACGCTGGGCGGCCAGAATATCGGAGATCTTCTGAGTGCCAAAGGCGTTAGCTGGGGCTTCTTCGAGGGCGGCTTTGATCTGACGGTAACGAATGCGAACGGCACGACGGGATGCAACCGGAGCACCGTCTCGGCGGTGACGACGGTTAATAAGAAGGATTACATTCCGCATCACCAGCCATTTCAGTATTACACCAGCACGGCGAATCCGACGCACGCGCGTCCGGCCTCGATTAATGAAATTGGACACAACGGCCCGGCGAATCATCAGTACGACACCCATGATTTTTTTGACGCGGTGAGCAAGGGAAATTTCCCCGCGGTTAGCTACTTGAAGGCTCCTGGCTTTCAAGATGGCCACGCGGGCTATTCCGACCCCATCGACGAGCAGAACTTCGTTGTGACAGTGATTAACTTCCTCGAAAAGACTCCCGAATGGCAGAGCACCGCGGTGATCATCGCGTATGACGATTCCGACGGCTGGTATGACCACCAGCAGCCCCCGATTGTGAATCAGTCGGCGACGGCTGCCGATCAGAATGCGGCGGGTGTCCAAATCTGCGGCTCCGTCCAAAGCGCAACCGCAACTGCCCTGCCAGGCATCAACGGCGGCAACGCGCAGGGGCGCTGCGGCTACGGTCCACGTTTGCCTTTCCTCGTGATTTCACCTTACGCCAGGAGAAACTTCGTAGATCACACCACGACGGATCAGAGCTCGGTCGTCCGCTTTATCGAAGATAACTGGCTTGGCGGCGAACGTCTCGGAGGCGGATCTTTCGATTCTATCGCCGGTCCGATCAACAACATGTTCGACTTTGATCGTCTCCGCGAGGATGGCATCCTCATCCTCAATCCAAACACTGGCGAGCCACATCCTCCCTCCTTCAAGTTCTAGCGAGGACCGGGGAGGATCGGCGTATTTCATCCTTTCCGCTACAAAATGAGAGCCTTCAGCGGGCGTGCGAACTCCGATTCGCACGCCCGTTCCTTTTTGTGGCTGCTGTCATACAATGACTTTCCATTTCACGGGGGCCGGCGTGCCAATCACGCGAAGAGAGTTCTTAGAGCAAAGCAGCCTGATGACGGGAGCGCTGCTGACTCATCAATCGGGCCACAAGGGAACGGTTGTCCTGGCGCGCCCTGCGCTGGACCCGAACTCACTTACGCCGTTCGTAGATGCTCTGCCCATTCCAGGGTCTGCGAACAGCGCCGGGAGCCGGCCCAGCCCGGCCAATCCCACAGTCAAAATCCCGTTTTACCGTATCGCGATGCGGGCATTTGAAACAAAAGTCCATCGCGACATGAAGCCCACACGTATGTGGGGATTTGGCGGTGCGTTTCCGGGCCCGACGCTTGATTTGCCCAGCGGGCAAGAAGTGTTGATCGAATGGGCCAACGAGCTTCCGCAAAAACATTTTTTGCCCATCGACCACAGTCTTCATGGTGCCGAGGCGGACAAACCGGAAGTGCGCGCCGTATCTCATCTTCATGGAGCGAAGGTGCCGCCGGAGAGCGATGGCTATCCCGAGGATTGGATCGTACCGGGAAAATCCGCGGTCTATCACTATCCAAATCAGCAGGACGCGGCGATGCTCTGGTATCACGACCACGCCATGGGAATTAACCGCCTGAACATTTTCGCAGGCCTTTTGGGCGTGTACATTCTGAGGGATAAGCCCGAAGAAGCTCTGCATTTGCCCGGCGGAAAATACGAAATCCCGCTCGTGATTGCGGATCGCATGTTCGATAAAGATGGCCAGCTCTACTATCCGGTTTCTGGCAAAACGGAATCGCCTTGGATCCCCGAGTTTTTTGGCGACGCGAATTTGGTGAACGGAAAGCTGTTCCCCTTCCTGGAGGTTGAGCCACGCAAATACCGTTTTCGAGTACTGAACGCTTCGAACGGACGGTTCTACCGGCTCGTTCTTTCGAATAAGCAGTCCTTTCACCAGATCGGAACGGATCAAGGGCTGCTAGCCGCGCCCGTACCTGCACAGAAAATTGTGATTGCGCCCGGGGAGCGGCTCGATCTGATCATTGATTTCAAGGAGAGCGCCGGAGCCAAAATCGTTCTCCTTGACGACTTCGTTCCACTGCTCCAGTTTCGAGTTTCGCTGGCTGGAGCAAAGGACAACAGTGTTCTGCCAGCGAAACTTCAGAACATCGAGAAGCTGCAAGAATCCGCGGCCGTCAAGAGGCGCATGCTTTCGCTGGATGAAGTCGACGACCTGGTGCAGAATCCCGTAAAGATGATGCTCAACGGTTCCACCTGGCACGACCCGGTTACGGAAAATCCAGTACTCAATTCAACGGAAATTTGGAGCTTCGTCAATCCCACGGACGATTCTCATCCAATCCACCTGCATCTAGTGAGATTTCAGATTTTGGATCGGCGGAAGTTCGAAACGTTCGGCTATCTCAGCAAGCAGCAACTGAGATTCACTGGACCGCCGGTCCCTCCTGACCCTCAGGAGGCTGGCTGGAAAGACACGGTGCGCGCGGAGCCAGGAATGGTGACGAGGATCATTGCCCGTTTCGAGGGCTACCCTGGCCGATACGTCTGGCACTGCCACATTCTGGAACACGAAGACAACGAAATGATGCGGCCTTACGACGTGCTCCCGGCGAAGTAGAGAACCGTTCGCCAGCGCAAACCGGATCCACTTCTACGTAAAACTTTGGGCGGAAGAGACAACCCCGCGGAGGTGGTGCTCATCCGTTAAGTCATCCTCCTGGTAGAAGGAGGGATGATCGTGCATTGGCTCATTGCGGCTGGCGTTGGCGGAGTGCTGTTTGTCGGCGGCGGATCGCGGGCGGCTCTCGGGGGCGAAACCGACCCGGCGAGCCGCAACACAGGAACTGCGCCCCTTGAAGCCCCAGCTCCTATCATTGACGGGATTGAGTTCCGGGGGTTGCGCCACATCTCTTCGGATGCGGTGCGGGCGCAGATCTTGTCTCGCGCGGGCGCGGGACTCGACTTGAAGCGGGTCGAGTCCGATGTAAGAGCGCTCGGGCGTCTGGGGTGGTTTGCGGAAATTTGGGTCGAAACGCAACCCGCGCAGTATCCGTCGTCGGCTTGTCGCGACGTCGCAATAACGCCCGTACGACTTGTCTTCCACTTCGAAGAACTTCCTTATCTCATAAAAGTGGAATACCAGGGTTCGCGGCTGCTTTCGCCGGCGCAGATCGAAAAAATCCTAGTCGATAAAAAACTGGCTCCCCGATTGGGCGAACCTGCCGATCCGGCAAGTCTGATGCGCATCGCGAACTTGATCCACTCGGCTCTGGCCGAGCTGGGACATCCCGAGCCGCAGATACAGATTCGCCACGAGGAATCCCCCAACGGCACAGTGCGGGTGCGCTTCGCCATCGAGGATGGGCCTCACATCCCCGTCGGGCGCATCGAGCTCGAGAGCCATCCTGAAATCCCAGCAAAATTGCTCCGGCGCGAGATGCGGCGGACGGCGCCAGGCGCGCTTTTCGCAACCTGGCGCGGCAAAGGTGCATATACGCGCGAAGGGTTCGAAGAGGATCGCTCAAGAATTCTCATCTATTATCAGGATCACGGATTTCCGGAGGCGCGGATCGGCACCGTACGCACTTCGGTTTACGAAAAAAAAGCTAGCCGTTGGATGCCGTGGCCGCTTCGCACACGTGGGGAGCGTCTTGCCATTTCCGTGCCCATTGAAGCCGGCCCCTTTTACCGGGTCGAATCCATCGCTGTCAGTCCGGAACTGGTCAAAGCCGGCGGGAAGCACGGCGCCAAGCTTCTGGCGTTTTCGAAGACGCAATCCGGTGCCACGTACTCGGCAAAAGCGATGGAAGATTTGCGCCATGCGTGGGTAGCCGCTGCTCGACCAAGTCATGCGAGCGAAGAAGCAGCCGCGGATCGAAGCATCGAAACTTCTCGAAGATTCGATCCGCAGACGCACCTGGTGCGCGAGGGCATTCTCTTCAGCGACGCGTCCCCTTACGTCGTGCGACGCATTGATTTCACCGGCCTTCATCGCTTCAGCGATCGCTACTTGCGGCGGCGCATCGGTCTAGGGGAAGGCCATCCGTTTGATGAGCATGCGCTCGAAGCCGGGCTCGCGCGCCTCGCCAAGACCGGCTACTTTCGTCAAATTAAAAAGGACGACGTTCAGGTCCACACGGACGACATCACGCATACCGCCGACGTGACCATCCGCGTTTTGGAAGCGGGCCAGCAGCGCACGTCCTTCTCCGGAGGGCTCGGCCAGTTTGGCAGCACTCTGGGAATCGCCTATTCTTTGTTCGATCTTCTTCAGCGGGAGGAATTGCTTTCCGCGCAACTTGACGGAGGGCCGGAAAGTCTGCAAATCGTGCTTGGGCTGGTCATGGAGGGCTTTCTCGGCTCGCGCAGCTCACTGGCTTTCTCGATTTTCGACAATGTGCTGCGCCCGCGCTTTCTAACCGGTGTGAAGGGACCGTTCTACACTTCCCAAAGCGAGGGAGCAAACGCAGGTTGGAGCTACCCCTTAACAAAAACGGATTCTTTGGCGGTGAACTACAGCCTCTCGCATACAAACACGGTTTATTCCTCCACTCCCCCCGCTTCCACCTCGGCCCTGCCCGTCAGCGACCTCCGCGCAGAGACTTCCAGCAGCGCCCTGGGGCTGGGCTGGACACACGATGCCGGCAGTGATCGTTTTTCCATCGCAAATTCCATCTCTGGCGGATATCTGGGCGGCACAGAAAATTTGATTCGCTCAAGCGAAGGGTATTCGCGAATCTTTCCCGATCCTTTTTTCAACCATCAAAATGCCTGGGCTTTTCGTACGACGTTCAGCGCGGTCGGCAGCTATCAGGGCAATCTGCCGCTCTACGCGCTTCTCTTTTCGGGCGATGCGCAGGTACGTGGGCTCAGTTCCGGTGAACTGGGACCCTACGCCGCAGTACCATCGGTTTCGAGTTCGGGAAACCAAGCCTATTCCGCCCTCCCGGCGGGAGCCAACGTGGTCAGCGCAGCGAATGCGGAATATCGCGTGCGACTTGCTGGAGGAACCGAAGCAGCAGGCTTTTTTGATTTGGGATCGGGCTGGCTGCTCCCTGACTGGCTCGGGCAGACACGCCCAACGCTACTGGATTCCACGAACGGAATTCTCCACGGCTCCATCGGAATCCAGCTTCAGTGGACGGTGCCGGGCGTTCAAGTTCCCGTGCGGGCCTATTATGCAGTCAACGTCTTGCACTTGAACCGCTTCCTGCTCTTGCCGGACGGCACCTTGTTCCATGCGCATAACAAGTTGTTCGCTTTCGGCTGGGCGCTCGGTGCCCTGTTCTGAGCACTGACTCTGTACTAGACTCCAAGCACCATGAAATATCAAAAACAAATTAAGGAATGTGAGCGGCTCTCCGCACCCTACTGCGTCACGAAGGGTGAAAAATTTTGTTTGAAAGACTACGACACGAACGACACCGGCGAGGTGAAGAACCAGGAGCACGGCGAGAAAATCATCGCAAATCGCGCAGGCTTGCTCACCAATCTGCAGGAAAAGCTCTATGCACAGGACCGCTGGGCGCTGCTGCTGGTTATCCAAGCGATGGACGCCGCCGGAAAAGACGGCGTAATCAAACACGTCATGTCCGGAGTGAATCCGCAAGGCTGCGACGTCCATTCCTTCAAGACTCCGAGCACCGAGGAACTCAATCACGACTACTTGTGGCGGGCGCACAGCCGCGTTCCCGAGCGAGGCATGATTGGAATCTTCAACCGCTCGTACTACGAAGAAGTTCTGGTCGTCCGAGTGCACCCCAAGATCCTGGAAGCCCAGAAGCTGCCGAATCCTTTGATTACCAAACACATCTGGGAGCAGCGCTACGAGGACATCAACGCGTTCGAACATTATCTGACGCACAACGGCATTGTGATTTGCAAATTCTTCCTGCACGTTTCAAAAAAAGAGCAAAAGAAGCGCTTTCTCGAGCGCCTGGAGGATTCAAAAAAGAACTGGAAATTTTCGATGGCTGACGTCAAAGAGCGCGGCTATTGGAAGGACTATCAGGAAGCCTACGAAGAACTCATCCAGAATACGGCCACGAAGCATGCGCCATGGTACGTGATTCCTGCCGACAACAAGTGGTACACGCAACTGATCGTAGCCTCTGCAATCATCAGCACGCTTGAAGAGCTCGATCTCTCCTTCCCCGACGTGGACAAAAGTAAAAAGAAGGAACTGGAGAGCGTGCGCAAGTCGCTAGTCCGCGAGTAGCACGGAACGCGGCGGGAAGCTGAGCAGATCGAAATTATTGCAGTCCTTCGTCCTGGAGGCGGGCTGGAAATCAAATGCTGCTGACAGAGGGCTGACGGCCTGCGAGTTTCACCATGACGACTCGGGAGCGCCCGTCGGCAGCGCGCCATCCCGGGGTCGGCCCCCGGTCGGCGACGCTGTTTCTGACGATGCTCGGGTCCGACTTCCTGAGCTATTCGCTGGTCCCATCCAGCCCGCCGACCGCGAGATCTGAAACCAACTGAGCCTGAATAGCGCAGAAAGAAAGACACCGGGTCTGTTCCACTGTGAAATGCTTAACTGGCTTTGTCCCGACATGGGAATCCCCCTGTTCCGTCCATTAGCCGCAAACTCGATAACGCTTCTTTTTTCAATAGTTTAGATCAAGCCGCGGCATGGATCTCTGGCCTCAATCTTGCCCCTAAGAATGGGGCTCTGTGCTTTTCTGCGATTCCCAGGGGCTGGGGGATGCCGGCAACGGAGTGAGGTTGGTATTTGTACCGCGTGCGCCGGTACTCATGCCCCAGCCGCTGCTACCTCTCAAGAGGCGGAAGCATATGCCTCTAAACGGATCCAGCTGAATCGAGTCGCCATTGGTCTGGCCTCGCTTGTAAAGAGGGAAGTGAAACGATGAGTAAAAAAGAAGAAGACTTTTCGGGACCAGTCTGGAATCTGACGGAACTGCTCGAGAGAGTCGACAATGATCAGGAGCTGCTGCGAGAACTCCTGAATATTTTTAAAGAGGACTTTCCCCAAACGATTCAATCCCTGCAGTCAGCCGTAAACGCCAAGGACTTGAAAAACTCAAGCAGGCTGAGCCACACCCTCAAGGGAATGCTTTCCAGCCTGGGCGCAACACGCGCAGCAGCCGCAGCGGCGAAACTGGAAGCGCTCTCTTCCGCCGGAGAAACTGCCTCGATGGAAGGCGCCTTGAACGCCCTGGAAGCCGAGGCTCATCGTCTTTTGCCGGAACTGGAAGCCTATATGGCGGAGGTGCGGCATTGAAGATTCTGATTGCAGACGACGAGGCGCTTTCGCGTCGTCTACTCGAAAGAACGCTGGATCGCGCGGGCTATGAAGTTGTCGCTGTGGAGAACGGCAAGCAAGCGCTGGAACAGCTATCTAAGCCGGAGGGGCCTCGTCTCGCTTTACTCGACTGGGTCATGCCGGAGCTGGATGGGCCGGGCGTGTGCCGCGCGGTTCGCACGCGCTCGGAACAGACCTACGTCTATATGGTGCTCTTAACTTCCAAAGGGTCGAAGGAAGAAACTGTTCTGGGTCTCGAGTCTGGAGCCGACGACTATTTGACAAAGCCGTTCAACGCCGAAGAATTGCGGGCTCGGCTCCGTGTGGGAGAACGCATTTTGCTCCTGGAGGACCGGCTAGTGGAAGCGAGAGAGAATATGCGTTTTAGGGCCACCCATGATCAATTGACTTCCCTTCTGAACCGTGGCGCAATCATGGACTTGCTTGCGCGAGAACTGCACCGCTCGCACCGTGAACAAAAATCTACCGCAATCCTGTTGGGAGACGTCGATCACTTCAAGCTTGTGAATGATACTTTGGGTCACGTCGTGGGAGACGAAGTCCTCATTGAAATTGCGAATCGCTTGCTCGCCGCGGTGCGATCTTACGACTTCGTGGGACGCTACGGCGGAGAGGAATTTCTCGTGGTCCTGAATAACTGCGATCCGGCCTTCGCTCCGGGCCGCGCGGAAGAGATTCGCAAATCGATCTCTAATCTTGTGATCCAGACTGCAAAAGGCCCTCTCACCCTCACCATGAGTCTTGGACTGCTTCTGAGCTCGGAGTGGGGAAAGAAACCTATCGAGGAGCTGTTGCACGAAGTGGATATCGCTCTCTATGAAGCTAAAGCAGCCGGCCGCGACTGTCTTCGGATTTCGAAGCCGTCGACGGCAGTGGAACTGCCGCCCGCCACCTTACCGCAATCCGTGCGGCTCCGGCATTGATGCGTCTCCCTCCAGACGCAACCTAGAAGCGCTCAGGCACCGTTGGTCTTTTGGCGCGCTTGATCCATCAACTGGCGCATCGCTGCGCTCGATCCTGGTGCTTTTTTCTCTCGCCAAGCCTCCAGCCGTCGGCAAGTATCTTCAATGTTTGAAAACAGTTGCGGATTCTTGAATGCAGATCGCCAGATGGGCACGATGGTGTGCATGCGGTCCCAGACCACCCAAATCTCTCCATTGCTCTCGAAGAATAGCTCATCGTTGATCAAACCGCGATTCACGATACTGGCCACCATATCCCAATAGCTGATCACCATGCGTATAAACGTGTTTTCTTCCCCGCCTTGCGGAAACTTCTGAATCATGTCCTCGGGCGATGTGGGATGAAAGTGTTCGAGGAACCAGCCACGTGCTTGCCGCAGCCTGGGCTCACGCCTCATCTCATAGAGCTTCAGCATCAGATTCACTTCTTCATATGTAACTTGGCTCATGACAGGTTCTCCTTGCTCTAATTTTGGTGCTCTGGCTTGGGGGTCTCTTGGGGAGAAGGAGGGGCGCTCACCAGCTCGAAGCGTTGCACACTCGATAGGGGAAGGCCTTGGCGTTGAAATTCGATTTGGATCCGGCGGCGCAGCTCGCGGGAGACCTCGTCCTGCCGAGTCGGCACGGTGCGCACCTGTAACCGCACTGTCAGGGCTGAACGGTCAAAGTCTTGCACGCCCAGAATGCGCGGGCCATCGACCAGCGCCTGGGACCACGAGGGGTCCCCGCGCATCTCCGAGGCTGCGGCTTCCAGTGCATGCATGCTTTTCTCAAGCGACATTTCGGGAGCAATGGAGATGTCCACAAAGGCTTGCGACCAGTCGCGGCTAAGATTGCTCACGCTGCGAATTTCGCCGTTGGCGATCGTCACCAGCGCTCCGCGGGCGTCTCGCAAAACGGTGCGCCGCAACGTCAAGATTTCGACGCGCCCGATGGCGTCTCCCACTTGGATTGTATCACCCATCACGAATTGGTCTTCGAGAACGATATAGATGCCCGTGATCAAGTCTCGGACGAGATTTTGTGCGCCAAAACCGATCGCGACGCTGGCGAGGCCTGCTAGAGTCAGGGCAGGAGTCGGATTAATGCCGACCTTGTCGACAGCCGTGAGCAGCGCCACGAGCCACACCACTTTGCTTCCGGCGCTGTAAAGGACGCCAGCGAGGGTACGGGTCTGCTGTTCACGGACCTGGGCTGTCCGGCTCTGCGTGGCGGCAGGCTTGACAATCAGATTGGTGACAACGCGGAGAAAACGGTTCGCGAGCAGCGCAATCAAGAAGATGGCGGCGAGGTCAAGTGTGGAGCTTAACGTGAATTCGGGCCAGTGAATCGAGAGACTGGTCATCGTTTTTTCGGAAAGGAGAGTATAACATTGGACCAGCGGGGATGCGCGGCTGAAGAAAGTTCTGTTTTGAGCGCGCACCTCGCGGTGAGGTAACGATGTCGGACACGAGGCGCAAGTTTTTGGCCGTTTTGGCCGGCGCTGGCACGCTGGCGATAATCCGCACTGAGGCTCAAGCCATCCAGTCCAAACCTTCGGGTCGGCCGTCGGCTCCGGACCCGAGCCCGGATGCGGACGATTCCTCTTCCCCCTTGGGGAAGTCTCCTACCAAAGTGATGCTCGAGGCCAATGAGAAGGACATCAAAAAGAACATCGAGAAGTTGTACCAGCTCGCGACTGACCTGAAAGCGGAGGTGGAGAAGACGGACTCCTCCCAGGTGCTCTCGCTGGGGATGCTCAAAAAAGCCGAGGAAATTGAAAAACTTGCGCACGACATCAAAACGCGCGCAAAGGGCTGAGCGGCGGAGCTTCTGCATCCGGCATCCGTTACTCAAACTCGCCTGGGGTCGCCCGAAAGCGCTCTGGCGCGGAAGGCGCGCAAGCGTTAAAATAAGAATGCACACAACTGTTTTCGCGTAAGCGCGTTGCGCGTGAAGGCCGTGAAACGCAACAGTGCGCCCGTAGCTCAGATGGATAGAGCGACAGCCTCCGAAGCTGTAGGTCGTGAGTTCGACCCTCACCGGGCGCGCCACTTCAAAAGAGAGTCTCGTTTAACGAAAGATCTCGATCTCGCCGAAACTGCTCCTCGTTTAGGGCATCGCCGGCACGAGCTCGGGCGTTAATCGATGTCGTCGGAATCTTCCTGTTCCGGCTGCTCCGGTTCCAGCCGTATCTCCGGAAGATTTGCGCTATGCAGCTGCCTGTTCAACGCAGGAAGATCGACGGACTTCAGTTCTTTCCACTGTCTCGATACTTCCGCAAAAGCCTTTTCGGTTTCTGTTGTGGCGTTCCTTTGTGCGCTAGTCGGCGTAGCATCCGCACGTCCTGCCTCCGCATAGAGCGTGGACGCATCGCCATTGACGCGGCCGAGCGTCGGCTTCGGAGAAGGCGGAGCGAAAAAACCCCCGCCACCCAGGAGAGCAGAAAGTTTCTTGTCGAACGCAGCGATGGCATCCGCGACAGGTCCGTTCGCCTGCCCCAGAAGTTTCTGCAACTGTTCGTGCGCCGGACGCGCCTCGAGCAGGGCTTCAGAGCTTTCCGTCATCATCTTTGCCAGGCGCGCCTGCATCTGGAACATCTGCGCTAGCCCTTCCTGAGAAGTCTTTGTGCGCGGATCCATCTTCACGGTCAGCGGCTCAGTGAACGTACGCCCGTCAACGGTAAGCCGGACGGTATACTGCCCGGGAAGCGCACTCGGCCCGAGCGGCAAGCGTGGTGTGTCTCCTGGTATCGCAGCGATTGGATAGTCATAGCGCGTGGATACGGGCGTGGCGTAGTGGAGGTCCCACACCCATCGGTGCATTCCCATGGTCGTAGCGGGAGTCTTCTCCCTGCGCACCCAGTAAGGCGGAATCAGCTGTTTGGCGAGGTCCTCCTCGCTCAGCTGCGGCTTGTCCGTGCTCGAGTAGCGCCGCACAACTTTCGATTGGGCATCCAAAATCTCGAGTTTGACGGCCCCCTCGGCCGGTTGCGCAAGAAAATAATCAATGATGGCGCCGTCCGGCGGATTCTTTGCTGTAGGCTCATCCGGCGGGATTGGCGTGTCCGTGTTGGTATCACGCATGACGCGATAGGCCGCTCCTGGCTTGAAAAGAAACGCCGGAGATTTTTCCATCCCCTCGTTGATCTGCCGCAGCGGAGTGATGTCGTCCAAAATCCAGAACGAACGGCCGTGCGTAGCGACGATCAGATCGTCGCCGTGAATCCAGAGATCGCGCATCGAAGAGTGCGGCAAGTTGAGTTCCAGGCTCTGCCAGTGGTCGCCGTCATCGAAGGAAACCCAGACGCTCGTTTCCGTCCCCGCAAACAGAAGCCCCTTCCGAACGGAATCTTCGCGCACCGTATCAACAGCCGAATTGTCAGAAAGGCCGCTGATGATCAGTTTCCACGTCTTTCCGCCATCATGCGTCCGGTAAATGTAGGGATGATTGTCGTCAATGCGGAAGCGGCTTACGGAGGCGTACGCCGTCTCGTCATCAAAATGCGATGCGGCGATCTGCGTTACCTTGCTCCACGGCGTCAATTCGGGCGGCGTCACATTTTTCCAATTTGCGCCGGCGTCTCGCGTGGTCCAAATCAACCCTTCGTCGGTCCCCGCCCAAAGAGTGTTCAGAGACTTGAAGGACGGGGCCAGTGCATAGACCACCCCGCGCTGCTTGTCCGCATTGGGGTCTTTACCCGCCGAGTTCCCTACACTCGGCGGTACCCCCGAATGCTCGCGCGTAAGATCGGGACTGATCGTCTTCCAGTTGCTCCCGCCATCTGTCGTTTTGAAAAGATAGTTCGTCGCGTAGTAGAGCACTTGCGGATCGACAGGCGAAAAAATAATCGGCTGCGTCCTGTCGGCTCGGTACCTGGCATCAGCAACCGGAACAGGCGCAACATTTTGCACCTGCCCCGTTTTCAAGGAATATTTCGTAACCTCTCGCCGGCCCGCTCCATAAATGATGTCCGGATTCAGCGGATCGGGCGCAGCGTAACCGTATTCAATGACGCCGACAGGATGCCAGTCGCGATATGTAATCTCTCCATCGTTTCCGCGGCTCGAAACGCACACAGAACCGCTCTCCTGCTGCCCTCCGCAGACCAGATACGGAAACGAATTGCTCGTCGCGACATGATAAAGCTGGGCCGTTGGCTGGTTATACCACGTGCTCCAGGTCTTCCCCCCGTTGACGGTTACAAGCGCGCCTTGATCGCCGACCAGCAAAATAATGTTCGGATCATTCGGATTGATCCACATATTCTGATAATCGTCGCCTCCCGGAGCCCCGCGAAAACTCATCCACGTTTTTCCGCCGTCCACCGATTTCATGGTCACCGTGCTCGTGCAATAGACGATGTCCGGATTTTTCGTGTCAACTCTCGGCATCGGCAAATCCCCTCCGCCGATGCGCCCCGCCGGCCGAGGATCGGTCGTGATGCGTTGCCAGTTTTCTCCTGCGTCGTCCGACCGATAAATCCCGACGTCGGAGCCTTGGCCAGTCTCGCCACGGGCGCTAGCCACCGAGGCATAGAGCCTGCTCGGCTGGCTCGGCGCAATCGTGAGATTGACTTGGATGACGCCCTTGGGCAGTCCGTTTGTCAGTGGTTTCCAGTTCTTTCCTCCGTCCGTCGATTTAAAGAGTCCTCCACCGGTCCCGTTGTACTGATTTCCGTCTTCCCAAGGACCGAGCCGCAATTCCCAAAGGCCCGCATACACCACATCGGGGTTCGAGGGATCGATCTCCACGTCCGAGCCGCCAACGTTTTCACCTTTCGAAAGCACCTTCTGCCAGTTTTGTCCGCCGTCGGTCGAAAGATAAATTCCGCGCTCTTCGTTCGCTCCATAGGGATGGCCAAGGGCCGCCGCAAAAATGCGGTTCGGGTCGCGCGGATCAACCGCCAGCGCTGGTATGCCCTGACTGTCACGAAGGCCGAGGTGCGTCCATGTCCTGCCCGCATCGGTGGATTTGTAAATCCCATCGCCGACGGCGAGATCCGGCCGAGCCAATCCTTCGCCGCTTGAAACGTAAACGATGTTTGGGTCAGACGCAGCCACAGCGATTGCTCCCACGGCCTGCGATGGCTGATCGTCGAAAATTGGCGTCCAAGTGCGCCCCGAATCATCGGTCTTCCACACCCCGCCATTTACCGCCCCGACATAAAATACATTCGGCTGGCCAGGCACGCCGGCGGACGCGCGTGTCCGCCCGCCCCGCGTGGGACCAATCATCCGCCAGCGCAACTCCTGAAACGTGCTCTCGGGATACTGCTGCGCTTGAGTGATCTTCGCGATGGGCAACAGGCAGAGCCAGCAGAGCGCAACTATCGAGAGTAGTTTCAGTCGATTCACGAAGCACCTCAGAGAAAAATTTTGAATGGCGCCAGAGAGAACAAACTGCGTCCGGCTACGCTCAGCCAGATACGGAGTTCCGCCCGCAACGGGAAGCAATTTACAAAAGCAGGCGCCGCGCAGAACTATGAACCCAATCGCAGGAAAACTCAATCCACCTCCCTCCGTTTCCTTCGAATGGCGTAGCATGCTGTGCCCCGACTTGCCCGGGAGTACTGATCAGGCGGCCCGTAGAACCGCTCGACCAGCCGTCTAATCCTTGTGAGGTTTCCGTTCGCAAGGTAAACTTTCGCCAGCATTTCTTGCGTAAAGCTCGTGGGGAGGTACTCATGGCCCGTGTTGTCCGCTGCGGCCTTATCCAGGCCAGCTGTGAATGGTCGCCCGAAAAACATTCCCTCGCTCAGATCAAACAAAAAATGATGGCCAAGCATGACGACCTCATCGCCACCGCTGCCAAGAAAAAAGTCCAAGTCCTCGGCCTGCAGGAGCTTTTCTACGGACCCTATTTTTGCGCCGAGCAGCAAACCCGCTGGTACGAACTCACCGAGCCCGTCCCCAACGGCCCCACCGTCGCGCACATGCAAAAGCTTGCAAAGAAACATCAGATGGTCCTCGTCGTTCCCATCTATGAAGTCGAAATGACGGGCGTCTACTTCAACACCGCCGCCGTAATCGATGCCGACGGCCGATATCTCGGCAAATACCGCAAGCACCACATCCCGCATTGCCACCCCGGCTTTTGGGAAAAGTTTTATTTCATGCCCGGCAACGCCGGCTATCCCGTCTTCGAGACGCGCTACGCCCGTGTGGGCGTCTATATCTGCTACGACCGCCACTTCCCTGAAGGCGCGCGCGTCCTCGGCCTCAATGGCGCCGAAATTGTCTACAACCCTTCTGCCACCGTCGCCGGCCTCTCGGAATATCTCTGGGAACTCGAACAGCCCGCCCATGCCGTCGCCAACCAGTATTTCGTCGCCGCCATCAATCGCGTCGGCACCGAAGCTCCTTGGAAAATAGGCGAGTTCTACGGCAAAAGTTATTTCTGCGATCCACGCGGAAAAATCGTCGCCCAAGCCAGCCGAGACAAAGACGAACTCCTTGTCGCCGAACTCAATCTCGACGACATTCAAAAAGTCCGCGACACATGGCAGTTCTTTCGCGACCGCCGCCCTGAATCCTACGGCGAGATCACGCGCACACGCTCCGGCCAGACCTCGGAAGCCGCCGATTGAATCTTCCCATGCCGCCCAGCAAAACAGCCGTCGCCACCCGAACGCAAAGAATAGGAATTGTCATTCCGAGCGCAGCGAGAACTCTGCTTATCGTTCCGTACGAGCACTTCGAGGCGAGCGCACTCAGTGACTGACACGCCCTCCAGCGCCCTCGCGACGGAAACCATCCGTACCAGCTCGCTCTACAACGAAGACCTCGCCCCCGTCCCCACCCAACGCCGTATCTGGGGCACCTACAATTACGCCGCCCTCTGGATCTCCATGAGCGTCAACATTCCCACCTATCTCCTCGCCAGCGGCATGATTGCCGGCGGTATGAGCTGGAAGCAAGCCCTCTTCACCGTCTTCCTCGGCAACGTCCTCGTGCTCATCCCCATGCTCCTCAACGCCCACGCCGGCGCTCGCTACGGCATTCCCTTCCCTGTTTTCGCCCGGGCCTCGTTCGGCGTCCTCGGCGCCAACGTCCCCGCCATTTTGCGCGCGCTCGTCGCCTGCGGCTGGTTCGGCATTCAAACCTGGATCGGCGGCCAAGCCATCAACGCCATGCTCATCGCTCTCTATCCAGGATGGGAACATTTCCCCCTGGGCCCGGCGATCTGCTTCGGATTTTTCTGGCTCCTCAACGTTCTTGTCATCGTCCGAGGCATCGAAACTATCCGCTTCTTGCAGGGAATCTCCGCCCCGTTCTTGTTGCTCATCGGCCTCGCGCTTCTTCTCTGGGCTAAAGCGAAAGCCGGCGGCTTCGGCCCCATGCTGGCCACGCCCTCCAAATTTCGCACCTTCGCCGATTTTTTTCGCTTCTTCATTCCCTCTCTCACAGGCGTGGTCGGCTTCTGGGCCACCGTCTCTCTAAACATTCCGGATTTCACGCGCTATGCACGCAGCCAGCGTGATCAAATGGTGGGCCAGGCCCTGGGCCTTCCCCTAACAATGACCTTCTATTCCTTCATCGGCATTGCAGTAACATCCGCCACTCTCATTATTTTCGGGCAAGCTCTTTGGAATCCTGTCGACGTTCTCTCGCGCCTCGGCAATCCGTTAGCCGTCGTTATTGCCATGATCGCCCTGCTGATGGCGACCCTGAACGTCAACGTTGCCGCCAACGTCGTCTCGCCCGCCAACGATTTCTCCAATATCTATCCTCGCCGCATCAGCTTCCGTACCGGCGGCTTGATCACATGCGTGATGGGAATCGTGATGCAACCATGGAAGCTGATGTCGAGCTACGGCAGCTATATTTTCGGCTGGCTTGTTGGCTACTCCGGCTTTCTCGGTCCGATCGCAGGCGTCCTGATTTGCGATTACTTCGTCATCCGCAAAAAGAATCTCTCCACACAGGATCTTTACCAGCGCGGGGGCCTCTATGAATACTCCCGCGGCATTAACTGGCGGGCCGTCGTCGCCCTCGCCGCCGGAGCCGGAGTCGCCTTCGTGGGCCTCTTCGTTCCGGCCCTAAAAGCGCTCTACAATTACGCCTGGTTCGTGGGCTTCGCCGTAAGCTTTCTCGCGTATCTCGCGCTAACCTCCAGACCCGCACCGGTTGTCGAGGCTGCAGACTGAGAGCAGAAGATGAAAAAATTGTCATTCCAAGCGAAGCGAGGGATCCGCTTTTTCTTCTGGTCTCTGTCTGAAATCCTTTTCTTTGTTTTCCGTTCGACTTTCGACTCTCAACTTTCGTGAGGCTCCCATGGACTTCGGCATAACCATCAAACCCGACATTCACATCGACCGCATCGTCAGCCTGACACAACAGGCCGAAGCCGGCGGCTTTTCCTACGGCTGGATTTTCGACTCCCATGTGATCTGGAAAGAGCCATTTCCGTTGCTGACGCTGATGGCCGCAAGCACGCAAACCATGCGCCTCGGCACCTGTGTCACGAATCCCGCCGTCCGCGACGTGACCGTCTCCGCCAGCCTCTTTGCCACCCTCAACCTCGCCTCCCGCGGACGCATGCAGCTAGGCATCGGACGCGGCGACAGCTCCCGCCGCGTTCTCGGCAAAAAACCCACGACCCTCGAAAATCTCGAGTCCTTCGTCCACGTCTTCCGTGAGCTAAATGCCGGGCGAACCATCGACCTCGATGGAGTCCCCACAAGTTTCCCGTGGGCCAGCGGCGAAATTCCTCATGTTTGGGTCGCCGGCTATGGCCCCAAAGCACTGCGTACCGCGGGCCGCATTGGCGACGGCGTCATCCTCCAATTCGCCGATCCCGATCTGATCGACTGGTGCCTCGGTTTCGTCCGCGAAGGCGCCAAGGAAGCCGGCCGCGACTTCAGCAAGTTTCAGGTTATGGCCGCCGCGCCCGTCTGGCCCTCGGCAGACCTAAAAACCGCGCGAGACCACGTCCGTTGGTTCCCCGCCCTTGTCTCGAATCACGTCATGGATCTCATTTCCAAATACAAGCCCGAGGAGCTGCCCCCCTCGCTCACCTCCTTCGTAAAGAATCGCGGCGGGTATGACTACCATCACCACTGCGAAGTAGGCAGCGACAACGCCGATTTCGTCAGCGACGAAGTCATCGACCGTTTCTGCATCATCGGTCCCATCGAAGCCCACCGCAAAAAGCTCGAAGCCCTGCAAAAGGTCGGCGTCACCCAGTTCAACATCTATCTCATGTGCGGCGAGGAAGAGACGACGCTCGACATCTACGCCCGCGACGTTTTGCCTCACTACCAGCCTGAACCGCTTTCCTGAGGCCGCAGCGACACTCTATCTCGCAGAAAATATGAGACTTACTATTAAATTCACACTTCTGGAAGTGGTGATTGTGCGTGGCTTAATATCCCTTAGAATGAACGCCTGCAAAAAACAGAAAGGAGGACGTACCCTGTCCATGGCCTTTTGCTACTCACTTCTAGCCACACCGGTCCGCCTCCGGAGGTCCCCTCATGCGTTTTGACACCGTCATCACGAACGGCACCATCGTCACCGCCTCAGATACCTACGTTGCCGATATCGGCATCAACGCCGAGAAGATCTCCGCGATTGCTGCCGAGCTTCCCATCGAAAACGCCGGCCAAGTCATTGACGCCGCTGGCCTTCTCGTCATTCCCGGCGGCATTGACGTGCACACTCACCTGGACATGCCCTTCGGCGGCACGACAAGCGCCGACGACTTCCAAACCGGCACGATTGCCGCCGCCTTCGGGGGCACCACCACCCTGATAGACTTCGCCATCCAGTACAAAGGACAGACTCTCCGTCAGGCCTTTGATACGTGGATGAAAAAAGCCCATGACAAAGCCGTGACCGACTACGCCTTCCATTGCATCATCACCGACCTCGGCGCCGCACAGCTCGAAGAGATGGGCGAACTCGTACGCGAAGGCGTTACCAGTTTCAAGTTATTCATGGCGTATCCGGGCGTGTTCATGCTCGATGACGCCACCATTTTTCGCGCTATGCGCCAGGCCGCTAAGCACGACGGCCTAATCTGCATGCACGCGGAAAACGGCGGCGCGATTGACGTGATCGTTCAGCAGGCTCTTGCCGAAGGCAAGCGCGCACCCAAATATCACGCGCTCACGCGGCCAACAACCGCCGAAGCAGAAGCCACTTCGCGCGCCATCGCCCTCGCGGAAATGGCCGGCGCTCCCGTTTACATCGTTCACCTCTCCTGCAACGAAGCCCTTGAAAAAGTCCGCGAGGCCCGTGACCGCGGCCTGCCCGCCTACGCCGAGACGTGCCCCCAGTATTTGTATCTCTCTCTCGAAAACATGGATGCACCCGGCTTCGAGGGCGCCAAGTACGTCTTTACGCCGCCTCTGCGCGAAAAATGGCACCAGGAAAAGCTCTGGCAAGGCCTTGCGAAGGACACCCTGCAGGTTGTCTCCACCGACCACTGCCCCTTCTGCTTCAAGGAACAAAAAGAATTAGGCAGGGACGACTTCACGAAGATTCCGAACGGCGGCCCTGGGATTGAGCACCGCCTCAGCCTCATCTACACGGGCGGCGTCCACGGAAAGCGATTCTCCGCCAATCGCTTTGTCGAGCTTGTCTCGACCGCACCCGCAAAGCTTTTCGGTCTCTATCCCCGAAAAGGAACCATTGCGGTCGGCTCCGACGCTGACCTGGTGATTTTCGATCCCCACGTGGAACAAATCATCAGCGCAAAAACTCACCACATGCGCGTGGACTATTCCATGTTCGAGGGCATTCAAATCAAGGGAGCGCCGCGAAAAGTTTTCTCTCGCGGACGCGCCGTGATCGATGCAGGAAAATTTGTGGGCCGCCCCGGCGCAGGCCGATTCCTCCGCCGCCAGACACATACCACCGTCAAATGAATAGACTGCGCCAAAGCACCCGCGGAAAAAGGTCCCGGGGCCAGCACGCCGGACCTAGAAGAACGCTCTTCTACGGCTTTTGTTTCGATGGATCGCTGGGGTCGGCGGCTGGCCCCGGCGCAGCAGCGGTGGGTGCTTCATCGACTTTGGGCACCGAGATCTTCTGCTTGTCGTCCACGGCAAAGAGCATGTAGTGGCTGAAGCTGTGGCGTCGGTGGATGCGCCGCCCCTTCCAGTCGTAATACACGTCGGCGCTCTGCGGCAGCCACATCTTCACATCGCCCTTGTTGAATTTCACTGGACCATATTCAATGTCCGCGTGATCGGCAACCAGTCGGATTTGAGGCACCGGCGAAACCAAATCCGTCTCCAGCCTCACGATCTGATAGTTGTCCGCTGAAATCCAGGCCCGGCCCTTCAAAGCGACCGGATAAGACGGGCCATCGGCGCCGATCCTGTATCTTTTAATCGTGTTCGGCTTGTCCGCCCTTTGCTTGAAGTGAACTTGCCAGGCGAGCCCACCGCCGCTTCTCGCCAATCCCTCACAAGTCATCTCAAAGTTTACGGCGTTATAGGGATGGAAAATCAGGACGAGAGCCGGCAGCCCGTTCGTTGCCACTCCATCCGGAAATTCGGCGGGGGAACCGCCGCTGTTCCGGTATTCCTCCACGTTCAGATAGCCATGCTGCACTTCCTGAATGGAAACCACATAATCGAACTTCCGCTTTTCCGGTGACGACGCGAGTCCGAATTTATTGATCGATTCATGAGTGAGAGATTCCGTTGCCGCAAACCGGTCGACATCTTTCACCAGCTCCATGAGTTGTTTCCCGGCTTTACTCACCACGTCATCTACAGAACAAGTGGCGCCCGTTTCGACGGGCGGCACCTTCTCGTCCACGTTCGGCGGCAACCAGTTGGAGGGCACAGGCAGAGCAGTGGCCGCCGATGTCACCGCGTCCATCTCGCGTGCCGCAGCGGCGTCATCGCCGGACGCATCGCCTGGTTGAGGATTCTTTAACCGTTCGAGATCTTTACTGGCTACCGTGTCCGCGGGGTGCGCCTGAACGTAGGCTTGCAATACATTTATCGCTCGCTCCGTGTCCCCACGTCCTGCCAGAGCTCTCGCCAAGACGAGTTGAACGGAGGCTGCTCGCTCGCGGCCCAGTCCGATGGCGCGTTCAGCTTCTTTGACCGCCTCGTCGCGTTGGCCTTCGAGCAAGAGAGCTTCCGCGAGGAGCGCGTGTGCGCGCCAGGATAACGGGTCAGCTTGTACCGCCCGGTTGAGGTAGGGCACCGCTTCGGCAGCCTTGCTTTCATGAAGTAGGTCGAAGCTGACAGAAAGCAGCGCACTCAAGTGTTTGGGGTCGAGTTCAAGAGTCTTCATCCAATAGGACTTGGCCTGGGCCTTGTCGTTCACCTGCGACGAGTAAACACCGAACAGATATTCAACTTCTGCACTCGTCGGAGCAGCTTTGCGCGCGGCCTCCAAATGAGCTCGCGCATCATTCGGCTTGTTGGCCCGCAACGCTTCCAGTGCCTTGCCCACTTCCCTTTGCGCCTTGGGGGCAAGTACAAGCAGGGCGGCAGACGAGGCCGCATCTTCCGCGTCGGGGTTCGGCTGCACCACGACGGTGACTTTCACCAGTGTGGGTTCCGGAGCTTCAATTTGTTTTGTAACTACGAGATATCCCGGGACGACAACCTGAGCCGTGTACTCGTCCGTCGGCACGCTGTTGAATCTTACGTACCCTTTTTTTCCGGTTTCCTGGTTATAAAATTTCCCACTCAGTTTTGATAGGGTAACGACAAAAGCTCCTGGAATTTCAACGCCGTCAGGTCCTGTTACGTGGATATCGATATCCGCCGTCTTCATCATGCTGGTTGCGACGTCCAGCGTCGCCTGCGGGTCCTGACCAAGTGGAACAGGCGCCGGGCGACCGGCGCGGGCGACCGGTGTCAGCAAGAATCCGGAGGATAAAATCAGAATGACCCAGAAATATTTCAGAAGACGTACACCCATGTGACCCGCCCATTCATTACTTGTTCGGAGGACCTGATAGCTGCCCTTATGATACTCCCAATTTTTGTGTGCCGGGTAGCGGGAAGCGCGCCGCACAGCCCAGGTTTGCGGGTGAGAGCCGCGGTGGTAGAGTACGCCCGAATGGCAAAGGGCAGGGAGAAGAAGCCTCGGTGGAATGAAACATCGTTCGATGACCATGACTGAAAATCCCTCGGAAAAAACGGGGCCGGGCGGCGGACTCGCCCGGCAGCTTGGCTTGTTTGGTACCACGATGGCCGTCATGGGTGGGATCATCGGCGCGGGGATCTTCATTAATCCCTACATCGTCGCAGACAAGGTGCATACCTCGACGCTGATCCTTAGCGCCTGGGTTGCCGGCGGCCTCATTGCCCTGCTCGGCGGCTTTATCTACGCCGAACTGGCTGCCCGTTTGCCCGTGGTTGGCGGTCAGTACGCCTATCTGCGCGAAGCGCTTCATCCCGCTGTGGCATTTCTCTACGGCTGGGTACTTCTCCTAGTCATCCAGACGGGCGGCATGGCGGCCGTCGCCGTCACCTTTGCCCGATATTTTCTCGAGTTGACACGCTGGCCGGTCAGTGCCTCACTCATCGCAGCCTCCGCTCTCGCTCTGCTCACGGTGATCAACTGCCTGGGTGTTCGCGCCGGCAGCCGTGTGCAGTCGGCGATGACCCTAGCCGCGATAGCCGCCATCGGTATGCTCGAGCTATTCAGCTTTCTTCGCGGTGGACCATCGCAAATTTCCTGGCGCCCCGTTCTCGACCAGCCCATGTCCATGGGCTTGGTCTTCACCTTTGGAGCCGCCATGACGCCGGTGTTGTTCGCGTACGGAGGCTGGCAGACTTCCAGCTTTCTGGCTGGCGAAGTGCGCGACCCGCGCAGAACTCTGCCGCGTGGGCTCGTTCTGGGTGTTCTCGGAGTGATCGCGGTGTACACCTCGGTGAATTTCGTCTACGTGCGCGTGCTGGGACCCGCTGGACTGGCCGCCACGATGACGCCGGCATCCACGGTCATGCGCGTGCTACTTGGTCCCGGCGGAGGCTCCTTGATTGCCGCGGGAATTGCGTTCTCTGCGTTCGGGTTCCTCGGGCAATCGATGTTGACGGCGCCGCGGGTGTATTTCGCGATGGCCGAAGACGGCATCTTTTTCCGCAGCGTGGCGTGGATCGATCCGCGGACACACGTGCCGGTGATCGCCATCCTGCTGCAGGGACTTTGGGCCATCGTCATTGCACTGACCGGAACGTACGCACAAGTCGTCAACTATGTAGTGGCGATGGACTGCATGTTTTTTGGTCTGACCGCAGTGTGCTTGCTCGTGCTGCGCCGGCGCGCAGTAGCTCAAGGCTCGGCCGCGATCGAGTTTCCTGTACCGGGCCACCCCTGGACGACTCTTCTCTTCATAGCCGCGGAATGGATGGTCGTCGCCAGCACGTTTGCTCACGATCCGAAGCGCTCGTTGATCGGGCTCGCTATCGCTATCGCCGGGTTGCCTGCATACTATTTATGGCGCGCGAGAAACAAGGGAGAAACAGCGACATGAGCGGTTCGGGGCAATCGAAGCGTTCGGTGTATATGGAATGGGCGAAAACACGCTCGCACGCACGGTTTAACCTGGCGACCAGCGGCCTAATCAGCGTGCCTTTGTCTGAATTTCCAGTGCGTTTGGAGGATTTGGAGATTACCGCGCCCGGCGCTTACGGTCACGCGGCGCTGCAAGAGCGGCTCGCGCGACACAACGGCGTGCCCGAGGCGTGTGTGGTCGCGGCAACGGGCACTTCGATGGCAAATCATCTGGCGATGGCGGCTGTGCTCAATCCAGGCGATGACGTTCTGATCGAACAGCCCGTATATGGGCCTATGCTGGACGTCGTCGAATACCTCGGAGCGCGGGTGAAGCGGATCCCACGGAGATTTGAAACAGGATTCGCGCTCGAACTCGAGGAAGTCGAGCGCGCCATCACGCGCGATACGCGGCTCATTGTACTTAGCAACCTGCACAATCCGAGCGGCGCGCTGATGCCGTCGGCGACTCTCCGCGCCATTGGCGAAATGGCACAACGGGTTGGCGCCCACGTTCTCGTGGACGAAGTCTACATTGACATGCTCTTCGACCGCGGAGCGCCGTACTGTTTTCCCATTGGCCAATCCATCGCGACCGCAGATGACAACCCGTTTATCGTCACCAGCAGCTTGACGAAAGTCTACGGACTGAGCGGCTTGCGCTGCGGCTGGGTGCTCGCGTCGCCTCCCCTTGCCAAGCGCATGTGGCTTTTGAATGACCTGTTTGGAGCCGTTGCCGCGCACGCCGCCGAGCGCATGTCGGTGATCGCCTTCGATCAGCTCGAGACATTCCGCGAGCGCGCGCGGGCGCTGCTCATCGCCAATCGTGCGATCATCGAGTCCTTTCTCGATTCGCGCAGCGATCTGGATTGCTTCCGGCCGCCTGCGGGTACGGTGTTCTTTCCACGCCTCACCCACGGAAACCCGGAAGCATTTTTCGCGTTGTTGCGGGAGAAGTACCTAACGACGGTCGTGCCGGGCTCGTTCTTTGAGATGCCACAGCATTTCCGGATTGGCATCGGGGGTGAGACGGCCGGCCTAGGCGCCGGGCTGGATCGTTTGAGTGCGGCCCTTGATGAATTCAGAAAGCAATAGCCTTTCAGGCTAGCGCACGCGCAGGTTACTAGCTCGCAACTGGTGACAGGCTGGGCACCAATCGGGCAGGCTTGGGACCTTTCCCTGCATTCTTTGTGGTGGAATAAGACATTCATCATGGGTCGAGAATGAAAAAACTTAGATTCCTGGTTTCTCTTACAACCGACGACAACGACTACCAGATTGAGCAGTCGGAGTCCGCCGAGCAAGTCGCGCGCAAAACAGGCGTGGAAATACAGATCATCCACGCGCAAAACGACGCCATCAATCAGAGCACGCAAATCCTGAAGGCCGTGCAATCTCCTAAGGAATTGCGGCCGGACGCGATCATTTTTGAACCGGTCGGCGGCACAGCGTTGCCCCAAGTGGCGAAGGCAGCCGTCAGCGCCGGAATCGGGTGGGTGATCCTGAATCGCGACGCGACCTATATTGAGGAACTGCGCAAGACTTCCACAGCGCCGGTTTTCGGCATAAGCTCCGACCACGTGGAAATTGGGCGCATCCAGGGCCGCCAGATGGCTGCGCTGCTCCGCGGCGGAGGCTCCGTTCTGTATATCCAGGGGCCCTCGGAAAATTCGGCAGCCAAAGATCGAACCGCGGGCATGCAAGAAACCAAGCCGGCGAGCGTACAAGTCACCATGCTCAAGGCCCAGTGGACGCAGGAGAGCGCGCAGCGCTCTGTTCGTTCGTGGCTAAAACTGACGACCTCGCAACGTGCGGCCATCGATCTGATTTCCGCACAAGATGACTCGATGGCCATGGGTGCTCGGGATGCTTTCAAGGAATTGACGAACGAAGACGAGCGCGAGCGATGGTTGAAACTGCCATTCACCGGTTGCGATGGTCTGCCGAAGACCGGGCAAGCTTGGGTGCGCAGCGGGCTTCTCGCGGCCACTGTTTTTGTTCCTCCGAACACCGGTCAGGCGATTGAAATGCTGGTAGACGCGATTCAAAATCGCAAGATGCCGGCGGAACGCATTACCACCTCGGCTGTTTCTATCCCGGCTCTGGATGCGCTGGGTCGCAAAAAGCTCTAATCGACGATTATGGCGGCCCTTCGCGCCATATAGATCCCAGGGGGCGGCATCGTTTACGCTGAGCTTCGCAGGTGCCATACCCTGAGGGCTCTCTTCTCCTGGGCACTGCTTCTGGCATTCTGTTCTTCCGGCTCACCTTTTTCCTCCCGGATTCTTGGCGTTTCGTCCCCACTAAAACGATTTTGTGACTTCCTCCCCTGCTCAAGAGGCGTATAATGCCGCGGGCCGTAATTTCGCCGGGGCGACACGGCCACTTTGGAGGGGTCGGTATGCGCAGCTCGCGTGTTAGTAAATCGGTTGACCGCAGGCAATTTCTCGCTGCGACCGGCGGAGGCCTGCTGGCCGCTGCGGTTCCTGGAGGAGTCCATATGAAGAACTCCCTTTCTCGCGCTAGCACGGACGCTGCTCCCGCTGGAGCCAGTCCATCGACCGCTTCGCCCTCGTCACAACGCAAAATTCCCATCGGTGTCTTCGATCCCGTCTATGACAAGTTTTCTCTGGATGAAATGCTCGATAAGGTAAGCGCGCTGGGCCTCGAAGCAATGGAAATCGGCACGGGCGGCTACCCGGGCACGAAACATTGCCCGGTGCAAGAGCTGCTGGACGACCCCGCCAAAGCCAAGGCTTGGCTGAAAAAATTTACGGATCGTGGCATTCAGGTGGCCACACTCAGCTGCCATGGGAATCCCGTTCACCCGGACGAAAAGCATGCCGAGCGGGATCGTGAAAGTTTTCGCAGAACGGTGTTACTTGCCGAGCGCCTGGGCGTGAAGGTTATCGTCGGATTTTCCGGCTGTCCTGGGGGCACGCCGGCAGATACCCAGCCAAACTGGATTACCTACCGCTGGCCGCCGGAGTATGCGCAGATGCAGGATTGGCAATGGAAAGAAAAGGTCGTTCCTTATTGGAAGGAAGCGGCGAAATTCGCGCGCGAACACGGCGTGCATCGCATCGCTCTCGAAATGCATCCCAATTTTGTCGTCTACAATCCGCGGACACTTATGAAACTCCGTGAGGCAGTCGGCGAAGAGATCGGTGCGAACAATGATTTGAGCCACTTATTTTGGCAGGGCTGCGACCCCGTCGAAGTGATTCATTTCCTGGGTAAGCAAGGTGCGATTTATCACGCGCATATGAAAGATACGGTATTTTTTCAGGACAACGTCGCGAAATATGGTGTGCTGAATTTTGCTTTCGAGACCAGCGATCTCGCCAACGCCTCGGAAACTTTCCGCGCCGTGGGCTACGGTCACAGCGCGAGCCTGTGGAAGTCCGTCCTGCAGGCCTATATGGATGTGGGCTATGAAGGCATCCTCAGCATTGAGAATGAAGATCCCATCCTTTCAGGAGAAGTAGGCGTCGAGCGCGCTGCCTACGTCCTGAAAAATGTTCGTAAAGAAATTCTCGAAGGATGATCAGTCTGAAGCAAACGACTTAGGGAGGCCCTATGCAAAGGCGTGATGCGTTGAAATTTCTCGCGGCGGGTGCGATGACTCCGGCTCTCGCCCCTCAGCTCTTCGCATTTTTTCAGGACGCGCATCCCGCCTCTGGTTATGCGCTGCGCACGCTCAATCCTCATCAAAACGCCACTGTCATTCTCATGAGCGAGATCATCATTCCGGAAACCGACACGCCCGGTGCAAAAGGCGCGCGGGTCAACGAATTTATCGACGTGATTCTCACCGAGTGGGCCACGGAAGAAGACCGCGGCCATTTTCTGGAAGGTCTCGCCGGCGTGGACAAGCAAAGCAACGAACTTTTCCTGAAGGATTTGGTCGATGCGACTCCCGCGCAACAGCTCGCCTTGATGCGCGCGCTGGATGAAACGATCGCCATGGGTCCGCCGCGGCCCGCGCGCCACGGCAACACCGTCCCCGAATGGGACACGCAGCTCAGAGGGAATTTCTTCTCGGTCTTCAAAGGCATCACGCTTCACGGTTACTACACATCCGAAATTGGGTTTACGCGCGAACTCGGATTGGAAATTATTCCCGGCGCCCAGCATGGTTGCGTACCGGTAGCGGCAGAGAAAAAGGCTTAAGGGAGATTCGCATGGCGGCCAATACCTACGACGCAATCGTTATCGGATCGGGAATCACCGGCGGATGGGCGGCAAAAGAGCTCACCGAAAAAGGCCTCAACACACTGGTCCTCGAAGCAGGACGCAGCATCACTCCGGAACGCGATTATGTCGAGCACGTTCCCGTTTGGGAGCTGAAGTATCGCGGGTGGGATGATCACGTCACGCGCATGAAGACGCAGCCCATTCAGCGCGAGTGTTATTACGCTTGCGACGAGTATTCGAACAACTTTTTTGTGAGCGATACGGACAATCCTTACACCTCTGAGGAAGGCAAGCACTTTGCGTGGATTCGCGGGCGGCAAGTTGGCGGAAAATCCCTCACATGGGGACGGCAGAGCTACCGCTGGAGCGATCTGGATTTTGAAGCCAACTTGAAGGAAGGCATCGCGGTGGACTGGCCGATCCGGTATGCGGATATTGCGCCGTGGTACGACTACGTCGAAGAATTCGCCGGAATCAGCGGACAGGCCGAGGGGTTGCCGCAACTGCCCGACGGAAAGTTTCTGCCCCCCATGGAAATGACGTGCGTCGAGCAGGACGTTCGCGCGGCGATGGCGAAACATTTCGATGACCGCATGATGACCATCGGACGCTCGGCCGTGCTCACTCGCGTTCACAAAGGACGCGCTGCCTGCCACTACTGCGGTGTTTGCCACCGTGGCTGCATTACCGGGTCCTATTTCAGCAGCTTGAGCTCAACTCTTCCGGCGGCGATAAAAACCGGCAAATTTACCATCCGGCCTTACAGCGTCGTTCACAGCCTGGTTTTTGATCCCTCAACCCGGCGCGTCACGGGCGTGCGCGTGATCGATGCGCAAACCAAGAACGCTCTCGAATTCAAAGCGCGCGTCTTTTTTGTTTGCGCCTCCACTCTCGAGTCCACGCGCATTCTGCTTAATTCGGCGACAACCGAATTTCCGAACGGCCTCGCCAACAGCAGCGGCGAACTCGGCCACAACCTCATGGACCACCACATGGGCGCCGGCGCCAGCGGAAAGATGCCCGGCCATGAAGACAAAATGCCTTTCGGCAATCGGCCGAACGGCATCTATGTGCCGCGGTTCCGGAACGTAAAAACCAAGCAGCCGGATTTCTTGCGCGGCTATGGCTACCAGGGCGGCGGAAGCCGCGACGGCTGGTCGCGCGGCGCGGCGATGGTCGGGCTCGGGCCGGAGTTCAAGAACATGCTCAAAATGCCGGGCTCGTGGCGCATGAGTCTCGGCGGTTTCGGCGAGTGCCTCCCAAACCACGACAATTATGTCGAAATCGATAAAGGCAAGGTGGATGCCTGGGGCATTCCCACTCTGAAGATTCACTGCGCCTGGGGCGAAAATGAACTAGCTATGTCCAAAGACATCGCCGTCCAGGCCGCAGAAATTCTTGCCGCTGCTGGCGCCACGGAAATTTCCCCGTTTCAGAAGCCTTCGCCACCCGGGCTTGGGATTCACGAAATGGGCACGGCGCGCATGGGCCGCGATCCGAAGACTTCCGTTTTGAACGAGCACAACCAGGCGCACGAAGTGAAAAACCTTTTCCTCCCCGATGGGGCTAGCATGGTTTCAAGCGCTTGCGTCAACCCTTCGCTCACCTACATGGCCTTGACGGCCCGCGCTTGCGATTTCGCCGTTTCTCAGTTGAAAAAGAACGAGTTGTAACTCGAGGTCCTCGAAATGTCGCAAGTGATTCGCTCGCCGAAAATGTACGACGTGTGTGTCATCGGGTCCGGCGCGGGAGGGGGCACCGCCGCGAAAATTCTGACAGAGGGTGGCCTCAGCGTCGCGCTGCTCGAAGCCGGTCCTCCGGTCTTCCCCGAAAAAGATTTCAAAATGCTTATGTGGCCCTATGAACTGCCGCACCGCGGAATCGGTGTGGGCGGCCGCGCGGCGGAAAATTTCGGCGAATTCCTGGCTCCTAACGGAGCCTGGCAAATCGAAGGCGAACCGTACACCTCCGCGCCCGGTTCAAACTTCCAGTGGTTTCGTTCCAGAATCGTGGGCGGTCGCACAAATCACTGGGGCCGCATCGCGCTGCGTTTTGCCCCGATCGACTTCAAATCCGCCACCCGCGATGGCCTCGGCGACGACTGGCCGATCACCTATGACGATCTCTCACCCTATTACGACAGAGTGGAGTCCTACATCGGCGTCTTCGGCACTCACGAGAATGTTTCAAGCGCTCCCGACGGGATGTTTCTCCCGCCGCCAAAGCCGCGCTGCACGGACCTTATCGTCAAGAAAGCCTGCGACAAGATCGGTGTGATCTGCATTCCTTCGCGGCTGGCGATCCTCACGAAATCCGTCAATGGGCGCCTTCCCTGCCACTACTGCGGCCAGTGCGGACGAGGCTGCGTTACCGCCTCTAACTTCAGCTCGAGCCAGGTGATGATTCCCCCGGCGATGAAAACCGGCAGGCTCACGATGATCACGGGCGCGATGGCCCGCGAAGTGATTCTCGGCAAGGACGGCAAGGCCGAGGGCGTCTCCTACATCGACAAAGCCACGCGTACCGAAAAACGTGTGAACGCCCGCGCCGTCGTTCTCGCGGCCAGCGCCTGCGAATCCGCGCGCTTGCTCCTCAACTCGAAGTCCGCTCAATTCCCCGACGGTCTCGCCAACTCTTCCGGCGCCGTAGGCAGATATCTTACCGATTCGGTCGGCAGCGACGGCTGGGGCATCATCCCTCAACTCGAAAAAATGCCTCCGCACAATCACGACGGCGTCGGCGGCATGCACATGTACATTCCGTGGTGGAAGTTCGACCGCAAGAACGATTTCCCGCGCGGCTATCACATCGAGTTTGGTGGCGGCCGCGAAATGCCCGGCGTTGGCGAGTTTGCTGATCTCCTGCACGAAGAGGAAGGCTACGGCGCGACGTTGAAAAAGCGCGCGAGACAAACATACGGCACAGGCATCGGCATGGCCGGACGCGGCGAGATGATCCCCAATCCGGACACCTACTGCGAGATCGACCCCAACGTTGTCGACAAATGGGGCATTCCTGTCCTCCGCTTCCATTTCAAATGGAGCGAATACGAAATACGCCAAGCCAAGGACATGCAAGAAACCTTTCGCGCCATCATCGAAGCCGCCGGCGGCGAATACAAAACCAAAACGCCTCTCGGAGGCGAACGGCCCTTCGGGATTGCGGAAGGCGGAAAAATCATCCACGAGGTTGGCACCGCGCGTATGGGTGCCGACCCGAAGTCTTCCGTCCTAAATGGCTTTTGCCAGGCGCATGATGTGAAAAATGTTTTTGTCATGGATGGCGCGCCACTCGTCACCAATCCCGATAAAAATCCGACTTTGACGATCATGGCTTTGGCTTGGCGCTCGTCCGAATACCTGCTCGACGAAGCGAAGAAGGGCAATTTGTAGGCGGGCCATAATCCGTATCAGCGCAAGAAGCATGGGGAGAACTTCAGGGAGACATTCTATGAGCGAACACTCCGTAACGCGGCGCGACATCCTGAGAACACTGGCCGTAGGCGCGGTCGGCGGCTCCGTGCTGCAAGTGATTCCCCTGAAGGCAGCGGAATTTGCTCATCAAGCCGTCCACAACGAAAAATCGGCTTCGCCTGCCGGGAGGTACGTGCCTAAATATTTTTCGCCCCATCAGTACGAGATGCTCAGCACTCTTTGCGACACCATTATCCCCAGAGATGAAAAATCCGGCGGCGCAGTGGAAGCCGGCGCTCCGGAATTCATTGACCTCCTCACCAGCGAGAACGAGGAGTGGCAAACAGCTCTCGGCGGCGGGCTCCAGTGGCTGGACAGTTCCTGCTCTGACCGCTATTCCAATGCGTTTCTGGATTGCACTCCGGCGCAACGCAAAGAGATTCTGGACCTGATCGCTTTCCGCAAAAATGCAAAGCAGGATTCTTCTCTAAGCCAGGGCGTAGCCTTTTTCGCGTTCCTTCGCAGGCTCACCTGCGACGGCTTCTACACCAGCAAAATCGGCATCGAGGATTTGCAGTACATCGGAAACACCGCGCTCCGCGAATTCCCCGGCTGCCCTCCGCTGCCGGAGGCTTAAATCGAAAACTGCTCCAGGCGCGCAACTTCGGTCGCGAGCCCGGAGCAATTCGAGTCTCCGCCTGGCACTAATCCTTGTGCGGTTTGTTTTCCTTGGGCGGCTTGGTCTCCGGCTTGGCTTTCGCCGGAGGTTTATTCTGTGTGTGCGACTGGTCCTTCGGCGGATTGTTCGTTCCATTATTCACGTGAGCATCGCTCGCAGCATTCGTACTCGCGTGAGAGCCATTAGACCCGTTGCTTCCCGTGCTCGAAGGCGGACGGTCCGTCTTATGCAGATCGGCCGAGCCGCTCGGTGGCCTGTTCCCGCCGTTTGTCGAACCGCCATGAGGCGTTGCTTCCCGCGCTGCCGCGACGCCATGTCCTGTAAACTCACCAGGCTTCGTAGTTGCGGCGATGGCCGGCTTGCCATGATTCTCTGAAGCCAGCAGCGCGCGATTCGTGCTTGCGGTGTGCTCGTGCTGCGTTTGCATCGCCGTTGGAGCGACATGGTGTTCGTTCTCGGCAGCCCGTTCCTCCGCGGTCGGCTGGGCGGCCACTCCGCCTGTCCCTCCGTTGAAGCTCACATGGTTGTTCACGGTGACATTGTTAACAACCGTGCGATCCACGTACGTATTGTGAATCACCGTCGTATTGACGTGCATGACGGCCGTGTTGTACGCAAACACTCCGCCATTCCAGCGTCCGCCGACGAAGCCAACCCCGCCGTAGCCGAACCCATAATTGATCCCTCCATAGAAACCGACGTGCGGTCCCCAATAGCCGGCGTGAAAAAAGTATCCCCCGCCGCCCCAACCCCAATACCCGGGCGTCCAGAGCAATCCCACGGATGGAGCCATAACCCACGTTCCAGGCACCCAGTAATACCCATCCGGACCATACGCCCAGTAGCCGGGCGTCCAGAGGTAGCCTGCTCCTGGACAGATGGGCTGCTCGTAAACCGGCAGCGCCGGAGGGCCGATGTGCACGGCAACGCCAATACTAATCTGTGCGGACGACCGCGCTGGCACGAAGACCATTACCAACGCGAACAAAACCAATCCAAAAATGCTGCTTCTGCGCATTTGTGGCTCTCCTCGGTTGACTAACACCTTCCTCCTAAAACCCTATCCGGCTGTGGAAGTTGCGCTAGAGTTCGCAGATGACTGGCCAGATGGCCGCTCTTGGGGATGCTTGGGGAATCAGCGGGCCCGCCACGAATGGAGAGATGACGATTGGGAACTCGGCTTGAGAGACCAAAAAATCGGGCGCTCCCTTAGACTCCCGAGGAAGCGCCCGCTTCATTCACAGATTTTCCGGTCCGAGACTTACCCTGCCCTTCGAGAACCCGCTTTCCTCGCGGCTAGGCCGTCTTGATCGTGCCGGACGCCGCGTCCCACACGACCGCACTCTTGCGGAAGTAAGATTCATTGGACATGTGGCACGCCAGCGCGGCATTGTTGCCAAAGAGCGCGTCCTCGGTGACCTGCTGCCGGTTCTTCACCCCCTGGAAGTATCTCCAGAGGTGCGGCTTTTCGTCATCCCAGGAGTCGCCCCGATATGTATACCCTTCAAGAACAGGTTCCTTGCCGGGGACTGGATCGTTCTTCGCGTGCCAATCCGCCGTATAGGCATCCCGCATCTTCTGCGGATAGCCAGAAGTGTAGTAACTCGGCGCAGAGTCCTCGCCCGTTTGCGGATAGTAATTGATCGCGAATTCAGTGACTTCCAGAATGCCTTTCGATCCCTGGAAACGATAAATCTCCGGCGTCTCGCATCCCAGATTCAGCCGCAGATACACCGGTGCGCTTCCATAATCAAAGAGAGTAGCGTGTACGTCCGGCATGTTGCGTCCATCCTGGAAGCGAAGGATTGCGCCGAGGGACATGGCCTTCTTCGGCGGCGCATTCCAGCCCAGCATGAAGTTCATGCCGCTGACGAGGTGCACGAGCAAATCGCCCGCAAGCCCTGTCCCGTACTCCTTCCAGCAGCGCCAGCGCGCGAAAATATTCGGGTTGAACGGCACTTTGGGCACTGTGCCCTGCCACGTGTCCCAATCCAGATTCGAGGGAGAAAGATCCGGCGGCGGCGGATACTCCCACGCGCCCGTAGGATCGTTGCGGCCAAGCGAGCCTTCCACCAGTGTCAGCGTCCCAATGGTGCCTTGCGCAATCATCTCCTTGGCTTTCGCGCAAATCACAGAACTGACGCGTTGCGAACCAATCTGAACGATGCGCCCGGTTTTCTGCACCGCGGCCACCATCGCCAAGCCATCGGCCGCGGAATGCGACATCGGCTTCTCGCAATAGATATCCTTGCCCGCGCTGACCGCATCCACCACCACTTGCTTGTGCCAGTGATCGGGTACGGCCGCGATCAGGCAGTCGATCTCCTTGTTGTCCAGCAATTCCTGGTAACGCCGCGTCGTCGGAATTTTCTTTCCGACAATTTCTTGGGCCAGCAGGTGCCGCCCGTCATATAGATCGCAAGCTGCCACGCATTCGACGCCCGGCAACTGAACGGCAGCCGTCAAGAGGCCCGAACCCTGCATCCCAATCCCAATGATGCCGAAACGCAGCCGGTCGCTCGGTGCCACGCGTTCGAGCACCGAAGGAATGTGCTCCGGTTTCAGGAAGATGCTTGGGGCCGCCGCCAGCGCACCCGTAACCCCAGCCGTGCTCTGCAGAAACTCACGACGCGAAAAACGGTCCTTGCTCATCTTACCCTCCTGGTTTGTCTATGCTTTCTTCTTCCCAAAGCCGTTACTTCAATGCCTGTACGCTGACTTCTTTGAAAAATACGATGTCGTGGTCGCTGTGGTTTTGCAGACCGATGTAGCCTTCGTCCGGCCGCCGGCCACGTTGCGGCTCAAAATCAAACTTCCGTTCTGGAACGGGCTGACCTTCCGTGTAATCCGTAACCTTTACATCATTCAAAATCACGATGGTGTGCGGCCCATCCAGCGTGATGTCCATAGTGTTCCACTCCGGGCCGGGCTTGCCCGGTTTGGCGAGCGGCTTGGTCAGCGAGTAGAGCGCTGCCGTGATGTGATATTCATCCTCGTTCGATGTCTCCGGATGATTGTCAATCTGTACTTCGTAACCATAGTGCACGGGCATCCAAGGCTCTCGCGGCTCGATCGGAATCCGGATGAACACGCCGGAATTGTCATTGAAGTCCTGCATCTTATAGACCACGTGAATGTGGCAGTTGCCGAGCTTGCCTTCGGTCCAGTAGAGAAGTCCCATTCCGCCATGCGTCCGGATTAAACCGTCTTCAACCGTCATGGCGCCCGGTCCGACATGCTTCCAGCCCGCCAAGTCCTCGCCATTGAAGAGCTGCTTCCACGCGGGCGTTTCTGCCCGCGCGGCAAGCAACATAAGGGCACCGGCCAGAATGCAGGCCAGAGCGACAACCCCTTTACGCACGATGGCTCCCCCAGTACCGAAGGCCCGACTAGAAACGCAAGCCGTTCAAATAGTCGTAGCTGATCTTGATGTCCTCAAACGGCGTCTTCGCGTCATCATTTTCGACAAAATAATGCTTGATACCGCCCTTATCGGAGGCCGCGAAGATCCGCTTGAAGTCGATCGTTCCCTTCCCCGCGTCGGCGAGCCGGCCCTTGAATTCGACCGAGCCCGTTGCTCCCGCATAACTGCTCGTCGCGTTCGGATCGTTCACATAATCCTTCACGTGAACCAGCGGGAAGCGCCCGGGATGCTTCTCGAAGTAGCTCACCGGGTCTTTCCCGGCAACGCTGATCCAGCACAAATCCATTTCCATCTTCACGAACTTAGGATTGGTCGCTCCCAGCAGATAGTCGTAGGCGAGCTTTCCATCCAGCCCCTCGACTGGCGAAAATTCGAAGGAGTGATTGTGGTAGCAAAATTGGATTCCAGCTTTTTCGCTGGCTTCGCCTGCCTTGTTGAAGAGCTCTGCCGCGCGCTTCCAGCCATCCGCGTTGCGCTGCTTTTCATCGAGCCATGGGCAGACGATGTACTTGTGCCCGATGGTGTGCGCCACCTCAATCATCTCCGGCATTTTATTTTCGATGAGATCGTAGCCGAGGTGGGTCGAGGGCGCCGTTAGGCCGTTCTTATCGACGATGGCGCGGACCTCTTTCGCGGAATGATCGAAGTAGCCCGCGAACTCGACCTCTTTGTAGCCCGTGGCCGCCACCTTTGCGATAGTCCCCTCGAAATCCTTGGGCATTTCCGTGCGCACGGTATAGAGCTGCAATCCGACTCGCTTGATCTCGTGTTCGCTCGCGGCAGCCCACGACGGCCGTGCCGCATACACTGCCGCTGCCGCAATCGACGTTCCAATGAATGTTCGGCGTTTCATGACGTTTTCACTCCTCCTGGACGGGCGGTGGGAGTATACAAAAAAGCGATGGCCATTATCAGAAAAAAAGGGCGACCCGATCTGGTCGGATCGCCCTGTTGGGTCCCGTTCCGGTTAGAAGTAGAACCGCAGGCTAAACTGCATGCGCCGCGGATCGTGTGTGCCATTCAGTTGCAGAAAGCTCGCATCGTTAAGGCCCGAGTCGATCGCATTGAATTGGGTATGGTTGAACATGTTGAACATCTCCCATTTGAAGTCGAACCCTGTTTTCTCATTGATCGAGAATTTTTTGGAGAGTCCAAAGTCAAAGTTGAGGCGGCCAGGCAGGTAAAGCGTATCGCGGCCGACATTGCCAAAAGTGAGGCCCGTCGGTATCGCAAAAGCGTTTGGATTGTAGTAGAGGTATCCCCCCTGCGAAACGCTATCCACCGCAGCTCTTTGCGCTGCGGTGACAGCGAATGGATTCCCTACCAAGTCCGGCCGCGAGCCGGTGCCCTCGCCATTGCCGACGCCCGCGTTATCGCCGTACGTGGTGTTATTAGTTACGCTGAAGGGGTTGCCAGTCTGAGCCACAGTGATTCCCGAAATCTGCCATCCACCCAGGACGGCGCGCTCGAGTCCCGAGGATCGTTTAAAGAATGGCAAGGCATAAACGTAGCTGATCGCCAGGTTATGCCTCTGGTCAAAGGTCGAACTGGCTCGATTCGCGGCATAGTCGTAGGAGTTCACGAACGCCGTATCGGACCGGTCAGAGGAGTCGTCAATCGAGTGACTGTAGGTGTAGGCCAGGCTCACCGTGAGATCCCCGATGGTGCGGTTCGCGGAAACCTGCAGGGCGTTGTAGATCGAATTCGCGCCGTCCTGCAGATTCGGAACAGTGCTGACGCCCGGAAAATTCGTCCGGATCAAATCAGCACTGCCTCCGCATGCCACGAAAAGATTGTTCAGTGCAGCCGCTGGAACGGGAGCACCGTTCACAGTGCCGCCGGTGACACCAGTCGCGCCAAAAGTCGGGCAGACGGTGTTGATGGCGGGGCCGCCCGCAACGAAATTGGTAGAAGTAATGATCGGTTCTCCTGCAGTGTATGGATTTGCCGAGCTAGCTGAAGGAAACAGCTGATTGCCGTCGCTCAGAATCGTAAGATGCGTCCCCTTGCTTCCCACATAAGCGACGCTCAGGACGATGTGCTCCGGCAATTCCTTCTGCACGTCCAAGTTCCACTGTTGAACGTACGGCCATTGCACTTTGGTCGGGATCTCGGTAAGCGAAAGTGGAAAGAGCGATCCGCCTCCGGCTCCGATGTTGGTATAACCCTGCACGTTGAACTGAGAAGAGGTGAGCACGAAGGGCGCCGAGCCTTCCAGTGATTCAGTATTGCCCTCGTTGCCATTCGTGTGTTCGTAGAAGATGCCGTAGCCGCCCCGAATCGCCATCTTGCCGTCGCCCTTTGGATCGAAGGCGAACCCGATTCGCGGCGCCGGATTGAAGAGGTGCCCCTGCAAGCAGCCCGCGTTGGCAGATGAACCGACGGTGGCCGCGGGAAACGCAGCAAGAACGTTGGCAGGTACCAGTACGTTTCCGCCCGCACCGCCGCATTGAATTATGCCATTGAACGGATTACCGCCGCTCAAAGAACCATTCAGCGGATCACCTGGGTTGGCTGCGTTATAGATGAGTGTCGGCTCGGCGGATGTGCTGAATGCAGCGGGGTCAAACGCAAAAGCATGCTGGTACCGCTCGCGGTAAGTCCCAAATAGGCTCACACGCACGCCGAGATTCAAGGTGAGGCGCTTCGTCACACGCCAGTCATCCTGGAAATACGGCTCGACGATTTTGTAGCGGTTGTAATACTTGGCTTCCAGGTTTGTCTGGCTGTACTCGGCCACATTTCCCATCAACATGTCCGCGAAAGAGTTTCCGCTGCTGACCGGCGAGGAAGTGCTGAAGGACAGGACACCCTGCACGTCGGGAGAGTTGTCCTCGTTTTTCTGCGCAGCGGCGAAATAGACGCCCATAATCAAAGTGTGCTTGCCGGCGATCTTCGTCAAATTGTCGCGGTAGGTGTACGTCGGGTTGGCGTTGTTCCAGGGGAAGTAGCCCGTATCCTGTGCCAGAGCGCCGTTTGCTCCACCGTCATACGCCGTGTTACCGGAAAGATTGATCGCCGGAAGCTTTCCACCAAATCCATTGTTGAAGAGCGAGCCCATGGCCCCGGCTGGCAGCCCTGCCGGATTATTCAGCGCTGTCAGGAAAATGTGGTCGGCTGTGTAGCTGGCCACAAACTCATTAAGCAGTGTTGGAGAGAAGTTCGCGTTCAGGCGCGCTACAAAGCTTGTGCCCGGCCCGACGAAGCTGGTCTGAATATTCTGGAAGTCGGAGGTGCCGACGCCCCACAGCGGATTGGGCACGACGGTCGACCACGAATCGTGAATGTAGCGGAACGTAAGGCGGTATTTATCCGAGATGTTGTGATCGATGCGGATTAGCTGTTCTCGCCAGGTCGTGGGCGTGGAAACAGTATCAGCAAACGCAGGGAAGCCGCCGAGAGTCGTGTTCGGCATCGGGATGAGTGCTTCGAGCGCTTGACCCGCAGGGGTGATAGGCACTGCTGCCGGATTGGCAACGTTGGGGCAGTCTGGGCCAGGGCATAGGTCGGTAAAGTTTCCGCCGCGCTCGGCGACCGATGGAACGTTTTGATCGATGGAGGACGGATTTTTCTCGCGGCGCCATTCCTGCGAGAAAAAGAAAAACGTCTTGTTCTTCTCGGTATTGTAGTGGTGCGGAATGTAAACCGGTCCGCCTATGGTGTAGCCGAAATCGTTCTTCTTATACGGCGGATTGGGATCGCCGGGAATGTTTCCCGAAGACCACGGCCGAGCGTTGAAGAAATCGTTGCGGATATATTCGAACGCGCTCCCGTGGAAGCTGCTGCCGCCAGATTTGGTCTCCACTTCGACTGTGCCCGACCCGTTGCGGCCGTATTGCGCGCCGTAATTCGAGGTGAGCACCTTAAACTCGGCGATTGCCTCCAAATTCGGATAGACGTTCAGCGTCGAGTTGCTGCCGTTATCCATGTTGTCGCCGCCGTCCAGCTCCCAGTTGTTGTACTCCGTCCGCCCGCCGTTCATGCTGTAGGCCACGTTGCCGTAGACGCCTACTTTGCCTTCATCGGTACCGGTCTCATTCACAACACCCGGCGTGAGCGTAACAAGCTGCGTGAAGTTGCGGCCGTTGAGTTCGAGCTGATTGACCTGCGTGCCGCTGATGGTCGTGCTAAGGGCCGAGGATTGGGTCTCCACCTGCGCCACGCTCTCGCCCGTCACCACCACTTCTTCCGTGATCTGTCCAACGGTCAGCTGGATGTCCACACGAATTTTCTGCGCCACGTCCAGCACGACATTCTTGGCCGTGTATTTCTGGAATCCCTTCGCCGTTACCATGACGTTGTACGATCCGCCCGGCAACCCGGCAATCACGTACGCGCCATCTCCGTTTGTCGTCGTCGCGCGCGTCGAGCTGCCGTTAATGCTGGAAATCACCACTTCCGCACCGGCTACCGCCGCCCCGGTCTTATCCGTCACCGTTCCGCCGATATATCCCGTGTCTTGCGCCTTCACAACGAATGCACTACACAAAAGCGCGATCATCGCGCAAACCAGAAGTCGCGCCGCTATCGGCAGGTTTTTCAGAATACTGGCAAGATAAAAACTATGACCGTGTGCCTTCACTTTGCTACCTCCCCGAAATTTTTGAAATGGATTACCGGCCTGGTGTGGGCACAATTACGCCTGCTACTGCGGGCACCCCTGGTATCTGCCGCTTGCAGAAGGCTACTCATGAGAGACAGCCCCCACCACTCGACTTTCGAAAACGCACCTAATGTCACTTATTAAATCGGATTAATAAAGCATCCTCGCGTCTGTGTCAAGCTGAAAATCGGCTTCCGGTTCCAACCACGTGGGCCAATATCCCCATTCTTCACGCGTTTACGTTCACGCTCCCCGCTTGAATTCCTGCTTCCTCTGCTGGACACTACCGAGCGATGCCTTTTAACCTCCCAGCCCGCCTCATGCATGCTCTCTCAATCGTTTTAACTGGGGCTTTCTGCCTATGTCTCGGGTCGCCGCTCTCGAAAGGCTCCTCTCTTCCCGCACACCAACAGCCCTCCGCAAACGGCCCCAGCCACCCCACCGGCGTCGACCCCCAAGCCTCGTTCGCCGAAGGCCAAGCCGCCCTACAATCCGGCGACCTGGCCTCCGCCGAAGCCGCCTTCCGTCGCGTTCTCTCCGTCAATCCGCAATCGGGCGCTGTCTACGCCAATTTGGGCGTCATCGCCATGCGCCGCAAAGAGTGGGATCACGCCCTCACCCTTCTCCAAAAGGCCGAAAAGCTCGAACCCAAGATGTCCGGCATTCGCCTAAACATTGGTCTCGTAAAGTACCGACGCGGAGATTACGCCGGCGCCATGGCTCCCCTGGCCTCGGTAGTCCGCGACCAACCCGACTCCCAGCAAGCCCGCTACCTTCTCGGCCTCTGCAAGGTGTTCACCGAACACTACAGCGATGCCGTCGCTGTCCTCGAACCGCTGTGGCCCCAGATGTCCGGTGACTTCACCTATCTCTACGTGCTCGACATCGCCGCCCACAATGCCGGCAAGAACGACCTCGACGACAAAGCTCTCAGCCGCCTAGTGGAAGTCGGCGGCGAGACTCCCGAGTTCCACCTCATCCTCGGCAAGGCCTATCTAAATCGCGAAGAGTTGGACAAAGCCATCTCCGAACTGGAAATTGCCGCCTCGGCAAACGCCAGCCTGCCGTACGTACACTTTAGTCTTGGGCTCGCCTACACGAGGAAGGAAGACAAGGAACGCGCCGAAGCCGAATTCCAGAAAGACATCGCCATCGAACCTGATCTTCCCGACAATTACGAACAACTTGGCTTGCTGTACTCAGAAGAGCAGAAAAACGAGCAAGCCGAGCACCTCTTCCGGGAAGCCCTCCATTACAACCCCCGCCAGCCAGTTTCTCTGCTCGGGTTGGGCCGCCTCTATCAACGCCAGGGAAAAGATCGCGAAGCCCTCACCGCCCTCGATGCCGCGGAAAAGCTGGTCCCTGACAACCAGAATGTCCATTTCATGCGCGGCCAAATCCTTCTCCGCCTTGGCCGCCGCGAAGAAGCCCAAGCCGAACTCGCCACCTCAAAGAAGCTCGTCGATACCAGCCTAAGCAAACAACGCGAAAAGTACGGCGACGCTCCAGTTCCAAATCCCGAACTAAAACAACCCCCGCAACCTTAGTTGTTCGGCGGCTGTCTACCCTCCAAGGGCCACGATCCTCGCCCCCGCTCAATCGCCTCCCCCACCGCCAAAATCTTTTCTTCCTCGAATGGCCGCCCAATCACTTGCACCCCAATCGGCAATCCCTCGCTCGAAATTCCCATGGGCACCGCAACTCCCGGAAATCCCGCCAAATTCAGCCATTGCGAGTGCCGCATCGTCTCCCGATAATTTTCCTTCTCGCCCGTGCGCCAATTCCCCTCACCGTGCCGGAATGCCGGTCCCGTCGACACCGGTGACAAGAGTATCGTCACCTCACTCATCTGCCGCAAAATCTCCGCCCGCAGTCCATCGCGCTCGACGCAAGCACCTAAGAAGCCGTCGTACGTCAACGTCCCTTCCGCCGTCGCCAGTGCTACATACTCGCGAAGCATCGGGCTCATATCCTGTTCCCGACCAACGGCCCCCTTCCGAATCGAATCCGCGATCACCGGCCCAAAAAAATACCACCACACTTCAATCGCCCGATGGAGCCCGCTCAATCTCTTCTTCTCTACAACAAACCCCTGCTCAGTCAAAATCTTCGCGGCTCGCTCCACCGCCGCCGTTGTCTCCGGCGTCGCTTTTCCCAGTGCTTCACTCTCCAAAACCCCAATTCGCAATCCTCGAACGTCCTTTTCCCCCAGAGCACGCACCGGCACGGGCGCCGCCAACGGATCCCCCGCGTCCGGCCCCGCCATGACTTCAAACAAAGCTCGCACATCTGCAGTCGTCCGCGCCATCGGGCCAACCACTCCGATCCAACCGAACGCACCTCCGCCCTCCGGAAAATGTCCCGTAGCAGGAATCCTTCCCGGCGTCGGCTTCAATCCGCAAATTCCGCAAAAATGCGCCGGCACGCGCACCGATCCACCGCCATCGCTTCCCACTCCCCCTACAGAGCAGCCAGAAGCAATCACCGCCGCCTCTCCACCACTCGATCCCCCCGACGACCGCTGCAAGTTCCAAGGATTGCTCGTCTTGCCGCTCAAGGAATTGTCAGTCTCATATGCCATCAGATATTCGGGCGTATTCGTATTTCCCAATATAATCCCACCCGCCGCACGCAGCCTCGCTACAAGCGGCGCATCCGCCTGCGCGACATAATCTTTCCGCAACAAAGACCCCGAAGGCGACGGCCATCCAGCCGCATCAATGCAGCTCTTGATCGTCAAAGGGACGCCGTGCAGCGGTCCCCCACCCCCACCATGCATCACCGCCGTCTCGGCAGCTTGCGCCTGCTTCAACGCACGGTCAGCATCAAGATGTACAAATGCATTCAGCTTTGGCTGCAACTCTGAAATTCGGTCCAGATGCGCCGTCACAACCTCGACCGGGGAAAATTTCCGCTCGCGGATTCCCGCAGCAATTTCCGCAATCGTTCCAAAAATAATCTTGTCCATAGTCAGGCATTCGAGCCTATGTGCCCGGATTCCCGGGGTCAAGCAGGATGCAAACAAGCCTACCGCTTGCCTTCGAGCAAGAGATTGCGTGTCGGCAAAATAACGGGAAATTCGACGAATCTCGAACCCTTCAAGTCGAAGCAGATAAGTGCGGCGGCCAAGTCATTGAAATCCGGGAGAGAAGTTGCGGAATTGTCAGTGCCCGCACGTATCGGGCCGAGAGCCTCCCGCAAGCCGGAAAGATGATGCGAAAAGCGATCCGTAAAGTACGGAAGGTTTATTCATACCGTAGGGCGGCAAGAGGATCAACGCGCGCCGCGCGCCGCGAAGGTATCCAACACGCAAGTAGCGCCACGCCGGCGAGAAACACCGGCACGACAGTGAAGGTCAAAATATCGTGTGGACGAATTCCGTAAAGGATGCTTGTGAATAATTTCGTCACCGCAAATGCCGCGCCCGATCCGAGCGCCACTGCAATCGTAGTCAGCGCCATGCCCTGCCGCACCATCAACATCTGCACGCCGCCCGGCTGCGCCCCGAGTGCCATTCGAATTCCAATCTCCCGCATGCGCCTGCTCACCGAATAGCTCATCACGCCATACAACCCAACAGCCGCCAGCACCAATCCCACGCCTCCAAAAACTCCAAACAGTGTCCCTGCCAGTCGGGGAAGAAAAAGCGCTCCTCGCAAATGTTCTTCCATGGTTTCTATGTTGAAGACTGCCAGCGCCGGATCGAGCGCGCGAATCTCCCCGCGCACCGCGCCCGCCAATCCCGCTCTATCCCCTTCCGACCGCACCACCACCGTGTATCCAAGAAAAGACGGATCGCTCCCCACGCTCTGCGCGAGCGAGCGATAAAGCACCGGCCTCTGCTCTTCGCCGACCGTCCGCGACTTGGTGTTCTTCACAATCCCGATAACCTGGTACGCCACACCTCCGCCCGAGACGCGCTGCCCGATGGGGTTTTCCTTCTTGAACAACTGCCCAACAAACGCTTCGTTCACCACCGCAACTTTCGTCGCCGCCGCGCCCTCGTTCGCAAAATCGCGCCCGGCAATCAGCGGAATGCCCATCGCTTCGAAGTACCCCGCCGTCGCCATGTAGAGGTCCACGGTCGAATTCAAATCCAGCGTCTCTGGCCGTCCCTCGACACTAAACCCGTCGCTCCGGTTGCCCATCGAGAGCGGCGCAACATCCGTGCACGCCGCCGAGCTCACTCCAGGCAGCGCGGCCACGCGCTCGCGCAGTTGGCCAAGCAGCCGCACCGTGCGCTCCGCCGTATATCCATGCTCCCGCGGATCAACGGACATCATCAATATTCCTCTCGAACGAAAGCCAACATCAATCCCGTTCGCACTTTGCAGGCTGCGCAAAAAAAGCCCCGTCGCGCACAACAGCACCAGCGACATCGCAATCTGCCCCACAACCAATACGTTGCGCAGCGTCCAGCGCCTCCCCGGCCGCGCCAGCATATCCTCGCCTTTCAGCGCGCTTGATAGGATCGTCCGAGCAGCAGCCCACGCCGGCGCCAGCCCAAATAGCAACCCGCTCCCCACGCTCACCGCGAACGCGTACAGCAACACTCTCCAGTCCACATGCAAGCTCAGATCCAGCGGCACCGGCGCCGGCGTCTGAAAACTAGAAAGCGCCCGGGTCGCCCACAGCGAAAGCACCACGCCCAAGAGTCCCCCGCCCAGCGCAAGCACCATACTCTCCGTGAGCATCTGCCACATCAACTGTCCCCGCGTTGCGCCCACCGCCAGCCGCACCGCCATCTCCCGCTGCCGTCCCGAAGCCTGTGCCAAAAGCAGATTCGCCACATTCGCGCAAGCAATGCACAATACCAGCAGCACGACTACCGTGAGCGCACCGAGAAATATCATCACCGCTTCCCGATCCCGCGGCGAAAGCGTTCCCGCCGTTTCAAAACGAAATCCCCCATCCTTCTCCGATTCCGCATTAGCCTGCGCAAACCGCTGTGCAAGCACCTGAAGTTCCGCTGCAGCCTGCGCTCGCGTCACGCCTGGTTTCAATCGCCCGGCCACTGCCAGCCAATGATAATCGTACGATTCGTAATTGCTCGTCTTCGGCAGCAACTTATCCAGATTGCCCAACGTCACCCAAAATTCCGGATCAAGCGGCACATCAATCCCGCGAAACGCAGGCGGGGCAACACCCACGACTGTGAACTGGTTCCCCGACAGCAGGATGGTCTTGCCCGCAATCGCCGGATCCGAGCCAAACCGCCTCTGCCACAGCCGATGCCCCAACACAATCACCGGAAGCTTTTCCTCGTCACCCGTAAAACCTCGCCCCAGCGTCATGCCCAGTTGCGCCACATCAAAATAGTTCGCCGTCGCCGCTTGACCCCAAACCCGTTCCGGATCGCCATTTCCTCCAATCGAGGCAGGCAAGAGGTCGTGATACGCCGCAACTCCAGAAAACGATTTACTCTGCTCCCGCAAATCGACAAATAGCGGCCACGAAAAGTGATTGCAGCACTCTCCTCGCGTAGTCGTGTGCAAAGCTACGAGCGTATTGGGACGGCCCACCGGCGCTGGACTCAGCACGAACCGGCTTACCATCGAAAATATCGTCGCGTTTGCCGCGATCCCCAACCCAATCGAAACAATCACGGCCAGCACAAACCCCGGCGCTTTCGCCAGCCGCCGCAGCGTCTGCCTCATCTCCCTGAGCCAAGCCGTCATCGCCCCGCCTCCCGCTCGATATGCCTTTGCCCTCAGCAAACCTCAGTTCCATAGACTCCTCAATCCCCGCGGTATTACACGCAAGATCAAAATAGTCTCCGCCGGCTGAAACCCTACGCCACAAACTCCGATCCTCGCTTATGGCAGGCACCCCGAGAAGAGTCCTTTCTCAAGGCCGGTGTTGCACTATTACGTACTATAGGATTGTGATATATACTTTGCCGGAAGGTCGCGGAAAAGTGGAACGCCGCATGCTCACTGGAAAGGGCACGCCAGAGGAGAGAATTCCTCAAGCGCCCGCCGCTCCCCGGAAATTTCGCAAGATGGATTTATCGTACCTTGAGATCTAAGCGGCCAGTCGCCAATTCCGCCGATTATTGGAAGAAGCGCCGCTCCACCGGCGGCGATTGCGGTGTCGGTTCGCACGCCTTCTTTGCGGAGTGCGCAAAGCTTGAAACCCCGGGCGCCGCACCCGAGGCCGATCAAACGCCCCCAGCATGCGATCTGTCCATCCCCGAACCCGACGCGACCAAGAAACCGACAAGACCACCTGCACGAATTGGTCATTCCACCAGGTCTAAAAAGTTGCTGCTACTCCCATTCTCAAAACCCGCCCGTTTCCATGCGTCATACGGGCATAGGAAAACAGTTGCTTTAGGCAAGCGACACGGACATCGACCGAGAGCAAATCAAACGACTTCCTGTCAAGTTCGTAGTTCATGTTCGGATCGGCGCCAGAATTGTGAGTTACGACCTCCGACCAAGCGGCCCGAGCATCGTTCGCGGCTTCTGAGCCATTTCGAAGGGAGAATTCGTTAAGGCACACGCCGAATTTCCAAGCGTCCTTCTTACACCGCTCGAGTGTCGAATAAATGCTGACTGCATCCGCGTTCGGGTTCAGGGAAAGAAGAACATTTCTCGCCTGATCGTCGGTAAGCGGTGCCGCCCACCATAAATCTGGCATTGGCTACCTCGTTGTTCGTACCAATCTATCCTTCTTCTTTTGTCTCCAGCTGTCTGTCGCTAATGGCACATCATTGGCGATCCGGCTCTACTGCCCCCCAGCCGGGTCTGTGCCGAGGAAGGCGTAATTGCCAGGTAGCTTTTGCCCCCTGTACTCTTTTGGACAGCATTGTCCGTAGTGGCGTGTCAAACTGGGCATCCCTTTAATTAGATTGATCCTGCCCGCCTCCCCTTCACAGGCGCAAGAAGGAGAAGGTATGGCTACATCCGAGCGTCGAATCACGCCACGTTTCAATCTGCACACGCCGCTGTCTTTTCATCGTACGGAGACGCCCTCCGAGGGCGAGCAGCGTGCAAAGGCAATTAACATCTCGACGAGAGGCGTGTACTTCGCCACCGGTCTTGCCATGTGTGTGGGAGAAGCCGTCGAAGTTCTGCTAGAAATACCAAAGCGGGTCACCGGGACAAGCGGGGGTATGCGCCGATTCGCGGGCCGAGTCACTCACGTCCAGTCGAAGGACATGCCGGAAGGACTTTCGGGAATTGGCGTGCAATTGCTTTATTATGAGCGCGATTTGGTAAGGATGGATTGAACGAAGGTGAGCGGAAGCCTGCTTGCAGATTGTTCTTTTACGGCCTACCGGGGGGCGATTCGCCGAGCCGCGGGACTTATCACTGCTTCGCGTACGGACTTTGCCAAGCGCGGCTTAGCCATTTCTTTCTTGACGCTGGCACGGGTCAATTCGCCTAGGTCTTTCTTAGCTTTCCTCTTCATCGAACATCCATGGTCGCATGAAGCCGGAAGCAATTCCGTCCAATTTTGTACAGTGCGAACAGTCTTTGACGGACACCGTCACAAGTCTTGTCGTCCGCAGCGCTTCTTTTATGTGGTTCCCGAGGTTGGCGCTAGAGGTCCCGCGAAACCTTTGGCTTAGAAGCGTAACCCCAAGCCTTTGGTGCGTGAGAGCTTCGGTAGTCGTCCAGGTCTGCTTCGGAGATGCGGTAATGAGTCTGCGGAGGATGGTTTCCAAAAACGGCCAACTCATGACGGAGTCTGAGCGAGCAAATCTCGGGAGCGTCTTGAAAGCGGACACGCCGGGAACCGAATGCCTCGTTTCCAATCGTCAGGGTAAACTCGCTCGTCTCGTCTAAGGCTCGCCGCACGATAAAGCTGTACTCACGCACGAGCGCCTTCGCTTCGAAACCAACGTACTGGATGTTTACGTTCTCAGTCATCAAGGCCTCTTTGTTCCAAGGTGCGAAACTTCCTACCTGGTCAGCTACACTCGTATTCTCGCAATTGGCCAACTTTGAATTAGATTTCTTGAGCGGCCTGTCGAATGTTGCCAATGAATTCAGGACAAACACGGGCGGCAAGCTGCAGTCCAGATGATCAGAACAACTTTATCGAGGAGACAGGGACCAAACAGACCAAACATTGCAATTCGTGCCCGAGATGCTCAAACCGTCCTTGAGGTGTCGTTACCCAGTGTCGATTGGTCCAAGGTGGATTGTGCCGCACATGCTGTTGATGCCCGCATTCCAGATCAGCAATCCAGTCGAAGCATTCGTCCAAATGATAATCTACGATCTTGCTGGGAATACCTGCTTGCATTTGAGAACCCACCGTTGACCTACCCTCATTCTACGCTCTTTCCTCTCCCCGGTGTGGAATCCCTTCTCTTTCATCCCTTTCAGACAATCAAGTCGGTACAAGCGCCTTCACGCACATGAAATCGGCAAGTTCCAACTCGCAGGGCTTCCGGCATGTCTTGTCGTCGCACCAGATGAGAATCGAGGACTTTGAGCCAAATCTGCCGGCCGTCCCTTGTTTTTCCTGTAACGTCGATGTCGGCAGGCATTGTCTATGGCATTCACCGCCGGTACCGCCGGTTAGACCGCTGGCATGGTCTCCTTCGCCCCGGTATAATTCCGTCGCTCCAAGGAAACTTGGCAACTCTTGCGTCCTCACAAAAAGGCAAAGGCATTTTCCTGCCGAACGGGAGAATCTTTCATGACACTTTCTAGTCGCTATGCACGGAAGCTTTCTTTGCTCGTTGCATCCGCTTGCGCTCTATCCTTCTCTCCCTCCGCGCACGCTCAATCGCCCGCCGCCACGCTGCCGAGCGAGACGCCTGCGCAAGTAAAACCATCCACCGACTCCTTTGGCTACACGCGGCGCGACGTGATGATCCCCATGCGCGACGGCGTAAAACTCCACACCGTCATCCTCATCCCCAAAGGCGCCAAAAATGCGCCCATCCTTCTGACCCGAACGCCTTACAACGCCAGCGATCTCACTTCTCACGCCAACAGCTCGCATCTCGGCCCCATCCTTGAGGGCTACGATAACGCCACCGACGTCATCGTCGAAGGCGGCTACATCCGCGTCGTCCAGGACGTCCGCGGCAAATACGGTTCCGAAGGCGGCTACGTCATGAACCGCCCGCTCCACGGCCCGCTCAATCCCACAAACGTCGATCACGCGACCGACACTTACGACACCATCGACTGGCTCGTCAAAAATCTCGCCGAATCCAACGGCAAAGTCGGCATCCTCGGTATCTCCTACGACGGCTTCACGCCGCTGATGGCTCTCATCAATCCGCATCCCGCGCTAAAGGTCTCCGTCCCCATGAATCCCATGGTCGACGGCTGGATGGGCGACGACTGGTTCCACAACGGCGCCTTCCGCGAACAAAACATGCCCTACATCTACGAACAAGACGGCACGCGGGACAACAGCGCCAAGTGGTGGACCGATCATTTCGACGATTACGATGTTTATATCGAAGCAGGCTCAGCCGGAGAACTCGGCCGCCGTCACGGCCTCGAACAAATGGGCTTCTGGCGGAAAATCATCGAGCATCCCAGCTACGATTCCTTCTGGCAGGAACAAGCCATGGACAAGATCCTCGCGGCGCAACCGCTCAAAGTTCCTGTGATGCTCGTTCACAGTCTCTGGGACCAGGAAGACATTTACGGTGCTACGGCCGTCTACAAAGCCCTAAAATCCAAAGACGCGGGCAACGATAAGGTTTTTCTTGTGATGGGCCCGTGGCATCACGGCCAGGAGATTGAAGACGCCTATTCGCTCGGCGCGATTAAATTTGGGAGCGACACTGGCACGTATTTCCGCCGGCAGATCCTCGGCCCGTTCCTCGCTCAATACCTCGAGGACAACGCGCCCAAAGCTGACATCGCCCCGGTCTCCGCGTTCGAAACCGGCACAAACGTTTGGCGGCGTCTCCCGTCCTGGCCCGCAAGCTGTTCGAGTGGCTGCGCGTCCAAATCCACGCCGCTCTATCTAACCGCCGGATCGAAACTCAGCATATCCGCACCAGCTTCCTCCGACGCGCCCTTCGACGAATACATCTCCGATCCCGACAAGCCCGTGCCGTACCGCGCCCGGCCCAGCCAGCCCATCGGCTATACTCCCGATCTTACCTGGGCGCAGTGGCTGGTTGACGACCAACGCGAATCCTCCGGCCGCCCGGACGTCCTCGTCTTCGCGACGGATGTCCTCGCTTCACCTGTCAAAATCAGCGGCCAACCCATCGCCAACCTCATCGCTTCCACGAGCGGCTCCGACTCTGACTGGGTCGTCAAACTCATCGACGTCTACCCCGACGAAGTTGCCAGTCAGCCTAACCTGGGCGGCTACCAGCTCATGATCTCTGCTGACATTTTCCGCGGCCGCTACCGCGAAAGCCTAGAAACACCCAAGCCCATCGCTTCCGATAAATTACTGCTTTACCGCTTCAATCTTCCCAACGCCAATCACGTCTTCCTGCCCGGCCACCGCATCATGGTCCAAATCCAATCCAGCTGGTTCCCGCTCTACGATCGCAATCCCCAAACCTTTGTCCCCAACATTTTCTGGGCCAAGCCCGCCGACTACCGGAAAGCCACCCAACGGATCTACCATAGCGCCGCCGACCCAAGCTTCATAGAGGTTCCCGTAGTCTCGGCGCCCTAATTCACTTTGGCAGAAGTCTCTTCTATAAAAACCATTGACGCTATCCGGCGGTGCACACAGAATCTTTAATGCTCCGCGCCGCGGCTTGCCGCCATTGCCGCGCTTCGCGTGCAAGGACAAATGCCCTAATGCAAGCTTCCGCTCGGCGTTCCGGTACGGTGCTCGTAGTTTGTCTCTTTTCACTTTTCGTTGCAGCCGCCTTTCTTTACTCCCGCGCCGCACAGGCTCCCTCTTCCGCGGTCGCGCAAAAGCCCGCGCCCCACGTTGACCCCGCGGAAGCTTATCGCCTCAACACTCTCGGCGTCGCTTACATGAATCAACAGCGGCCTGCCGATGCCCAGAAACTCTTTGAACAATCGCTCGCCGCCGACCCGACCTTCGAAGTCGCCCGCCTCAACCTCGGCATCTCCCTGCTCGCCCAGCAAAAGCTCGAACCGGCTCGCACCGCTCTAGCCGCGGCTGCCGAGAAACTGCCACAAGATCCTTATGCCTGGTACAACCTGGGACTGGTCTACAAGGATCTCGGCGACGCCGAAAAAGGAGTCGACGCCTTCACTCACGTCACGAAAATTGCCGACGAAGCCGACCCCTGGTATTTCGTCGGCTATCTAAATTCCCAGCTACAACATTACGACCTCGCCATCGCCGCCTTTCAAAGAGCCCTGGCTATCTTTCCCTTTCACGCCTCCGCCGAATTTGGCATCGCCCGCGCTTACCAGCGAAGCGGGAATGTCGAAGCGGCCAAAGAGCATCTCGGCAAATTCCAGAAGATGACCGCGGACCACGTTGCCACGCCTTTCGGCGCGGGCTACGGCGATCAAGGGCGCTTCTCGCTCGCCGAGCTGCCACGCAGCTCTGTCCAGAACGCCCCGCCCGCCGTTTCCGTTCACTACGCGCAGCTACCCTACTCATCGATCGTGCAAAGCCAGGCGGCAAATTACTCTCCGCCTGGTCCTAGTGTGGGCGCGTGCATTTTCGATTACGACGGCGACGGTAAGCCAGATCTTTTCCTCGTCGCTGCGGACAAAGCAAACGGCAGCCGCCTCCTTCGTAATCTCGGCGGCGACAAATTTTCCGATGTCACCCGCGACTCTGGCCTCTATCTCAACGCAGCTGGATTCGGGTGCGCCGCAGGCGACTTTGACAACGACGGCCACACCGATCTCGCCGTCTGCCTTACGGATGGAATCCGGCTTTTCCACAACAATGGCGGCGGAAAATTCGAGGACGTCACCGAAAAAGCGGGCATTCGCCGCGAGCCGGGCTGCGTCGGCGTCACCTTCGTCGACTACGATCACGACGGCGACCTCGATCTTTACATCACCGTGCAACCCACGGCAGACGCTTCGGAAAAATCAGCCGCCCACAACGTTCTCTGGCGTAACAACGGCAACAGCACTTTCACGGACGTCTCCGCGGAGAGCGGTCTCGGCTTCGACGCTACCGGAGCCGGCCTGGTCACCACCGATATCAACAACGACCGCGCCATCGATTTTGTTTTCGCCGGAGGCAGGGACGGAGCATCCATCTATCTAAATCCCCGCGAAGGAAAATTCACCCCACTTCCCGCAATCGACTTCAAAAAAGAAAATCTCCCGCCCGCCGTTGGCGTCGTGGCGTTCGATTTCAACAAGGATGGATGGATGGACCTCGCCTTCACGCACGCGGGCGCGCCCGGCATCAGCCTGTGGCGCAACGTTGATGGTAAGCATCTCGAACGCGTGCCGCTCCCGGATTTCGGCTGGCAACGCGGCTGGGGAATTTCGGCCATCGATTACGACAACGATGGCTGGCTCGATCTCATCGCCGTTGGGGAGTCCGCGAGCGGCGGCGAGTTGCGACTGCTGCGCAATCTCGGCGCAAAAGGCTGGGTCGATGTCACCAAAGATGTTCACCTGGACACCGTCAAGCTTTCGCAGCCCCGCGCGTTGGCCGTCGCTGATTTCGCGGGCAATGGCGACGCCGATCTCGTCGTCACGCAACTCTCCGGTCCGCCCGTCGTTTTGCGCAACGAAGGCGGCAATCAGCACAACTGGATGAGCATCGACCTCAAACCCCTTGCCGACAATAAAAATGGCATCGGAACAAAGGTAGAGATATATGCGGGCGCACTGTATCAAAAGTGGGAAGTGCAGGGCGCGAGCGGCTACCTCGGTCAAAATGCGCCGAGTATTCTCGCCGGCCTCGGCGAAGAGAAAAACGCCGAAGTCGTGCGCTTGCTCTGGCCCACCGGCGTTCCACAGGACGAAATAAATCTTGCCGCAAGAAAAATGCAATCGATCGGCGAACTGGATCGCCGCGGCAGTTCCTGCCCCGTTCTATTTTCCTGGAACGGCAAGGAATACGAATTCATCGCCGACATGATCGGTCCCGGAGTTGTCGGCCATTGGGTTGGTCCCGGCGAGCGCGGTGTCGCCGAACGTGACGTTCCCGATCCCGACGAATATCTGAAAGTTGGCGCCGAAAGCGTTCACCCGCTGCACGGCATGTTGAGCTTCCGCTTCATGGAGCCAATGGAAGAAACCGTGTATCTCGATCAGCTCAGGCTGCTGGCGATCGATCATCCCGCAACGTACGAAGTTTTCCCCAACGAACGGTTTGTTTCCAATCCGCCGTTTCCTGAATTTAAGGTCATCGCGAGCCAGGAAGCGCATCCGCCGCTCGGTGCATGGGACGATCACGGAAGAGACGTTCTCTCCCTGATTTCGCAACGCGATCGAAAATATGTGACCGATTTTGAAGGCTTGCCGTTCGCCGGCTTCGCAAAGCTCCACTGGGTCGAGCTGGACCTTGGCAAATGGGACGACGCGAAACCGCTGCGTCTGATCATCGATGGTTACACCGACTATTTCACAGCGACTTCGATGTACGCCGCCGATCAAGCCGGAGTGAAAGTCATTGCGCCGTATGTCGAAGCGCTCGATGCGAATAAAAAGTGGGTTCGAGTCGTCGAAGACATGGGCTTTCCCGCGGGCCTGGAACGCACGATGATCACAGACCTGACCGGCAAGCTTCCGCCGGGGACGCGGCGCATTCGCATCGTTTCCAATCTGAAAATTTATTGGGACGCAATTCGCATTGACCAAACTCCGGACGTGCGGGAAATTCGCACCGCCGAAGTTCCGCTCAGAAGGGCTTCGCTCGAATTTCTCGGCTATCCGCGAGAAATTCGGCTGACCCCGGCGAGCGATACAACGTATTCCTTCACGAATCGCAGCATGACCGGGCCGTACGCTCACGCCGAAGGAAACTACACGCGCTACGGCGATGTGCTCGACTTGCTGACAGCCGCGGACGATCGCTTTGTGGTTTTCGGCTCAGGCGAAGGCGTCAAGCTCGACTTCGATCCCCGCGATTTGCCTGCGCTTCCCGCGGGATGGGTGCGCGATTATTTCTTCTACGCCAATGGCTTCGAGAAAGATCTGGATTTCTACGCGGCCTATGCGTTTAGCGTCGAACCGCTTCCGCGCCACGCGATGCTGGCGTATCCCTATCCTGCGGGAAAAGGCTATCCCGACGATGCGCAGCACCTCGGCTATCAACTCGAATACAACACGCGGCAGCGTTCCGATAAGCTGCCGCCAAGTTTGAGTTATCGGTATCCGCCGCAGCAGAAGTAATGCGCCGGGCAGCGAGGCTCGCTGCCCCTACATTATGTCTCGCGATTCAGAGCAGTCTAGCAATTGATGCTGGTTTCACTGGCTGGCTTCAGTCCCACTCGACGGGCTCCCAGGCTCTGGTTTGCGAACTTTTCAGGATGGTGTCGCAGAGAATCATCTCATCGTGACCGGTCTGGAAGGTTGGAAACTTTCTTGGCGCCTTGAAATCACCGGCGGCGATGTATTCGTAAAAATCGCGGAAAAGCTGCATGAACGTGTCCGGATAGCCTTCGGCGTGGCCGCCGGGATAGACGGCGTAAGGACGCGCTTCGGCAGACATCAGGGAGGGATCCTTGATCAAGGAGCCGTTCGGCGTTTCGCGGCGGCCAATCCACAGCAGGTTGGGATTCTCGCCATCCCACCAGAGTGCGCCTTTTGAGCCGTCGATGCCGAAGCCGAGACCGCATTTGTGCCCAGCGCTGACTTGCGAAACGGTGACGACGCCGCGCAGGTTGTCCTGGAAATGCAGAAGTATGGTGGCGTAATCGTCGGTGGTCATGGGCATTTCGTCGAAGCCGGAAGCCTCGGCCTTCTTAAAGGTTTCCACTCGGCCGCGCGGCTTGCGGCGCACAGGGACGACCGTGGCAAGGTCGGCGCAGACTTCGGTGATTTTCTTGCCGGTAAGAAACATGAGCAAGTCCATGGCGTGCGTGCCGATGTCCGAGACGGCGCGCAACTCACCACCTAAGTTCTGTTCGAGGCGCCAGTTCCAGTCCGTCGGATGCAACAGCCAGTCCTGCAAGAATCTTCCGTGCGCTGTGTGCGGCGTGCCGATTTCGCCGCTCTGAATCATCGAGCGAGCCTGCTGGCAAAGCGGGTAGTAGCGAAGGTTGTAGGCCACTCCGCCGACACGTTCCGACTCTTTGGCGATTTGCACGAGCATGGCGGACTCACGCGAATCCATCGCGAGCGGCTTTTCGCAGAGAACGTGTTTTCCGGCGCGGAGCAATTTGCTGGCCTGTTCGAAATGGACGTAGTTTGGCGTACAGATGTGAACGGCGGTGACTTTTGGATCGGCCGCAAGTTCGTCGAGCGAGGCGTAAGAGTGCTCGAGGCCGAGAGCCTGGCTGGATTCGGCGCCGCGCTCTTTCGAGCTGCCGAGAATGCCGCGTATGGGAATTCCCAGCCTGCGCAGAGCATCCACGTGCGCTCTGCCGACAAATCCTACTCCGATGACCGCCGCCGTATGCTTCATCTCTCTCGCTCCTGATGCTGCCCTCGCGTCCGCCTGTCGCTGTTAACCTTGCAGCGCCGTGTATGAGGCAGTTTGCGTTCCTGAGTGCGCAGGAGGCAAGGTATCAGTTTTTGAGCCGCAGACAAATAGCTGATGTAGCAATCGTCTGCGCTACGAGAAACGGGAAGTAGACTGGCAAAACAGGCCAGCAAAAAACTTCTGCTCGCCTCCAGAAAAAAAGGCTTGACAGTTGCGGCTCTGCTTCTTAGGCTCCCATCTACAGAATGCAACAAATGTTTCACGCGACTACCTCACATCCTTTCAAGGTACACAGGGCGGCAACGTGTTGTGCGGAATCAAAGGGGGAATCTTCCATGGTGGGTGAACCGATTCGCCGAATTGCATTTGGAAAATTGACGATCTGCCGCATGCTTTGCCGCGTGCTGCTTTTGACGGTGGCTACCTGCGTGCTTTGGCTGCCCGCGTCGCAGGCGCAGACTACTTCGACCATCCAAGGCGCGGTGACCGACAAACAGGGCCTTGCGGTCAGCGGAGCGCAGCTCCAGCTCGCCGGCGATACGCTCGGCACGAACCGCACGACGGTCTCAGACGCTGCCGGGGCCTATGAATTCCCGAACCTTCCGGCGGGCGTCTACTCGCTCACTATTACTCATGCGGGATTCTCTACACGCGCATTCCAGACTCTGGACGTAACACTAAACCGAACGCTGACTTTCAATGTCGCCCTCGAAGTCGGGCAAGTGGGCGAAGTCGTGAAAGTATCCGCCGACTTGCCCATGCTGGAAACCAGCGCGTCGTCTGAAGGCTCGACGATTCTCCCCCAAGACATCGGAAACATGCCCATCAACGGCCGGAACTATCTTGACCTGCTACAGCTTGTTCCGGGCGTGGCCATCTATCGCCAAGCAGACGCCAATAGCGACAACGCGACGCCTATTCTCGGCGAGCGCGCCAACAACGCAGGTTTTCTGATCGATGGATTGCCCAACGAAAACGAACTGTCGGGCGGCGCCGCGGCGCAATTCAATCAGGATACCATCGCGGAATTTCAGGTGATTACGACGGGATACAAAGCGGAGTTTGGCCATTCTTCGGGCGGCGTGGTCAACGTCATCAGCAAATCGGGAAGCAACGACCCGCACGGGCTGGCATCGGTCTACCATCGCAACAACGCGTTTGACAGCTCGGACATTCCAGCGGATAAGTTCGCCGGATCGAACATTCCCGGACAGACCGACCCGCCTTATCTCTTACGCTGGGACTACGATGCGGCGGGTGGCGGGGCCATGGTTAAAGACAAGGCGTTCTGGTTTGCGTCTGCCGAAAATATTCACGAGAACCAGCAACTGAATTTCATCGCTCCCCCGAATACGCCGCAATTCCTATTGAATAATGAAGAAACATATAACGAGCCGACCACCGATAATGAAACGCGTGTATTCGGAAAGTTTGACCAAAACTTGGGCCACCACCATCTCACCGAAGAGGCCAACTATACCAACGTACACATTGACAGCAGCAACCCGCTTTCCGCATCCACGTCGCTTCCGTCCACTCGCACCAATCTCGGCGACCGCAACTTGCTTCTCGGATTTACCGACACAGTGACCTTTGGAGACTCCGGTAGCCCGTTTATTCTGAACCTGCACGGCCAATATCGCGATGAGTCGACCCTCACCAGCCCAGCACACCCGCAGGCCGGGCCGAATACCATCTTCAATATCTTCAGCAGTTTCACGACGGGAGGCGTTTTTGGAGACCTGGGCCAGCCGAGTTACGGAGCGACGTTTACCCCATCCACCATCGATCAAAAATACGGGATCTTTGGCGCCAGCCTTGCCAAGACTTTCAATCGCCACACGTTGAAGTTTGGCTGGGACTTTGAGCGGACACAGGTCAACGGAGTGGAAGCCGACGCGCAACAGGACCAACTCTTCGCGACCGAAGCCGACTTTGAGCAGTTTGGTCCCATTAACTCAGGATTTTTCCTCCTTTTAACGGAGGGCGGTCTCACTCCTCAGGCCAACGACATTAAGCTGCGCAATAACTATAATGGCCTGTGGATCCAAGATGATTGGCGGGTCTTTAAAAACCTGACAGTAAACGCCGGCGTTCGCTGGGATTACGATTCCGCTTTTAACATAAAAACGAACGTATCCCCGAGGATTGGCTTTGCCTGGTCGGTTACACCAAAAACCGTCATCCGCGGAAGTTACGGTGACTTTTACGATCACTTCCGGTTGGGGTTGGTTCGCGATGTCCCGGGATTTGGCGGCGCGGACATTCGACAAGACCAGCCCCTTTCGTTTCCTCGGCTGTTTTACGGAGTACCGACGATAGCCCCCGCTCTGTTCGGCGTGTGCAATTCCACTTCGCTGACCGACGCGCAGATCGCTGCCAGTGCGGCTACTTGCCCTTTCGCAGGCGCCGTTCCTGGAGACACCTCGACGCTATACGGAATCGACCATCTTAATAACATCGGGCCAACGCCCATTCCTGCAAACACTCCAGTGAACATGAGCAACGTTCAACAGCTCTCCGGCCTCACTCCTAGCGCGTTTCTAACCGCGGCCGACACCGCCATCGGCAAGCCCGCCGGCTTTTGGGAATGGGGGCCGTTTGGCACGCTTTCGTTCGAGGCCATTCAGCCTGCCGCGTTCCAGGTTACTGTTGCTCCTGGCTTTGCAACTCCCTACACGCGAAGTTTCACGCTCGGTGTGCAGCGGCAGCTGGGCAGCGACTGGGTTATCTCGCTCGACTACTACCACAAGGACATCAACAACATCCTGGGTGTTCGCCAGACGAATCTGGCGTTTGTCTCCCGTATTGCAAATAACTCTACCGTCCCATACGTAAACGGTTTCGGTCCCTGGTATGCGGGCACGTATGACGCCGGCATTTTCACCTTTGAAAAGCGCATGAACCACTGGTTCACCATTGGCGGCAGCTACGCTTATACTTCAGAGAACGATGACGCGCTGAATTCCAACCTCGGAACCGGGTCGGTTGGCGGAGGCAACGGCTTCCCAACGGATAGTTTCGTAGGCGTGCCCCCGGTAGTGACAGATCCCGGTTCGGCTACTTGTCCCAGCAAGACAAACGCTACGGCGTCATTCATAGCTTGCAATGGCAACTTTGTTCCGAAGGCCGGCGTTTACTACAATGGCGCCACACTGGACAATGGCCCTTCCGATTTCGCCTTGCGCAATACGTTTGAAACCCACGGGCTCGTTCGCTTGCCGTGGAGAATTCAATTTACCAGCATCTTGCGAGCGCAAAGCGGTTTCCGCTATACGGCGGTGGCTGCTGCGCCTCTCGATCAGGACGGCAATGGCAATTACGGTCCGCGCGATTTGAAGACCGCGCGAAACGCGTTCAGCGCACCTGTCTTCTTCAACATGGATTCGCGGATCGCTAAGACCTGGGTCATCCGCGAGCGCTACCGCCTGACCGGGCTATTTGAATTCTTTAACCTGTTCAATAACGCCAACGCCGCCGCCATACAAACGCAGCAGGCTCAGGCGGCGACCTTTGGGACCGTTTCCGAATGGTTGCCGGGGCGCGAAGGACAAATCGGTCTGAAGCTGGAATTCTGAGCTTTCTGAAAGACTGCTGCGCGCGGCCGAACCGACATGGTAGTTACAAGCTTCCGCCATCTTCGGCGGAGCGCAACCGCAAACTGACTCGAATTCTTCGAGCCGAAAGTTAAGGTCTACAGATAGGCCCAAAGTAGCATGCGACAGCGAGTGATTTGCAACGTTTGTTGCATGCTCAGCTTTCTCGCGCTCGTTGGCCGCATGGGATTCTCCGTTAAGCGCGAGAGGCATGCCCAGCGGGAACCGGGCGATCAGATCTGGGCCATGCCGCCATCGACAAAGAGCTCGATGCCGGTGATAAAGCTGGCGTCGTCCGAGGCGAGAAAAGAGACGGCTTTGGCTATTTCATCGGAGGTGCCCATGCGGCCCATGGGAACACCACTGATGAGTCCCGCCTTGAGCTGATCGCCGCCGGCGGTCTGCGCTAGGCGATCAATGGCAGGGGTTTCGATGGGGCCGGGGCTGACGACGTTGACGCGGATTTTGCGGTCCTTGAGATCAACGGTCCAAGTGCGGGCGAAGGAGCGGATGGCGGCTTTGGTGGCACTGTACACGCTGAAGGCGGCAATGCCTTTTATGGAGACGATGGAAGCATTGAGAATGACGGAGGCGCCGTCGACGAGGAGCGGAAGGGCTTTTTGAACGGTGAAGAGGAGACCCTTGACGTTGGCGTTGAAGGTTTTATCGTAGTGGGCTTCGGTGATGGAGCCGAGCGGCGCGAATTCTCCGAGGCCGGCGTTGGCAAAAAGGATGTCGATGCGGCCTTTCTGCTGCTTGACGGTGGCGTAGAGGCGGTCCAGATCGGCGAGATTGGAGACGTCGCCTTGCACGGCTGTGACATTTTTACCGATCAGTTTTACGGCGGTGTCTAGTTCGGGTTGGCGGCGGCCGGTGATGAAAACGTAGGCGCCTTCTCCGACGAGGCGCTGGGCGGTGGCCAGGCCGATGCCGCTGTTGCCGCCGGTGACGACTGCTATTTTTCCTTCGTGCTTGGACATAAGACCATTTCCTCCCGTGAATCCGTGCGTTCGGTGTTGCCGTTGCTGTCAAAGGCCGAAAAAGCGTCCAAGGACCTGCGCTATACAGGCAAAGCCGCGTCTTGCTTTCACCGCGATTCTGAACTTCGGACGCGGCAGCTTTTCAGCGCCAGCGATTAATGGGTGCCGCCGGCGATGACCAGGGTTTCGCCGGTTAGCCAGGCGGAGTCGTTCGAAGCGAGGAAGACGGCGGCTGGAGCGATATCGTCTGGCTGGCCGACCCGGCCGAGAGGCGCTTTGGATTCGAAATCCTTCTGAAAATCGCTGCCCTCGAATCCGGCGGTCTGCAGACCTTCGGTGATGACCATGCCCGGGTTGATGGAGTTCACGCGGATTTTGCGGGGGCCGAGTTCCTTGGCGAGGGATTTGGTTACGGCGTCAACGGCGCCTTTGCTGGCGCTGTAGACGGAAGCGTTCGCGGGCGTAATTGTGCTGACTACGGAGCCGATGTTGATGATGTTGCCGCCACTCGGGCCGAATTGCTTTACCGCAGCTTGGGAAGTGAGGATAAGGCCGAGGACATTGAGATTAAATTGCTTGTGGAAAGAGTCTTCTGTGACAGCTTCGAGGGGGGCGAACTCGTAGACCCCGGCGTTGTTGACGAGGATGTCGAGGCGGCCGAAGGATTTCTTGGTTTCAGCGAAGAGGCGGGTGATGTCGGCCTGCTTGGAGACGTCGCCCTGGACGGCGACCGCTTTGCCGCCTTTGCTTGTGATTTCGGCGACAACCTTGTCCGCGCCTGACTTGCTGGAGGAATAGTTTACGATTATGGAGGCGCCTTCGGCGGCAAGGGCTTTGGCGATGCCTGCGCCGATGCCCTTCGAGGCGCCGGTTACGACGGCTACTTGACCTTTAAGTTTGGACATCTCTATCTCCCTTTAAGCTGCGATTTCTGTACCGTTTTGTACCAAGCGTTCAAGAAGACTGCGCTGGCATGGGTTACTTTCGTACCAGTCGTTATGAAACGTATGATAGGATGCGGCAGTATGCGAAAGGATACAAAGAAAAAGAGGCGGGGGTCTCCCCTGGCAGGCAGGCGGTCAGTGGCTCGTTCAACCGTCCGTTCAACCGCTCGGCCCGCTGTGCACCTGGGGCGGCCGTTAGGCTTCGATCCCGAAAAGGCGCTGGAGGCAGCGCTTAAGTTGTTTTGGAGCAAGGGATATGAGGGGACGGCGCTATCGGATTTGACGGCGGCGATGGGGATAAACCGGCCGAGTATTTATGCGACGTTTGGGAACAAGGAAGCTTTGTTTCTGAAGGCGCTGGACCGGTACAGCGCCCAGAGGACAGGCTATACGGCCGAATCGCTGAAAGAGCCCACGGCACGGGCAGTGGCGGAGCGGTTGATGGTGGGGACAGCGGACTTACTCTCATGCCCCGAGAATCCGAAAGGATGCTTGATGGTGCAGGGGGCCCTGGCTTGCGGAGACGAGGCGGAGCCGATACGGAAGGAGCTGATTGCGCGAAGGGCGATCGGAGAGGCGGCGCTGCGGGAACGATTTGCGAGGGCGAAGGCGGAGGGGGATTTGCCAGCAGAGGCGAATGCGGCGGATTTGGCACGGTACGTTTTGGCGGTGATGCATGGAATGTCGGTACATTCGGCGGGTGGAGCTTCGCGCGAGGAGCTGCAAGGGGTGATTGATTTGTCGCTGCGAGCTTGGCCGAAGTCAGAGACCCAACTGCAGAAGGCTTAACTTCTGTTTATTCTTCGCGGAGAAGTATCATCGGATCGATCGAAAGGGCGCGTTGCGCAGGAATCCATGTAGCGAGGAGACCCAGCAAGGTCATCGCTAGGACAACACCCGCCGCTACCAGCGGATCGCGGGGCGTGGCCTGATAAACGATGGAAGCCAGAACCCGGCTGGCTAGAATACCCAGAAGCAATCCGGCGGCTGAGCCAAAGGTCAGGAGCTTGACTGCACGCCCCAACGCTGCCCGTAAGACTTCTTTTGGCTGCGCACCGAGGGCCATGCGAATGCCCAATTCCCTTTTTCGCTTGCTGACGGAATATGCAGCCATTCCAAAGATGCCGGTCATCGAGAGCAGCGCGCCCATCGAGCCGAGGACACCGAGCGACAGGGTGGCCATGCGTGAAGGAAAGAGAGCGCTCTCTAGTTCCTGGTTCCAGGTGTGAATCGTAAAGGGGAGTGCGGCGTCTAGGTTCTGCACCGTGCTTTTGAGGGCTGGCGCGAGCTGCTGCGGGTCGCCGTTCGAGCGCACCACGAGAGCCATCAGATTCGAAGGTGATTGCAGAATGGGGAGAAACATCGCCGGCTGTGGATCTTCGGCGAGGCTGCCATATTTGCCGTCTTCCACGATGCCAACCACTTGTATGCGTGTACCGTCGTGCCGCTTGAAGTAACCGCCCAATGCGTTTGTTGCGGAGCCAAAGATTTTGCTGGCAAACTCGCGATTCACCACGGCCACGGGTGGTGCGTTTTTGTCGTCATGCCAGTTGATGGTCCTGCCCGCCAACAGGGTCGTCTGAGCAGCATCGAAGTAACCGGGGGAGATATTGTAGATGGCGGGTTCTGCAGCAGCATTCGATGGCCGCAGGTCGGCGGTCTTGTCGGTAAAGACGTGCGTGCTGTTGTCGCCGTAATACAGGGGCAGGCGATCGACCAAGCCTACAGACTTTACTCCGGGAAGAGATTCTAGAGCCTCGATCATGCGCTTTTGCATGGCGGGCACCGTGTCGGCGCTGTAGCCGGCCATGCTGAGAGCGGTCTCGACTAGGATGGCATTGCGAGGCTCAAAACCAAACGTGCTGTGCAGAGAGCGCACCAGGCCGCGCACGGCGACAAGCGAGGAAGTAACCAGAACGGCGCAGATAGCGATTTGAACGACGAGCAACAGATCGCGGACAGAGATGCGCTTCCCGACCTTGGTGGTGGAACCGGACTTGATGACTTGATAGGGATCGGTGTTAAGGACTTGCCTGACAGGGACGGCACCGAAGAGGAAGCCGCTCGCCAAACTGAGAAGCAAAGCTACCAGATAAACATTTGCGTCGGGGCTTACGGGCACTTGAAGGGGAGCGGTCGGAAGTGGCTGCCAGACGCTCAGCGCGTGCAACAGCTGAACGCTGCCCCATAGACCGACGGCGCCCCCCACGAGGGAGACGACGACGGCTTCGGTGAAGAGTTGCCGTAGAATGCGCAGGGGGCCAGAGCCGAGCGCGAGGCGGACGGCGACTTCGCGGGAGCGGTCGGCGGCCCGCGCGGCGAAAAGGCTGCCGAGGTTTGCGCAAGCGGCCAAGAGGATTAATCCCGCCAGCAACATCAGTCCAGTAAGGAAGGCGCGCATGGGACTGCCCAGCCAGTCGCCAGCAAGACCGGGACGCGCCAAGGTAAACGTCATTTGGCCGTCGTCTTTCGGGTAGGTCTTTTCGAGGTACGAGCCAATCGAGTTGAGATCGGCTACGGCCTGCGCGGGAGTGATGTTCGCCTTCAAATGGCCGAGCACCATCAGAAGGCCACGGTTTCCGCGCGCCTCGAGGACATTCTCGCCCTCGACCTGTTCCTGATTCACGAGCGGCACCCAGAAATCGGGGAAGACGATCAGCAAGGTGCCACGGAACTCCGGTGGCGCTACACCCAGGATGGTAAAAGGATGTCTGTTGAGCTGAACAACACGGCCGACTACGCCGCGATCATCCTGAAAATGGGCGTGCCAATACGCGTGGGTGAGCACGATATACGGAGCGCTGTTGGGACCCTGCTCGTCGGAGGCGTGAAAGAAACGGCCGAGATACGGCTGGATGCCTAACGCGTCGAAATAGTTTCCGGTGGTTTCGAGAATCCAGGCAGCGGAAGGGTTGCGGCCGGTGTCGAGGCCGACCGAAGTGACGTTATAAGCTACGAGGTCTTCAAAGCTGCGGTTGCGTTCGCGCAGGTCGCGATAGTCGGGGTAGGAATGATTCACGGCCATATAGGTGCCGCGTTCGATGGCGTAGAGACTTTGCGCCTGGGGTACATGCAAGGGACGCAGGATGAGAGCGTTCAGTACGCCAAAGACCAGGGAATTCGCACCGATGGTCACAGCCAGAGTTAGAACGGCGACGATGGTAAAGCCGGGAGATTTGCGCAACATGCGGAAAGCGAAACGCAGATCCAGAATTAAGTTCTCGATCCACGGCAGGCTGCGCTCGGCGCGGTAGTCTTGTTTCATAGCTTCGACGCCGCCAAACTTCAGCATGGCTTGGCGGCGAGCCTCCATGGGTGACAAACCGGCGCGAAGATTTTCGGAGGTTTGCAGAGCGATGTGTTCCGCAATCTCTTCCCGCAGGCGTTCTTCCTGGGCGCGCCTGGCCGCCGAGTTGAATAGCCGGGTGAAAAATCGCTTCAGGGATTTCATGACAAATCCTCCGGTTTCACATCAAAGAACCGTCCGATAATCGCTGCTGTTTGCTGCCAATCCTGGGTTTCGGCCTGCAGCTGCTTTCGTCCGTCCTTGGTCAATTGATAGAAGCGGGCGCGGCGATTATTCTCGGAAGCGCCCCATTCGGAGTCGATGGCGCCTTCTTGCTCGAGTTTCAGAAGGACGGGATAGAGAGTGCCTTGATTCACGGCCAGCAGATCTCCGCTGATTTGCTCGATGCGGCGAGCAATGCCGTAGCCGTGAAGTGGTCCCAGGACATCAAGAGTCTTGAGGACCATCAGTGCCAGAGTGCCTTGCAGGACGTCGGTTTTTTGTTTCACGTAAGCGCCATTTTGGTTTCCAACAGGAAGGATGCCACAGTTCCTTTGGGAAAGCAACAGGTAAGGATTTGAAGAAGACAGGATGCAAACCTTGGCCTCGCCGAGCCTGCGCCGGGGCTGGTCCTGGGGATTCGGCGAGGTAGGTTACGGCGGGAAGGATTCGTCGTGTCTTGCTGCCGGACCGGCACGATCTAGCGATACGGCGATTCCGGTAAAGCGAAATTTCGAGTGGTACGGAAACACGCGGCGGTGTTAGGCTTCTTTCTAATCAGTGACGTAAAAATTGAGTTGTACCTGAAGGCCACCCAGCCGGTCCTTGAGGATTTGGTGGCTGCGCGAGGGACGAAGTGATTCTCGCCGGAGATATTGGCGGCACCAAATGCAATCTGGCCTTGTTTGAAGAGCACGGCTCTCGCTTGCAGCTTGTTTTCAAGCGCCGCTACGCCACGTGTGAATTTGGAAGCCTCGAGAGCTTGCTCGGAAAGTTCTTTTTTGAATGCGCGGCGGAAACGGGCGAGACGCCCGAAGGCAAGATTGACGCGGCGGGCTTCGGAATTGCCGGAGCGGTGGTTGACGGTCGCCTGGTGGCGAACAATATTCCTTGGGAGCTGACGGATTCCGCGCTGGCCCGCAGACTCAACCTCAAACTCGAACAACTGACCTTGATCAATGATCTTGTGGCGACTGCCTATGGACTGGTGCATTTGACGCCGCAGGATTTTCTGGTTTTGAATGCGGGTGCCGCGCAACTCAACGGCAATCAGGCCTTGATTGCGGCGGGGACAGGGCTTGGCGAGGCCATGATCATCTGGGACGGCTCCCGACATCGCGCTTCGCCATCAGAAGGCGGTTCGGCGGATTTTGCGCCGCGGACGGAACGCGAGATCCAGCTGCTGCACTCTTTGAAGAAGCGGCTGCCCCGGGTTTCCTGCGAGGAAATATTTTCTGGCCGAGGCTTCCGGAAGCTGCATGAGTTTCTCGATCCTGCCGTCGTGCATCCGACATTTGGCGAAGCGGAGAGCGCTTCGGCGAGCGAGATTACGCAGAACGCGCTCGCAGGCACATGCCCGGTGTGTGTCGAAGTGCTCGATTGGTGGATCGACGCGTTTGGCGCAGAGGCTGGGAATTTGGCGCTGCGAGTTCTCGCATATGGCGGCGTGTACTTTGCCGGCGGGATCGTTCTGAAAATACTTTCGAAATTGCAGCAGAGCAGCTTCTGCCGGGCCTTCGCGGATAAGGGAAGGCTGAGTTCGGTGCTGTCCAAGATTCCCATCTCCGTGGTTCTGAATGAGGACGCGCCACTTTTGGGGGCAGCGCATCAGGCTCTCGGCAGTGTGGCTGCATCGAGACGCGAACGGCACGAGATTCTGTTTGAGCTTCAGCCGGAGCGCGAAGGACAGCCCCTCTGAGGTAGGTTCTATCCAATCATCTCCAATTTGTGTCAGTGCGTGCTTTTGGCCGCAGCGTGTGCCGACGCCAGATGGGCGCGCGTGTGTTTTACAATCGCAAGGAATTTTCTGGCGTTTTCCTCGATGATTTCCGGCTTGTTTGTCTTCAAGGCCTCGGCTTGCACCAATTCCCCGCCGATGCCCAATGCCACGGCGCCAGCCTCGAGAAATTCAGCAGCGGTGTTCAGATTGACGCCGCCGGTTGGAATAAACGGGATTTCTGGGAATGGACCCTTCAGAGCCTTGATGTATTTCGCCCCTCCTACCTGTCCGCAGGGGAAAATCTTGATGAAGTCGGCGCCAGCGTCCCACGCGGCCATGACTTCCGTGGGCGTCAGGGCGCCGGCCATGAGGAGCTTCCCTTCCCCGGCGGCAAATGCGACGGTCTGGAGGTTTAGCCCGGGGCTGACCAGGAATTCCGCGCCGGCATCGATGCAGCGGCGCGCGGCGTCTCTGTTCAGAACGGTTCCAGCTCCGATGAGAACTTCGGAGCCGCAATTCTTGACGAGTTCGCGGATGAGCTCGACGGCGCCGGGGACGGTCATGGTGATTTCCACAATGGGAATGCCGCCTTGGCAGACGGCTTCGGCGGCAAGACATGCTTCGCCCGCGGACGACGCGCGCACGACCGGGACGATTCCGATTTCAATGATGCGTTCGCGGACTTTTTGTTTATCCATGGGCGGCCACCTTTATAGGAAGAGACTCTAGCGGGCGATGCGTGCTCCGACTCCTTTCATCACTTGCGTTACTTCCTGCAGCGTGGCGGTCGAAGTGTCGCCCGGGGTGGTCATGGCGAGAGCGCCATGCGCGGCGCCGCACTCGACAGCCCACTGGGGATCGTGTCCAGCCAGGAAACCATAAATCAGGCCGGAGGCGAAAGAATCACCGCCGCCGACGCGATCGAAGATTTCGAGATTCTCGCGGTTTTTTGCCTGGTAGAACTTTCCGTCAGAATAGCAGATGGCGCCCCAGTCATTTTGCGTGGCAGTTTTTGCTTTGCGCAGTGTGGTGGCAACGACCTGGAAAGGATATTGCTTTACAACTGTGGCGATCATTTGCCTGAAGCCTTCGACTTCGAAGGTCGAGTGATGCTCGTCCATGCCGGGAACCTCGAATCCGAGGGCGGCCGAGAAATCTTCTTCGTTACCCAGTATGACGTCCACGTGCGGGGCGATGCGGCGGTTTACCTCCTGCGCGGTTTTCTTGCCGCCATGAGATTTCCAGAGCGAGGCGCGGTAGTTGAGGTCGTAGGAAACGGTTGTGCCGTGGCGCTTTGCGGACTGCATGGCTTCGAGAGCTACCTCGGGAGTGGTCGCCGAGAGAGCACAGAAAATGCCGCCGGTGTGAAACCAGCGCGCACCGTGCTTTCCGAAAATCCCGTCCCAATCGATTTCGCCGGGCTTCAATTGAGAAACGGCGGTGTGGCCGCGATCGTAACTTCCGAGGGCCGCGCGCACACCGAAGCCGCGCTCGGTGAAGTTGAGGCCGTTGCGGGCGGCGTGGCCCACGCCGTCGTGCTCGACCCAGCGAATGAGCGCCTGATCGACACCGCCCTGATAAATAAAATCCTGGAGCAGACGGCCAACCGGATCATCGGCGAAAGCCGTCACGACGGCAGCGTCCAGGCCAAAGCAGCGTTTCAATCCGCGCGCGACGTTGTATTCGCCGCCGCCTTCAGAGACTTCGAAGGAACGCGCGGTGGCGATGCGGCGGTCGCCGGGGTCAAAGCGGAGCATGATTTCGCCGAGACTGACGATGTCCCAGCGGCAATCTTTCTTCGGTTTGATCGCTAAGCCCATGGGCTCACCTCAACGCCTTGATCGATCGAAATGGTTGCTGGAGCATTGTCACGGTTCTCACGAAAAATTTCCAGAATCACGCTTGTGTTTGAAAATCGATCCTCGCCGGCTTGAGACGTGGGGCCAGAAGATGAATCGCGGCAAGCGCCAGTAAATAGGCCGCGCTGGCGATCAGGAACGGAACTCTGTAGCTGCCCGTCCACTGAAGTACGTGGCCAACCAAGGATGCGACGAAGATACCGCCGATGGCACCAGCCATGCCGCCGATTCCGTTCACGGAACCGACTGCTTCTACAGGAAACATGTCCGAGGACAGGGTATAGAGGTTGGCGGAAAATCCCTGGTGGCAGGCCGCGGCCAGTCCGATCAGCAGGACGGCCGACCACGTGCTCTCGACGCGATACGCGAACACGACCGGTATCACGCCGATGGCACAGATCAGCATGGCGGTCTTGCGGGCGGAATTGACGCTGCGCCCGCGCTGGATCAAAGAGGAGGAAAGCCAGCCTCCGGCGACACTCCCGAAGTCCGAGATAACGTAAATCACTAAAATCGGAAGTCCAAGCCCCGTCAGCGCCAAGCCATGTTTACTTTGCAAGAACCCTGGCACCCAGAAAAGATAGAACCACCAAACCGGGTCGGTCAGGAATTTTCCCACAACGAACGCCCATGTTTGCCGCAGCGGTATCAGGCGCGCCCAGCTGATTTTACCCGTCGGGGCCGGCGGATCGCTCGAGATGTATTGCAATTCCGCCTTGGAGACTCTCGAATGCTCACTCGGCTTGCGATAGATCAGCAGCCAGAGGGCGAGCCAGACAAATCCCAGTGAGCCGATGGCGATAAATGCCGCTCGCCAGCCCCAGTGCACCACAATCCAGGGGACGAGAAGCGCCGCGAGGATGGCGCCGGCGTTTGTTCCGGCATTGAAAATGCCAGTGGCCAGCGCTCGCTCTCTCTTTGGAAACCATTCGGCTACAGCCTTGATACTGGCTGGAAAAACGGCGGCTTCCCCAAACCCCAGAGCATACCGGGAGAGCGCGAAGCCGCCGAGAGAATTTGCGAACGCGGTGCTCATGGAGGCGAGGCTCCAGAAAATCATCGCCAGCGCATAACCTATCCGCGTGCCAAGCCTGTCGATCAGCCTGCCCATCAATAACATGCCCGCTGCATAGGCAATCTGGAAGGCTGAGACCAGGTTGCCGTAGTCGATTTCTGTCCAGCCAAAGTCATGCTGCAATGTGGTTTTGAGAACTCCGAGGACCTGCCGGTCCATGTAGTTCTTCGTGGTTCCGAGGAGAAGCAGGGTGCAGATGACCCAGCGGAAGTAACCGCTGCGCGCGGAAGCGGCAGGTGACGAAGTTTCAAGCTGCCTCGCGGCATCGGCCGATGGCGACAAGTTTCTGGATACGGGAACGGGGCTCGCTGGATCCATGGCGTGGATGGCAACTTACTCGTTTTTGGAGCCAGGTTCCAGTGGAGAAGATAGTTTGCTAGGATCCGCGGAAGGTCGTCCACCCGAGATTGCCCCCCCGGAGTCTTTAGGACCATTGGGAACCGGCGTCAATCTAAGAGTGATAAACGATGCGTTTAGTAAGTCTCAACGGCCGAATCCAGGGACTTGGCTTATGATTTGGCATCGTTTGGCAGCCGGTCGTCGCGGAAGGGAGCCGTTGGATATGCGCATTCCTATCGCAGGTACCTCTTTTATACTCGTCGTCGTGGCAATGTGTCTGACATCGCTGGTCGCTGCTGTGCCCGACCGCGTCTCCGTGGTCGTAAGCGAACAGGACCGGCGGGTCGATATCACAATCGATGGAAAGCCGTTCACTTCCTACATTTGGCCTACTACGCTGAAAAAACCAGTGCTCTATCCACTACGCACGGCTAAAGGCACGATTGTGACGCGCGGGTATCCGCTCGAGCCGCACCCCGGGGAACGCGTGGATCACCCGCATCATGCCGGACTCTGGTTCAACTACGAGAACGTGAACGGGCTAGATTTCTGGAATAATTCCGACGCCATTAAGGCGGAAAATGCGCCAAAGATGGGGACGATTTTGCAGCGGGCGATCGTTTCGGCAAAAAGTGGGGCGCAGGCGGGGGAGCTGGATGTCGACACCGATTGGGTAACGTTCGAGAAGAAAGTCTTGTTGAACGAACACACGCACTTTGTGTTCCGCGGCGGTTCGGACTTTCGCAGCGTGGACCGCATCACAACCTTGCGGGCGCTGGATGAGAAAGTTTCCTTTCCGGACGAAAAAGATGGCACGCTGGGGCTGCGCGTGATTCGCGCGTTGGAAATTCCTTCGGATAAGCCAGAGGTCTACACGGACGCCAGCGGGCGCGCGACTACCGTGGCCAAGCTGGACAATACCGGCGTCAACGGAACCTACCTTACGAGCGAGGGCAAGAAAGGCGACGCTGCCTGGGGTACTCGGGGACGGTGGTGCAACTTAAGCGGGATGGTCGGCGACGAGCCTGTCACCATCACGATTCTCGATCACCCGGAGAATCCCGGGTTTCCTACCTACTGGCACGCGCGCGGGTACGGGCTTTTCGCGGCCAATCCGCTCGGGCAGAAAGTCTTCAGCAATGGGAAGGAGGAGCTGAATTTTTCACTCGCTCCTCACGCAAGCGCGACTTTCCGTTATCGCATCTTGATTTCTTCGACGATCCTCACGCCCGAAGCTACCGAAGCCGCTTACAAGGAGTTCGTCGCGGCGTATCATTGATTCGTTTCACCATTCGCGGAATCGCATGACCATTCACATCGGCCTCATCGGCGGCGGCAATATTTCGGAAACGCACGCCCGCGCGGCTCGCGCCATTCCTGGCGTGGAAATCTCCGCAATCCATGGGACCAACGCCGAAAAAATCGCGCGCCTTTGCCGCGAACACGGCGGCACGGCATATCAAGATCTTGGCGCTTTCCTGAAACATCGTCCGATGGATCTGGTGATCATTGGCAGTCCTTCGGGGCTGCACGCAGAGCAAGGCATCGCGGCTGCACGTCGCGGCTTGCACGTCCTCACAGAAAAACCGATCGAAATCAACACCGCTAAGGCGGACGCTCTTATTGAAGCCGCGAGAGAAGCTGACGTTCAACTGGGCGTCATTTTTCAGGACCGCATGAAGCCGCACATTCGTCAGCTCAAAACCTGGCTGGAGCAAGGATTACTCGGCAGGGTGCTATTCGTGGACGCGCGCGTGAAGTGGTATCGCCCGCCTGAGTACTACGCCAATTCGCACTGGCGCGGGACAATTGCTCTCGACGGCGGCGGTGCGCTGATCAATCAGGGCGTCCACACAGTCGATTTGCTGCTCTGGCTGCTTGGTGATGTCGTTCGCGTGCAAGCGCGCACCGCTACGCTGCTGCATAAAATCGAGGCCGAAGATACGGCCGTGGCGACGCTCGAGTTTGCCAGCGGAGCCCTGGGTATTTTTCACGCCACCACTGCCGCGTACCCTGGCTACCCACGCCGTGTGGAGATTTCCGGGACGGAAGGCACGGTTATTCTCGAACACGATCGCATTATCGCGGCCGATCTCCGAAACGCTCCAGCCGACGCCAGAGAATCCTACCCACCGGATGAAAACAAGAGCTCTTCGTCGGCTGCCGTCAGCGATATCCGCGGCCACCAAGCCGTTCTCGAGGATTTTCTTGCGGCCATTCAAAATAAACGGGCCTGCGCTTCTGACGGTGTAGAGGGCCGGCGCAGTATTGCTCTTGTCGAATCCATCTACCAAGCTGCAAAGACTCCTGATCGCATCTTCACCGTCTGAACGGCAGAAGGACTTCTCTGACTTCTTTCCTGCTTCGTTTGTGAGCCGCTCGGCTGTACCATAGCCACTCGTTTCTTGCTTATTGTCCCGGATTGTCGCGGAATTCAGCGAGAGGTGGTTTTGCATGAAGCGTCAAAGTGGGTTTGTGCTTGCCGGCATTTTATTTCTGATGCCCGGCAGGCTTCTATTCGCAGCGGAAAAGTCGACGGTGACGCAGCTCATGGAACTCGCCAAAACGAATAGCCCGGCGCTGAAGGACGCTATCGCTGACACGCTCAACCCTAAAGAACTGAAGGATGGAACGGCATGGATCGGACACGGGGCAGACTTTTTCTTTGCGATCGAAGCGAAGGCCTCGAAACCCCTGCTTTTCATCGATGGGGCTGCGGGGCCGCTCATGCAGAGCTTGGCGGGATCCGAGCTCTGGTACGCCTCCGCCCGGATCGAACCGGTCGAAAGGTTGCACTCGTTCTACTACCTCGTCGGCGGGGCGAAGTTCGGTGGCCGGCTGGACCTGCCTGCGTTTGGACCTTTGTCCTACCAGCAGCCTGGAATCCCGACGGGGACGCTTTCGCCGAAGTTGTTCCACACCAGCAAAATCTACGATGGCATGAAGAGTGAGTACTGGATTTATGTGCCCGCCGAATACGATCCGCATACGCCTGCTGCGCTCATGGTCTTTCAAGATGGCGAGTGGTATCTCGACCGCAACGGGAACAATCCGGCGCTCAACGTCATCGACAACTTGATTGCGGAGAAAAAAATTCCGGTGATGATCTGCGTGTTCATCAATCCGGGCGATATTGAGAGTTCGGCGGGGACAGCGACCTATATTGCAGTGAAAAAATATTCGGACGAGTGGCAACGGACTTTGAAGGACTCCATGCGCAGCACGCTGTATGACACGGTAAGCGATCGATACGTGCGGTTTCTGCATAGCGAGGTGCTTCCGGAAGTCGAGGCCAAGTACAATATTCGCAGGGACGCTTACAGCCGCGCAATGACCGGACTTTCCTCGGGCGGGATCTGTTCCTTCAATGCGGCGTGGCAAATGCCCGATCAGTTCAGCCGCGTGATCTCCTGGATCGGCAGCTTCACCAGCATTCAATGGAAGGAAGATCCCGCGGTTCCAGATGGCGGCCAGGATTATCCGGAGAAAGTCCTCCATGAGGCGCGCCGCAATCTTCGCGTATGGATCCAGGACGGTGCCGAGGACCTGGAGTTGGATCGTTACGGAAGCTGGGCGCTCGCGAACATTCGTCTCACCAATGCGCTGAAAATGAAGGGCTACGATTTTCACTTCAGCTTCGGCAAGGGCACGCACAATTCGGGCCAGGGCGCGGCAGAGTTTCCTGAGCAGATGGTCTGGCTCTGGCGAGATTATGACCCGAGCAAAACGGCGCAGACTTATGAGATGGAGCCGTCGGAGAAATCGAAGCCGCTGTTCCGAGTAACGATCGCCAATCGCGACGCCCAATAGGCCCGGGAAACGCAAGCGGAAAAATATCGCCACTCCGCCCGAACCTCGAAGGCGTCATGAATGAGCTCGACGTGGGTTTTTCTTGCTGTAACTCTTTTTCAAGGGCTTGGCACGATGGACAACATTGACAAACGGGGACGTGGCAAAGATTCTTTGTTCCCCGCAATTGCCGGAACCAGCCGGGATCTGTTCCTGGCGGCCTGGCGAGCTGTCTAGAAGAGCCAAAGGAGAAACCATGCGGTTGACGCGGCGTGACGTGTGCTCTGTGATTCCCGCGGTGTTGATTCCCGCGATCCTTCCACGCGAGGCGTCCGCCCTGCAAGACAGCGCGATGCCGTCGGCAACCTACCCGTTCGACAAACTTCCAGTGCAAAAGACGAACGATGCAGAGTATCGCGAGGCGCTCAAGGGGAAACTCGCGACGGGAGAATCGCTCGAAGTACATGAAACGACGTTGCCGCCGGGAGCCGCGCCGCATCCGCCGCACCGCCATGTGCACTCCGAGATGTGGCTGATCCGCGAAGGGACGGTGGAACTGAACGTGAACGGCGCGATTTCCCGTCTTGGACCGGGCTCGGTTGGGTTCGTGCGCTCGAACGATTTGCACGGAATCAAGAATACCGGCACGACGGCGGCAACTTATTTTGTGGTCGAGATCGGGCCGGGCGTTGACGTGTGATCGGTGGACGGCCGCTCAGACGTTCGAAGAGTGGATGGCGTCACAGACCGCGGAGGTGACTTCGCGTGTGGTGGCTTTGCCGCCGAGGTCAGGAGTGTGAAGGCCGGAAGCTGTGACGCGTTCGACGGCGTGCATCAATCGCTGGACCGCATCTTTTTCGCCGAGATGAGCCAGCATCATTGCGGCGGTCCAAAATGCGCCGATGGGGTTGGCGATTCCTTTGCCGGTGATGTCGAAGGCGGCGCCGTGAATGGGTTCGAACATGGAAGGAAAGCGGCGCTCGGGATCGATGTTGCCGGTGGGCGCGATGCCAAGGCTGCCGGCGAGGGCCGCGGCGAGGTCCGAGAGGATGTCCGCGTGAAGATTTGTGGCCACGATGGTGTCGAGGCTCGCGGGCTTGGCGACCATGCGGGTGGTCATGGCGTCAACGAGCATTTTGTCCCAGATGACCTCGGGAAATTCTTTTGAAACTTCGGCGGCGATTTCGTCCCAGAAGACCATACCGTGGCGCTGGGCGTTGGATTTGGTGACGACGGTGAGCAATTTTCGCGGGCGTTGCTGAGCCAGTTGGAAAGCGAATCGCATGATGCGGGTGACGCCGCGACGCGTGAAGATGGAGGTTTCCGTGGCGACCTCTTCCGGAAAACCGCGGTGAGCACGGCCGCCTTGGCCGGAATATTCGCCTTCGGTGTTTTCGCGAACGATGACCCAATCTAGATCGTTCGGTTTGCAATCACGCAGGGGCGATGACAGGCCTTCGAGGATGCGCGTAGGCCGGAGATTGACGTACTGGTCGAAGCCCTGGCAGATGGCGAGGCGCAAACCCCAAAGAGTGATGTGGTCGGGAACATCGGGAGCGCCGACGGCGCCAAAATAGATCGCGCTGAAAGGGCGCAGGAGCTCGAGTCCGTTCGCAGGCATCATCGTGCCGTGCTTTTTGTAGTAGTCAGAACCCCAAGGAAATTTTTCGACCTTAAGCTGAAAGCCTCCCGCTTTTTGGGTGAGGGCCTCTAGCACTTCGAGACCGGCGGAAATCACTTCGGGACCAATGCCATCCGCGGGGATGGCAGCAATGGAGTACTCACGCATTTTAACTCCTGGGGCAGACTGGCTCTGGCGCTCAGCCTGGTCCATTTTCTGTGTATACTGCGCGGCGCACATTTAATGCCGCATCGCGCGAAATTAGTGCAGGATAGCTCCGCCGCATTGTTGAGCGTTTAGGAATCGAGGGAAGGTGGACGCCAGATCGACAGTCCCGGCAGTCGCCGAGCGCGCGCGAAAACGAATTGCGTGGCGCCTCCTTCCCTTTCTCTTCCTGCTTTACATCATAGCTTTCCTGGACCGCATGAACGTCGGCGCGGCGGCGCTGCAGATGCCGGGCGACCTGGGCTTCAACGACAAAGTAGTTGGTCTCGGCGCCGGGATGTTTTTCATCGGATATGTGGTGCTGGAAATTCCCGGGGCGCTCATCGCCGAACGATGGAGCGCGCGCCGCTGGATTGCCCGCATCATGATTTCCTGGGGAATCATAACCGCGCTGATGGCGTTTATCCACACCGCGCGGGAATTTTATTTGGTGCGGTTTCTGGTGGGAGCCGCGGAAGCGGGGTTCTTCCCTGCGGTCATTGTCTACCTATCGCACTGGTTTCAGTATCGGGACCGCGCGAAAGCAATTGCCGTGTTTTACGCGGCCAATCCGCTTTCTTATGTGATTGGGTCGCCGCTCGCGGGATTGCTGCTGGGAATTACCTGGCTTGGGCTGAGGGGCTGGCGATGGTTGTTCATATTGGAAGGAATTCCAGCGGTGGTGTTCGGCGTGATCACGATTTTTTATTTGACGGATTGGCCTCGGGGCGCGACTTGGCTAAGGGAAGATGAACGCGATTGGATCAATGGCGAGTTAGAGCAGGAAAAGCTCGCTAAGAAAAAAGTTCGTTCCTATACGATTTGGCAGGTGTTTTGCGAGCGCGACGTGATTCTGCTGACTTTGAGTTATTTCTTTGCGACGACGGGAGGGTACGGGATTTCGTTCTGGCTGCCAAGCATCTTGAAACGACTGTCGGGCCAGAGCGATATCCGCGTGACGTTGTTCGCCGCGTTGCCTTATCTTGCGGGATTTGTGATGCAGCAGTTAAACGGTTGGCACTCCGACAAGAGAACGGAGCGGAGGTGGCATGCGGCGATTCCGATTTTTCTTTGCGGAGTGAGTTTGTTGCTGGCGGTGATTTTTGGGTCGAATCTGGTGCTGGCGGTTTCGTTGTTCACCTTGGTAGGGGCTTGTTATTTTGCGTTTCATCCTTGTTTTTGGGCGGTGCCGACGGCGTTTTTGGGGGAATCAGCGGCGGCGGCATCGATCGGGCTCATCAATTCGGTGGGAAATCTTGGTGGATTTTTCGGGCCGATGCTGATGGGGAGGTTGGTGAGCCGGACGCATTCGTTTACGGCAGGGCTCTTGTACCTGGTGGGGAGTCTTTGTCTGTCGGCGATTCTGATGCTGGCGGTGGGAGCGGGGCGGCGCCCGTTGCACCGGCCGACGGAGGTCGCCGCGAGCTAGGGTTGCAAGTCCTTACATCAGCCCGCCGCTGCTTGAATCCCAGATTCTCAATGAATTTCGGGCTCAGGAATGGCAGCGGTGCCTTCGAGGAAATCGAAGTCGCAGCCTTCGTGAGCCTGCTTGATGTGCTGCAGGAAGAGTTTTCCGTAGCCGCGTGGATAGATGCCTTCCTTGGGGCGCCAGGTTGCGCGGCGTCTAGCTAGCTCATCGTCGCTCACGAGCATGTTGAGTTGGCGCGCCGGGACGTCGAGTTCGATGAGGTCGCCTTCTTTCAGCAATGCTAACGGACCACCGACAAAGGATTCGGGAGAGACGTGCAGGACGCAGGCGCCATAGCTGGTGCCGCTCATGCGGGCGTCGGAAATGCGGACCATGTCGCGGATACCTGCTTTCAGGAGTTTCTGCGGAAGCTGAAGATTGCCCCATTCGGGCATGCCCGGGGCGCCTTTGGGGCCGGCGTTGCGGAGGACGAGGACGCTGTCCGGATTGACATCGAGATGGGGATCATCGAGGCGGGCATTCATTTCGTCAAAACTGTCGAAGACGACGGCTCGCCCAGTGTGCTTAAGGAGGCGCGGCTCTGCAGCGGAGGCTTTGATCACGGCGCCGTTGGGGGCGAGATTACCGTAGAGAATGGCCAAGCCGCCGGAAGCGAGAACAGGGTTGTCCAGGCTGCGAATGACATCTGCATTGTAGATTTCGGCGTTGGAAATATTTTCGCCAAGCGTTTTGCCGGTGATGGTCGGGCAAGCGAGGTCGAGGTGGGGTGCGAGGGCTTTCAGCAGTGCTGGCAATCCTCCCGCGTAATAAAAGTCTTCCATGAGGTATTTGCCACTGGGACGAATGTTGGCGAGCATGGGCGTCGTTTTTGAAAACTGGTCGAAGCGGTCGAGAGTGATTTTTATTCCAGCGCGACCGGCCATGGCGATAAGGTGGATTACCGCATTCGTCGAGCCGCCGAGAGCGAAAACGGCGGCAATGGCATTGTTGAAAGACGCGTCGCGCAAGACATCGCGCGGTTTCAAATCTTCCCAAACCATCTCAACGATGCGGCGCCCGGAGCGGTTGGCCATTTTGGGGTGGTTGGCATCGACGGCGGGGATCGAAGTTGCGCCGGGCAACGTAAAACCCAAAACTTCGGTCAAGCTGGTCATCGTCGAGGCGGTTCCCATGGTCATGCAGGTTCCAGCCGAGCGAGCGATGCCGTTTTCGATTTCGGTCCAGGCCTGGAGATCAATGTTCCCGGCCCGCCGTTCTGCCCAATATTTCGAGACGTCGGAGCCACTTCCCAGAATCGCTCCTCGCCAATTGCCGCGAAGCATCGGACCGGCCGGGACATAGATCGCCGGCAAATTCATGCTGAAGGCGCCCATCAAGAGAGCGGGCGTCGTCTTGTCACAGCCGCCCATCAGGACGCAACCGTCGGCGGGATAGGAGCGCAGGAGTTCTTCGGTCTCCATCGCGAGGAGATTCCGATACATCATCGTGGTGGGCTTCTGAAATGTTTCACCGAGAGTGAAGGCGGGCATCTCAACGGGAAAACCACCCGCTTGCCAGACGCCGCGCTTGACGTCTTCGGCGCGCTCGCGAAGATGGCTGTGGCACGGGTTGATGTCGCCCCAGGTATTGATAATCGCGATGACGGGCTTGCCCGCGTAATCCGCTTGTGTGCAGCCCATGGAGGCGGCACGCGAACGGTGGCCGAAAGACCGCAGATCGTCAGGGCCGTACCAGCGGTAACTTCTCAAGGATTTGGCATCTTTTGGTGGCACAGAAATCCTTCCGAAACTTTGTGAGTCGAGAGACAACCGTAGAACTTTGAGCCCGTTCGGTCAACTGCCATTCATTTATGGGAACAGCTGTATTGTAGGAAGCCGAAATTTGTCGTGTCAAATTCCAAGTTCTTGGACAAACGGATTGAATTCTCCAGGCAGTGGTTACTCGAGACGAATGACTTGGATTGTGATGTAAACTCTTGCGCGGTTGGGACGACAACAATGAGAAACGACACGATTCTGGTGCTTGTCAGCGCGGCCGAGCCAGCGGAGGCGCAGCTTCGGACGCTTAGGCAGCAGATCAGAGATGTGAACATTTTGGCGGGACATTCGGCTGAAATATTTGAGCAGGCGGCCAATCGCGCTACCGTGCTGTTCAATTGGTCGGGGTCGCTGGCGTTGTTTAAACAGGTGTTTGCGATGTGCCCAAATTTGGTTTGGGTGCATTCGCGATCGGTGGGACTGGAGAGAACCTTGTTCGCAGAGATCGTGCGAAGTGCGGTGCCGCTTACGAATGGAGCCGGGGTGTTTAGCGCTTCTCTGGGCGAGTTTGCGCTGGGGGCGATTCTCTATTTCGCGAAAGATTTCCGGCGGATGATCCGGAACCAGATGGCGGGTGTGTGGGAGGCGTTCGACGTTGAGTGGGCATCGGGAAAGACCGTCGGAATTATTGGATATGGGGACATCGGGCGGGCGATCGCGGAGAGAGCGCGGGCGATGGGAATGAACGTACTCGCGGTGAGGCGGCATGTTTCGGCGTCACAGACTAGAGATCCGCTCGTCGCCGAAACGTTTACGCCAGATCGGCGGCTCGAAATGATTTCGCGATGCGACTATGTGGTCGCGGCGGCCCCGCTGACTGAAGAGACGCGCGGGATGATTGGGGAGGCGGAGTTTAGAGCGATGAAGCCGACGGCGGTGGTGATCAATGTGGGGCGAGGACCGGTGATCAACGAGGAGGCCATGATTGGCGCGCTTTCGGATCGCCGGATCGGGGGCGCGGCGCTGGACGTGTTCGATCATGAGCCGTTGCCTGCGGGTCATCCCTTCTACAAGCTGGAGAACGTTTTGCTTTCACCCCACTGCGCGGACCATACGCCTGATTGGCTGGACAATGCCATGCAGTTTTTCATTGAGCAGTATGAACGACTCCGGACGGACCAGCCATTGCTCAACGTGGTGGATAAGAAACTGGGATATTGAGGTGCGAGCTGTCGAGAGTGAGGCGGAGGAAAGGCACCTTGCGTGTACGCCCGGTCAGGCCCGGGCGCAGCATGCTGCGCTCCTGGAAGGGAGTCGCTGCGCGAGATCGCGCGGGAGCTACTTTCCCGTGTAACTGACGCGCCAGATAGATTTTGAGCCGTCGTCGGTGACGAGGAGCGAGCCGTCGGGAGCGACAGTTACGCCAACGGGGCGCCCCCAGACGTGGCCATTGTCCACGACGAAACCCGTCATGAAATCTTCGTATTCGCCAGTGGCGTGGCCGGTTTGATGCAACGGCACGCGGATGAGTTCATAGCCCACGCGGACCGAGCGATTCCACGAGCCATGTTCGGCGGCGAAAATATCGCCCTGATATTCAGCCGGGAATTGTTTCCCGGTATAAAAAGTCAGTTCCAGCGAAGCATTGTGCGGATGGAGGATCACATCCGGCGTGATGACTTTGTCTTTCAGCTCGGGATGTTTGCCTTCGTGGCGCGGATCTTGGTGGCCGCCCATGTACCACCAGGGCCAACCATAGAAGCCACCTTCCTGGACGTGAGTGATGTAATCGGGAACAAGATTGTCACCTAGCGCGTCGCGTTCGTTGACGGAACACCACAACTCGCCGGTTTTCGGATTGACAGCTAACCCGACGCAATTGCGAATGCCGTAAGCGAACACGCTCATCGCCGAACCGTCGGGATTGAACTCCAGCACATCGGCGCGATTCTTTTCCCCGGGCGTGCTGTCGGGGTCATCGATATTAGAGGCCGAACCTACGGAGACGAACATTTTCTTGCCGTCGAGCGAGAACTGAATGTCGCGGGTCCAATGGCCGGGACCTGGAGGAACGTCCGCAATGTGCTCGGCGGGGCCTCGCGCCTTTAAATCGCCGTTGCGATAAGGAAAGCGGACAACCGAATCCGTGTTTCCAATGTAGATCCACTGCGGGTCCGGTCCCGGAGGATAGAAGTTGATGCCGAAGGGACGATTGAGCCCGGTGGCGAAAGTCTCGGATTGAGCGGCCTTGCCGTCAGAAGTGATTCCGCGGAAAACCAGCAGGCTGCCGCTGTGGCTCTCGGCCACGAAAAAATCCCCATTGGGCGCAGTGCGAACCAGACGAGGTTCATCAAGACCGGCCGCATAGAGCTCGACTTTGAATCCGGGGAGAACCTGCGGCCAGGCGTCCTTCGGACGAGGCACGAGCTGCGGACCATTGCCGGACGACGACGTGGCGAGCGGATCGGGCAAGTCCTTTAGTGTGATCTTGCGAACCGTTCCGGGCTTCTCGAAACGGTAGTCGGTGAATGGCGCCTTCGGAGGAGGCGCGTTCGAGGCAGTGGCGACAGCTTCGTCGGCAGAAAGCTGCACGCGGGGCGAACCCGGTTTGAGGCTTCCGAGGACACGGAGGTAGTTGATGATTTGCCACCTCTGCTCCTCCTCGAGACTCGCCCAGGGCGGCATGCCATTGTTCAGATCACCCTTGGTGATGTACCAGAAAAGTTCGCCGTCGCTGGCGCCCTGCGCTTTACCCGTAGCCAGCGCAGGAATGTTTCCCGTCCCTTCGCCGTTTGGCCCATGACAGGAAGCGCAGCTGTGAAGATAGTCCGCCCTCGCAGAGGCGGGGTGCTGGCCCTCGAAGGGATTCTTCTGTTGCTTGGCGGATACCGGTGCATCATGGAAAGTTGAATTCTGCGCCGGCAATGAAGCAATCAGAAAAAGGGATAGAAACGCGGAGCTTACAAGGGCAGCGGTAAGGATACGAGCGCTTGCTTTCAAGGTGATCGTGACCTCCTGCGTCGTCGCTGGCTAAATTCGCCAAGCACCTCCGCGACCGAAATTATATTGGATTGTGCTGGCTGGAGCGAATGGAAAACTTGCCGAGTACAGTTGTGCGCCGCTTGCCTCCGTTCTCGCTAGGTTCTTAGCGTTGGCATCGAAGAAGTTCACGGCTGTCCAAAGATTCTACTTACACCCCAACATAAACAATGCTTGACGTCGGCACGTATATCTGGTAAAGGGTTATCCAGTATGAGTACATATTCGACGCGGCAGGCGGCCAAGAAACTCGGTATTAGTTTTACGAGTTTGAATCGATACATTGCTGCGAACAGTGTCCCCGCGCCGCCGATCCAAATTGTTGGAGTAAGCCGGGTCCGTGAGTGGACTGAAGATGATATCGATCGTGTTCGAGAAATTCTGCCGAAGATAGCAAATGGCAGGAAGACAAGGCATAAGAAGAAGCCGAAGAAAACAGGCAAGAAGTGAGTGAACGGGACGCGCCGGTGTGTCTAGCACCGACGCGCCCCTAACCAAAGTCGCCTGGATTAGAGGCACGATGGCTGGAATAGAAAGTATAGGGTTCGCCCTTTGGGTGCAACCCGCCCATCTCTGTTTAGTTTCCGTCGCACGTCCCATCCCTCTGCGCGTAGCGCATCCGCCACCACAGCTATGTCCACTGAATCTGTTTGTCCACGCACGTCGGCTCTAGACTGCATTGAAGAAGTGTGCCTCGACGCACGTAATTGACCTCCGAACTTGCGGCCACATTGCCGCCGAAAGGACATTTGGTTATGGAGAAAGCACATCTGTATGAAGCACTGTATCTGGCGAACTACGGTATTGTCGAAGGCGTTCGGGGAGTTCAACGCTTGAAGAAATCTCCCAAACCCTTCACCGAGACCTACCACAAGTCTCTGGCCGGTCTCGAGCGCCGTCGTTCCGGGATCAACCTGCAATTCATGCTCGAAGAAGACGACGAGTCTCGCTTCGAGGAAGAATACAACGTCTGGCTCTCCGACGGACCCCCAACCAGCGATGAAATCTGTCAATTGATGCCAGAGGATGCGCATGTCTAGGAAGAGAAAACCTAAGGCCGTGTGCGACGGAGACCCACCCCTGAATCCGATTACGGCGAAGGAGCGGAGGCAAATCGACGAGTCAATCAAGAAGAAGTACGACCGGTTTCGCCGGAGATATCCGGAGGTTCACGGCAAGGTCGTGGACTTTATTACCCATTCCATCGAAGACGGGGCACTGTATTTAAGCGTGCGTTTCAAGGACAAAACGGACTTCTCGCTCCGCTACGCGTGCGACATGTTCGTTGTTGGCGCTGACCTTTGCGACTTCAAAACCGGTGATTTCGAGATGATTCGGGAATACATAAAGCCGATTCCGACCTAGATAAGCATCGAAAACGTAGACTTGCACGACTCCTCGGTGCGCTAGAAACGCGCGGGTTGTTGATTTCACTTATCGCATCGACCGCAAGAATCGCCAGAAACGCATGAGCGAGATACACGGTAGGTACACCGAGGCGACGGTCGGGCACATTCGGCAGCGAATAGGAAACAGAGTGTCTAACTGATGAGCTGGGCATCGACTCTGGTTCTATGGGAGTACCGTGATCCTCGTGACCGGATGGATCTCCATCCACTTTGCATGGAAAGTGTCCTGCACTAAAGTTCCAACTATTTGGACGTGAGAGCCAACCGGGGGCAGCGACACTTGATCCGTATAGTTCGCACACGCGGCTTTGGCATCCTGTTGGGTAACGGGGAATCTACAAACGATCTCAAAAACCAGATTTCCCCCTTCATCGCTTATGTTCCCGGCGTTCAATAGATTTTCAAATTGCGCGTCTACCTTGAGCCAACCATGGGTGTCGCCATCAGGCTCATGGCGAACGCCATCAGGCTGTTTGCCCGCAGTGGCATCCACGATTGTTCCAGTTACAGAGATACATTGTTGTTTCACTATGAGGCGGGCGGGGTGGTAGACATGGGTCCACAGGCTTGGGTCACACGACGTTTCCGGGGGCTGAGGAGGGATCGGGGGAGCTGGCGTTGGGACGGAAGTTGACGCGCGCGGGCTCGCTAGACTTACGAACTTCGACCAGACCCAACCGACCTGGTCATCCTCCGTTCTAACATGATAGAAACCACTCGTTGGCGCGTCGTCCACCAGAGTTAGTCTCGCTCCCTGAGGAAGATGTGCAAGGGCGACGCTGGCCGTCGAGGCATCGCGGCGAAGAATGACATTTCGGTTTGTGGTCGCCGTCTGGGCGAAGACGGAAAAAGGACCGATCAGAAGAATCAGTAGCCCTACAAAAGGTCGCATCGAGTTCATCTTTAGCATGTCTTCTCTCCTCCCATTTTTCGGCCTTAGCGGTGTTCTCCTGCCCCGACGTGTCCCTATCTCCAGTTCGCTCGCGACTTGTTCCGTGCCGCGCCAAACTAAGCATCGATCTACCTGCGAGCTTTATCCCGAAACATCAGGGTCAGCAAGCGCCCAAGTCCTCCACCACAGCCGCAACCGGGGCGGCAGCTCTCGCTTCACAGGCCGCCACTGGTTTGGCGGCTCTCGAAGGCGGAGTCTCACGGCTTAGCGTCTCGACTGGAACATACAATTTTCTTAATACCATGGGTCAACTGTGGGCAGTCAACCAGGTATTTCTCGACTCGAACGCGCTTTTCGGTAGTCGTTTCATTATGTCACTGATCCTGCCGGCGAGAGCCAAGGCGCGAGCCAACCTGCGCCGGGGACATTCATGGCGGAATGGCTGCGAGCGGGGAATGAAGTTGCGGCGGTTGAATCGATCGCAGCAATCAGCACTCGTTGGAGTGTCCGCCTCCGCTACGCCCTAAACGCGCCGCACAAACCGCGGCGCAGGGCTTCGCTCCGGCGGACACTCCAACGACAACAGGCAATCAAAAGAAAAGGGACATTTCTAATGAGGTAAGGAAGGGGACATTTCTAATGAGGTTTGACAAGCGCGATACGCACCATTGACCTACGAACGCCATACCAGTATCATCCGCGCAATCCCAGGCAAAATTCTGCGAGTGAGGTTGACCATGTCAAAGCACGTGGGTTTCTCTATACTAGCCTCGGTAGTAGCATTTCTCGGCGCCATTCTTCAAGTTCGAGCGCAGCAGCCACAGATCAATCCAGACGTCTACAGTCAACTTCAATTCCGCTATATCGGTCCCGTCGGCAACCGGGCGACCGCGGTAGCTGGAGTGCCTGGCAGCCCGTACATCTACTATGTTGGCGCGGCTTCGGGAGGTATCTTCAAGTCGACCGATGGCGGCCTGCATTGGGACCCCGTATTTGATTCGCAGCCGGTTTCCTCGATTGGATCGCTTGCGGTGGCGGCGAGCGATCCCAATATCGTGTGGGCAGGCACTGGCGAATCGTTCATCCGCAGTCACATTTCAATCGGCAATGGAATTTACAAATCCACGGATGCGGGCAAAACTTGGGCCCTGATGGGATTGGAGAAGACTGGCCGGATCAGCAACGTCCTGATTGACCAACACAATCCGGATACGGTGCTCGCTTGCGCTCTCGGTCACGCCTACGGGCCGCAGCCGGAACGCGGCGTCTTTCGCACGACCGATGGCGGCAAGAACTGGGAGAAAGTCCTTTTTGTCGACGAAAACACCGGTTGCTCCGACATGGCCATGGATCCGAACAATTCGAGAGTTTTGTTTGCAGGGATGTGGCAGCTCGAGATTCATACTTGGAGTCGCACGAGTGGCGGAACGGGCAGCGGTTTGTTCAAATCGACCGACGGCGGAGCAACCTGGAAGCGTCTGGACGGCCATGGCCTGCCTAAACCGCCTGTCGGAAGAATTGCCGTACGGGTGGCGCAGCGCGACTCGAACCGCGTTTACGCGCTGATCGAAACCGGTGACGGAGCGACTGTCGAAGGCAAGCCCACTCAGAGCGGTCAACTGTGGCGCTCCGACGACAACGGCGAGAATTGGCAGTTGGTCAACTCCGACCGGCAGATTCGCGGACGCACGCACTATTACACGCGCGAAGAGATTGCGCCTGACAATGAGAACGAGGTGTATTTCTTCACAGCGGCATTTTCGAGGACGCTGGACGGCGGTCACACCCTGACCAACATGCCCGCAAGCCCAGGCGGTGATAATCATGAGATGTGGATCGATCCGACCAACGGTGACCGCATGGCGGTGGTGAACGACGCAGGCGTGAGCATTTCTGTGAATCGAGGCCATACCTGGGACCACATTCAACTGCCGATCGCACAGATTTATCATGTGACGCTGGATGACCAAATTCCCTATTTCGTTTATGGGAACAAGCAGGACGGGCCGTCGTATCGCGGACCCAGTAACAGTTTGCAGTTCGGAGGTTTTGGAGGCGGAGGCGGGGGCCAGGGCGGACAGATTCCACGCAGCGTCTGGCATCCGGTGGGCGGAAGCGAAAGCGGGTTCGCGACTCCCGATCCGGTGGACAACAACGTTATCTGGTCCAGTGGCACGGGCTCCGGGAGTGTCGGCGGTGCGCTGGCACGATTTGATGAACGGAATCGCCAGGCGCGAGAAGTCGAGGTCTGGCCCGAAGATGTTGCAGGAGCGACCGCAGCGGAAACGAAGTACCGATTCAATTGGGAATTCCCAATCACGATTTCTCCTCACGACCACAACAAGCTTTATGTGGGAAGCCAGTTTGTTCACGTCACAACAGACGGTGGCAACAGTTGGCAGATTATCAGTCCGGACTTGACGCGAAACGACAAAAGCCGGCAAGGAATTTCCGGCGGGCTGACTCCGGACGACATCGGTGTGGAATACGCGGGGACGGTTTTCGCTATCGCGGAGTCGCCGAAGGAAGCTGGCACGATTTGGGCGGGCACCAACGATGGCCTTATTCAAATCACGCGGGATGGAGGAAAAAGTTGGACCAATGTCACGAAGAATATTCCGAACCTGCTGGACTGGGGCACAGTAAGCAATATTGAGGCCTCGCGCTACGATGCCGGGACCGCCTACATCACGGTGGACGGCCATCAAGTGAACAACCGGGATCCCTTCGCTTACAAAACGGCAGATTACGGTAAGACCTGGTCAGCGATCACAAACGGAATTCCGCACAGCATGCTGAGCTACGCCCATTGCATCCGGGAAGATCCCGTCCGCAGAGGCTTGTTGTATCTGGGCACGGAAAACGCGCTCTACGTCTCGTTCGACGACGGAAGGAATTGGCAGGAGTTTCAGAGCAGCCTGCCGCACGCGCCGGTCTATTGGATTGCGGTCCAGGAACGGTTTCACGATTTAGCCTTGGCTACCTATGGGCGGGGATTCTGGATTTTGGATGATCTTACGCCCCTGCAACAATTGACATCCGATGTGCTGGCATCTAATGCGCATCTGTTCGCGCCGCGTGACTCTTACCGTTTCCGCCCTGTCGCGCAGCCTGCAGGTTTTTCCTATGACCCGACCGCCGGCCGCAATCCACTGTACGGCGCTGCGATTAACTTTTATCTCAAGTCCAAGCTGGGTGAGAAAGATCGCGCCATCATTACGATCAGCGACGCGAGCGACAAAGTAGTGCGCGTGCTGGAATGCCGTGCGCCGCGGACAGGCGGCGCTCGGCGACCGGGAGGGTCGGGTGGTCCGGGCGGAGGCGGTGGAGGAGACGAGGAAGGTGGCGGTGGTCCGGGTTGTGAAGCGAAGCCCGGCATCAATCGAGTTTGGTGGGACCTTCGAAGCGAAGCCAGCACGGAGATCAAATTGCGCACTGCGCCTACTTATTCGCCGGACGTACCGTTCGGTGCGGAGGGTTGGCGGGCTGCTCCAGCCGTGAGCCGCATTTCGCTGCTTGTGCCACCAGGAACGTATACGGTCACACTGAAGGTGGGCGATGAGAAGTCCACCGAGAAGCTCAACGTGCTGAAGGATCCGCATTCCACGGGGAGCGACAGCGACATCCAAACGCAACTTCAATCAGTAACTGCGCTTCGGGATGAGATGAATGCGTTGGCGGAAAGCGTCAATCAAGTCGAATCCGTTCGCGTGCAGATCACCGGTCTCGAAAAGCAATTGGGAACAGATGACGCTTCCAAATCGATCCAGAAGGCGGCTGACGAGTTGGTGGAGAAATTGACCGGCGCTGAAGGAAAGGTGCTGCAGCTTAAAACGACCGGAAGAGGTCAGGACGACGTGCGATACCCGCCCATGCTATTGCAAAAAATCAGTTACCTGGCGGCCGAAGTAAGCGGCTCCTCTGACTTTCCGCCTACGACTCAACAAGCGGCGGTACAAGCTGAGTTGAAGCAGCAAGGTGATTTGTCGCAGCAGGAGATTCAACAGCTGGTGGTGACGGATGTGGCGGCTTTCAATGCTATGCTGCGTCAGCGGAATATTCCAAACGTAATCGTCAAAGCGCCTTAAAGGACAAAGTGAAGCTAGAAGGCGTCCCGAGGGAACGTGTTGTTTACCAGCAGAAGTGAGCTAAGTCGTAGCTTGCTTCCCGAGGCAAACCCAAGGTAGCTGCAGTCTGCCGCTGCTGCTCAAGGCCGGTAGGACAAAAGTCGCATTCAATTCCTGCAAAGGATGCTTGATAACGTCGTGGAGAAGTCCCAATTGTCAGGTCTCTATTCGCGGCCTGAGATTTTGTAATGCGATACTGGCCTTTATTTCTGCTTGGCACGTCACGCGGAATCGGCGGTAAGCTCCACTCTTCGCTTCTTGGTATCTGCTTACTGATGTCGGATATTTCTTCCCCCTTACTCTTTCACATGCGCCAACGGAATCTGCGAAAACAATTGCAGATCGATGATCATGTTCAGCCGCCGGTCCAACTGAAAAAACGTCGCCGCCTTCCTTCCCGGCAACACCTGGCTTACCACCGGCACATACTTCAAGCGCAGCGCCTGCGCCTGCCCGTCTACTTCCAACCAGTGCCGCACGTAAATCAGTGCATCCTCGTCGGTCATCGTTGCCCACATCTCGGCGTACTGCTTCAACAGCGCATACTTCTGATTGTTCACTTCTTGCAAGTCCTTCACGTAATGGTTGTAGATCGGCCAGAACTTCTGCGCCTCCTTATCCGATAGCGACATATTCTGCCCAATCACCTGCATTTTCATTGCCCGCAGATCTTGCCGTAACAAAGCAATGTCCTCGTCGGTCACCGTCGGGCTGATGACCTTCTCCACGGTAACTTGCTGCCCCTGTGCCGCCGCCACCAGCGTCTTCGCCCGCGCTGGAGCCATCCCCCCACCCAATGCCGCCGCCACCACCATGCCCGCAACAAAGGCCCCAGCCAATCCTGCCACTTCCGTTATTTTGCATTTCACAATCTTTCTCCTTACCTTTGTTCCCTTGCCACAAAGAAGCACTGAGAACAGCAAGTCCGAATGCATGCTAATACAGTTGGGCCGCTAACGGATTACTATCGGCATCAAGCGAGAGTCAACTCGTGATCAACGCCGTAATCGGGTGCGCCGTGAAAAGGCGCTGGTCCACTCCGGTAAGGCGAAGGACTTAGCCTCCATCTGGCTGGGATTCGCATTCTTGTACCTCTGCACCTACAGTTTACGTCTTAGTTGTGTAGCCAGCTTGGAACCAATGTAAATGTTCATAGTTCTTAGATGCATTGGAGCATTACAAAATGAAAGTTGCCGCCGTACTCCTTCTGCTCGCATCACCTGCTTTTGCGCAAAACGTGCCCGCAAGTTCTGAGGCCCCACCTGGGTGCGGCATGGAACAGGCTAAATTCGATGTGAAAACAGACAAAGGCCAACATCCTGCTGTGCAACCGAACGAGGGAAAGGCGCTGGTCTATTTCGTCGAGGACGATACAGAGTTCGGGTCGTTTCCCAAACCCACTACGCGAGCGGGCCTCGACGGAAAATGGGTAGGAGCAACGCACGGCAATTCCTATATCTACTTCTCCGTCGACCCCGGGGAACGCCATCTTTGTGCCAGTTGGCAAGCAGCGGTAGTTGTGCGCCAGGGTCTGAAGACTGCCGCGGCCCATTTCACCGCAAACGCTGGAGGCGTTTACTACTTCAGGGTGAAGAACACCTGGACGCGAGACCTCGGGGTGGCTGGTATCAGTTTGCAGCCCTTGGATAGTGATGAGGGATTGCTGTTGGTCAACGGATTTTCGTTGAGCACTTTTCATCCCAAGAAGTGACGATTGCTAACTCCCCAGGTGAAGCCATATATTATGGTGGAAGCTACACAGCAGCCCTCGGCCGACCAGGTCAGCCCTTACTTCGAATTCTTTCCAATGGTGCCGGCGGGGGGAATCAGAATTCGGACCGTCATTGATACCACGTAACTTGCTCATTCTACAAGACGGCAGAAACTATAAGAACATCGGATTCGCCCAACTGAGGTACACGCCGGGTACACGGTGGTTCCTGAAGTCTCGCGCAGCCTATATCGCAAAGAGCTTCATGTTGCTTGCACAAAATAGCCGAGCGTCATCCGTCAGCCGTATGTCCTCGCTCCCTTGTGTCCAAAATTGCCGCGCTGCGTCGCGAGCGCACTCCCAAACATCCAACGTATTCGCAGAGGCGTGCGGCAGGACAAACTCGCGCGGCGGTACTTGCCCATCGCCCGTGGGCGCATACAGCATTGAGACTTGGTCGAATGCCGGGGCTAGACGCAGACGAGACCCTTCTGCAAAGAACAGTATGTTGTACTGATGTCGATCCGTATTTGCTATGAGTGCTCCAAACGCATCAAGCCAGGAAAGCCGCTGGGCATCTTCAACACTCAAACGCGCTGCCTCTTTGAGCGTAACAGCCGCGTCCGCCCACGAGTCAGCGAGATTGTCGTGAGCAGACGCAAGACTTATGACTGCAGCCCTCCCGCGTACCCCGAGGCGATCAAATCGCTCACTCTCCAGAAACCAATAATCAGGCGTTTCGATGACGTTTGTATTCGCGGTCGGGATGCCATGGGACGCTGCAACGTGCAACGCAATTCCTTCTAGGATCAGCAGATCGCACCAACGCCTAGCGGCCATATCCCCGACCCCTCCGCGGCCAGCGAATTTGACGAGCATATGCTGGCTGCCAATTAGCGCGCCGAATTTCGGTCGTTCTCCCCCAGCCGAGGAACCCGGCGGATGACCTGCGATGGTTGCCTGTGCAAGAGCCGGGTAATCATCGCGGCTTTTGGAAACGAGCTTAATGCCCTGCCATCGAGCGAATGATTCTTCGCCTACAATCAAATTGCCCGGTAAGTCCTCTCCCCGTCGGGACATCGCGAGCAAAATGTGATGGTCAGACCAGCCCGATAGTATCGGCGGTAGCCTGAGATCGGCATGGACGGCTGCGAAGTGTCGGCCCAAGAAGCCTGAAGGACGAGCGTCAGCTAATTCTGCAGGAAGCCCATCCGCGACCGTGCCTATCGGCATCCAGGCCGTCTGATGAGCGGCAAGTGTATTGAGTTCTCCCGCAGAGGCTGCTGAACCAGATCCGCTTATACGGAATAGCGGAAACCGTGGACCTTCAAGATTTGGCCATGTCTGACGCAAGCCGTATTGGGTCGCCCTGCCTCGACCAATCCGTAGGACCTCCGGTCCAGCTTCTCTCACCATGCGCATAAGCGTGGGTGGCGACACCCCCAGTCGCTCCCGGAGGTCAGGGGCTGACAATACACCACGGTCCAGTTGGGCAATAATATCGCTAGCCATGAAACGATTATACACCATGATTTCTTCTGATTTCTTATTTGTTTTAAGGTATTTAACTCTAAGCGAGAGGCGATTAGTGAAATTATTTATGAAACGATACTTGAAACTATTGTACGATGATCAATGCCTTGAAATGCCAGCGTAATCGTGCCCTGTGGGTGGGTGTGGAAGATGGCCCGAAGTGGAGGAACTTCACACGGGAATATCGCTTGTTCATCGACCTACACTGCCGTTTACGCGGGATGACATGGTCAGGATTTTGGGAGCTTTGGACCCGTATGTCGAGAGGATGGCTGACCGCGGAAAGGAAAATGCCCGGCGCTACGCGTCTTGGTGCTGGTGCGTAGATACTGTGGGCTGAGGCTCGGCGACGCCGTGAAGTTGACCACCACCGATCAAGTCAGTGAGTAATAAGCTGATGCTTTATGCACAAAAAACCGGAGTTGCGGTGAACTCCGTGCTACCTGAATTCGTAACACACTTGTTAGAGGCATCGCCAAAAATCATGGGCAAACATTTTTTCTGGCGTGGCAGCCGAAATCTAGAAGTCATCGTCGGAAGCTGGCAGAAACGACTCCGCAAGCTTTTTAAGCTAGCTGAAGTCTCTGATGGGCACGCCCACCGATTCCGGAACACTTTTGCAGTTGAACTCTTGCTCGCGGGCGTTCCTTTGGAACGCGTCTCAATACTCTTGGGACATCAAAGTGTCCGCATAACCGAAAGATACTATGCGGCCTGGACGGATTCTCGCCAACGCCAAGTAGAAGCTGACTTGCGGCGCGCATGGGAGCACGATCCGATCGTGCTGCTTGAACCGAAAGTTACGCGACAGTTACGCGGAAAACCCCAAGTCGTTAATTGAAAGAAAACAAAAGAGAAAATTTGGAGGCGCGGGTGGGATTCGAACCCACGAATGGAGGTTTTGCAGACCTCTCCCTTGGGCCACTTGGGTACCGCGCCAAACTGCTAAGTATAGCAAAATTCCAGGCGGCGCCTGGAAACTGACAGCGCGTTGCGCGGGGACTCCGCACTATTTTTTTGCAGTCGCCAACGGCGAAGCGATTTTAGCTTCGCGCAGAAAGCGAGCGGACTCTTCAGGTGGTGTGGGGTTGATGTAAAAGCCGGTGCCCCACTCAAATCCCGCAACTTTGGTCAGCTTGGGGATGATCTCGATGTGCCAGTGGTAATGGTCGTTGATCTCTTCGCCGATGGGCGAGGTGTGGATCATGAAGTTGTAAGCCGGGCGGTCCAGGACGGCGTCGAGGCGCATCAGCGTGTCTTTCAACATGCGCGCCAGACTTGCGTACATGGTGCTTTGGTTGTTTTCGTACGAGGAGCCGTGCACCTTGGGGAGCAGCCACATCTCAAAGGGAAAGCGCGGGGCATAAGGAGCAAGCGTGATGAAATGGTCGTTTTCGCCAATCACCCGCTCCCCGGTGTCCCGTTCCTGGCGAATGATATCGCAAAAGATGCAGCGCTCCTTTTCGTCGTAGTAGTGCCAGCAGCTGTCCACCTCTTCGCGCACGCGCCGCGGCACGATGGGCAGAGCAATCAATTGCGAGTGAGTATGGTCGACGGAAGCGCCCGCGGCTTCACCATGATTTTTGAAGATCAGAACGTAACGGAATCTTTTGTCATTTTTCAGATCAAGCATGCGGTCGCGGTAAGCCCAGAGGACATCTTCGACCGCCCGCTCCGGCAAGGAGGCGAGAGTCGCCACGTGGTCGGGCGTTTCGACGATGACCTCATGAGCGCCAACGCCGTTCATTTTGTCAAAGAGGCCTTCGCCTTCGCGGTCGAGATCACCTTCAATACCCAGCGCGGGGAATTTGTTCGGCACAACCCGGACCGTCCAGCCTGGAGTGTTCGCGCCGCCGTTGCTGCGGCCATAGACGAGAATCTCTGGCGGTGTCTTGGCCTCATTCCCGGGGCAGAAGGGGCAATTCTTCGCGTTTGGCGGCGAAGGAACGGTCTCGCGCAGAAAATCGTTTGGACGCTTTCCACGTTCGGTCGAAATAATCACCCAGCGGCCAGTGATCGGGTCTTTTCGCAACTCCGGCAAAGCAGTCCTCCTCGAAAAGGGTAAGAGATCGGGGCGCGAAGAGAGCGCGCCTGCGCTCCGATTGTACCGCGTCTCGCGGTGTTGAAAAGGCGTCCGCGGAGTTTTCCTGTGGAATTTTACCTTTGGGGGCTAAAACCGTCTTCTGCAAACGCCCGACCGGGGGTTTGCCAGGGGAATTGTCGATGGCGACTACCTCGAACCGGCATGGACATTCCGAGACGCGACGTTCCATCAGGAAGTGTTGCGCGGTTCGTAATGCCGGTGCGTGGGTTTTCCTCGAAACTTCCCTTGCGACGGGGAATCTAAACACAATTTTCCTGCATGCCCTGATACTCTCAGGAAAACAACGATACAAAATCAGCCAGGTAGGGGCGCAGTATCCTGCACCCCTATAACTGACCGTCGATGATGTAGGTTGTTCGTGGTAAATCGGCGCTAGATTTTCGTTTCCGCTTCGCGGATGCATTGTTCGAGAGTGCGGACGGCGAAGTCCGCCTGTTCCTCATCGATAAGTAGCGGCGGAGAGAGCCGAACGGTGTTCTCCCCTGCGCCCAAAATGCACAGCCCCTTCTGGAAGGCGAGGTCGACGATGGCATTGCGCAAGTCAGCGGCTTTTTCCTTGGTTCGCTGATCCCTGACGATTTCAATGCCAATCATCAGGCCGCGCCCGCGAACGTCGCCCACGATTCTGAACTTCTTCGGCCAATCGGCGAGACGGCTAAAAAGGTAATCACCCATACGGCGAGCATTGTCGAGATACTGGCTTTCGATCAAGTCCGCCGTGGCCAAAGCCGCCGCGATGCAGACTGGATTTCCGCCGAAAGTCGTTCCGTGCGATCCGGGCTTCCAGTTCATGATGCTGGCCGGCGCGAAGATGGCGCCGAGCGGCATGCCGCTGGCGATACCTTTCGCGCTGCAAACGATGTCCGGCTCGATTCCGGCGAACTGATGCGCCCACCATTTTCCCGTGCGGCCCATCCCGGATTGCACTTCGTCGGCGATGAGCATGATGCCGTGCTTGCGGCAAATGCGCTGCAGCTCTTGCAGAAAGAAGCTCGGCGCAACGACGTAACCGCCTTCGCCCTGAATCGGTTCGATGATAATCCCCGCGACTTCCTCGGGATCGAAGAGGCGCTTGAAGATTTGCTGTTCGAGCACCTCGAGAATCTCAGCGCCGCAAGTTTCCGCGGTGTGGCCGTACGCGCAGCGGTAGGCATACGGAAAAGGAATGTGCTCGACGCCGGAGAGCAATGCGCCGAAACCTTTGCGCTGCGTGGTTTTCGAGGCGGTCAGCGAGAGCGCGCCCATGGTGCGTCCGTGAAAGCATCCATAAAACGCGATCATTTTGTCGCGTTTGGTGGCATAACGCGCGAGCTTGATGGCGCCTTCAACGGCTTCCGCACCGGAATTGGTAAAGAAGGCCTTTTTCGGCGCGTCGCCCGACAAGGTGTTCACCAAGCGCTCGGCAAGCAGCGGCATGCTTTCGTAGTAAAAATCCGTTCCGGACATGTGGATCAACTCGGCAGCCTGCTGCTGAATAGCCGCAACGACCTTGGGATGACAGTGTCCAGTCGAACAGACAGCAATGCCGGCGGCGAAATCCAGGAATGCATTGCCATCCACGTCCTCGACAATCGCACCGTGGCCACGCTTGGCCACCAGCGGATAGTCCCGCGTATACGACGGCGACATGAATTTGGCGTCGCTTTCCACAACGCGCTTGGCATTGGGTCCCGGCAGCGCGGTAACTAGTTTTGGTAGTTTCGTCTCGGTTGTGGCAATCATCTCTTCCTCCTCGGGAAAATGGTCAGCGGTGAATGTGGATGAGCTACCGCAAGGCAGGTTGTATGCGTACACCAATACCCAGTGCGCGCCCTGTCAGGAGAGAGGTTGCTTAGTCTACGCCGAAGAGGTTGGGACGCAGCTCGGCTGGGGAGAAATTGCCGGGGAACCGATAGTGCTTAGAGTCTTTCATTTGCGTTTCCAACGGACGCTGCCGTCCTTTGAATCTTCAATGAGTATACCACGAACCGCGAGCTCTTTGCGGATGCGATCGGACTCGGCGAAGTCCCGCCGCTGGCGGGCCGCCTGGCGATCGGCGACGAGTTTATCGATTTCGGCGTCGCTCGGGCCGCTGTCGGCGGCACCAAAACCTAGTGCGCGCAACTTCTCCGCGTCGTTGTCCTCCATAACAGCGAAGATGCGGTCGAAGTTCGCGAGAAATTCCTGGGCGGCAGCTACGTCTCCCTGGCGGAAGTCCCCTTTGTCCATCGCGATATTGGTTTCGCGCAGGAGATCGAAAGCAGCGGCCAGCGCGCGCGCCGTGTTCAAATCATCGGACAGGCCGGCGTCGAATTCTTCGGCGGCTTCGGCGATGCGGGCGGCCATGCCCTTCTGTTTTCCCGCCGGAAATTTTCTCTGTGCCAGCCGCGCGGCAAAGTTGCGCAGGCGCTCGACCGAGCTCGCCGCCTGCTGCAATCCGTCAAACGTGAAATTGAGCTGCTTGCGATAGGGAACGCTGGCCAGCGCAAAGCGCAGCGCCGAAGGCTTGTACCCCTTCGCGAACAAATCGCGCAACGTAAAAAAGTTGCCGAGCGACTTGGACATCTTCTCGCCTTCGACGAGCAGATGCTCGGCGTGCATCCAGTAGCGCACGAAGGTCTTTCCCGTAGCTCCTTCGCTCTGCGCTATTTCGTTTTCGTGGTGCGGGAACGCGAGATCGATCCCCCCGGTGTGAATGTCCAGCGTCTCGCCCAGATACTTCATGGCCATCGCAGAGCATTCAATGTGCCAGCCGGGGCGGCCTTTGCCGATGGGAGTCTCCCAGAAATGCTCGCCAGGCTTTGGCGCTTTCCACAAGGCAAAGTCGCGCGCGCTCTCTTTCTCGTAGCGGTCCACATCGACCCGCGCGCCGGCCTGAATTCCTGCGACATCGATGTTCGAGAGCCTGCCGTAATGCGGAAACTTCGCGATGCGGTAGTAGATCGAACCTTCGCTTGGATAGGTGTAGGTCTTCTCCTGCAATCGCTCAATGAGCCGGACCATATCGTCGATATGATCGGTCGCGCGGATCCAATGCTCGGGCGATTCGATGCTGAGCGTCTTGCAATCGTCAAAAAAAGCCTGCGCGTACTTCTCCGTGTAGTCTCGAATACTCACGCCGGCCGCAGCCGAGTTGGCAATGATGCGGTCATCCACGTCTGTCAGGTTCATGACGTGTTTCATCTTGAACCCGCGGAGCTTTAGAAACCGCCGGAGAATGTCCTGAAACACGAACGTGCGATAGTTGCCGATATGCGCGTAGTCATAGACCGTCGGCCCGCAGGTATACATGCGGACCTCGTTGCCGTTTTGCGGAGCGAAGGCTTCAATCTTTCCGCCCAGCGTATTGTGGAAGCGTATTTCGTGCATCGCAGCCCAGACGACGTTTGCTCCAGGTGATAAACGTCAGATTGTAGCCGAGGCTTCCAGAGACCCGCAATGAAGAAGGACTCGCGATGTATTGGAAAGCAAATGTGCGACTGAAAGGGTCCGCATTGAAAGGCCCTGAATCAAGAGGGCGCGCTGTGACAAGGCCGCCACAGGACCAATCCATGGCGCGCAAGAGGAGTGGGCCATCCGACGAACCCGCAGATGGCACGGACTCAGCCGCCGTTTAAAAGAGAAATTTCAGGGCCAGCTGCACCAGACGGCCCGGCAAGGCTTCGGAAATTTCGCCAAAGGTCGGAGAGCTAATGTCATTATCCGGCAACCGGAAGTTGGCGTGATTGAAAACGTTGAAAAACTCCGCGCGGAACTGCAGGCTCTTGGACTCATGAATCGGAATAGTCTTGAATGCGGAGAAGTCCCACTGTTCGAGTCCCGGCCCTTGCACGATGTTGCGGCCTTCGTTGCCGAACTGTCCGGCTTGGGTGGCCGGATTGAGCTGCTGAAAGGCAGCCGTGTTGAACCACTCTTGCGGAGTGCGTGGCCCGTTATTCGGATTGCCGATGACATCCGGGCGATTGCTGGAGAAGCCGGAGATTTCCGGGGCGCTTCCCTGCAAAGAGACGTCCGTGGAGTCGTACACGGTAAAGGGAGTTCCGCTCATGAAAGTGGTGATGCCGTTCAACTGCCAATCGCCCAGGACGTGCTGGTACCAATTGGCCAGGTGATTCCAGAAAGGGACCCGCCACTCATAGCTGACCACAAAGCGATGCCGTGCATCGAACATCGACCTGCCGTATTCCGAAGCGAGATCAAACGGATTTTGCGCCAGGTCATTTTCGCCGGCTACGCTCTGCGAGGCGGAGCCCGTGATGTTGAAGGAAGAGACGTCGTCGAGCGTCTTCGAGAAAGTGTAAGAAGCCAGGAATGACAGCCCATGGCTGAAGCGTTTCTCGAGGCTCGTCTGCAAAGCGTTGTAGCTGGAATTCGCGATGCTCGAAATCAGACCTACCGATGCGTACGTACAGGGTGGACTCGCGGGTGAAAGATTGCAGCCCGAATAGAGACGTCGGTTGTTGACGTTGTTTTCGGTGGAATTTGGCATTCCGTTCGTTTCGCCTGGTACGAAAACGGCAGGATTCCCCTCGATGAATCGCGGCAACTTGGTGCCCTTCGTGCCGACGTAGCCGATTTCGAACAGCCAATCGTTCAGAAAAGATCTTTGAATATTGAGATTCCAATCCTGGGCGTAAGGCAGGCGCAGGTTCGGCGACAACGTGAGCAAGGTCATCGGCTGCGAGAAGGAGCCGTTGAAGGGGTTCGTTCCACCGTAGGGATTAGCGAAATCCGGAAAATTCAGCTGCGGAGTTTGCAAGTATGGCGGCGCACTGCTCGGAGTCTGCAGCGGCCCGCCTTGGCCGTTGTAATAAGGATCATAGAAAATTCCGTAGGACGCAGTGGCCAGCCACTGGCCGTTCCCGCGGGGATCCCAGGCCAAGCCTACGCGCGGAGCAAAGGCTGTTTTTTCTGCCGGAATCAAACCTGCCGGCACGCCCGGGTCACCTGGATAGACCAGACCCGCGGGCGCGCTCGGAAACACAACGGACTGCACGCCAGGCTCAAAGAGGTTCTGGCGGTTGTGAATCTCCGTGTAAGGGAATGGCAATTCGTATCGCAGGCCGGCATTCAGAGTCAGATGCGAGTTGATCTTGTAGGTATCCTGTGCGTAGGCGGTTAGGTTGTTCCCCCGCAGCCCCCTCGATGGGTCGCCTCCGCCCTGCAGGAAAAGGTACGGGGCGCCCAGGAGGAAGCTGGCGAAAGCATCGCTGGCAGGCGCGGGGATAAAAACAAAAAATCCGTTAGATGCGATTCCAAACAAAACGTTGATCTGATCGTGCCCATAACCTCCGCCAAATTTCACTTCGTGCCGGCCATGGACCCACGTCAGCGAGGCGGAAATATCGATGGCGTTCTCGTAGGTGTCGCGCGGCCCGGTGATGGGGTCGCCGACGGATGCATAACCACTGACCTGTATGAATGGCGGTCCAATCGCAGCGTCCAGCGATGGGGCATATTGAAAACCCAGGCTTTCCGGGGTTGTGTGATTGATGGCTTCGTTGAAGAGATACTTATTCCGCAAGAATGAGAAGCGCGCGACGCCGAGGAGCGACGGCGAAAATGTATGCGTCTCCTGCACCACAAAGTTCTGCGCCCGCTGATTCTCTCCCACCGGGAAGCCCGGCACATTCGCGCCCGCCGTGGAGAGCGGGTCAATCGTGTTCCCTTGCGAAAACATGTAGCGGAAGTTCAGGACGTCTTGTGCCGTCAGGTAATGGTCCACGCGCACTCCGAACTGGTCGTTGTTCTGATCCAGCGTTTGCGTAGTGCTGAAAGCGTTTGGTCCCAAGCTGGGTTGATTGGGCAGCGGGAAGAAGGGCAGGAGCGACTGTGCAAATGGATCGACGCCGGGAAGCTCGTTGAAGGGGAATGCGTTCTGGGGAAACGGGAGCGGCGAAAAGGCATTAACGAGCTGGCCCGCGGGGACACTGCAAATACCGGATGTGTTAAAGGTCCCCTTCGCCTGCGTGCAAAGCAGGCCAAAATCTCCTTGCCGTTCCTCCTGGGTGGGTACGTCCGCGCCAACCGTTTCACCCTGGCGGTTGCGCAAGCCTTCGTAATACCCGAAGAAAAAAGTTTTGTCTTTCTTGATGGGTCCGCCGAAAGCTCCGCCGAACTGATTGCGCTTCAGGGGCTCTACGCTGGTAGCAAAGAAACTCTTCGCGTCCATGGCGTCGTTCCGCAGGAATTCCCAGGCCGCGCCATGAAATGCGTTGGTGCCGGAGCCGTAATGATGTTGGTCGTTGATCCGCTGCTGTGTCCGAACTCCGCGCTGGCCGTGTGCGTCAGGATGTGAAACTCGGCGATGGAATCGATCGGCAGCTGAATCACAAGACCGCCGTCGACGGAGTTAAAATTGTTTGCTCCATCAATCAGAAAATTATTCGATTCCGGGCGCTGGCCATTCACGGCGTAGGCCTGCCCGTTGCGCAAAGAACCCCCAGCCTGTTGAAGGCCGGGAGTAAGCGGGAAAACGCCAGGCTGAAGCAGGCCAAGCTGAGTGAAGTCGCGGCCGTTCAGTGGCAAGTCCAACACCTCCCGCTCGCCCACGGTTTTTCCGAGGCTCGTGACGGTCGTTTCCACCAAGGAGGCGTCGGCCTGAACGCGCACTTCCTGCGTGGGGATTCCGACTTCCAGACGCACAGCTACCGCGGCTGTCTGATTCACATCCAGCGAGATTCCTTCCTGGACATATTTCTTGAATCCCTGGGCTTCGGCTTCGAGGCGATAATGGCCGATGGGAAGTTCTATGAACACATAGGCTCCCTGGGCATCCGTGATCGTGCTACGTACGAGTCCCGTTTCGGTTTGAATCGCCGTAATTCTCGCACCGGAGACCGTGGCGCCGCTGGCATCCAAAATGGTGCCGCGAATGCTTCCCGCGATCTCCTGTCCCGAAGCGTTGAGGCTCGGGTAGATGGCGATCGTCAGGATAAAAATCAGCCTTCTGAGGTTCCGCATGCGTTTCTCCGGTTTCCGCTGAACAACTTTTCCTCGTTGGGGCAGGCGAATGCGCATTACGCAAGAAATGCTCGCGCACTGGTCACCGAAATCGGACTTCACCCCGCTTTTAGGTGGCGCATTATAGGGAGCGATAGTGCTAGAGGGTCAATAATAGAAAAGAACTAGCGGATGAGGGCGGGCGAAATTGACGGTGGGCTTTCCGGTCGTTAGAGTCCTAGGTTCTCACTCGAGAGGTGCAAGGATGAACCGTTTCGTGTTCGGTATCGGCTTTCTCGGAGGCCTGGCGCTCTCGGGAGCTGCCATTGCTCAAGAAAAACCGGCCGCGGATGCGGCCAAATTGCTCACACCGGAAGCAGCCCTCAGCCTGCGCTCGATTTCCGATTTGCAATTCTCGCCCGACGGATTGCGGGTCGCATTCGTTGTCACCGAGCCGCCTAAAGGCGAACGCCGTGCGCGCCATATCTGGTTGTATGAGAAAACGTCGAACTCCGCTCGTCAGTTCACCTACTCGGCGAAGGAGGAATCTTCGCCGCGCTGGTCTCCGGACGGAAAACAACTCGCTTTTCTTTCGAATCGCGACGAGCAGCAGCAGATCTACGTGATGCGCATCGACGGCGGCGAGGCTGCGGCTCTGACCAAAGGCAAGCGAAGCATCAGTAATTTCGTCTGGTCTCCCAGCGGAAAGCAGATCGCGTTTCTGGCGCCGGATGCCAAGACCGATGGAGAGGAGAAGAAGGAAAAGGACAAGGACGACGCGCATGTCGTGGACAGAGACGACAAACAACCGCGGCTATGGCTGCTCACACTGGCAACAAGCGAGGCCAAAGCGCTTTCCGACTCCAAGTGGGAAACGAGCGAACTTGCCTGGCTGCCTGGTGGCGATCGCATTATCGTGAGCGCGACGGACCATCCGGAATCCGACCAGGAGACCCATCGCATCTTTTCGATCTCCGTCTCTGATGGCTCGCGCAAGCTGATCCTCGCGCCGCACGGCCCCTTTCGAGACCTGCGCGTGTCTCCGGACGGGATGACCGTCAGTTACGTCGGCTGCCGCGTGGATGGCCCCGCACCGCACGACCTCATGCTCCTCGATATCGACAAACGGGCCACTCGCAATCTCACCGGCGCAAGCCTCGACCGCGCCATCATGGAACATCGGTGGATGAAAGACGGGTCCATGCTGGCGCTCTACGCTGACGGATTCCGGCACAAGCTTGTCGGCTATTCTCCGGAAGGCATGAGCAAGAATCCGGCTAATCCGCCTTCCGGCAATATCAACGCCTTTGCCGTCTCCGAGTCCGGCGACGTTGTTTTTGCGGGACAGTCGGCGACAGCTCCTCCCGAGCTCTGGCTGTGGAATCAGAAAGATACGCCGCAACAAATTTCTCATCTCAATGATTCCTGGAAGAAGTTCACGCTCAGCACGCCCGAATTTTACAAATACAAATCGTTCGACGGTCTGCAGATTGAAGCGGCTCTCCTGAAACCCGCTGGTGCCGATGGAAAATCAAAGCTGCCGCTCGTCGCATTAATTCACGGCGGACCTACGGGCAACTGGCAAGACTCGATCGAAGTCTGGGGCCAGCTACTGGCGGCGCGCGGTTACGCAGTTTTCTATCCCAACATTCGCGGCTCGGTCGGCTACGGCCAGGAATTCATCGAGATGAACCGCGGAGATTGGGGCGGCGCCGACTTCAAGGACGTGATGTGGGGCGTGAAGGATTTGATCGACCGTGGCATCGCCGATCCCGCGAAACTTGGCATCGGCGGATGGTCCTACGGCGGCTATATGGCGGAGTGGGCCATCACGCAAACGAATGATTTCAAGGCCGCCGTCTCCGGCGCGGGCCTTTCCAATTTAATCTCGGAGTATGGAAGCGAGCAGCATCCTTCCTACGACGAGTGGTTTTACGGTGTGCCCTATGAGTCGGACAGCCTCGTGAAATTCCTCAATAGTTCTCCGTTCACGCAGCTCAAGAATGCGAAGACGCCGACACTCATTCTCCAGGGCGAAGCCGACACCACGGATCCGCCGGAGCAAAGCCGGGAACTCTATCGCGGTTTAAAACATTATGGAGTCGAGACGGAACTTGTCGTGTATCCCAGAGAGCCGCACGGTTTGCGGGAAGAGAAGCATCTGCTCGACCGTGTCCGTCGCATTCTCTCCTGGTATGACGCACACTTGAAGTAGCTCTCACTCTCGAGGAAGGCTTTCTGGATGAATGCGTTTGCCGCTTGACCAGCCCGTTTACCGTGGGCCGCCAGCTGGCTGGAGTCTCGAGAGTTTCCCCAGAGGCGGGTAGGACTCGAGAACGGTGAGCGTGCGTTCCGGTACGTTAGCGCCGTCGCGCAGCGCGTGGGCCATCAGTTGCACGGCCAGTCCGGCCATTGGCGGAGCGATCACCGTGGCCGTCATCAATCCAGTGCGTACCCAGGCTTGCCCCGTCTTCGGCAAACCATCAACGCCCGCAAACGGCACATTCAGCCATTTTTCTCGCTCTTCGGGATTGCTGATTTCCTCGAAAACTTTCCTCGCGCCTTTGGCCATAGCGTCGTTCTGGGCGACGATCGCCTCGACACTCACCTTGTGCGATCCTCCAAGTTTCAGCCAGGTCGCCACGCTGCGATAGCTGCTCTCTTCCGTCCATTTGCCTCGCAGCAGCGTGACACGCAGATTCTTAGAGCATGTTGCCTCGAATCCCGACTTGCGGTCTTTGACAGTAGCGGTCTCGGTAGGACCAACGATGTACAGCGCGGCTCCGCCTTCAGGAAGCAAAGTATTCAGCTGCCTGCCCTGAATCCTTCCGATTTCCTTGTGATCGTGGGTAACGAGAAACACGGGGGTCTTCGCGCTACGCCGCAACTCGGCGACATAGTCCGCCTCATGGTTGATGAGTCCCCAGGCAATCCCGGCCTCCGCGGCGGCTTTGCCTACTTGTGGCAGTCCCGTTCCGCCCGCGGGCTCGACGATGATCCCGTCTGGCCGCAAGGTAGGATTGACTTGGATGGACTTGAGGACTTGCGTGCTTTGCGTGATCGAATCCCCGTCAGCGTACACGACCTCAAGGTCAACTCCCAGCTCTCGCGCGGCCGTCTCCGCGGAAGCCGCCTGTTCGAGTTGATAGTCGTTGTTCTTGGTAATCAGTGCGAGGAGAAATCGCAGCTTTTTCACGTGGCTGGGCCCCCAAGTTGCGCCTTGCCGTTCTCTTTCCGCTTGTGTGCATCATACGGCGAATTTTCGGGTGGCCGCGGAAGAAACGCTGCTTTGGTTACATCTTGGATATCCCCGTACTCCTAAGGTATTCTAGCCGCGGGGTACCGCAGTCAACCGCTCCGCTCGAGGCGACCGGCCGATTGTGGTCCCCGGCAATCTGGCACTACCCATTGCGTAGCCCTTTACACTCTGGAATCCTCGTGGTATTCTTTTTTCCCGTACCGCCATCCACGCGCCAGGCGGCTGGGCCTCTGACTGAGAACCTGCCATACGTTTGTCTAAGCGGCCGCAAACCGGTCGACTTGTCGCTCGAAAGACCCTCCCCTCGAGGAACAAAGCGTCGTCTCTCTACGCGCCTTTTGCCCACGGCTGCTGCCGTAAGGATGCTTGCGGTCTCTATCGGTGTATTCGAGGATTTGGAAGGGCGAAATTCGTTAGGGGCAAACGCGAAGCGGCCGGCATGGGCTCGAGCCGCGAAACGGTTGACGACAAAAAGGGGATATCTTGCTTAAGCTCCGAAAAGTGGAAATCGTTGGCTTTAAGTCGTTTTCCGACCGAACCGTAGTCACCTTCAGCGGCTCCGGCACAACGTGCATCGTCGGGCCCAACGGTTGTGGCAAGTCCAACGTGGTAGACGCCATCTCGTGGGTTCTGGGTGAGCAAAGCCACAAATCTCTGCGTGCTGGACGCATGGCGGATTGCATCTTCAACGGAACGGTTAAGCGGCCGCCTCTTGGCATGGCGGAAGTGACCATCACCATGGAAGACGCCGAGCTGGCCGAAGCCGCCCGGTTCGTTCTCGAAGGTGCGTCGGCAGAAGGTCTCGGCGACCCCGCAGTCGCTACCGCCGCCACGGACAGTGGCCTGAGTGCGACTTCTGATTCCAGTGTTCAAGTTCTCCCGCTTGACCCCGCGCCGGCCCCCGAATCGCAGCAAGAAGGAACAGAATCCGGGGATTCTGCGTCACAAACGGACGAAGTGTCCGTCGCCGCTCCGGAATTTCTGAAAGGCAAACGCCGCAAAAAGGGCGTCGACAAGCCGGTCCTGGCCACCAAGCCGGGCGAGGTGGTCGTCACGCGCCGCCTGTACCGCTCCGGCCAGAGCGAATACCTCATCAATGGCCGCATTGCGCGCCTCCGCGACATTCAGGAAATGTTCATGGGCGTGGGGCTCGGCCCCGATTCCTACGCCATCATCGAGCAGGGCCGCATCGGCCTGATCCTTTCCACCAAACCGATGGAGCGCCGTGCCATCATCGAAGAAGCCGCCGGGGTCACAAAATTTAAGACCAAGAAGCGCCTCGCGGAAGCCAAACTGGAATCTTCCAAACTCAATCTCGCGCGCGTAAACGATATCGTCGTCGAAGTGGAAAAGCAGCTTGGCTCGTTGAAGCGTCAAGCGTCCAAAGCCCGCCGTTACGCCGAGATTCGCGACCAGATGCGCGGGATTGTTCGTCAGATGCTCGCCGGAAAGGCGCGAGAACTGGAGGCCGAAGCGGCACGCATCGCGAAGCAGCTGGCCGAATTCACCGCAGCGGAAACGCAGCACGCGCAGACCATTCAGCAGCAGGAAGGCGAACAAGACCGCCTCAACCAGCGCATTTACGAACTCGACGCCGAGATTCGCCAGAATCAAAATGTGCTAAACGCCACGGCGCTCGAAGTCGATCGCACCGAGAATCGCATCAGTTTCAATCAGCAGCGCGCCACGGAACTCAGCTCGCGGCGCACGCAAATCTCCTCCGAAATGGCGGACGCGGCAGCGCAAGCGACCGAGTGGGAAGCGCGCAGTACCACACAACAGGTTGCCGTAACCTCGCTTCGCGAGGAGTCGGGCGTTCTCTCTGGCCGTGTGGAAGAGCTTAGGACCCGGGCAGAATCCCGAGCCACACAGATTCAACAATCCGAGGCGCGGATTGAAGCGCTGCGCCGCTCCGCATCGGAAACTGGCGAAAGCCTCCTTCGTCTGCATGGCGAGCAGAAGCAAGCAGAAGAAGCCCTCGTCCATCATCTCGATGCGCTCCACAAACGTGAAGCAAGCGAACACGATCTTCTCGAATCCTCCATTCGCATCCGCGACGAAGCCGATCAGGCGGCGTACGACTGGGAAGCGGCAAGCGGCCAGCTCAACTTGCTCACACAAAATGCGACTGCTCTCGAAGCGCGCATCACCGGCTTGCGCCAACAACGCGTGGAAGGCACCGAGAAAGCGGATGCACTGCGCGATTCCCTCTCCGGCGTCCGGGCGCGCCATGAAACGCTCGCACAAATTCTCAACGATCGCTCCTATACCGCCGATGCCGTGCAAAAGCTCTTCGCCGCCAACGAACGCGGCAGCGGCCAGGATTTCCACGCGGTGGGAGTGCTCGCGGATTACGCCGAAGTCGAAGAACAGCACGAAGCCGCCATCGAGCAGTATCTCCGCGACGAACTCGAATATGTCGTTGTCGAAACCTACGATCATGCTCGCGCCGGCGTCTCCCTCCTCCGCGATGAAGTCGGCGGCCGCGCCACTTTCTTTGTCGATTCGTTGCGCAATTTGCGCCTGGCCGAGTACGAGCCCATCATTAATTTCCGCACGGAAGACGGCGTAATCTCCCGCCTGGACAAGCTGGTTGGTTTCCGTGATCCGCTCGGGGCCGCCGCAAAACAATTTCTTCCACGGCTTCGGTCCGCTTATCTCACCGACAGCGCCGCCTCCGCCGAAACGCTGGCGCGCGATAATCCCCAATTCGCGTTCATCGTGCCGGATGGCACGTGCTACCAGGGCCGGATGGTCACTGGCGGTCGCGCCGACCAAGCCGGCCCTCTCGGCATGAAGCGCGAGCATCGCGCGCTCGACGCCGAAGTCTTGCGGCTTGAACAGGAGATGAGCGATGCGCAGGCCGCGCTTGCGCAAGTGAACGCGGAGCTCCGCGAAACGGAGCAGTCCCTTGAACAAATCACGGCGCAGCAGCGCGGCGCTGAGCGCAGCGTCTTCTCGGCGACGCACCGTCACGAGCACATGCAAAGCGAACTGGCGCGCCTCGGCCTCGAACTCACCGTTTGCCAGAACGAGCTTTTGCGCCTGCGCAAGGACTCCGAGGACGCAAGAATGCGCGCCGAGCGTGCGAAGAATCAACACGCCGCCGCCGCCATCAGCCGCGCCGAAACGGAAACCGAGAGCATTCGGCTCGCCGAACTACTCGCGCAGCTTCGAGGATCGGTGCACACGGAGCAAAACGAGCTCGCTAGCGCCCGTGCCGAACTCGCCGCCCTCAATGAACGGCTCTCCGCGGCCGAATCTCTCGCCGAGCGTTTGGGAGCGGAGCGCGCGGAACTCGATCGCCGCGAAACCTTGCTCCTGCAGCAAGAATCTTCCATTTGGGATGAGACAGCCGCTCTGACCAAGCAGAGTGAGGAGCTCGCGCAGCAACTCGAAGGGCTCCGCGGCGAAAAACTCCGCCTCGAAGTCCGCCAGCGCCAGCTCGAGCAGGAATGGGACGCCGGCCGCACGCGCGTCACGCAGATGGAAGATCATCTGCGCCTGGGCCGGCAATCGCTCCAGGAGCTTCGCGAAAAACGCAGCCACGCCGAAGTGGACCACGCACGCAACGATTCCGACCGCCAGCATTTGCGCGAAACCTGCATGACGGAAGTCAACGCACAGCCCGAGGATCTGATCGCCGCGGAATCTGCTTTCATGACTGGCGAGGAACTCCTCGCCGCGGAAACCAGCTACCGCGAGATGAAGCAGCGCATCGAAGCCATGGGACCTGTCAACATGATGGCTCTCGAAGAGTTCAACGAGTGCGAACAGCGCTTCACGTTCTTGACCCGCGAGCGCGACGACCTCCTCAAATCCATCGCCGACACGCAACAGGCTATCGCCGAACTTGATCTGGTCTCCCGCGAAAAATTCGAGCAAGCCTTCAACGCCATCAACGCCAATTTCTCCGAAGCCTTCCACACCATCTTCGGCGGCGGCATGGCCGAAATGCGCCTGACCGAACCAGACAGTTCCGGCGACGCGGGCATCGACGTAGTGGCTTCGCCTCCCGGCAAGCGCATGCAAAACGTTCTCCTGCTCTCCGGCGGCGAAAAAGCCATGACCGCGCTCGCGCTGCTCATAGCCATCTTCCGCTACCAGCCGAGTCCGTTCTGCATTCTCGACGAAGTCGACGCCCCGCTTGATGAAGCAAACGTCGGCCGCTTCACCCGCCTGGTCGGAGACATGAGCAGCCAAACGCAATTCATCATCGTCACCCACAACCGCAAGACCATGGAGACCGGCTCCGTTCTCTACGGCGTCACCATGCAAGAGCCCGGCGTCTCCAAGCTCGTCAGCGTCCGCTGGGAGGGCGACCAAGCTCCCGCTCCCAAACAAAGAGCAGCCTCGGCCGCCTGAGCTCCAGGCAGCGCGCCGCTGCACTCTTCTCTGGATACACTTCTCAGAGAACGAAACCGACGAGGCGCTCTTCCGTTCCTTGACTACGCCGGCCTCTAGGGAAACGGCCGGGAGGAATCTGTCGCCAGGATCTTTTCTCCCTAAACAGAGACTCCTCGCTACGTCATTTTTCGCAGAGCGAGGGGCGGCCTTTTCTGAGCAAATCTTCAAAACGGAGACTCCCGGCTGTACGACGTCAAGCCACAGGAAAAACGAATCTTTCGCCGCACGATTTTTTTCCACAAATTCCCTTTACCTGCTGCTTTCCCTCAACGAAGCGCTGCGCTAGAATGCTCCCCACCTTTGGGGAGAAACTTTTCTTTGGCTGCAGGTCCTGTGAGTCGCATCATCCAAGAAACGCATTTCGCCGGCCTCGCACCCGCGGCGCGCGGGAAGGTCCGCGATATCTACGACCTTGGCGACAAGCTGCTGATCATCGCCACGGACCGTCTCTCGGCGTTCGACGTGATTCTTCCCACCCCCATTCCCGATAAAGGCCGCGTCCTGACGCAACTTTCGCTCTTCTGGTTCGATCTCCTCAGAGACGTTATCCCCAATCATGTCCTAAGCTCCACGGAGTTCCCCGCCGCTTTCAACGCTTTTCGCGAGGAGCTAGCCGACCGCTCCATGGTCGTCCGCAAAACGCAGCCTCTCCCGATCGAATGCGTCGTGCGCGGCTATGTTTCCGGCTCTGGCTGGAAAGACTACAAAGCCACCGGAAAAATCTGCGGCATCGCGCTTCCCGCGGGCTTGCGTGAATCCGATCGTTTCCCCGAACCCATTTTCACGCCGGCCACCAAAGCTTCCACCGGCCACGACGAGAACATTTCCTTCGAGCAAGCTGCTTCCCTGATCGGCCGAGATGTCGCCGAGCGCGTCCGCACCGTCAGCATCGAAATCTACCGCCGCGCCGCCGCCTATGCCGAGCCTCGCGGCGTAATCCTCGCCGACACCAAATTCGAGTTCGGCCTCCTCGGCAGCACCCTCGGGTCCCCCAACGCAGTCAACTCCCTGGTGTGGATCGACGAAGCCCTCACTCCAGACTCTTCCCGCTTCTGGCCCGCCGCCCAGTACAGTCCCGGCGGCCCGCAACCTTCCTTCGACAAACAGTTTGTCCGCGACTATCTCGAGCGAATCCGCTGGCCCAAAACCCCGCCTGGCCCGGAGCTTCCGCCCGACGTGGTCGCCGCTACGCGTGCCAAATACCGGGACGCCTATCGCATCCTGACAGGGCACGAGCTAGACCAATAACTGCTGCAACCCGGCCCAGAACAAACGGAAAGAAAATTCTGCGGAGCGTGCGATCGTGAAAGATCAACTCGAGGGGCTGGTCACTCAAATGGTAGACCGGGGGATTTTGTTCGATGAGGCCGTTGGCGAATTCGAGAAGCGTTTCATCAAGCGCGTCCTGGACCGCGCCAACGGCAATCAATCCCGCGCCGCGCAAGTTCTCGGCATTCACCGCAACACGCTAAGCCGCAAAATCGACGAATACAAGCTCGCTTCAAAGAATCATCACTCCCGCTAACGGCGTTCCACTTCCACAGTGGCTTCTTCTCGGCGGGTTGCCAAGGAATGGACGGGCCCGCAAAAGAAAAACGGCTCCCCGGCGAAACCGGAGAGCCGTTCGTTATTTGTGTCGTGGCTTGTGCCGTTCTGCTAGCTCGAGGGCTTCTTGTGCACCGTCTTCTTTGGTGCCGCCTTTTCCTTCGGAATGTCGTCGTCTTTGACTTTGCCCTTTTCCCAGTGGAGCATGAACGCCGGGTCGGGGTCGTAGGAAACGAGTGTGCCGGTAAAATGAATCGCACTGTCCTTCTCAACGCGAACCACATCCGGCTGCCCGGCTATCTTGACGTCCATATCCGGTGTCGTCTTGGCATCAAATTCCGCGTCGCTTGTCACGAAGGCCACCTTGAGCTCGATGACGTCCCCGGGAATGTTTTCAATCACCTTGCCGGGCACTTCCGGAAACTCCAGGCCGCACGACGCCAGCCAGGTAACTTTCGCCTTGTCGCCTCCTGCCTTCAGGTCTGTCACCACGGAAGCGATCGTCATATCCTTGCGTGCCGCATCCAGGTCCGCGCTGCTTGGCAGGTTATAGCTTGCCGGACGGTCCGCCGAGCTGCCTGCCAGTTGCAGCAGTTCCGCCAGCTCCGCGTCCGTCAGGTTATCGCACGCTGCTTGTTGGTAGTTCACGATCAGCTTTCGCAGATAATCCTTCACCTTTGCAGACTGCGCTTGTGTCGCTCCCTTCGCCGTCACGGCCCGCGCGATCGACCAGAAAGCATCCATATGCTGGGGCGGCGTGAGCGCCTCGTATGCCAGTCCCAGCCGGTAACTTGTAATTCCGTCATCTGGATTGAGCGCCAGCACTGCCTTATAGAACGGAATCGCCCCGGCATAATCTTTTATGTTCACTGAAGCCTGAGCGGCGGTGCCGTTGAAATAAATCTGAATCTGCTTTTTCTGCGTGGCAAACGCATCATCCGTCATGCCATCGGGTTTCTTCACGCCGTCCAGCGCCTTTAATCCCGAGACCGCTGCATCTCTCGCCGCTTTCGCGGTTGCCGGGTCTGCCTGTTGAGCGGCGCTCAAGGCGTTGTAGGCAAAACAGTGCGCATAGAGCGCCTGATATTGCCCGCCAGCGTCAATCTTGTCCCCCAGACCGATGACTTTGTCTGAATATTCCATCACTTTCTGATAGTTCTTGAGTTGCCCGTAAGCCTGGACGTAGAGCGGATAAACGTAGATCAGCAATGCGGAATTAGGATATTTCGAGACAAAATCATCGAGGCACTTCACCTGCGTGGCTGGAACCTTCTCGCTCGCACAAGCCTGATACGAGTTGTACTCCGCCATCGTATAAGGCTGCTTCCCCGCCCCGGCGTCCTGCCCTCCCGCCGCCGGCGTTTGCGCCAGCGCGCTCAGCCCGCTCCCAAGAATCAGACAAAGCGCCGCGACCATCGCGAGGCCTGCCACTTTGCGTGTTCCACTCATTCCCACTCTCCTCGCACAAGTATCAATTCTGGATTATCCGTTGCCGCTCTTGCGAGCACTGCTCGTGCCAATGATTGCGTTGATTCCAAAACTTGGGAATTATAGGAAAAGCCCCGGTCTATCCGCAAGCTGTCATCTCGGGAAAATTCAAAAAAGCCTGTGGAACCATTCCGTCGGCTTACAAGCTTCTTCCCGTCTTCCCGACGCAGCTTCGAGGATCCCAAGCCCTGCGGGAACTGCCAGACTCCTGAATGCTAAGATGAGTTTCGCACAAAAAAGGTGGCAAGCGAGAGGAAGAATTCAAATGTCTCAAAAAACAAGTATAAATTCATCCTCCCGCGAAGGGGTGCCGCTTTCCGCGGCGGTCGCGCTTGTTACCGGCGGCAGCCGCGGCATAGGCCGCGCCATCGCCCTCCGCCTTGCCAAACTGGGCGCGGGTGTGGCCATCTGCGGTCGAAATGCGCCGGTGCTTCGGGCCGCCGAGGCTGAGCTAGAGAAATCAGGTACGCCTGTCTATGCGCAGATCGCGGATGTTTCGCAGTCCGCCGATGTAACCGACCTCGTCCTGAAAACGCAAGCCGCCCTGGGCCGGATCTCTATCCTGGTCAACAACGCGGGCATCGGTCTCTTCGGTCCCGCCCATGAAAAAACGGAAGCCGATTGGGACCGTGTGCTGGGCACCAATCTGAAAAGCGTTTTCCTCCTCTCTCGCGCCGTAGCTCCGGCCATGATCCAGCAGGGCGCCGGCGACATCATCAACATCAGCTCTCTCGCGGGCCGCAACACCTTCGCCGGCGGAGGCATCTATTGCGCCTCCAAGTGGGGCCTCCAGGGCCTCTCCGCCTGCATGGCCGAAGACCTCCGCGGGCACGGCATCCGCGTCAGCGTTGTCTGTCCCGGCAGCGTAGCCACCGAGTTTTCCGCACGCGGCTCGAAGGACCCCTCGAAGGTTCTCTCGCCTGAGGACGTGGCCCACGCCGTAGAGATGATCCTCACCCAAGGCCCGCAAAGTTTCCTGAGCGAAGTCCACGTCCGCCCTCTCCAGAAACCCTAAGTCACGACGCTTCGTGGGGGCTGCCCGCGCATCCCGGCTGCCCAGTACGCCCCCACGAAGGCTTCCCTTTTCACGCCATCCGCGCCGCCTTCCCCTCCGGCCCAATTCTTTCCTCTTGACATTAGTCGTCATAACGACTATATTGCCCGGATGAGCCGCCGTGCGTCCGCCCATCCGCCTCTTCCCCTCGAGGACACCATCTTCATCTCTCTCCAGAAAACCGCAGATTCCCTCGCCCTCGAAGCCGAGCAACTCTTCAAGCCTCACGGCCTCACCGGGACGCAATACAACGTCCTTCGCATTCTCCGCGGCGCGGAACCCGAGGGCCTCGCCTGCCGCAGCATCGGCGAACGTATGATCTCTCACGACCCCGACATGACGCGTCTCCTCGACCGCATGGAAAAGCGCGACCTCATCTCCCGCCAGCGCCAGACCGACGACCGGCGCGTCATCAAAACCCGCATCACTCCCGCGGGCCTAGCTCTTTTAAAAGGTCTCGATCAGCCTGTTCGCGAGCTTCACAAGCGCCAGTTCCACCATCTGCCCGCTGCACGCTTGAAGACTCTCGCCCAGCTGTTGGAGGAAGTCCGCGCTCGCGGACCGGAATAAACGCACCAAAATCAAAATCCGCTTGGACGCAACAATCACTCAAGGAGGCAACACCCATGGGCCAACTTTTTTCCCGTATCGCAATCACCGCCGGACTGGCAGCTGCTCTTTCCCTGCCCGCAACCGCGGCAACTTCCACCTGGCAAATTGATCCCGCGCATTCGGCAGCGCAATTCGCCGTCAAGCATCTGATGATCTCGACCGTTCGCGGCGCATTCACCAGCGTAAAAGGCTCCGTCAAGTTCGACGACCAGGACATCACCAAGTCTTCCGTCGAAGTCACCATTGACGTGAACTCCGTCGACACCCGCCAGCCCGACCGCGACAAGGATCTCCGCAGCGATCACTTCTTCGACGCCGATCACTTTCCCACCATCACTTTCAAATCCAAAAGAGTTGAGCAAGTTTCGCCCGGCAAACTCAAAGTCACCGGCGATCTCACCATTCGCGGCACCACGAAAGAAGTCGTCCTGGATGTCGATGGTCCGACCGCCCCTGTCAAGGATCCCTGGGGTAACCAGCGCGTCGGCGTTAGCGCCAGTTCCAAAGTCATTCGCCAGGACTTTGGCATCACTTACGGCCCAGGCATGATCGGGGATGAAATCTCTATCACCATCGACGCCGAAATGATTCCTGCGAAAAAGTAGACCGGGTCCGCCCCGATTCGCCTCGGAACAGGAACGCCCGAGCTAGGTCTTCGCCGGCAGCCGTTTTCGCGGTCTTCTGGAGCGAACGGAGGAATCTCTTCGCTCCAGCGGATTGTGCGGAACTACCGCAGATACTAGGTGCCAGTTTGGCACGCACCGTCCACTCGCTTTCGGTCATCTAATCCCTGAAACCCGCTAAAGGAAGAAAACCATGCAAAAGCCAGCTACGACAGATTTCCCCGTGCACGACCTCATCCGCCATCGATGGAGTCCGCGGGCCTTTGCCACGAAGCCGGTTGAGCCCGCGGTTCTGGCCAGTCTCTTTGAAGCCGCCCGCTGGGCGCCTTCGAGCAGCAACGAGCAACCTTGGGCTTATCTTGTCGCCACAAACGATAATCCCGATGACTATCTAAGAATGCTGAGCGTGCTTGTGGATTTCAATGCGGGCTGGGCCAAAAACGCCCCAGCGCTTGCTCTCGCTGTTTCACACCTTAAGTTCCAGGGCAAAGGCAATCCGAATCGTAACGCTTTCTACGACACCGGCGCCGCCACCATGCTGCTCAGCCTCGAAGCTACGGCGCGAGGCCTTTACGTTCACCAAATGGCCGGCTTTGACCCCGCCAAAGCCAAGCAAGTCTTCGAAATTCCAGCGGACTGGGAGGCTATCGCCGCCATCGCCCTTGGCTATCCCGGAGATCCGAAATCGCTGCCGCAACCTTTGCATGACCGCGAAGTGGCTCCGCGAACACGCAAGCCTCTAGCCGAATTTGTCATGTCGGGCCGCTGGGGGCATACTTCTCCTATCGTTTCTCAGTGACCGGATACATCAATTACAGAGGATCCAGCCCGCCCAAATGCACCGCACGCTCGAATTTCTTCTCCATCACGGCTACGTTGTCTTGCTCGCCTGGGTGTTCGCCGAGCAGGCCGGAGTGCCTATCCCTTCGCTTCCGCTCCTGCTCGCCGCGGGCGCTCTGGCGGGTTCTCACCAGTTGAATATCTTTGCTTCGCTTTTCATCGTCGGGCTGGCTGCCGTCTGCGCCGATACGCTCTGGTATGAACTGGGCCGCCGCAAGGGCATCCGCATACTTCAGGTTCTCTGCAAGATTTCCATCGAGCCCGATTCCTGCGTTCGCCGCACCGAAGGAGTTTTCTCCAAACAGGGCGCACGGTCTCTGCTCTTTGCCAAATTTCTTCCCGGCCTCAGCACCATCGCACCGCCGCTCGCCGGCATTTTCCACATGCGCCCGCACCGCTTTCTGGTTTTCGATGCCGCTGGTTCTCTTCTCTGGGGCGCCACTTTCCTGGGATTGGGTTTTGTCTTCAGCGGCCAGATCGAACGCATCGCGGAAAGCGCAGCTTCCCTTGGCGGCTGGCTGGTCGTCATTCTTCTTGGCTCGTTCGCATCCTACATCGGCTACAAATACATTGGCCGCCGCCGCTTCCTTCACGAACTGCGCATTTCGCGCATCACCGTCGAGGAGCTGAAAGTAAAGATCGACGCCGGCGAAGACCTCGTCATCGTCGACCTCCGGCATTCCATCGAGCTCGAAGCCGATCCCGAAACGATTCCCGGCGCTATCCGCGTGGACGCAAAAGAGCTCGAAGATAAGACCGATCTCTTGCCGCGCGACCGCGAAATCATCCTCTACTGCACTTGCCCCAACGAGGCCACCAGCGCCCGCCTGGCCCTCCTCCTCAGAAAGCACGGCATCACCCGCATTCGCCCGCTGCAAGGCGGCCTGGAGGCCTGGCGCGAACGCAGATATCCCGTCGCCAACGCCCGCCTCACTCAAATTTCGGCTCACATTTAGTTTTACAACCGCGGCAAGACAATCCCGCTCTGCGCCTGGTACTTCCCCTTCTTGTCCTTGTAACTCACTTCGCAGTCTTCATCCGACTCGAAGAAAAGCACCTGGCACAACCCTTCATTCGCATAAATCTTTGCCGGCAAAGGCGTGGTGTTGCTGATCTCCAGTGTCACAAACCCTTCCCACTCCGGCTCAAACGGCGTCACGTTTACGATGATCCCGCACCGCGCGTACGTCGACTTCCCCAAACAAACGGTCAGCACATTCCTCGGAATCCGGAAATACTCCACCGACCTCGCCAGCGCGAACGAGTTCGGCGGAATCAGGCACGCCTCGCCTTTGAACGGCACCAAGGATCGCGGATCAAAATGCTTGGGGTCCACAATCGTCGAATTCACATTCGTGAAAATCTGAAATTCGTCCGCCACCCTGATGTCGTAGCCATACGATGAAACTCCGTAGCTGATCACGCCTTCGCGCACCTGCCGGTCCGTGAACGGCTCAATCATTTTATGTTCCAGCGCCATTTTGCGGATCCAGCGGTCTGGCTTAACGGACATCCATGCCTCCTTCAGAAGGAAATAAATTTTGCAGCGTCAGATGAAAATCGTCAAAAGAAAGTTCGCCAAGCGGAAACACAGTGTAAATTACCCATCTCGTCTTGACAACCCAAGGCGTAGCCTCTAGCATTTGCCTCGGAAGCAGGAGGCGTGTGTGATCAAGCTGGACATCGTGAATGCGGTTGTGGCCAAAACGCTCATCAGCCGCACCAAAGCCGAGCAGGCCGTCGAAACCGTTTTCGATTCTCTCAAACAAGCTCTCGGCCGCGGCCAGCGCATCGAACTCCGCCGCTTCGGCGTCTTCAGCGTCAAACCCCGCAAGACCGGCATCGGCCGCAACCCTCGCACCGGCGAAGAAGTCAGCATCCCTCCCGGCAAAGCCGTCCGCTTCAAACCCGGCAAAGAACTCCAGGGCATCGAAGCCACAAAGAAAGTGTAATCATTCTCTGGGCTCGCTCCAGAATTCCCCGGCAGCACGTCGCTCGGAAGTCCCTGGCTCATTTTTGGGTCGGCGCCAGCGGCTTTCTCGCGGAAGGATAAGAGTCCCTCCTTGCTCAAAGGAACCAGCCCGGCCGCTTTCGGCCGTTACCGGCTTGTCTCAGTCCTTGTACGGATCGAACTCGTCGGCTCCGGCCATCGCCACTCCGGCGGGCGTGAGCGTATGCAGTACTCGAATACTCTTTCCGTGTTCTCTAAGCACCTCTGGCAATCGCTTGTAGCAATCCGGCGATTCATCCAGTCCCGCCCCCCGCAACTCCACCTTCGCCTTCTGCAGCCAGCCGTCCATCATCTCTTTGGTTACTTTTCCTGCTCGCTTCACTTCGCCTGTCTTCTTGTCCACCTTGCCTTTCGCTTCCATCCGCCCCATCACCCGTCCCGCGCCATGAACGGTGCTGTACATCGAGTATTTCGCTTCATCATTCTCGACGCCTTCCAGAATCACCGACGTTTCACCCATCGTCCCGCCAACAAATCCCTTCTGCCCCGGAAAAGCCGGTGTCGCTCCCTTGCGAACGACCCACAGCTCTTCCCCGCCGTGCGTTTCGCGCCATGCAAAATTATGATGATTGTGAACCTCTTCCAAGATCGGCGCTCCAAGCAAAGAAGCCACTTTTTCAGAAACCCAATCCCGCCCGGCGTAGGCATATTCCCCGCCAAGTTGCATGCACTCGATATACTGCTCACCCAGATCGCTATCAGCGGCAATCACGCAAGGCTCCACGTCCATCCCGTCCGGCGCGCCAGCCTTCCTCAAAAACCAAGTCGCAATCTTGTGCCCGAGTCCCCGGGAGCCGAAATGAACTCCAATCCACACGCGATCCAGTTCGTCGGTGAACAAATCCACATAGTGATTTCCAGAACCCACGGTCCCCAGCTGCTGCCGAGCCATCTCTTTCAACGGCGCCGCCGCCTCGCAACTCCACGCAGCCGAATCAAACAGCGCGTGATCGACCCGCTCCGCATTGCGCCGTCCGACTCCAAAGCTGATCGTTTTCCACACGTCGTCCATGATCACTCCGATGTTTGCTCGGAGAGAGGAGCCCGGCATGTCGAGCAGCACCGCTTTGTTGCCGCATGCGATGTCGAAACCCACGCCGCTTGGACTGATCGAGTCTCTATAGGCCACTACGCCTCCAATGGGCACGGCATAGCCCTTGTGATGGTCGGCCATCAGCGCCACTCGATCGGCGCTTTTCGCGCACGTCTTGATCTGGCTCACCGCTCCCTCATCGGGAGGTCCCCAGATCGGAATATCGTCAATGATTTGCATATCTTCCCCTGCCTGCTGACGGCTTAAGGAGTCGTGCGATTTCGAGTGCCGACGTCTCCTGCCGCTTTTCGAAGCGACTCGCACAACTCCGCATTCGTCGAAGCTGGAGCGGCGTGTGCGGCCTCAAACGCCCGGCGATAAAACCTATCATCTATCGCGCGCCGGCGCACTTCTCCCTTTTCCCGCGCTGGCGCAAACTCGTCCAACTATGCTGTACTTGTATTTGCGAATCTTTTTGCGACTCCCGAATTCATTGTGAGCACACCACCTTCAGATCCCATAGTAGACTCACTCCCGCTTCCCAGGGATTGGAGCTCTCTTCCCACTCCCGCACAGTTCTACGTCCCGGTTCTCCGCCGCCCTTCCCTCCAATCCCTCATCCTCGCCGTGGCCCTCTTTCTCCTCACCCTCTGCACCTGCCTCGCCGCCGGCACGCAATTCGCCATCGCCTACGCCAACCATCAAGCCGCCTCTCTCGACGAATTCCTCCGTGCCTTCACTCTCTTCTACAAAGATCCCGCGGCCCTTCTCGCCGGCCTCCCCTTTGCCGCCACTCTCCTAACCATTCTGCTCGCCCACGAACTCGGCCATTTCTTCGCCTGCCGCCGCCATCATATTCACTCCACCTACCCGTTTTTCGTACCCTTCCCCAACCTCATCGGTACCTTCGGCGCATTTATCCTGATACGTTCCCCAATTCGCACTACCCGCGCCCTCTTTGACGTGGGCGCCTCCGGACCGTTCGCCGGTCTTGTCTTTGCCGTACCGGCCCTCCTCTTTGGCGTACTTCACTCGAGCATCGTCCCCGCGATCGCTCAGCCGGATCCCAACCAAAACAGCGTCGTCTTCGGCACACCCCTTCTCCTCCGCCTTCTCGACGCCCTATTTCACCCCGGCGTCAATCCCCACTTCCTTCTGCTTCCCCCGGCGGGCCGCGCTGCATGGGTTGGCCTCTTCGTTACCTCGCTAAATCTCCTGCCCGGCGGACAACTCGACGGCGGGCACATCCTCCGATCCATCAGCCCCCGCCTTCACCGCATTGCCAGCATCCTTGTCCCTCTTGCCCTTCTTCCACTCGGCCGCATCTGGTTTGTTTGGTACGTTTGGGCTGGGCTCCTGCTGGCGCAACGCTTCCTCCGCATAGCCCCCATCTACAATCCTGCTCCCCTCGACCCGCCGCGCCGCTTCGCCGCTTTCCTGACCCTGCTCATTTTCGTCCTCTGCTTCATGCCCGCCCCCATCTTCGGCCTCTGAACCCGAAGGTATGCGGTGACAGATCCAGGTCAGAGGTTCTGCTAACCTAACCGAGGGTCGCACGTCTACCCTCGTTAGGTAGAATGGCTACTGTCATGACCCTCCATAAATCCCCCCACCGCACCGAGCTCCTGCAAGGCACGCTCGACATGCTCATTCTGCGCACGCTGCTTTTCGGTCCCGCGCATGGCCATCAAATCGCGAAACACATACAGCGAACCACGGAGGATGTGCTGCAGGTGGAGCACGGCTCGCTCTATCCGGCTCTCCATCGCATGGAGCGCAAAGGTTGGATCATCTCGAAATGGGAAACACCCAAGGACCGGAATCGTGAATTCAAGTATTACCGGCTAACACCACCAGGCAGGAAACAACTCGCTAGCGAAGAATCGAGATGGAAGCGACTGACGGCAGCAGTGGCAACGCTCATGTGGCCAGCTCCGGGAGATCCGTCATGAATCTTTGGAACTGGTTCCGGTCGAGACTTGCCGGCTTCCGGAAACGCCAGGGCCGAGAGAAGGAACTGGATCGGGAGATGGAGTCGCACCTCGGGCTGGAAGTCGAAGAGCAACTGGAATCGGGTTTGTCGCCCGAAGAGGCACGCTATGCCGCTCGACGAGCGTTCGGCAACATAAGACTCGTACGGGAAGACGTGCACGCCATCTGGGGTGCGGTTTGGCTGGAGCGGCTTGCTGGCCACGCAAGATACGCTGCCCGATCGCTTCTGAAGAACCCTGGTTTCACCGTCATCGCCGTTCTCACCCTGGCGTTAGGGATAGGCGCCAATACCGCGATTTTCAGCACAATCGATGCCCTGATGCTTCAGCCATTGCCGTTCTCCGAACCCGACCAGCTCTTGCGCATTTATTCAACGAAAGATGGAACTCGCGTGGGAGGGATAAATTCCGCCGGTGGACCGTCACCGATGGACGTACGGGACTTTGCCGAATCAAGTCACAGTTTCCAGAAAATGGTCGTCTACGACACGTGGCGCAAGAACGTAAGCTTCGGTAGCTCCGCGGGGGAGCCGGAGCAGATGCGAGTGGGATTGGTCCCCGCAGCCTATTTTGAAGTCCTCGATATACAGCCAGTGATGGGCCGGCTTTTTACGCAAGATGAAAATCAGGTCGGCAAGAACTTTGTGGCCGCAATAAGCGCACGACTGTGGAAAGACCGCTTCGCAAGCGACAGCGCCATCCTGGGACGGGAAATCCGTATTAATGACGAGCCCTATACGATCGTGGCAGTCATGCCGGACTCGATCCCCGAATGGATGGAGCCTTGGCGGCCTGGGCTGATCGAGGTCTGGACTCCCTTCGCGTTTGCGGACGTGTGGTCGGAAAGTTCACGGGGATCGCGAGGTTACTGCGCCCTTGCGCGTATGAAGCCCGGCGTGTCGCTCGAAGAGGCCCAGGCGGAGCTCAGGACCATAGCGGCCGCCCTGGCGACGACGCATCCCGTCGATCAAGGCATTGGCGTAATGGTCCGCAGAGTCTCCGACACGCGCGTGGGAGAGCTTCGCCCCATGCTGACGCTCTTAATGGGCGCGGTCAGCCTGATCCTGCTGATCGCGTGCGTTAACCTGGCGAATTTGGTTATGGCGCGCAACTCGGCGCGTCAACGGGAATTGGCTGTGCGCGCGGCTCTCGGCGCTGGCAGAAGTGAGCTCATCCGGCAGTTGCTCGCCGAAACGCTTTTGCTGTCGCTGATGGGTGGAGCGGTTGGGTTGACTCTGGCACAGATTGGACTTGCGGGTCTGGCGAGGATGCACCCTGGGGACCTGCCGCAACTGGATTCCATAGGAATCGATTGGCGAGTGCTGGCGTTCACTCTTTTGGTGTCTCTAGCCACAAGTTTGCTTTTTGGCGTAGCACCAGCGCTCACCGGAACCCGCCTCAATCTCGTGGATGCATTGAAGCAAGGCGGTCGATCCGGCTCCTCGGGCCGGCCTACTCAGCGTTTGCGAAACGCCTTGGTCGTTACAGAACTGGCGATGTCCCTGATGCTTCTGGTGGGGGCAACCCTCTTAACTCGAAGCATTATAGAGTTGGGGCGCCAGCATCTCGGAATCCGTCAGGACCACCTGCTGAAAGGGCATATCTATATACCTGGCGTCCGCTATCCGAACCCAGGAGCGATCACCCGCTTCTGCGATGCGTTTAGAACGCGTGTCCGCGCCGTGCCCGGCGTCATCGAGGCGACGGTAACAACGGTCTACCCGCCGCACGGCGGATGGACTCAAATGCTCAATATCCCAGGGCATCCCTTCGCGCGGATCCAGGATATTCCGTCAGCGCAGTTTGGCGTGGCGGATGCCCACCTCCTTGAAACTTTGGGAATTCCGCTGCTAGAACGCAGGGACTTCGCCGAATCGGACAGCGCCACAAGTCCGCCCGTGGCACTGATCAGCGAGGAGTTCAAACGCCGCTATTTCCCAACGGAGGATCCTGTCGGCCGGCAAATTCACATTGGACCGCCGCCATTCTTGCAGATCCCCCCTGGTGCGGACATAACCGACTTTGCGGATGTTACCGTCATTGGCGTTGCCGGCGATTTCAGAAACGCCGGCCTCGCGCTCCCGCCTGAGCCGCAGATCACTGTTCTGTACTCTCAGCATCCCCTGGTGAACTACGGATTCAAGGATATTGTGATCCGCACTGCTTCTGAGCCGCGCTTGCTGGTTCCTGAAATACGCAGACAGCTTCATGACCTGGATCCCGACATGCCCTTTGCCGAAGTGCAAACGATGGACGAGGTCGTTGAAGCAGAGACTGGAGGACAGCGTTTTACGACAGTTCTGCTGGCTTCCTTTGCCGCAGCGGGCCTGGTCCTTGCCGCTGTCGGAATCTACGGCGTGGTTTCTTTTCTGGTGGCGCAACGCAAGCAGGAACTGGCTGTGCGGATTGCCATGGGCGCCAACCGCGTAAATGTTGTCTGGCTCGTCCTGAAGCAGGGCCTGGAAACGGCGGCGCTGGGCGCCGCCATCGGGCTCTTTGGTGCGTGGACCGCGCAAAAACTGGTGAAAGGCCTTTTGTTCGGAATTTCGCCGGTTGATCGATTGACGTTCCTAGGTGCGGCCGCCTTCTTACTTACCGTCGCGGCGATCGCCAGCGCAATCCCCGGCGTTCGAGTCCTGAAAATCGACCCGGCACAAACCCTTCGCCAGGACTAAGGCTCGACGGGCTGCGCATTGTTGCCATCCGGCAGTTGCGGATTACAACGCGGAGAGACGGAACGGTTACGCTCGGCTCCCTAAATGCATTCATCAGGTGTCCCTGCTCGCTGACTCCTCTAGAATCCGGACTTCCAGAAACACGCCCGGAGACCCTTTGGAAGGAACGCTTCCAAAACATTAGAACTTGTCGCCCTTCGCCATCGTTGGCATACATGACACTTGCAGGGGCGCACTCCATAGAGTGGCAGTTAAGCTGGCAACAAACTTTCGGTTGACCGGCTTCGAACTCCAGCTATGATGCATGCCTTGAACACGCGCCCCGAGTTCCCTGCCGCCAGCTGATGCCTCCACTCCTTCGCACCCTTCGTCTGCGGGACCTCTTTTTACTCTTCATCGGCTCGGTCATCGGTTCCGGCATTTTCTTAACTCCCGGCCTGATCCTTCGCCAGCTGAATGGTTCCGTCGGCTACTCTCTTCTGGTCTGGATCGCCGGCGGTACGCTGTCTCTTCTCGGTGCACTGACCTACGCCGAGCTAGCGGCAACCAATCCAGAAGCGGGCGGCCTTTACTGTTTCATCCGCGACGGCTTCGGCCGCATCCCTGCCTTCCTCTACGGGTGGTGTCTTTTCCTCGTCATCGCCAGCGGTTCCGTTGCCGCGTTAGCCCGCGCCTTCACCGAGCACCTCGCTGAAATCATCCCGCTCACCGCACTGGGAAAAACCGTCCTGTCGGTCGTCATGATTGCCGTCGTCACCGCCGTCAACGTCTGGGGCACGCGCAAGAGTTCCAACCTTCAAAATTGGACCACTCTCATCAAAGTCGCCATCATCGTCATCCTCAGCGCCATCCTTCTCTCGCTCGGCCGCCACTACGGAGATATACCATCCGCGTTTGGCTCAACACAGCACGGTACCGCTCTTCTCTCCAGCTTTGGCCTGGCCATGATCTCAGTCCTTTGGGCCTATGAAGGCTGGCAGTTCGGCACCTACAGTGCCGGCGAAGTCGTCGATCCCCAGAAGGCCTTCCCGCGCGCTTTCCTGCTCGGCTCCCTGGTCCTCGCGGGTCTCTATCTCATCGCGGTTTTCGCGTATTTAGTCGCCCTCGGACCTGCGGGAGCAACGGCCAGCAACACCATTGCTTCCACATCGGTCGGCGTCGTGCTTGGCCGCAGAGCTGAAATCATTGTCGCTCTCACGATCCTCATCTCCACCTTCAGCGCTGCCAACAGCGTCATCCTCACGGCCCCGCGCGTTTTCTACGCCATGGCTAACGACAAGCTATTCTTCCAAAAACTGGCCGAGGTGCATCACCGCTTTCAGACGCCCGCCTCCGCCATCGTCGCGCTGGGAGTGTGGTCTGCGGTTCTCGCGTGTGCCGGCAAATTCGCCGAGCTGATCGGGGGCGTCATCTTTATCGGTTGGATTTTCTACGGCCTCGGCGCTGCCGCCATTTTCCCGCTGCGCCGCAGAGGCAAGGGACTGGCCACCATTCCGTATCGCGTTCCGGGCTACCCATGGACACCGCTGCTTTTCGTCCTGGCTGCCGCCGCAATCGTTGGCAATGCGATTTATCAGGCTGTGCTCGATCCGTCCAAGTTCGCCAATCTGGCCATCGCCATCGCGCTCTTCGTGCTCGGCCTTCCCGCCTATTACTTCTGGCGCAAACGCGCTGCCCCCGCATCCTAGACTCGGACGGTCTCCAGCAGGAGAGGCAGACGAAACCGCTGGCGCCGGAATTCCTCTGGATGACTGGCTGGCCGCGAGTTTCCCGCAGTGGCACAGCATGCTGTGCTCCAGGGGTTTTGAAGCCCTCCCTAAGCCGCGGCCGCGAACCGGCAGGCAAAACCGGCACGCCTGCTGTTCTCAGTAGGAAACCGGCTCTCAGGGAGAGGAGTTCAGGAGCCTTCTCGCAGCCGCATCACGCAGTTTCCGGGCTAGTCCGCTCGCAGGACTATTAGGCTGCAATTTCAGATAGTTATCGAGTGCCTGGACTTCCGCGCGATCGTCGCCCTTTTTTTCGGCCACATCCGCTAATGCGAGATAGGCGCCGGGGTGGTTTTGATTGCGGAGCAGCGCCTCATGAGCGCTTTTTTCCGCCTCATCGAGTCGGTTGAGCTGTGTCAACGCTTCGCTAAGGATCACAAAGCCTTCGGCCGAAACGTCATCAAATTCCAATCCCCTCCGGATGATTCTCTCTGCCTCCCTCGCCTTTCCTTCCAGACAAAGCACGTAGCCATATCCAAAATCCGCCAGGGCGTACTGTCCTCCACTGAGATCGATAGCCGCCTGAAAAGCCATCATCGCCTCATCGTAGCGGCCGAGACTCATGTCCACGGCCCCCATGTTGTAGTAGGCCTCGAAATACTTGGGGAACATTTCTACGGCCTTCTGGAAATGGCCAAGGCCACCGGCCGGATCCTTCTTTGCCGCCCGATCCAGCCCCTTTTCAAATTCGGTGCGCGCTTTTTCAGGGATTTTCAATTCCCTCACCGAAACCGTGAAATTCCCCCGCGGAATGGACCCCGATTTCGACTTGAGGTACACCACAAGGTTGGTCGAGGGGCCATTGAGGTTGGTACTGGTTTCCGCGGCTTCATACCCCTCCTCGTCCACCACAATGTCGTACGTGCCGCGCGGAAGATTCCGCACCTTGAAGTGGCCTTCCAGGTCCGTCAAAACGCTGCGAAATATGCCCGCGGCCCGCGATTTCAGGCTGACCGAAACCTGGGTCGCCGGCCGTTTGTCCACCTCCCGGAGCACGGTCCCGGAGATTTCTCCCTCGGTGGTCTCAAAGCTGGACACTTGCGCGCTAGCGCCCGGGGTCCAGACCATGGGCAGGAGGTTCAGGAAAAAGCTCAGCACAAGGAGCGGCAGGAGCCTTGTGCGCTGGCAGAACGTCTCGACGGTCGACACTTCGAGCTGCATCTCAACCTACGGAGCACCTCTGAGGGGGGCCTCGGGAGATTTGGCGGTTGCGGGAGTTAATCCGTGCGGTCGCGAAAAGCTACTTCCATCACCCAGTCCCAGGCTGCGTTCGTGGTTTCGCCAGCGCCGCCGGTGCACCTTAACGCCTCGATGTCAACCGTCGTGTGCTGAACAAATTGTCAGCCGAGGGAAAACTGTCTGTCTGTCACGTTTTGCACAGAGCCCGCCTGGGACAGCAGCGGCGCCGACTGCTTGGCCCGCGAGAACGGCATTCTAACCGGAAACTTTTTGCTTCCCCTTGGTGTCAAAAGAACTGCTCTGGGATTCGCTGGAAGTCTATCTGCTCGCAGGAAGGCGCCCGATGCTCGAAGCGCAAGGGCTGACGAAGTATTACGGCTCGGTGCTGGCCGTACAGAGCATCGACTTCTGTCTTGAAGCTGGCCAAGTCCTCGGCTATCTGGGCCCAAACGGCTCCGGCAAAAGCACTACCGTCAAAATGCTCATCGGCCTTCTGGAACCTACACATGGCCAAGTCCTCTTCCACGGTAAAAACATCCAGCAGGATCTTGTCGGCTATCGCAAGCACCTGGGCTATGTCCCCGAAGAAGCCAATCTCTATCCGTACTTGACAGGCTTCGAATATCTTGAACTGGTTGGCACTCTCCGGGGCATGCCGCCGCAGCGCATGAAAGCAAAAATTGATTCCTGCCTCGAACTCTTTTCACTTTTTCCGCATCGCCACGTTTCGCTGGGTTCCTACTCGAAGGGCATGCGCCAGCGCATACTGCTCATTTCCGCCCTGATGGACAATCCTGATGTACTGATTCTCGACGAGCCTCTCTCCGGACTCGATGTGACCTCCGCGCTCATTTTCAAAAACCTCATTCAATCGCTCAGCGCCAAAGGCAAGACGATTTTCTATTGCTCGCATGTCCTCGAAGTCGTGGAGAAAGTCTGTTCGCGGCTGCTCATACTCAGAAAAGGCCAGGTTATTGCCAGCGGTTCCACCGAAGAGGTGCGCCAGCGCATCGGCCAAACTTCGCTCGAAAATATTTTCCTTCATCTGGTGGAAGATCGAGACATCGCTCAAATTGCGAACAACATTGTCGATCTGGTGGTTTCGCCTTGATCGCCGGCGTAAGGCAATTCTTCCATGCACGCTGGGAGCCCTACTCCCGCCGCCCATTCCCCACTCTTCTCCGCGTATTCATCGGCCGCGTTTTCCACGGCGGCGGAGATTCCGGCGCGTCGGAGATGGATGTCGGGCTGGGAGTCATCCTGATTCTGCTTGCGACGCCCGGAATGCTGATCTCCCTGCTGCTCTTCGAGAAATACGGCACGCTGATCCGCTGGATGCGTGGCGACGGTATGTTCGATCCGTTCACCGCCGTCATCCCCGATGAATATTTCTTCATCGTCCTGAGCATGGTCGTCACAGGAGCCGCCGCCATCTGGCGCTGGGACGCTCTGTTCCTGGATCGCCGCGATTATTCCAATATCGTGCCGCTGCCCATCTCGCTGCGCCGGATTTTTCTCGGAAATCTCGCCGCCATCTTGCTTCTCGCGGCGGTGCTGACTCTCGACGTAAACGCCGCCAGTTTCATTCTCTTTCCCATCGTGGTGGCTGGTTCGCAAGACTCGCTTTCCCTGTTCCTTCGTTTTGGAGCAGGGCACGCTCTCACGGTCATTCTCGCCAGTGCCTTCAGTTTCTTCGCTGTGTTCGCCGCTATCGGCCTGCTCATGGCCGTACTGCCTTACGCGCTCTTCCGCCGCATCTCCTTGTACGTCCGTTTCCTCTTCGCGCTTTGCTTCCTTATTCTTCTCGCCACCAGTCTCGGGGTCCCATCGTTTCTCGGAGAGGCAGAGAGAGGCGCCACAAACGCAGTCCGCGCGATTCCTGCCGTCTGGTTTCTTGGAATAAACCAAACGCTCTGGGGGCGGAGCAACGATCCGTTTTTCGCGGCGATGACCCGCGCCGCTCTGCTCGGGCTGGGAATCTCTCTCACCGTGGCTCTGCTCTCTTATACGCTCAGCTTTCGCCGCTCCTTCATCCGTATCCCGGAAACCGCTGAAGTTGGCCCCCTTCCTCGCTCCCAGTTTCATCTTTTCCCCATCGGCCTCATGGACCGCACTATCCTTCGCGACCTGCCGCAGCGCGCCTGTTTCCATTTCATCACGCGGACTCTGTTGCGCAGTGAAGCGCATCTGCAAATCGCATCGGCGTTTGTCGCCATGGGTCTGGTCGTCGGCGCCGAAGCTATCGCCCCGGCCTTTCGCGCTGGCACAGCGGCAGCCATACGCCATCCTTCCGAGGACCTGCTCTCCCTGCCGTACATCTTGAGCTTCTCTATCATCATCGGCATTCGCCTGGCCTTTGAAATTCCCTCGGACCTTCGCGCCAACTGGGTTTTCGCTCTCTGGACCGACCCGAACACGCTCGAAGCCCGCCCTATCGCCAGGAAAGTTCTTCTTGCTTTTTCGCTGGGTCTGCTTGTCCCTCTTTGCTTCGCTTCGTCCGCAATTCTCTGGGGCCTGGAGACGGCTCTTTTGCACACCGTACTCTTCGCCGCCTGTACCGTGGCGTTCGTCGAGTTGCTTCTCCTGCGCTTCCGAAAAATTCCCTTCACGTGCTCCTATCCACCATTCCAGAGCCATTCCGCACTGATTTTTGCCGCCTACCTTTTCGGCTTCTTGATTTTTACCGCCTACCTCCCCGAACTGGAACTCTGGTCCCTGGGCGATCCCTGGCGCGCCGTTTTCTTCCTGCCCCTTTTGGGCGGCGTCCTGGCTGCGGTGCATTACTACCGGAAACAGATGCTCGACATGGACAAACAGCTTATTTTTGAAGAGGTCTCCGCCTCAAACTTTTGATTTTTGCTTTCGCTTTTTTCACCCGAGAATCTTTTGTCGCTCGGCTTCACTCACCTATAATCCGGATCGCAAATGGCCTCCGCATCCCAACCCGACGCGCCGGGCGGCACGCAAGTTTCTTTCCCGGGCAACGATCTATCCGTCGCCTGGCTGCTCGCGGCAGCAGCCGTTCTCCTAGAAATGCTGACCAACGGCCGCTACGGTTACTTTCGCGATGAACTCTATTTCCTCGCCTGCAGCGATCATTTGGCTTGGGGCTACGTCGACTTTGCTCCGCTGGCGGCTCTGCTTTTGCGCATCAGCCGCTTCCTTCTTGGCGATTCCCTCCATGCGATTCGCACGCTGCCGGCGCTCGCTGAAGGCACACAAATCGTTATCACCGGCTTGATCGCTCGTGAGTTGGGCGGCAAGCGTTTCGCCATCTTTTTGTCGTGCCTTTCTGTCCTGCTGGCTCCCGTAATTCTGGGAAATGCCACGCGCTTTTCGATGAATCCGTTCGAGCCGCTTTTCTGGATGGGGTCGGTTTATTTTCTCGTGCGCGCCATAAATCGCGACCAACCAAGGCTTTTGCTGGCCGCGGGCGTTCTGTCAGGTTTCGGCCTTGAAAACAAACATTCCACCGCTTTTTTCCTGGTGAGCCTCACCATTGGATTGCTTCTCGCGCCGAGCCGGCGTTTGCTTCTCTCGAAATGGTTCTGGTTCGGCGCCCTTTTGGCCTTGCTGATCTTTCTCCCCAACCTTATCTGGCAATATACGCACCATTTCCCCACGCTCGAAGCGCTCCGCAACGTGCGCAAGACTCACAAGAACATCGAACTTCCGCCGCTCCCTTTTCTCCGGCAGCAGATCATGATGCTGCTGCCCGTCAGCGCCGCAGTTTGGATACCAGGCCTGGGCTTTTTGCTCTTCGGCAGCAAAGCAAAAAGATATCTCTCGCTTGGCATCACTTATCTCCTCTTTCTCGCGATGATGATGAAGCTCCACGGCAAGGATTACTATCTCGCTCCCATTTACCCCATGCTCTTCGCCGCCGGCGGAGTGTTCTGGGAAACGGCGATCGCCGCGCACACAAGAATGCGCTGGCTCAAAGTGGCCCTGCCTGCGGCGGTTCTTGCGCTCGGCGTAATCGCGGTTCCCTTGAATATTCCCATCCTGCCGGTAGAGAAAATCGTTCCTTACATGAACGCGCTGGGCATCCAGATGTCGCGGACGGAAGTCGAAGATCACGGACCTCTGCCGCAACATTTCGGCGACGAATTCGGGTGGGAGGAAATGGTCGCGGCTACCGCTCAGCTCTATTATTCGCTGCCGCCTGACGAGCGTCTGAGAACCGGCATACTTGCGGGCACCTACGGCGACGCCGGCGCCATCGACTTCTTCGGCCCGCGTTACGGCCTTCCGAAATCCATCAGCCCTCATCAAAATTATTATTATTGGGGACCGCGCGAATACACCGGCGGGAGCTTGATCCTCCTGCACTACGAACTGGCGGACGCACAGCGAGGATGTCAAAGCGTTCAGATCGGCACGACACTCAACAATCCCTATGCGATGCAGGAAGAGCACTACACGATTCTCGTGTGCCGGGGCTCGAAAATTCCATTGGCCGAAGCGTGGCCGCGCTTGAAAGTCTGGAACTGACTCGTTTCAAACGGTCCAAATACGGTCACCAAACATAGGTCGCGACAGCGCCCTTCTTCAGCGTTGTGCGGAAGGACTTGCCGCGATAGCGGACGCGGAAGTCCAGAGCCGAGTTTCCATCGTTCGCAGCGATCAGTACGATCTTGCCGTCCGGGGCCTTGAAGGCCACGTTCGGAAGCGTTGCCGGCGAACTGGAAGCGATGCGCACGGAGGCAGGACGGACAAATTTGGAGAAGTGGGCCATCGCGTAGTAGGCGAGGTTGCGAGTGACTGTATCGCCGTCGATGGTGACGGCGCCCTGGCAGATCGGACAACCGCCGTTATCGGTGTGGGGTTCGAACTTCGAATTGGCGGCGAGATTCCAGAGAAGGACGTTGCGGCTCCAATTCCCGAGAGCGCCTATGAAAGTTCCGACGACAGGTTTTACGATGGAGATTCTGCCGCTTTCCGTGGGCTCGACGGCCATGAATTCGGTGAAGTAGAGATTCTTCAGCGGAAAAGCGTTGTGTACGCCGGACATGGCGCTGATGTCTCCCCCGTAGAGATGAAAACCGGAGCCATCGGCAAAGGGATTGGCCTGAGCATCGCTCAGTATGGAGAGTGCATATTCGGGAACGTCGCAGTTGTGATCGTAAAGGATGATTTTCGTGTGCATGCCCGCAACTTTGAACGCAGGTCCAAGATCGTCCTTGAGGAACAGCGCCTGTTCTTCCGCGCTCATCAACATGCTGGGAGTATTCTTGTCGTTGAGCGGCTCGTTTTGAATGGTGATGGCGCCAACGGTGATGCCTTCCGCCCTCATTTCCTGGAGGTACTTCAGAAAATAATTTGCGTAAACGGCGTAGTCCTCCGTCCTGAGTCTCCCGCCCTTCGGATTGTTGTTTGTCTTCATCCACGCCGGCGGCGACCACGGGGAGCCCAAAAGCTGAATTCCGGGATTGATGGCCAGAATTTCCTTCAAAACCGGAATGAGATCCTGGCCGTCCGGTGCCAAGCTAAATTTGGCTAACTGGGGGTCGGTTCCGCCGCCGGGCAGGTCATCGTAGGAAAAGACATGGTCGTTCAGGTCGGAGGAACCGATGCTGATGCGCAGATAGCTGATGCCGATGTTCCCGGCGTCCACGGCAAAGAGCTCTTTGAGCAGCGACGCTCTTTTCCGGGCGTCCATGTGCGCAAGATGCTGCGCGCTTCCGCCAGTGAGGGCAAACCCAAAGCCATCGACGGTCTGAAAAGTCTTCTGGTCGTCGATTTCGATAGTGGGTTCTTCACTTTTGGCCGGGGAGAAGCGAAGTAGCGGCTTTTGCGCCTCGAAAAGTGCTGACTTGTCCGCGTTTGTCAGCCACACCTGGACACTTCCGCTTTTCTGAGCAGGCGACAGCGCCGGTGCAGCTGCTGAAGCACACACCAACAAAAAAATAACGCATCTCGTTTTCATGCAGCTCCTCCCGGGAAGCCGAGCCAGTACCGTGGCTATGAGCATCCGAGCCAGGCTGGCGCATGTCAACTCCTGTTCCAACGGACGCCCAGGCGTCCGGAAAACGCCTATGCCTTAACGGAACAGCCCGTGATAAGGTGCGTCGGAGCAAATTCTCCCGCGGGAGGCAGAGCCATGCAGAGGCGTTCGTTTATGAATCTTACGGCCAGCGCCGCAACGGCACTGGCGTTTCATCCACTGGCGCGTGTCAGCGAGCAAGCACAGAAAACACCTGTCGTGTATCCCGATCCGTCGGTCGAGGTGATCGACGCGCGCTTCGCCAAATATAAAGTCGGCAACGCGGCGGTCGAGCGGCTGTACACCGGCACGCGCTGGGCGGAAGGTCCTGTGTGGTTCGGCGATGGGCGGTATCTTCTCTTCAGCGACATCCCGAACAATCGCATGCTGCGATGGCTTGAGGACACGGGAGAGGTGAGCGTTTTTCGCGGCCCTTCGAATTACAGCAACGGCAACTTCCGCGACCGCCAGGGCCGGCTGCTCACCTGCGAACACGACTCGCGCCGGGTGACCCGCACGGAACACGACGGGACCGTCACCGTACTGATGGACAATTACCAGGGGAAAAAACTGAACGCGCCTAATGATCTGGTGGTCGATTCCGGCGGGGCGATTTGGTTCAGCGATCCGGGCTACGGCATCATGTCGAATTATGAAGGCCACAAGGCGCCGTTTGAAGTGCCGGCCAACGTTTACCGGCTTGATCCCAAGACGCATGAGGCCACCGTCGTTGCCAGCGATATGGACAAGCCCAACGGGCTCTGTTTTTCGCCCGACGAAAAACTACTCTACATCGTGGATACAGGCGTGCCAAAACATCCAGCCGACCCGCACCAAATTCGTGTGTACGACGTTGTGGACGGCGTGCGCCTGAAGAATGGGCGCATGTTTGTGGATATGTCGCCAGGCAATTCCGATGGCATTCGCTGCGACGTGGATGGCAACATCTGGTCCGCTGCGGGATGGGCCGGAGAAAACTACAACGGCGTGCATGTTTTCGCGCCGGACGCCACGCTGATCGGCAAGATTCATCTTCCGGAAAGTTGTGCGAACCTCTGCTTCGGCGGGGCGAAAAAAAACCGGCTATTTATGGCCGCGAGCCAATCTTTGTATGCCGTGTACGTAGGGACCGAGGGCGCGCAAGTTCCCTGACGGCACTACTCGACGCGGCAGGCGAGACTGGCTTCTCAGATTTTTTCAACCGCGAAAGACTTTGCGAAATAGGCCTATCATCTCCAGAAATGCGAGGTCTGTCGCTTCGGGATCGAAACGCGGGCCTTCATCTCTCGTGAAGGCATGCTCGGCTGGATACAACAGCGTGCCATAGCGCACACCGGCGTTTTTGAGCGCCCGATCGATCGTTTCACGGCCCGCATCTGGAACATGCGGGTCCCTGGTACCGAAGATCATCAGAAGCTCCCCGCGAATTTCTTTGGCGCGCGAAAGCGATCCCGCATCCGCGTCCTGACCGAGTTTGCCGTCATGGATGCCCGTGCCGTAGTAACAGACGGTGGCGCGAACATCCGGCTGGAACGCAGCTCGGAAGGCGAGGTGGCCGCCGATGCAGAAACCGACGACGCCGATTTTGCCGCGCGCGACCTTGGGACAGTTCCCAAGCCAGTCCAGGCCAGCGCGGCAATCGGCATCGAAATGGGCGACCGGAGTTTTGGCGGCGTCTAGCTGGCCGCGGGCGCGACCGGCGTCATCAAACGGGATCACCGTTCCGGCCGGTTCGATACGGCGATAAATTTCCGGTGCAGCAGCAACAAATCCGTACCCGGCCAGCCGCACGCAGAAGCGCAGCAGCGGCGGAGTGAGCTGGAAAATATCGGAATAGCACCAGATGCCGGGATATGGACCTTCTGCTTTTGGCGCGGCGACGAAGGTTCGCATCGGGGAACCCGGCAGAGAAATGTCTCGGTATTCGGTTTCTAGGATCATTTGCTTTTGCCCGGCAAATTCTCAGGGAGACGGGCAAGGGCCGTCAACTCCCGAATATCGCGCCAGGCGGAGGAACGGAATCGCCTCAAAGCCAGCCACAGGAACGGAACGATTTGCAGCTGCAGATTCTCACGGCGCAGTGTCCTTTGTGAGAACCCAGTCAAGGGCGTCGTCGAGATTGCGGAAGGCCTGAATTCCCTTTTCGCCAAAGGTGCTGCGAAGAATTTCAAACATTCGGGCCAGTCCATACGCCGTGTCGCTCGTCACGAGAATCGCTCGTCTCGAATCGGGCGCGAAAATGGAAGCTTGCGCTAGCCGGCGCACATCCTCAGCCCGGAGATCCAGTTTGGTGACGTGAGTGAAGTCCATTAGCTGACAGAAGCCAGGGTCAAAGTCGTGGTCCTTCCGGAGTTTCTCCTGATGCCCCAATGCGTCCTCGAGGGTAAACACGCCATATCCCGTGCTCATCACCATCTTGCGTTCTTTGTCGATTTTGTAGCTGAAGGGCATCAGGGATTGCTGAATCCATGGCGTGGTTGCCAACGGATTCTATCAAATTGGGCGTGCCGGATATAAGCGGAAGCCGCACAGAATGGACCTCCGTGCCCCTGGCCACACCGGCTCTGTCGGACTTTTTCCTGAACCATCCGGATCGTTTCGCCGGAGAAGGCGCGCTTTTCGGGTTCCACTCGGAAGACGACCCTTCGAGCTGCTGCTACACTAAAACCGCGCAATGTCCTCGCCATTTTGCAATGTCGCTCTGCCTGTGCCCCTGCGCACGAAGTTTACGTACGCAGTCCCGGAGCCGCTCCGCGGCATGCTGCAGCCTGGCACACGCGTGCTCGTCCCTTTCCGCAAAAAGTCGATGGTTGGCGTGGTGGTCGACTTGGCCGCTCAGCCGCCGGCGAACACCAAGATTCGCGAGATCATCAAAGTCATGGAGTTTAGGCCGGCGCTGACTCCCAAGCTGATCGAGCTGGCCGAGTGGATCGCGAATTATTACCTCGCGCCTGTTGGAGAAGTTTTCCGCGCGATGCTGCCGCCGCTCACGGAGCTAAATGTGCGCCGGGAGATCCTTCTGACCCTGGAGGGGCGCCGGGCAGCGGAAAGCCTCGGCGGCGGCGAGCTTTCTCACGGTTTGACGTCCGCGGAAGCCGTATTTCTTGCAAAAGCCAGCGCCAAGAAAGGGCCGATCCTGTTCCGCTTTGCGCTGAAGACGGGCGTATCGGCGGCGGCGCTCGAACGGTTACAGCGTTTCAGGCTGATTGAGATTCGAGAAACTCTGCGGGACACAAAGAGAAAATCGCAAACGATCGTTGCTTGGAAGGGATTTGGGGGCAAAACGGAAAAACCGCTGAAGGAAAAAGCAGAGAAGGTGCGCGCGCTGCTGGAAACCGAGCGAGGACCGCTGCCGCTGGGGCAATTGCTGAAGCTGGCGCAGGTTTCGCGGAGCTTGCTCGAGCGCATGCTTGCCGAGGGAGTGCTCGAAAGCTGGCAAGAGCCTGTTGATCCGGCGGAAGATCCGTTTGACACGGGATACACGCCTCCGGCGCATGCTTTGAATGAGGAACAAGAAAGCGCGATGAAGAGCATTCGCGCCCGGTTCGAACTGGGGGAGTTTGGTGTGCTGTTGCTGCACGGCGTGACGGGCAGTGGGAAAACGGAAGTATATCTGCGGTGCGTGCAAGAGACGCTGGCACGCGGGAAGACAGCGATTATTTTGGTGCCAGAAATTGCGCTGACTCTGTGGATCGGGCGGCAGTGCCGCTCGTGGTTTGGGGTGAAGTACGAGGGCGTTGCGGTCTTGCATTCGGCGCTGAGCGATGTCGAGCGAGCCCGGGAATGGTGGCGCGTGCGCAATGGCGAGGCGCGAGTCGTGGTCGGCACGCGTTCGGCGGTGTTTGCGCCGCTCGAGAATCTTGGGTTGATCATTGTGGATGAGGAGCAGGAGAACAGCTACAAGCAAGAAGAGACGCCGAGGTATCACGGGCGCGACGTAGCCATCGTGCGTGCGAAGAGTGAAGGCGCGCTCGCGCTGCTGGGGTCGGCGACGCCGTCGCTGGAAAGCTATCACCACGCGCGGAACGGAAAATACGATTTGCTCACGATGTCCTCGCGCGTCGAAAATCGGGCGCTGGCCAGCGTAGAAATCGTTGATCTCCGCGAGGATTTCCAGAAGACCCATCAGACCAGCCCCATTTCGGCGGCGCTTCATGCGGGGATCGAGGAGTGCCTCGCCAACAAAACGCAGGCGCTGGTACTTATCAACCGGCGCGGGTATTCCTGGTCGGTGCTCTGCAGGAGCTGCGGGGCGAGCGTGCAGTGCGTGAATTGCAGCATTTCCATGACGTATCACAAGAGCCGCAACCGGTTGGAATGTCATTACTGCGGTTCGATCCAGCAAGTGCCGAAACAGTGCCCGAAGTGCCAATCGCAGTACGTTTATTTCTTCGGCGAAGGCTCGGAACACCTAGAAGAACGACTGCGCAAGGAATTTCCTGGCGCTCGCATCGCGCGGCTTGATCGCGACACCGCACGGACGAAGCGGCAGTATCAGGAAACGCTGGGAGCATTTGCAGGCGGAGCGCTGGATATCCTGGTCGGGACGCAGATGCTGGCGAAAGGGCACGACTTTCAGCGGGTCACCTTGGTAGGCGTAATCTCGGCGGATTCTTCGCTGAGCATGCCGGATTTTCGGGCAGCGGAACGGACCTTTCAGTTACTGACGCAGGTTGCCGGGCGCGCAGGGCGAGGAGAATTGACCGGGCGCGTGTTGATTCAGACGTATTATCCGGAGCATTATGCGATTCAAGACGCGGTGAAGCAGGATTACGCTTCGTTTTTCGAGCGTGAAATGCATTTCCGGAGAATGCTGGCCTATCCGCCGCTGACTTCGCTGGCGAATGTGATTGTGCGGGACGTCAGCCTTGAAAAGGCGATTCGTTTTTCCCGCAAGCTCTCTGAATACTTTTCGCCGCATGACGGGCATTCCGTGCGCATACTCGGGCCCGCAACCGCGCCGCTCGCGCGTCTGAAAAAAGAACATCGCTTCCAGTTTTTACTGAAATCGCCGAAGCGTTCGATTCTGACAAAACTCTTGAGCGGCGCGATGACGTTTTCCGTCGCACAGGAGATTCCGCAGACTGCGCTCTTGGTCGACATGGATCCGCTGAGTTTGCTTTGATCTGGCAGGCTGGCCGGGCGGCGCCGAAGTTCGGGGCAAACAAGCCCGCCCCTACCGGGCTTTCCCTGTCATCCGACTAGCGGCTGATCAAGAAGATACCGGCAAAAATTGCAAGGATTCCGATCCACTGCCAGCGCGAGACGTGTTCCCGGAGGAAAATCGCAGCCAGGCCTACGGTGACCGCGCCATAGAGCGAAGCCAGGACGCTGACCACGGCGACTTGTTCGATGCGCATGCCGAAGTTGTTCATGACGAACGCGCCGGTATCCGTCAGGCCCATGGCGAGTATCCAGCCGGCGACGCGGTCTGTCGGAGGCCGGATCGGCTTGCGCGCCGCGAGGATCACCAGAGCGGTAAGCGCCGAACTTGTCAGGCGAATAAGCCAGACTGTTTGCGTCGCTCCGGTGGCGGGCACGATTCGCGTGCCGAGCAGCCAAAATAAAAATCCAAACCCCACCGCAGAACAGACCGCCCAGCCGACTCCCTTTCCTCTGCTTTCTGATCCTTCCTGATCATCTGCATTCCCAGCGTTCTCTCCCCCGGCAACCAGCACGACACCAAGAAGCGTGCCGGCGATGCCGAAGGCGCGCGCCGCGCTCAAATGCTCGCCGCTCGAGAGTGAGAGCAGCACGGTGAGCACTGGATAGCTGGCAGAGATGGGAGCGACGACGGCGAGTTTGCCGATTTCGAAGGAGCGGTAGAGCGTCAGCGTGGCGAAAAAATTCAGTGCGCCGGCGAGCACGCCCCAGGCCCAAGGCTGCCAGCCGGAGCCGTCGCCGAGATGGCCCCAGCCGCCGAACCAGGGGAGAAAAATAGTCAGCAACAGGAAGCCGGTTGACTGCATGTACAGCATCGTTCGAAGAGTGCCGATGCGGTGAGTGGCGAAGCGCGCGAGGAAATCCGAGCCGCCCCAGGAGAGAGCCGTCAGCAAGCCCAGCAAAATTCCCATGTCAGGCTACGAGGACTTGCCCGCCTCGGCGGACTTGCCTTTCTTTGCTTCGAGGCCGAGGACGGCCATGACTTTTTGCAGGTCTTTCCAGACTTCGCTTTTCGCGCTGGGATTGCGCAGCAAATAGGCGGGGTGATAGGTGGCCATTAATTTTCTGCCGCGAAATTCGAGCCATTGTCCGCGGAACTGAGAGATGCCGCGGTTTGTGGCAAGAACGGTCTGCGCCGCGGTGCTTCCGAGGCAGACGATCACTCGAGGCGCGATGGTATCGATCTGGCGCAAGAGAAATGGAGAACACTGCTCGACTTCGTCGCGTTCCGGCGCACGATTTTCCGGCGGGCGGCATTTCACGACGTTGCAGATGTAGACGTCTTTGCGCTCCAGGCCCATAGCCTCGATCATTTGCGTTAGAAGTCTTCCGGCGCGGCCGACGAAGGGAAGGCCCTGCATGTCTTCATCGTGGCCGGGGCCTTCGCCGACGAAAAGGAGTTCGGCTTTGGGATTCCCATCGCCGAAGACAATTTTGTTGCGCGTTCTGTGGAGTTTGCAGCGAGTGCATTCGCCGAGGTCGGTGCGGATCTTGAGCAAATTGTCGTCGGGAACTTTGTCAAAAGCTTCAAAAAGCGATGGCGCCGCGGGGACAGGCAACAGGTCTGGTTTCCCGGCTGTTGCGGCAGGCGCGGATAGCGGCTGAACCATTCTCGACGCCGGCTGAGCGGCTTTGGGCAGTTCTGGCTTTCGTGTGATTTTTGGCAAAGCCGCTTCCTCTTGGGAGATTTGTTCCTGAACAGGCGCCCTGACGGATCCGGCGGTTGGCGTTGCCGCCGGCTGCCATTCTGAAGCGCCCCGCTGTTTGTAGAAAAGGCGGACGCCGAGATCCTCGTAAAAGTGCAGTCGCTCGGAAACTTTCGTCTGGAGGGCTTTGGGGATGCGCTCGGCCATGGGGGTTCAGACGGCGGAGCGATGAGATTCCGTCTTGGTGCGCAGGACGCCGCGGAGGCGCAACACCTCATCGAGAATGCGCTGGGCGACGTCAGACTTGGTCAGCTTTGGCAGCGCCAAATCGCGGCCGTCGCGGGAAAACAGGGTGACAATATTCGTGTCATAGTCGAAACCGGCGCCTTCGGCGGTCACGTTATTGGCTACGATGAGATCGGCGTTTTTTGCGGCGAGCTTCTTGCGGGCGTTATCGGCAACGTGATCTGTTTCGGCGGCGAATCCGACAATCAGGCGATCGCCTTTCGTTTGCGCGGCTTCGGCCAAAATATCCGGTGTCGGCTCAAGACGCAGGGTCAGCGGCGCTCCGTTCCGTTTCATTTTTTCCGTCTGGAGTTCGGCGGGACGGTAGTCGGCGACGGCGGCGGCAAAAATCGCGATCGTCGATCGAGCAAGGCGCTCAGCGACGGCGCCGCGCATCTGTTCAGCGCTTCGAACGGCTATGCGCTCGACTCCCGCGGGCGTTTCAAGATGGACGGGGCCGCTGACGAGAACAACTTTTGCGCCCCGGCGTGCGGCAGCACCGGCTACCGCGTAACCCATTTTGCCTGAAGAGCGGTTTGTTAAGTAACGAACCGGGTCCAGGTCTTCGCAGGTCGGACCGGCGGTGATCAGAATAGTTTCGTTTTCGAGATCTTTCTGGGTGCGGAGGGTTTCGCGAACGGCGGTGATGATTTCCTGCTGTCCTGCGAGGCGGCCGGCACCTGTCATGCCACAGGCCAGATAGCCTTCATCGGGATTGACGATTTTCACGCCGCGGGCGCGCAGCGTTTCGATATTTTCCTGGGTGGCGGCGTGATTCCACATGTTGACGTTCATGGCCGGGGCGACGATAACGGGCGCGGTCGCCGCAAGATAGAGCGTGGTTAGAAAGTCGTCGGCGATGCCGCGCGCGAATTTCGCAAGCGCGTCCGCGGTCGCCGGGGCCACAAGGAGGAGATCGGTGCGCTGGGCCACGGCGATGTGCTCGATGGCGCTTTCGAGGTTGGCTTCGCCAGCAGCGGATTTTTCGAAGAGGTCGGTGATTACCTTTTGGCCGCTCAGGGCGGCGAAGGTCAAAGGCGTAACGAATTCGCGCGCGCCGCGCGTCATGACCACTTCGACCGTGAAACCGTCTTGTTGGAGCAGGCGGACAAGTTCGGCGGCTTTGTACGCCGCCACACCGCCGGTCACGCCTAGGGTGATTCGCATCGGTTGTTATCTCAAAATATCTTGCCAAGCTCGGGCACGCTCTGCCGCGCCCCTGTAAATTCGGTGCAGGCGGCTCGCCACTGCCCTTGCCGCCGATTACTTGCGGCGCTTGTTACCGTCTTTGTCTTCGTCGATCGAAGACGGTTCGGTAAATTCGTACTCGATCAGGCTGTGCTCGAGTTCTTCGCAGGCAATTCGAGTCGCCTTGAGCGTTCTTGGGTTTTCAATGAGCGACGGCGCACCCGCCATGATCTGGCGAGCGCGTCTCGCCGCAAGCACAACATAAGCAAACTGGCTCTCCGGAGCTTTTGTCTGCACAGTCATTTCAGTCTTCCCCCCCAAACGATGCCAGAAGTTCTTTCACCCGTGGTCTGCGCCGCTCGGCGGAACAGCGAATCGCAATTACGATAGCTTGCGCTTCGTCTCCCGCGCGCTTTACGTCTTCGTTCAAGATGCAATAATCGTAAAATCGTGCGGCTGCCGCAATCTCGTCCCGCGCCTTCGCCAAACGCCGCGCAATTTCTTCGTCGGAATCCTGGCCGCGGCCGCGCAAGCGCCGTTCGAGTTCCGCTCGAGACGGAGGCAAGATGAAAATCGCAACCGACTCGGGCAGCTTTTCTTTTACCTGTGCCGCGCCTTGCACGTCAATCTCGAGGACGAGGTCGAGACCATTCTTCCTTGATTCGTCGAGCCACTTCTTCGGAGTGCCGTAGGAATGCTTGCCGAAGACGCGCGCATATTCCAAAAATTCGCCGCGCGCGACCATGGCGTCGAATTCCTCTACCGTGACGAAATCATAGCATTTCCCGGTGGCTTCGGTCGCGCGGCGCGACCGGGTGGTACACGATACCGAAGGCATCGTTCCGGGCAACTCCAAGATTCTCTGCACCAGCGTCGATTTTCCCGATCCCGAGGGGCCCGAAACAATCAGCACCAACGGGGCAAGCTTGCTCTCCTTGCTCATTCGATGTTCTGCACCTGCTCCCGCAGTTTTTCGATCTCGGCCTTGATTTCAAGCGCGATCCCGGTGATGGCGAGCGCTTCACTCTCGACGCCGGGGGTTTTCGACAGCAGGGTGTTTGCTTCGCGGTGCATTTCTTGCAAGAGAAAGTCCAGCTTCTTGCCCATTTCGCCTGCGCCATCCAGGAGTTTTCCAAACTGGAGGAGATGGCTGCGCAGGCGGTCCAGTTCTTCACTGACATCGCTGCGTTCCGCAAGCAGGGCGGCTTCCTGCGCGAGCCTGGCAGGATCGATCCCCGCGCCGCCAAGCAATTCCTTGAGGCGCGTTTCGAGACGACGCGCAAAAACGGGACGAAGTGTGGCGGCAAGTTCGCGAACCTTTTCCGCCTCCTGACCGATGCGCGCCAAACGAGCGCGCAAATCTTCGATCAGATGGCGGCCTTCGGCACGGCGCATATCATCGAGCTTATGGAGGGCTTCGAGCAGGCAGGTGTCCAGCGCCTGACCGAGGTGTTCCTGATCTTCTTCCGATTCGGGGACCGCGGCAGAGAGGCCGGCGATGACTCCAGGCAAGCGCAGGATGGCGACGACATCCACATCGGCGGCTGCGCGGGACTGCTGGCGGAATTCTTCGGCGACGCGCATGTAGGTTTGCGCGAGCTCGCGATTCACCTGCACGGGAGCAGCCGCAGCGGGATCGACATTGACGTGGACCTCGACGTGGCCGCGGTGAATGCGCTCTCGCAGGACTTGGCGCAAGCGCAGTTCATAGAGATCGAATCCCTCGGGAAGGCGCAGTTTCAGATCCAGGAAACGATGATTGACGCTCTTCACACTTACGCGGACGGCCCAGCCGTTTTTTTCGCTGCGGGCCTGCGAGTAGCCGGTCATCGAGAAACATTCGCCGGCTTTTCTTGCCAACACTTCTTTGGGTAATACAGAGGACTGAGTCATAAGGTTTCCGCTGGTGCCGTTTCATTTGCCGGCGCTGCCTGTGCCGGCGCGAGAAGGTCGTCATCCGCAAACTGCAGATCGTGGAGGCGTGCATAGGTTCCACCGCGCGCCATGAGCTCTGTGTGCGTCCCGCACTCGCGAATTTGGCCGTCCTCGAGGACAAGAATTTTGTCCGCACGGCGAATGGTGGCCAGACGGTGCGCGATGACGAAAGTCGTGCGTCCGACCATCAGATTGGCGAGAGCCTTTTGCACGTACATTTCGGACTCCGCATCCAGCTCCGATGTAGCTTCATCGAGAATGAGGATGGGAGAGTCTTTAAGTATGGCACGGGCGATGGCAATGCGCTGCCTCTGGCCCCCGCTCAGGCGGGTTCCGCGCTCGCCGATGACGGTGTCGTACTGCTTCGGCAATTCCACTATAAAATCGTGGGCCAGGGCTGCTTGTGCGGCGGCCACGACGCGTTCCTTGGGAACGCTGGTGAGGCCATAGCAGATGTTGTTCCACACCGAATCGTGGAAGAGGACATTTTCCTGAGCGACCATGGCGATTTGTTCACGGAGGGAACGGATGGTGACTTGGCGAATGTCGAGGGCGTCGATGCGGATAGAGCCGGAAGCCAGCTCATAGAAGCGCGGCAACAGGTTGACCAATGTTGTTTTTCCGGCTCCACTCGAGCCGACAATGGCCACCACCTCGCCTTTGCGCGCTGCAAAGTTTATCGCGCGGAGCAAGGGCGCGGAGTCGTAGGCAAAACTGACGGACTCGAACACGATCTCCTTTGAGAACGCCGGAAGGCGCGTGGCATCCGGCGCATCGAGGACTTCTTCGGGAAGATCGAGGTAAGCAAACACTTGCGTGGTGGCGCCTTGCGCCTGCTGGAATTGCTGGTAAATGGCGCCCATTCGTTTTACAGGCTCGTAGGATCTTAACAGCGCGTAGACAAAGGTCACAAACAGACCCATGGTGATCTGCTGCAGGCGGATCTTGTCTCGCGCATAGAGCAGGAGCAGCGCGATGACCACGGGTTGCAGCAAATCCATCAACGGAGAGCTGACGGCATAGGCGCGCACCCAGCGCAGCGTCTCTCGCAAGAGGTGGCGGGCCGCCTCGCGGAACTTATTGATTTCAAACCCTTCCATGCCGAAGGCTTTGACGACACGGTTCCCGCTCACCGTTTCTTGCAGGACCTGGCTGAGTTCACCGAGGCGGTCCTGGCTGTTGGCAACCGAGCGACGAATCCTGCGACCCAGTTTTCCTACGGGCCAGACCACCATCGGGAGAAGAACAATCGAACCCAACGTCATTCTCCAATCGATGGAAAAAAGCACGGTGAGGAAAGCAAGGAGAGTAAATCCCTGGCGGAAGACGTCCGCCAAATATTCGGAAAGCGCGGGGCGGGCGCGCTCGACGTCATTGATCACCGCGGAGATTAGGCGGCCCGCAGGCTGGTGCTGAAAGAAAGCAATGGGCTGCCGAATGAGCCTGGCATACAGCTGATTGCGAAGATCGGTGATGGCCGAATGGCCGATGGATTGAATCAGGAAGCCCCCGGCAAATTCCGCCAGGGCTTTGAAAAAATAGATGATCAGGAGAGATATCGAAAAGACCGTCCAAACGTTGTGAATCGAGGGCGGGAAGAATTGATTGAGATAAATCGTGTGCCCGACACGCGGAATCTTCAGCAAGGGAAGGCTCGAGTCGGCTGCGCTGGGGTTCAAGACACGGTCAAAAACGAGAGCAATCATCAGGGCAATGAGGCCCTCGGCCACCGCCACGAGAGCGAGCAACACCACTCCCAGCGTCATCCGGAGCCGATATGGCCGGACGTAGCTCAATAGTCTCTTCAGTTGCGGTGAAATCAAACGGGCCACGCTCGAGGCTCCCCGAATATGTCACTTGGTACGCTAGTGCGCGGGCTTGGGGTGTGTCAAGTTTTCGGGGACGGGATTGGCAACAGAGAAGATGGAGACCAGTCCAGGTGCGATAGGTCGGCCCTGGCACCTGAGGTTTTTCACGCAATCCCGAAGAAAGCGCCGCTGCCGGTCGACCAGTCTGTAAATGCTGGCAGAACCGCGCCGGTGAATTTCCGATGCTATCCTAACCCGGTAGAGCCGGCCCACGGCGCGGATGCCTCGCGTGGCCGTAAGACTCAAAACGGTTTAGGGCATCGAAGCCCACGGAGACGACTCTTGGCAACGCTCACCAACATACCTACCGACTTGGAAGCTGTTCTCAACGATGCGTGGGAAGTGACCCGGAAGGTTCCAGGCCATCTTACGGAGAAGGAAGCCCGCTTTCTCGGGATGCTCGCAGCGTGCGTGCCGGCCAAAGGCACGATCGTAGAGATCGGCAGTTTCAAGGGACGCTCCACCGTCATGCTCGCCAAGGTCGCCTCCCGTTATGGTGGGGGGCCCGTTGTCGCCATTGATCCACATAATTCGCCCATTCTCCTGGATCACAGCGCTCATCCGGAAGCATCCTCCTACGAGGACTTTCTCGAATCCATCCGCGCCGCGGGCGTTTCCGGTCATGTGGAGTCGCGCGCTGCGTACTCGAAAGAGGTGTCGAAATCGTGGAATCGCCCGATCCGCATCCTATGGATTGACGGAGATCACAGCTACGAAGGCGCCAAGAACGATCTGGACGAATTCTTTCCCCACCTGGTGCCGCTCGGCGTGGTGGCGTTCCACGATGCCCTGAATGTGTTTCCTGGGCCGATCCGCGTGTTTGTGGAGGACGTTCTCCAATCCGATCGATTTGGACCTGCGGGATTCGTTCAATCGATCGCTTGGGCTCAGTCTCGGCCGGGAGACGGCGAGGCGTTTCGAGAGCGGCGGTCGTCGCTAGCCCGCCGCGCCTCGCGGCTCCTCCCGTTTGTCGAGAGTGGTCGTGAGCTGCGAGGAATGACGAAGAGACGTTACAAATTGAGACGCTTTCTGGTTCCGCACTCCGCGATTGAAGCCAGGGAATGGGCGTCCCTGGTGGATTCGAAGTGAGTCCGCGCGTCTAGTTTCGACAGCGGTGAACCGTCAAGACCGGTTGACCCGCTTGGTTCTGCAGCAGAGCCCGGACAAAAGTCTATTTCTCAATATCACGGTGAGTGACTTTCGCGGAGAAGCTGCGCTTGGCCAGCGATTTCTTGATTTCTTCGCTGAGCATGACGGAGCGGTGTTTGCCGCCCGTGCAGCCGATGGAGATGGTCAAGTAACTTTTGCCTTCGCTGATGTAGTGCGGGATCAGGTAGGTGAGGAGGCTTTCGATGCGGCGGAGAAATTCGCCGCTTTGCGGGAACGAGCGAATGTACTTCCGGACTTTGGGATCTTTGCCGGTGTAGCGGCGCAGGGCGGGGACGAAGTGTGGGTTGGGCAGAAAGCGCACGTCGAAAACGAGGTCGGAGTCCGTGGGGACGCCGTATTTGTAGCCGAAGCTGACGACGGAGACCAGCATGGGGCGATGGTCGGGATTCTTGAAGCGCTCGGTAACAAAGTGACGGAGTTCGTGGACGTTGAACTGCGTGGAGTCGATCACCACATCGGCTAGCTTGCGGATGGGTTCCATCAGCGTGCGCTCATGGCGCAGGCTCTCGCGAACGGACAGAGCCTTCCCGAGAGGATGAGGACGGCGCGTCTCGCTATACCGGCGGAGCAGCGCGTCATCGCTGGCATCGATGAAGACCAGCGTGATGGGATGATCCTTCCTGAGGTGCTTCAGCAGGGCGGGGAGCTTTTCGAGTTGCGCGCCTTCGCGGGCATCGACCAGCAGGGCGGCGCGGGCAAAGTCTCCCTCGCCGGCGGCGTGCAATTCCGCAAAAATGGGCATCAGCTCGACGGGAAGGTTGTCGACACAGTAGAAGCCCATGTCTTCGAAGGCGCGGAGGACGGTGCTTTTTCCGGAGCCAGAAACCCCGGTGAGGATAACGAGGTGTCGCGCGTCGTGTCGTTTCGGCTGCTTCACGTGAGGCGGGCGCTCAGCTCTTCACCCGGCGCTGGTGAGTGCTGGGGATGCGCATGTCTTCGCGGTACTTGGCAACGGTGCGGCGGGTAACGTGGATGCCCGCATCGTCTAGTTTTTTGGCAATTTGTTCGTCGGTGAGCGGCTTAGAAGTGTCTTCTTCTTCAATCATTTTTTTGACGAGGCGCTTAAGGGTGAGCAGCGACATTGCGCCGCCCTCTGGGCCGTTCACGGACTCGCTGAAGAAAGAGCGCAGCTCGAGAACACCTTGCGATGTATGCGCGTACTTGCTGGCGACCGCGCGGCTGACCGTGGAAGGGTGGACGCCAACTTCTTCGGCGACTTCCTTGATCATCATGGGCTTGAGGGCGTCCGGACCGTGGCTGAGATATTCGCCTTGGCGGGCGATGATGGATTGGCAGACGCGCAGGATGGTGTGCTTGCGCTGCTCGATATTTTTCATCAGCTGGATGGCGGCCGTGAAGCGTTCCTTCACGTAGTTGCGAACGTCGCGGTCCGCGGCATCGCGCGCCAGCAGACGCCGGTACGTGGGACTGAGGCGCAGCTGCGGCATGTCGTCTTCGTTCAAGAAAACTTGCCACGTGTCATCCACTTTGCGGAAATAAACGTCGGGCTCGACCAGACGCGGCTCGGTTTTGTTGTAGCGCAGGCCAGGTCTCGGATCGAGCTTCTTGATGACCTCGAGCGAGCGTTTGACGACTTCCAGAGGACGGTTCAGAGCCCGGGCAATTTCCTTCAGCTGGTTGGACTGCACTTGTTTCAGGTGTTCGGAAACGATTTGCTGGGCAAGCGTATTCGTCGGATCGAAGGCTTTCAGCTGCAAGAGCAGGCATTCCCGCAAGTCGCGGGCGCCGACGCCAATGGGATCGAAATCCTGGACCACAGCCAAGGCGTCATCGAGATCATCCTGAGTAAATTTGCCACTCTGTACGAGTTCTTCGGTCGAAGCCGTCAAGTACCCGTTCTCGTCGAGGTTGCCGATGATGCTCTCGGCGAGCTCCGTGACTGCCTCGGAGCAGATGGTCATGCTCAGCTGCCAGGCGAGATGGTCGGTAAGGCCGCTGGGGGAGGAAAGGAACTTTTCAAAGGAGGGGCGCTCGGAGACTTCTCTTTCCTGGGATTGGCCTCCGTCGCCGCCGGTGTCGAGATACTGGTTGAAAAAACTGCCAACATCGAACTCGTCGAAAGGATTGGCTTCGGGCTTCTCAGGGAGCTTCTCGGTTTCGGCTTTCAGGAAGGTTTCGTCGCTATAGTTGTCGCTCTGCGTGGCTTCTTCGCTGAGCTCTTCGAGAACGGGGTTGGCGATCATCTCCTGGTTGATCATCTCCCGCAATTCCAGGCGATTCAGCGCGAGGACACTCACCATTTGCACGAGCCCGGGCGTCAGAATCTGCTTCTGCGCCACTCGTAGGTTGAGCTTGAGTCCCTGCCAGGCCATGATCGGTTCCGATTATCCCTCTAAAGTCCCCAAGTAAGAGTCTTAGTTCAGGCGGAAATGATCGCCCAGGTAAACCCGGCGCACTTCCGCGTCCGTGCTCAGCTCAAGCGGAGTGCCCTTAGCCATTATCTTGCCATGATTTACGATGTATGCGCGGTCCGTCACGTTGAGTGTTTCCCTGACGTTATGGTCCGTGATCAGGATGCCGATGCCGGAACGGCTGAGGCCCCGGATGATCTCCTGCAGGTCCTTTACGGTTAGAGGGTCGATGCCGGAAAAAGGTTCGTCGAGAAGGATAAAAGAGGGCTGCAACGTGAGCGAGCGGGCGATCTCCAGGCGGCGGCGTTCTCCGCCAGAGAGCGTATAGGCCTTGCTCGTGCGTACGGTTTCGAGTCCCATTTGAACCAGCAGCTCTTCCAGACGGTCGCGCTGCTGCTCGGGAGTGAGAGGGAGGGTCTCGAGAACAGCGAGCAGATTTTCTTCACTCGTCAGTTGGCGGAAAACCGAGGGTTCCTGCGGAAGGTAGCTGATGCCACTGCGGGCCCGGAGGTACATGGGTAGGTCGGTGATTTCGCCGCCGTTCAGGAGAACGTGGCCGGAGTCTGGCCGTGCAAGACCAACTAGAATATAAAATGTAGTGGTCTTACCCGCGCCGTTGGGTCCCAAGAGCCCAACAACTTCACCCTGGCCGATCTCCAGTTCAACGTCATCAACGACCTTGCGACCGCGATACGACTTGCTCAACTCAACGGCCTGGAGTTTCAGCATACCTCTTCACGAACGGCCGCTGGGCGGCCGCGTCATTTCTCGACTCGGTGTTTCGTCAACGTGCGCGAACCATTTTCAGAGTCGACGATGATCGTATCATCCGCTAAATAGAAGGTCAATTGACGGCCCTTGGTGGTGCCTTCGGTACTATCGTAAAGCGTGGGATCTCCTCCGGTCATGACGAACTTGCCGTCGGCGGCGGTGTATTCACCGCGTTCCGCGGTGGCGCGGCGGCCCGCTTGATCGACGATGACACCGCCCGTTCCGACGGCCCTGCTGATCTGCTGGGCTCCGGGAGTCGCGGGAGTACGGTTTGTATTGCTCCCTGACCCGCTCAGCGGAGTGTTGGCGCCGCGAGTGAAGTACAAATCCATGATGGGCGCGCGAATTTTCTGATCGGGCGACTGAACGACGACGTTCTTTTCAAGATGGGCGAGGCTGGTGAGATCGTTGTAGGTAAGCGTTCCGGAGCTCACATGCCAGAGAACGGTTTTGCCGGCCGGCGATTGTTTCGTGCCGGATTCGAGAGTCCCCGGTTGCGAAGGAGCCGGCGTCTGGGGAAATACGGCGCGAACTTTTCCGGCGGCGTTCAGTACCTTTGTTTCGCGAAGAAGTTCGATCGAGTCGGCTTCCAGAACGGAATCGCCCTGCCAGAGACGGGCGTGGCCGGTATAGACGGCACGCCCCGACTTCGAATTGCCCTGCATGGTGTCCGAGGTGATGTTGGCAGGGACCTGAGCGAGCCGCAGTGCGTTTCCATTCGGAGAAAAGTCCGTCGAGCGGACGCCGCCTTCAGCGCGGATGTCACCGCTTGTTCCGGTGAAGAAAATGCGCGGAGCCTGTGTCTCGGTAGTCGCGTCACGAGCGACGGCGTGCCCTGTCAAAGCCGCCGTCTGCCCGGCGTGGAGGAACGTGGCGTGATCCGCCTGCGCGTTGCGCTCCGCTTCTCTCAGCTTTACGTCACCTTGCAAATCCATTTGTGACCAGCCGCCGGAGGCAAGAAGCTCGGCGACTCCGCTCTTGGCCGTGGCGGTCTGGAGTTGGTGGCCGGCCAGGGCGCGCTCCGTTTGAACGTTGCCGGTGGCATCCAGCTGCTTGGGCTTGCCCTCTTCTCCAAACCCCAACTGCAGCTTGTCGGCCTCTAACTTCGTGCGTGTAGGGGCAGCGTTGGGCTGCGCCGCGGCGTCGGTCCACTCCATGCTTCCCGCCGTGAGCGTCTCGGCTCTCGAGGGCTTGGCAGGTTGGCCTTCCTTTCCTTCGCTGAACTCCATCTGAAGGGCGCCCGTCTGGAGGACACGCGTGTCACTGTTTTTGGCCATGCGCGTTTTTAGAAAAACCCCGCCGTTGAGATTCATTTCCTTTGCGCGATTTGCGCGTGGCCAGAAATCCAGCGAGCCTCTATCCGCGTGGACTTCATCCTCTTCCTCTCGGCCATGACGCACGCCGTGCACGCTGCCTGCCCCGTCGACTCGACTGACCCACCCTTCCGGAGCGAGGAGTGCGGTCATTTTGTCCGCGTCGATGACCATCACGTCGGCGCCGCTCTCTGAGGTCAGTTCCGGGGGCTTGCCGATCGAGCCGGGAATAGCTACAAGCCTCCGTGCGCGAAATACGGAATCCAGTTCGAGCGTGAACTCTCCGGCAGTCAATCGGGAGTCCGTCGAAACGGCTTCTGCCGGGCCGAGGACGTGAAGCAATCTCGCGTCGCGGCCGAAGTCGAGACTGCTGCCTGTAACCAGAACCTCTTCTGCTGTCGCTGGTTTCGAGGGTTTTTTTCCGGTGTCCTTTTTCGCGGGGGGCTGGAGCTTCAGCCGGACGTTCTGCAGCAGCCGGAGTGTGCCCTCCTCCGAGTTGTATTCCGCTCCCAATGCATCGCCGCTCCCGCTGGGAAATGTAAACGTCACGGGCTGGTCTGTTTTTGCGGCGCCAGTGCCCTGATCGAAATTCACGCCGCGGGTCTCCACATGCACAATCTGGGGCTGTATGGAGTGATCTTTTGCGCTGCGGGCCGCGTCTGCCGCACTCTCTAGAGCGATCTGCACCTCGCCGCTGCACGTGACGCCGCCGCTGCCTTTGCTGTACTGGCAGCTTCGCGTGTGAATCGTGTCGTGCCGGTCCCCGGCTTTTCCAAAAATCGTGACGATGACGTTTTCGAGCAAACTCGCGTTCTGGTCCTTGAAATCGGTCGACTTCGACGCTTCGACGGTGAAAATCTTGCGTGGTCCATCCATCTTCGAGAACGTCAGTCCACTGGATTGCTTCTCCACATTCTCAGGCGCCGGCGCAGGCGCCGCTTTCCGTTCGATGATTCTTTGCCAGCCGCGCTTCAGATAGACGCCCGCCGTCAGACAGGCCAGCAGCAGCGCTACAGCCGCGGACCAGCGCGCATATCGCGCCGCTTCGCTTCTTCGCATAGGTTCAGTTAAGCAAAATTCCGAGGGACTGTATAGAAGGCGGGGAAAGCGGGAAGGGGTCGAAAAATCTAGCCGGCGGATTCGGCAGTCGCTGCCGTCGTGTCCGGCAGGATCCCGATGTTTGCCGCAGCCACGCTGTCGCGGTTCGTATTTTTCACCAGATACATGGCTTCATCGGCGAGGTGCAAGAGGCCCTCTTTCGTGCGCGAATCCGTGGGATAGGAGGCGACTCCGAGGCTCGGTGTGACACGGATGCCCAGCCCATCCTCATCGAGCCAGCGAGTTTCACGGATGAGTTTATGGAGGCGGCGCGCGACGTTGAGCGCATTATCTTTGGCGGTCTGCGGCAGGAGAATCACAAATTCGTCGCCGCCATACCGGAACGCAAAATCAATCAGGCGGCAATGAGCTTTGAGCGCATTGCCAATTTCCGCGAGCAGGCGCGAGCCGACCAGATGCCCGTGGGTATCGTTCACCTGCTTGAAATGGTCCAGGTCGATGAAAACCAGAGAAAATTGATAGTTGTAGCGTTGCGAACGGTAGATTTCCGTTTCCAGGATGAAGCCCATGTGCCGGGCGTTGTAGAGACTGGTGCAATCGTCGGTGATGGTCAGTTCGTGAATTCGTTTCACGTGACGGGCGTTTTCGAGTGCGATTGCGGCAAAGTCGGAAAGAGCTTCGAGCAGCTTGAGGTCGCGCTCGTCGAACCCCTCCGGGCCGAGGCAATTGATCAGTTCGATGACCCCCAAGCAGGTGTCGCGGAATTTCACGGGCACGGCGACGATGGATTGCGTCTCCGTCTTGGTCTTCTCGTCTACCTGAGAGAAAAATCGAGTGTCTTTCGAAGTGTCGGCAACCACGACGGTTTCGCCGTGCTGGGCCACCCAGCCGGCGATTCCCTGCCCAACCTTGATGCGAACGTCTTTCAGGGCTTGAGAAGCTTTGCCGACCGCCAGCTCGAAATAGAGTTCTTGCTTCGTTTCATCCAGCAGGAGCAAAGACCAGTTGTCCGGACGAAGGAACTCGTCGATTTTCTCCATGATCGTGCGGAGAACCTGGTCGAGCTGCAGCGAAGAAGTCAGCGCCTTCCCCAACTCCTGGAAGATGGCGACTTCGCCGGCTTCGCGTTGTTCAGCGGAAACCGCGGGATTGCGGCGGCGTTCCACGGCTGGAAACTGCTTTACTTCGTCCACGCTCGGTTGATCCCCGCTTTGAAAGTTTTACAGGCCCGACCATTTCCGCCGCGGAAGACAACACCACGAGCGCGATTCGGGGCTGGTCCTCGAATCTTTGCCAGTATAGGCGCGTCGTAAAAAAGGGTGCAAGAATCTCGTGGTACAGGCGTGGCTATCTTGCCATCGGCTGGTTCGGAACGTACCAGCAACTCGCGGCGTCACCGAGGATTCATCGAACAAACGTGCTGTGGGCTCCTTCGCGCAAGACTAGACAGCCGGAAAGCATATCGTGGAGTGCCCGCTTGCCGGGCGCCAGGCCGACAAAGAGGCAGTCGATCAGGAAATAGTAGCCGCCCAGGACGGGGACGTGCGCCAGCAAACGTCCGCCACAGAAACGCAAACTCGCTCGCCAGAAATCGACGGGCTTGCCAGCAGCGTCGGCGACGTACAGCCCCAAGAGCCGCTTGCCAAGAGTCGCGTGCCAACGCGAACTTTCCGAAAGCGCAAAGTACAGCCAACTTTCCCCGGCGAAAAAACAGGCACAGAGAAACAGGAACGTCGGGCCCCACTCTGTGAGCGTCTGGTTGAGAGGCGTTCCCGCGCGGTGATTGAAGAATGGATTCGAGATGCCCATAAGGGCGGCTGAAAAGGAGACAAAGATCGCGAACGGAACGACGAGAAGAATCAGATCTATGATTGCGGCAATTGAGCGAATCCAAAACCCTGCGCGGGGTAACGGGAGAGCTGCCATCGGGCTAGAGAGAGGAGTTGCCATCTGTTCTCTGGGGGTCCGTTTCCCTACCTCACGATCGCGGCAGGCACGGGCAAGGCCGATTGGCTCCTGGCAGCCAAAACCAAGGTATACATCATTCCTAGGTTAGAATCGCGGCAACGGAGAATAAAGCACATTCCGGCGGTGCTCCCTGAGTGGGGGTGCTGTCCCGGTAGGAGGAGGAGCAGAAAGACCTCATTGGCCGCTTCCGTGCAATTACCGTTGTTTGACACTGCCGCGCGACACCGCCTATAGTTTCCTCCTGGGGATTTTTTTGCCTTCCGCGGATATCATTGAGGTCGCGCGCGGGTGAACCATCTCACGGCCACACCTGACCTGCCTGATAGCGGTCATCCACATAAAAAGGGCAGAGAAAAGGCGCCCACGGCAGCCGGAGAGTTTCTGATCGCGAACGAGTTTGATCGCTCCGCTGCCCCGAGTGTATCGGCGAGGATAGGTTTGGATTGATGGCCAGCGGAACTTTTGGGGAACGTCTGAAGCGCGAGCGCGAGATGCGCGAAGTTTCTCTGAAGGAAGTCACTACAGCCACGCGGATCGGCCCGCGCTTTCTCGAAGCTCTCGAAAATGAGGAGTGGGACAAGCTCCCCGGCGGCATTTTCAATCGCGGTTTTGTGCGCTCCATCGCGCGCTATTTGGGCCTCGACGAAGAAAATCTGCTTGCCGAATACGACATGGCGCACGGCGAGCAGAACCTGCCTGTTCCTCAGCCTTACGAAAACAAGATTCCCCGCCCGCCCATCTGGATTCCGGTACTCGCTGTGCTTGCGTTGCTTGCCGTGCTCTCCGGGCTCATTGCCGGTGGAATTTATGGCTGGCGGCGCTATGTCGCTCATCGCGCCGCGAAGAGGTCTGCTTCTTCCACCGCGGCGGGTAACCCAGCGAGTTCTTCGGCCGCTGTCCCGTTGGATCTCGCCGTATCCACTTCGGCCGCCACGCGCGTGCGCATTCTCGCCGACGGCACGCTGCTGCTCGATGCCGAGCTCGCCGCAGGAGAAACGCACCACTTTTCCGCCAGACAACAGTTTGAAGTAACCGCGGCCGACTCCTCGGCGGTGTTGCTGGAATTGAACGGGCGGGCTATGCCGCCCGTTGGAACTCCCGGAGCCTCCGGTACAATAGTCTTGACCGAGAAAGATTTGAGGCAGGCGTCCGGTGGAACCCCTCAGCCCTGAAGTGCTCGAAGATCTTCGCGCAGGCCGCGCTCCCCGCGAGCGCAAGATTGCGGTGTGCTCTGGCGGAGCGCATCTCGCGCCCGCGGATCGCGCTGAAATTCTCGCCGTTCTCGCCGGAGATCCTGATGAAATGGTTTCCGAACGCGCCCAGCAGGCCATTCTCTCGCAACCCGCGGAAACCTTTGTCGAAGCTCTGAAGCGCGAAAAGGCCATCCCCGCGCTCTTTGCCTACGCCGGAAAACATCTGGCGGACAAACCCGGCGTCTGCGACGCGATGGTACAGAACAAGAGCTGCTCGGCGGAATTCCTGGTACCGGTTGCGCGCCATCTCTCTTCTCTCGGCATCACCGCGCTCATGGAGGAATTGGAGCGCGTCAGCGAATCTCCCGCGCTGGCGGCCGCCCTCGAGCATTCCACCTCCATCACTGCGGATCAGAAACACCAACTGCACGAGCTGCTGGGTTCCTCCATGGACGCAGCTGCCCTTGCGGAAGCGGCGGCCGAGGCCGAACCGGACATCGTCAAGCGCCAGACCCTGATCGAGCGCCTCGCAAAGATGAGCGTTTCCGAACGCGTTCAGTTCGCAATCAAAGGGGGATCGGAAGCGCGGCGCACCCTGATTCGCGATTCGAACAAGGTCGTCCAGCGCGCCGTGCTGCAATCGCCTCGCCTTACGGATCAGGAAGTCGAAGCCTTCGCCACCATGACCAGCCTCACGGACGAAATCCTTCGGCTCATCGCCAGCAACCGCAAGTTTCGGAAAAACTACGCTGTAGTTCGCAATCTCCTGAACAATCCGAAGACTCCGCTCGACGTTTCCCTGCACATGCTTCCGATGGTTAATGTCATGGATCTCAAAAAATTAACCAGCAACAAGAACGTCCCGGAAACGCTGCGCACCACCGCTATCAAGCTCCAACGCACGCGGGCGGAACTCAAGAAATGATGTCCGGCACGGGGCGGCGGTTCTAGCCGGCCGCGGTTCGCCTGGAAATGCATCGCGGCTACGGCGATTTGGCCCTAGAATCGTGCCTGGAGGCATCCAAGCATGCCGTTTCGGTCCAAACTGGGTAGAGGTGCCGCGCTTTTTGTGATTGGCATTTCGGGTATCCTGCCGCTTGCCTCTATTCTCCGGCCTGCCGAGAGCGGCGCAGCGACTCAGGAGAAGGCAGCCGATCCCTGGCCCAGTTCAGCGGTGCTCGAAGCTGCGGACTTGGTGCACGATTTCGCCGGCCCCAAGGGTGCGAACTCTCCGACGATGGTTTACGTGGGCTTTCGAACGCTTTTCGAGGGCGGACACGTTCCGGCAGCATCCTTCCACGGCACCGCATCCAAGGAGGAGGGCCTCGCGGAACTGAAAAAATGGATAGCCGCCGTGCCACGCTCCGCGAATCTGGTCATTTATTGCGGGTGCTGCCCATTCGATCGCTGCCCAAACGTCCGGCCTGCTTACAAGACTCTGCACGAAATGGGATTCACGCACCTGCGCGTCCTTTTATTGCGGACGAGCTTTGCAGCGGATTGGGTCGAAAAGGGCTACCCCATCGAAAAAGGTCTTTGATGCCCTGAAAACCGAGGTGCCGGGAAGGGCGCGCCATGAGCGCCCGCTTGTCAGGGAAATCAAACGCCGCGGCAACTCCGGTTCACTGAATTGCATCTGGCAAAGCAACGACTCGATCGTCCCTGGGTCTGACGGAACGAGCCGGCGACGGAGGGCAAGATGGCGCTTTGGTCCAGCATCCGGTTTTCGCTGCGCATTCTCGGAAAGCACTGGAAACTCACCTCCATTGCCATTTTTTCCTTGGCCATTGCGATGTCAGCCGGAGCGGTCGGCTTCAGTGTCTTCAACGCGCTCTTGCTGCGCCCACCGGCCGTACCCGCGCCCGAGCAACTCTTGTCGGTTTACGCAACCACGCCAACGGAAGAGTTCAGCGGCACCAACTATGACGACTACAAGTATTGTCGCGACAACAATCACGTCTTCTCGGATGTCCTGGCGTTCCCGTACTCAATCTCGATGGTGCCCATCCTCTATGACCACCGGAGCAAATCTGGCCTCATAAACGCTGTATCGGATAATTATTTTTCTGTTCTAGGTGTCCAGCCTCTCCTGGGCCGGATGTTCAGGCGAGGGGACGACGACAAGCCATCTGCGTTGGCCGTCCTGAGCTATTCCTACTGGAAGTCTCTCGGAGCTGACCCAAACCTTGTAGGAAAGACCGTAACCGTCAACCGGGCGCAGCTGACAATTGTCGGGGTCGCGCCCGAGAGTTTTGTGGGAACCATTTTCAGCGATCTCCCTGATCTCTGGGTTCCCTTTTCGACGAACACAGCCACGAATCATCCGGCACAGGATTGGCGGGCCGACCGCAACAACCATGTTCTCGGCTTGGTAGGACGGTTAAAACCTGGAGTAACGCGTCCGCAAGCGCTGGCGGACGTGCAAATGTTGTTCAAGCAACTCGCCGCTGCTTATCCGGAGAGCGACAAAGATCGGGTCGCCGCCGTCACACAGATCAGCATGCTGCCTGTGGACTCGGTGTCCTCGGCGAAAATAATCTCAGCGATCCTTCTCGCCATCGTGGCGCTGGTCCTGTTTGCGGCGTGTTCGAACGTTGCCAATCTGCTGCTTGCGCTGGCAAGCGCGCGCCGCCATGAAATCCTTGTTCGCGCCGCGATGGGAGCCACTCGCATCCGGCTGATTCGCGAACTCTTGATCGACAGCACGCTGCTTGCGGCCGGTGGCGGAATGCTGGGCTTCTTGCTGGGGTGGCTTGGACTCAGGCAGCTGATGCAGTTCAAGCCTTATATCCCGGGTCTGGGCTTGATTCCTCTGACCATTGATTTTCGGCCGGACATTCGGGTGGCGGCAGTGACGGCCTTGCTGGTTCTTCTGGCTGGTCTTCTGACTGGCCTCGTGCCCGGCCTATATAGCTCTGCGCCCAATCTGGCGGGAGCACTGAGTGGAGAGATCGCAGTCGGCGGAACCCACAAGGGAAGGATCCGCAACGCGTTGGTGGTCATTCAAGTGGCTGTTTGCACCGTGGTGCTCGTCGGCGTGGGTCTATGTTTTCGAAGCTTGAGCAACCTAGAGCACATCCATCTGGGATTTTCTGCGCGCAACATCGCGCTGTTGACCTTCGATTTGGAAGCCAACGGCTACTCCGAAGAGCAGGGCCGAACCATGTACGCGAGAATGCGAGAGGCCACCAGAGGGATCTACGGGGTGGAATCTCTCGCTCTCGCGAGTGACCTTCCCCTGAGCGGCAATACCGGTCATGACGAGCAGGTTCAAGTGGAGGGATCGCCTGCCGCGAACCAGAAGCCCCTAAGCATTTCGTCTGTGGCCGTGGACGACAATTATTTTTCCACGATTGGAATTCCCTTGCTCGCAGGGCGCGTGTTCACTGCGGCGGACAGCGCTAAGGGGCCCGCCGCGATCGTCATCAATCACTGGATGGCAGAAAAGTATTGGCCTGGTCAGAATCCCATCGGCAAGACCGTTCGAATCGAAAATGGCAACCAAGTGGTAACGGTCGTGGGCGTGGTAGGCGACGGGAAATACATTGATATCGACGAACCTGCTCGGCCCTTCATGTACTTCGACTTAAACCAGCGCTACTCGGCCGTGGTCTATCTCATGGCCCGCACGAACGGCAACCCGCATCAATGGCTCAAGCCAGTGTCCGAAGCCCTTCAGAAAATAGATTCTCAGCTTTCCGTAATGACCCTGACGATGGATGACCTGATGAACTTGTCGCTGTACGTGCCTCGAATTACCCTGATCTGCACCAGCGCGTTCGGGGGTTTGGCGTTCCTTCTGGCCGCGGTGGGGCTCTATGGTGCGGTCTTCTATTCCGTGAGTGAAAGAAAAAAGGAACTCGGCATTCGGGTCGCGCTGGGCGCCGCGCCGCGCGACCTCTGGAAAATGATCTTGCGCCAGACGTGCGTGGTTACCGCCACGGGCGTGGGCCTTGGAATTGCCGGAGGAATCATTGCCAGCGCGGTCGTCCGTTCGCAGCTCTATGGAGTTCGCCCGGTGGAATGGAGTGTGTTTCTAGCGGTTGGATTCGCGATGGGAGCGACGAACCTGTTCACGGCCTACTCCGCGGCGCGCCCCTGGCTGCGGGCCGATCCGATGGAATCGGTCCGTCACGCATGAGCGGACGCGATTTCCGCACATCCGACTTCGGGAATGCCTCCCTCAAATATCCCTAGCTGTTGCGCAGGACCAGGCAACTCGCAATCATGTCGTGAATGGCCTGCTTTTTCTCAGTGAAACCCGCGAGCATGTAACCGATTCCGAGCGGAATCAGTTTCGTGATGATTCTTGCGAAGAAGCGGCCCGAAGCCCTGCCAAAAGAAATGGGCTGCCCGGTCAAGTCGGTGACCTTTAGATTGAGCATCTTTTTCCCGAGCGTAGCCTGCCAGGAAGAACTCTCGGACAACGCGTAGTATAGCCAGCTCACGACCAGAATGACTCCGACAAATCCCAGGATGAATCCAATTCCTAAGAAGGCTCCCACGTTATCGCTGATGTCCTCGTCAGAACCTATTTTGCTGAGGACGGCGCCGGCGCCAGTCAATATGAACAGAGGGATCAAGAGGATCACAAAGGCCACGACAGCAACGACTGCATCGATGATGTAGGCAACGAATCGCAGCCAGAAACCTGCATACGCCACGCCGCCGTAGGTTGCCTGCACAACCGGCGCGTATTGATTTGGATCGACCGGGGACAAAAACGGCGCTGCCGGCACAAGTCCGGAAATGGCCTGGCCACACGTGGAACAGAACGCCGTCGTCGAAGAAATCTCGCTTCCACATTTTGAGCAGTACACAGGGTCTCCTTTTCTATCACCGGACAAACAAAGCGCCAGTTGCGAAAATCCTACTTCTCCATCCAATCTCGGACAATCGCCAGGCCGTTCGCTTTCCTTCCATCAAGCGAGCCCATTCCCGAAAACAGCTCGTATCCATCGGCAAAGTCTGGTTGGTGCCAGGGAGCCGCTCAGCCTACGCCTCAATCTCCCCAGCTTTGATACGATTCTGAGCTCTAGTTCGTTCAATTCCTCCCTGGAATTCTCCAGGGCTCCTTGCGGAGGGGAATATTTGCTCGTCCTTCCGCTCTTCCGCCGCCGCCCGCGCCAGCTACAACGGCGGGTGCTTCCGGTGAAATCCGGTCGCCTCTTGGTAGGCCCGCGCCAGCACCAGGAGCTTTGCCTCCCCGTATAAATTCCCAAGGAACGTTAGGCTTACCGGCGTCCCCGGCCCACCTGTATTTTGAAAATCGCTGGGATCGTCCGTGGGAGGCTTCGGAGCGTCGTCGCCGCGGAAGCCATTAGGCAAGATCACGGAGGGATGCCCGGTGAGATTTGTGATGACGAGCTGCTCGCCGCCGTTCGTCGGCGCCACAATCACGTCTACCTTCTTGAAAACAGTTGCGACCGCTTCCATCGCCATCCGGCGCGCCCGGCTCGCCTGGATGTACTCGACCGCCGGAATGAATCGCGCCGAGCGAAACGAATTGGGCCAGTCCGACGGCTTCTGCGAGGTGAGCAACTTGTCTTTCCCTGTCCGCGTCAGTTCATCAAACGCTGCCGCCGCCTCGGCCGACAACATGGTCACCATGGATTGGTAGGGGAATTTCGGCATTTCCACCGGGACGAGATTGGCGCCCATCTCTTTCAACTTCGCGAGCGCCGCCTGGTTATATTTTCTGTCGTATGCCGCGCGCGCCCGTCCAGCCTCGCGTCGACGCTTCTGTTCCTCTCGCTTCTTTTGCTCTTCCACAGTCGCCGCCGGCTCCTCCTTCGCCTCGAGGGATGCATCTTCCGGGCTCGGCTCGAAATCCGCCTTCAGATAACCTACCCTCAGCTTCCGCCAGTCCAGCGCCGCATCCCAATGAAACGCCGCATTCTTCACGCTCGGGTCCGCGCCGTCCGGTCCGTAAATCGCTTCCAGTACCAGCGCGCAATCCTCGACCGCGCGGCAAATGGGCCCGAGCTTGTCCATGCTCCAGGAGAGCGCCATGGCACCGGTCCGCGGCACGAGCCCGAAGGACGGCCGCAAACCCGTACAGCCGCATCGCGTCGACGGGGAGGAAATCGACCCGAGCGTTTCTGACCCGATGCTGAAGGCCACGCATCCCGCCGCCGTCGCGGAAGCCGGCCCGGCGGACGATCCGCTTGACCCTTGCCCCGGATTCCAGGGATTGCGCGTCACGCCGCCGAACCAGTTGTCGCCCAGCGCCAGCGCTCCCAACGTCAGCTTCGCCACCAGCACCGCGCCCGCTTCATCCAGCCGTTTCACGACGGTGGCGTCTTCGTCGATCATTTGGTTTTCAAATCCGCCCGCGCCCCACGTCGTGCGATAACCCTTCGCCGCCAGCAGATCCTTTGCGCCCCACGGCAGTCCGTGCAGCGGCCCGCGATATTTTCCCGCGGCTATCTCGCGATCCGCCTCTTTCGCCCGAGCCCGGGCGCGCTCTTCCGTCAGCGTAACCACAAATTTCAGTTTAGGGTCGTAGCGCTTCAATCGCTCCAAATACATCTCCGTCAACGACATCGAAGACACTTTTTTCGTTCGCACCAATTCCGCCAGTTCGCGCACGCTCCAAAAAGCGGCGTCTTCCAAATTCTTGGGAGTGCCGGGAGCAGCGATCGTGGAGGGCTTCGATACCCGCGAAGGCCGCCGTTCGGTCTCAAAGTTTATCCCCGGCACGGCCGGATCAAAGATCAGGCAGGGCGCAACCGGATTCGGGATGTGCAGGGCATATATCTCTTCGTAACCTTTGGTGCGCTGGTTCAGGCTGTCCAGCATCATCTCCCTGGCTTCTTCGGGAATGGGCACATCCGCAATCGCCGCGGCGTTGTCGATCATCTCCTTGGTGATCTTTGTTGCCCCTTGGGTCTGCGCTTGCGCCCAAAGGACGCCTGGAAACAACGTCCCACCCAGCCCCAGCCCCGAACAAGCACTCAAGAATCGTCTGCGATCCAGCATTGGTTCCTCTCCTTGGCACACTACCGGCGCGCGATTGTAATACATCAAGCGGGAACAGGGTGACCCTGGATTCGCATGCAGATTCTTGGGGGGAGCGCTGGATATAGGACGGATGGCTTCCGTACCGGAAAAGAGCCGGGGTTCTTCGGGGGACTCAGCTTTAAAACGAAAGGCAGCGCCCCGCAGTTAGAGCTTGCGAGGCACTGCCAGAAAAGCCTTCGAGAAGGCGTCAAGTGTTACCTGTCATAGCGCAAGCAGACGTCGAGCTGGTGAAGAGCTTCGTCGATTGCCCGGATCGCTTCCACTTTGTGGCCGCCGAAATCGTGTGCGGCGTGATCCAGATGTTCTCTGGCGTGGCGCAGCGAATTGATCGCTTCGTGAATTTCCGGATGGTCCGCCGGAACGGCCTTGGCTGGTTCGGGTGCTGGCGCCGGAACAGGCACTGCGTTCGCACTGGCGGTATTGGGCGCGGCCGGGGCAGAGGCGCTGAAGGCCACCGCCAAAATCAAGGCCGCGAGAATCACTACACCTAGAATTTTTACTTTCATGAACCACTCCTCCTCGTCCGATTCTTGGCTCGGACTGCCAGATGTTCCTCGATCCACCGTTTGCACCTTTGCCGTGATGCTAAACCAACCTGATCGCGGCAAACGCACCAAAGAGGCTCGTTCGGCTCAAGTGAGCCGCTACTCCTATTCTTTGATAAGTCATATTCCGGGACTTTGACAGCAAAATCTTTGGGCCAGCGCACAATCAGAAACTAGTCGTAGTTTTCAAAAGGGTCTGCCTCTTCTACTTTGACAACGCGAAGGCCACGTACACTCCGCCGGAGGGCGACTTGAGATCCTTCCCGCCGCCCGCCGCGATCACGACATATTCCCGGCCATTCACGGCGTAAATCGCCGGAGTCGCGTTCCCGGAAAAAGGAAGCCTGGCTTCCCACAGCAATTCGCCTGTAGCTTTGTCGTACGCGTGGAACTTCTTGTCAAAATCGCTCGCGCCAATAAAAACCAGCCCCCCGGCCGTCACCACGGGACCTCCATAATTTTCCGTTCCGGTATTCCTCAGGCCTTTCACAGCAAGTTCCGGATACTCGCCCAAATTTATTTTCCAGACGTATTCACCGGTGTTCAGATTGATCGCGTTCAGCGTACCCCAGGGCGGCGCGATGGCCGGGTAGCCTTCCGGGTCCAAAAACTTGTGATAGCCCGTAAAACGGAACTTCATGTCCTCGGGCGGAGGCTCCGAGCTCGCCAGTTCCTTGGACTTCCCGTTCAACAGAAATTCCACCAGTGCAGATAGCTGGTCGTCGTCGAAATTCGGAAAGGCCGGCATCCGTCCTTTGCCGCCCTTGATAGTAGCTGCGATCTGGCCCCCCGAAAGTCGGCCGCCGACTCCGACGAGCGACGGCATCGCCGGCGGCGATCCGGTCATTTTCTCCCCGTGGCAGACGCTGCACTGGCTCATATACAGTCCCCGGGGACTGTTTTCGCCGGTATTCGGCGCGAGCGCGCCCGTCCAGGCCATTTCGTTCGCATTCACATAAAGAATCGCCGTTTGCGTATCAACCGCCGACCCGCCCCATTCGGCTCCTCCGTCGAACCCAGGAAAGATAACCGTATCCTTCCCCACGCTGAACGGAACAAATTGTCCTTCGCTCCGGAATTTCCTGAATTTCTCAAGCGCCCAAGCGTGCGCTTCCGGAGTGCGACTGGTCAGCATATCCTCGCTGAGAAATTGCCGCGCAAAGGGCGCCGGCCTCAGAGGCAATGGCTGCTCGGAAGCGGCGCTCTCGCCGGGCACATCGCTGGGCGGATATTTGCGGTACTCAATGGGGAAGAGCGGCTTTCCACTGACGCGGTCGAATAAATAAACAAACCCCTGCTTGGTTGTCTGCGCCACGGCATCGACATCTTTACCGTCACGACTCACTGTCACAAGCGTCGGCGGTGACGGAAAATCCCGGTCCCACAGATCGTGGCGGACCCCCTGAAAATGCCAGATTCTCTCGCCCGTTTCCGCATTCAAAGCAATCAAGCAGTTGGCGAATAAATCGTCACCCAAACGGTCCCCGCCATAGAAATCAAACGCCGCCGACCCTGTCGGCACATAAAGAATTCCGCGCTTCGCGTCGACCGCCATCCCCGCCCAATTGTTCGCCGCCCCACTGTATTTCCACGCCTCTTTGGGCCACGTCTCGTATCCAAATTCCTTAGGCTGGGGAATCGTATGAAATGTCCAGCGCAACTTCCCTGTTCGAGCATCGTACGCGCGCACATATCCAGGCGCCGCCGGCAGCGTCTCCGGATTCCGTCCCCCAACAATAACCAGATCCTTGTAGACGATTCCCGGGCTCGTCAACGCCACGGACTGTCTTTCTGGATCGCGTCCCAGATCCTCCCGCAAATCAATCCGGCCATCTTGCCCGAACGTCGGGACAGGTCTGCCAGTATTCGCATCGAGCGCGTAGAGAAAATTCATCACGCCAACAAGAATGCGCTTATCTCTCTCACTTGCCCAATAGGCCAGCCCGCGATCGGGTTGCGTGCCCTTCATCCCCGAGTCAAATTTCCACAAAAGCTTCCCGCTCGCCGCATCCAGGGCGAACACTTTCTGCGTCGGCGTGATCCCGTACAGTATGCCGTCGACGATGATCGGACTTGTTTCGAGTCCACCCTGTTCGCCGGTGTCGAAGCTCCAGGCGACCGCGAGTTCTTTCACATTCGTGCGATTGATTTGCCGAAGGCTCGAGTAATGTGTATTTTCTGAAGCTCCGCCGTAGGCCGGCCAGTCGCGTCTCTCTGCGCTCGAATTGTTGGTGCTGGAAATGCCAGGCGATTGGAAAGCCCCCAGAAGGACCGCGTCCCTTGCCGAAAAAAGCGCACTCGAAATGGTCAGTGCGGCGTAGCTTGCCACTAGCCTGCCAGCGGACAGTCTCATGCCGTAACCCCGCGATCGGCGTCAGGGTATCACGCAATCGCTGCGGCACAATATGTTCGGGAAATTTTGCAGTTCGGAAATCGCAATGGATCGCAAGAAACCGGCGTCCAGGGCGCCGGCTCCTTTGCCTGGCGAGGAGAAAGCGTTGCCAAAATCCGCATCTTCGACTAGTGTCCGCGTGCCTGCCGGCTGGGATTTCCAGTCGTCCGCCGGCCGCTGGTGGGCAAAACGGTCTTCAGCATTTCCTTCGCCTGATCCAAGTGTTGCTGGATCATCGGAACGGTTGCCGAAGCAAAGCTTCTAATCACGTCGTCATTCCCGTGGTTCGCCTCTCGCTGAAAGTCCCGCAAATCCTGCTGGTGGTCTTTCACCATATCTTGCGCATAGGCTTGGTCAAAATCGGCTCCACTCAATTTGGAAAGCCTTTCGTAGGTGGCTTGGTCCTTGGCGGAGACGTCCGCCGGCAACCCGATGTGCTCCTCTTTAGCCGCTTCCTTCAAATCGTCACCGGCTTTTGTGTGCTCGGCCACCATACGAGTCCCGAACGCCTTCACTGTTTCGCTGGATCCCTGATCCATCGCGAGCTTTCCCAATTTGACCTCGGCCGCCCCCCCGCGGGCTGCTGCCCTCACAAACGCCTCGTCCTTCATCACGGCCTCCCCCGTCGATAGGAGGGGCGAACTTTCCTGGTGTCCGAGCACCGCCCAGCACCCCAGCGTAGTCAGAAGAAGCGTCAAACCCGCGACATAAGAAACCTTGGCGGCCGTCGTCTCCAGAAGCATGTTCTCCTCACTCATTCCAGGCTGGGTCTTACGAGGCGTAGGTTAGAAGGGCCAAGCGGCTGAGCCAATCCAGTTATTCCATTATCCCAGCGTCAAACAAACCTGATCTATACCGGATTGCACTGGTATTCTCGGCCGGGATTTGTTTCAATTCCTCGGGCGAAATACGCAAACGAGGCAAACCATGTCCGCAACCTTTTCCTGGCTGATCGCTTCCGTACTGTTCCTGGCTCTGGCAGCCGGAGGGGGCCGCGTCCCCGCTCCTGCCGCCCATGGCATGCTGGTCGTGGCTAACCAGCGGGAGCACACCGCTCTGCTCATCGACCCGGAGACCCGCCAAGAGCTTCTAAAGGTCACCGTCGGAGTCAACGGCCACGAAGTTGCCGTTTCGCCCGACTCCCGATTCGCCTACGTCCCCATCTATGGCAATTCGGGCGTGGGCAAGCCCGGCACCGACGGCACCACCATCGATATCGTCGATTTGCGCGACCGTAAACTCGCCGGCACCATTAATCTTGGCAAGCCGCTTCGTCCTCACCGCGCCGAATTCGGCCCCGACGGCATGCTGTACATCACCGCAGAGCTCTCCCAGTCGGTGGATGTCATCGATCCCGCCACACGTAAAATCATCGCGGAAATCCCGACGGGCGCGATGGAATCCCACATGGTCGTCCTCTCTCCCGATGGCCGCCGCGCCTACACCGCCAATGTAGCCGCAGGCAGCGTCAGCGTGCTGGACCTGGAGAAGCGTGCGCTGGTCACCGTCATTCCCGTCGCGAAAACCGTGCAGCGCATTTCGATTTCCGCCGACGGCAAGCGCGTCTTCACGCACGACCAGGACACTCCGCGGATCGCCGTGATCGACACTCTTCTAAACAAGGTCGAGGGCTGGATTGCCGTCCCCTCAACCGTCTATTCCTCTTCGCCCACGGCCGACGGGCGCAAATTGTTGGCCGATTCTCCAGCCGGAAAAATCTTCGTCATCGACCTGGCCAGCAGAAAGCTTGAGGAGTCCTTCGATATTCCGCCCGCTTCGGGGGAACTCCTTCTGACGCCAGATGGCAAATTTGCCTTCGTAAGCTGCCCGCAAGCCGGAACCATCGAAGTGCTGGACGTCCCGGGACACAAACTGCTGCAGCCGATTAAGCTCACTCCCGGCGTGGATGGCCTGGCCTGGGCGCCAGCCATCCCATAATTTTCGCTAGCTTTGGACGGGAACGCCGATGGATATCGACTGGATCCGCGATCTCTGCCTTTCGTTTCCCAAGACCACGGAACAGATTCAATGGGGCGACGACCTCGTCTTCAAGGTGGCCGGCAAGATTCATGCTGTCACGGTGCTCAAACCCGCCAGAATCTGGCTCAGCTTCAAGGTTTCTCCGGAAAAGTTTGCGGAGTTGACGGATCGCCCCGGCATCATTCCCGCGCCTTATCTGGCTCGCGCCAAATGGATCGCCCTTGAAACCAAAGACGCGCTCCCATCCGACGAACTCGCGCTCCTGTTGCGCGAGTCCTACGACATGGTGGTTGCCAAGCTACCCAGGAAAACGCGCGAAACCCTCGCCAGCGGCAAGCCCCCTTTGCGAGGAAAATCCGCCTCACGGCCGCGGGCCAAGGCGCACAGAGGCGAGACGCGCCACAAAAAGAAAAAGCCCTCCCGGTAAAGAGAGGGCTTCCATTTCCTTCTGACTCTAATCCCTGAAAACCAGTTGCCGCTTTTCCCCTGGGGGCACGCCGTGCCCGTTCTACGCGGTAGCCTTGCTATCCGCCGTGCGGCGCAAAGGTCGCGCTCCTGGCAGCGGGAAGCTCATGTGCCAAAAATTCGAGTCCGCCGAAATAAACTCCACGCCTACAAACGTCTTGCTTTCGCGGTCGCGCCTGACGGAAACCACTCTGGATTCCACGGTCCGGTCGCTGTTCTCATTCACAAGAATGAGCATCTGCCCTACAACCACGACCTGATCGATTTGCAGGAGAGCCCCGTGGCGGTTCACCGATTGCGACTTCGCCTTCACGCGAAATTTGTCCCCGTTCTCATCCTGCCCGTGCACAGTGATCGGCACCGTGATACTTACTCGCAACGTCCGGCGCCGCTCTTTACAACGAAAATGAAGTATGGCCATGAGAGACACTTACCTCTCGAATGAACTTGACGACTCGGGGACCTAAGCCTGCCCATACGGGACTGGCTTCAGCGTCATAACCCACACATAAGTGGCGCCGAAGTGAACGGTCGAAACGAGCGAGGAAACTAGTACGAACGTCGTCCACATTGTTCGTATTCTGGACTTTGGCACCATGCGTTGCAATAGCAGGACGGTACCAAATTGACCCCGTTTGCTACGGTACTGTAGTACGTTACCAGCGATAGTTCAACACCCTTTTGGGAAAGCTCGACCCTTAAATAGTGCACCGGAAACGCCGAACGTTTCGTTCTGAGGGAAAATCGGCGTCCATCGATTACTTAGTCTGATAATGCCTCGGACGTCTTCCATCAGCTCATTTAACATCATTGTATTCTATCACTTACCGAGAGGCCAAGGCGGCCGCCCTAATCCTGGTCCAGGAGATCTATGAATTTGACTCTCCAGGGTCGGGCACCCAGGTCCAGCCGCCCGACCGTTACCGGGAGATTGAAACGTCTTGGGCCGGCGCTCCCCGGATTGACATAGAGCACGCCGTCTCTCTCGCTCTGACCCGGCTTGTGGGAATGTCCGCTCACGACAATCTGGAATCCGCCAGCGGCTGGATTTATGTCCAGGTCTTCGAGAATGTGCAACACGTAGATACCGACGGAACCGACTTGAATGACTTCCGTCAACGGCAGCGTCTGTCCCCAGACTCCCGTATCGACGTTTCCCCGCACCGCTACCACGGGAGCCAGGGCTTTCAAAGTCTCAAGAATCCCCGGCGCGCCCACGTCTCCGGCGTGGAGGATCAGGTCCGAACCGCGCAAAGCGCGCACGGCCCCTTCCCGCAACAATCCGTGCGTGTCCGAAATCAATCCGAGGATTTTTCGCTCTTTAGCCAATTTTCTTCGCAGCGACAGAAGGCCTGGGCATATGGATCTAACTCCTGGGTTAAGTACAGCAAGGCTGGTGCGGCTTCCTTAAAACCGGCTTGATCTGACAACGGCACATGCTGTCAGCACAATTTTTTCCCGGTATGGTCACAGCACCTTCACGATGTCGAGTGCGTTCACCCGGGCGTGCTCAACTTCTAGGCCCCAGTGGAGATGCGGCCCGGTGACACGGCCCGTCGCTCCGACCTTGCCCAGAACCGCTCCGGCTTCCACCTCATCGCCAAGCTTCGCGTCGATCTCAGAGAAGTGGCAATAGAAGGTGTAGATCCCCAGTCCGTGGTCTACGATGACCGTGTTTCCCGAAAAGTAGAGCTCTTCGGCCAGCACCACGCGCCCCTTTTGTGCCGCGTGCACGGGCGTACCGGTCGGCGCAGGAAAGTCCACGCCACTGTGCGGGGAACCGGCGTGCCCATTTAAAACGCGCCGCTTTCCGAAGTTGCTGCCCTTGAAGTCCCCGACAAGCGGCATGCGGAATTTTCCGTTCCACAATCGCTCCGGCGTCACGCGATCGTAAATCTCCCGCAGCCGCTTCGTTTCCGCCGCTGCACGCGCCTCTTGCTCAGGGTTCGGCTCGACAAACTGCTTCTTCACCGTCAGGCTTTCCGTCAGGAAGTGTCCTTCTGTGACCTTGACCATTGCCCGGCAGCTGACAGCTTCGCCGCCTGGCAGCTTACCCGCGACAGTAAATTCGTACTCCCCCGGTGCCTTTTCCAGATCCACGCCCAGCAATGCGTTCCAGGCATCGCCACTCGCAGCCGCGGCCTTCTTTCCGTGCTCCTGCCAGAAAGGAACATCCCGATCGCTCCACCTGCCGCTGACTTCCCCGAGCGCTTTCGCGCTGCGAATCTCCGCCAGCAAGAGCGTGCCCTGGGCGGTTGCTGGTGAACTCAACCGCAGATCCACTCCGCTTCCGCAATCCGCGGCGCGGACTGCTCCGGGAATGAACAGTGTCCCTCCTAAAAGGATGGACGCCCTGACTTTGAGCGAAGCCCCTCGCAATGTGCCCTCGGCAAATCTCATTATTTCGGCCGCAAAGCCTGAACCCGCTGCTCCACCTTGGCAAACTGCTCGCGCCCCATTTTCGAGCTCATAATCACTTTTTCCACGCTTAGAAACATATCGGGGTTTTTGGCCTTTTCTCTGAGCTCTTTCAGAAACGGCCGAACCTTTGCAAAAATGAAAAACAGTTCGCCCGAGAAGGACGGCGTAAAAAACAGCTTTTCGCTGAGCACACCGTTTGAAACGAACGACCCCGCAATTCCCCAATAGCTGAGCACCTGCCTCAACCAGTTGTTCTCTTCCGTCCCCATCGACATTGCAACTTTCAGGTATTCCTCCGCGCTGTTTGGCCAGAATGTCGTCAGCCACCATTGCCGCGCCTTGCGCATCTCCGGTTCGCGCTTCAGGCTGTACAATTCAAGAATCAAGCGCGCATCTTCGACCGTCGGTTTCTTCGCCATCGTTTTTTCTCCTCAATCCTTGCGTGATGTGATTTTACCGTTGGGTATGCCTTTTTTTCCTCGATTTTTCGGTTTTATCGGGCGCTCTGGATGCGGGCTCTCCTCGGCCTTCGATTCGCGCCGCTCGGTTCTCGTATCGGGCTCGGACTTTTCCCGCTCTTTACTATAGCTGCGATGTCGGGGATGATGCACCCTCAGAAGCCGTGCCTGTGTCGGAACGAGGAGAGTCTAGAATGCGCAGCGTACTGGTCGCCGCAGCCGCGGTCCTCGCACTTTTTGGGTGCGGCCCTCTTAGTGGTCAAGAGACATCTCAGCCCTCCGAGGCCGCTTCCTCTTCCGCTAAGCAAAGCGAAACGGATGAATACACGCGCTACGAACTTCTCGCGCCCGAAACCGCCAGTTTCAAAATCTACTATGAAGTCACCGCCACTACGCCCGGCGCAAAGTTTTTCTACAACCCCATCCGCAAGGGCAGCGCCGCAAGCGACGAAGCCGTATTCGATTCCATGACCGGCGATCCAGTTCCTTTTGAAGTCGTCAGCGGCGCCGAAGCTCGTCGAGACCCACTCATGTCAGACGCCGATGCAGGCACCAATTTCATCAGGATTTCTCTGGCACGGCCAGTACCGGCCAACGGACAAGGTCGACTGCTCATCCTCAAGACCTATAAAGACGCGAAGAGCTATTACCGCGATGGCGACGCCATCATCTTCAATCGGCCGCTTGGCATCAAACGAAACAAAATCGTCCTCCCGGCTGGCTACGAACTGGTGGGCTCGAACGTGCCGTCGCAGGTCCTGGCCGAACCCGACGGCCGCATTGCCGTTTCCTTCATCAATGCCGGCTCCGGCGAAGCGTCGCTGACTCTCAAGGCCAAGCTGGGAGCGCAGACGGGGCCAGGGACCGCCCCGCATCCCGCCACCCAAGCCCGCAGTTGGGAGTCACCTTTTGAAGGAGAATCCGAGCGATCCCGTCTCTCCGAACGCGCCCACCAGGATCGCGACATCGTCTACTTTCTCCAGCAGCCAGAGACCCACGCCTTCAGCCTCTACCACGACTACACCGAATCTCACGAAGGCGCCGACAAATACCTGAATGTCGTCCGCGAGGGCAGCACGGTTTCCGATCCGTCCGCCTATATTCTGGACACCGGCGAAAAACTCCCCACGAAAATGATGACCGGCGCCGATCTCGCCGCCGCAAAAATCGACGCCGGAGAACCCGTCAGGCCCACGACGCAGGTTGTCCTGATCCCTTTCCCGCCAGTGAAAAAGGGCCAGTCTCTCCGCCTGCGCATCTCCGAAACCTACACTGCACAAGCGAGCTACAAGCTCGATGGCGACGAATTGGTTTTCGACCGCAGTTTAGGGAGGCCCCGCAATGCGGTGGTTCTCCCCGCAGGCTGGTATCTCACGGCCAGCGCCATCCCCGCGACCGTCACGCAGCTTCCCGACGGCCGCATCCGCCTGGATTTCTGGAATGGCCGCCCCGATTCCGTCGATGTGCTAATCAAAGCGAAGCGTCGCGCCAATGCTGCCCGCTGAGACCCGCGTAAAATCATTGTGAGCAAGATGCCTCGGGGACCCGTCGCATCCCGTGCGTCAACGCTTCGCTCCGCCCGAAATTCTCTTGCCGCCACACTCAATCAACGCCTGACAAGCCTCGAGGCACACATCCTTGAACTCTTCCGCGATTGACGCGGCAACTCCCTCGCCCAAGAGCAAAATTGCCGTCCCGTGTACTGTCGCAACCAGCGCAAGGGCAAGTTTCGCGTAGTCTTGAGGAGCTCCGCCGAGATCCTCCGCCAGCTTTTGCTGGACGTACTCGTACGAGGGCAATGGCTCCCTGCGCGCAAAGCGCTCCGCCCAATCCGAGGTCAACAGCAGGTATTCATTTCCGTTGGCCATTGCGAACTCAAGTCCGAGCCGACAAACCTCCGTCGAAGACTTTGCCGGTTGCAGTGCCAGGAACATCCTGTCTCTCGCCCTAACGCGCATGAACACAATCAGGTCATGCTTATCACGGAATCTCTCATAGAGCGTCGGCGTGGTCGTCTTCGCCGCCAGCGCTACGGCGCGCATGGTGACCGCTTGTTCGCCACCTTTGCTCCACAACTGGTAGGCGGCATCCACAATCCGCCCTTCCAGGTGTTTATCGGCTTTCCTCGGCATTCGCCACTCCTCCTGGCCCTCAGTTATTCCAATTATATTCTTGACAGCGTTAAAGAAACAACGTATAAATATTCTTCACCCGGCCACCTCGGTCGGCTCGGCCCCTGTCAAATAAATCTAGCAAGGAGAAATCAGTAAGACGTCATGTCAAGATTTGAGTATTCCGTCACTACCAAGGCCAGCCCCGCGCTCGCTTGGCTCGTTTTTTCCGATACACATCGCTGGAACACCTTCGCCAACGTCTACGGCGAACTGCGCTGGCGCGACGGCAACCCTTGGGAGCCCGGCAGCCGTCTCCAGATCGAACTTCTGCGTCCTGTAAATGCCGTCATCGACCACGTCATTACCACATGCGTCCCAGGAAAGAAAGTGGGCTGGATTGATCACGCCATCGGCGTTGCCATGGCTCAATGGGTCACTTTTGAAGAACAGACGGAAGGCACCCGCATCCATACTTGGGGGGAAGTGATTCACTCCGGCATTTCGATCGGCGGGCGCACCGTGGAAGAGCTCCTCGCCAGTTTCACGAGAACCTGGTACGACGCCTTTCGCGCCGCCTGCAACCAGCTTGTCCTGCCGGGAGGCGCTGGCCCCGATGACACCGCATTTGCGACCCAATAACCGATGACATCGCTGCATCCAGTTGGTCCGGCTCTCGCCCGTAAACCGAGCCAAGAGCCCGTGCCGATATCCAAATGTCGCGGCAGGAATCTAAAGATCGGCGCCGCTTCGGTCGCGGGCTGCGCCAATGACCGCGCCTAAGCCAGATTCCGGCTCGCCACTTGCGGCATGGTCCATTCGCCAACGCTGACAAATAATTCCAAACCAATCGCAAACGAATCTTTTCCCAAGGGCTGGCAATAAACCACGCGCGCTCTTGACCTTAGGCTCCCCAAAAGCGATCTAACGGTCACATGATCGTTGGGATGCCAGGGCTTGCTGGTTACCACGCGAGCGCCTCGGGCGCTCACGTTTTCCGTAACTCCCTGCTGAGCCACGGTGTGGATATCCAAACCCGATAAGTCTACGGCTACGTGCACTCGAGAACGATCTTCTAACCGGTGAGCCTGGCTGTGCATGGGACACCGCACTGCTTTCTGGGCCGGGATCTGGGAGTGGACGTTGTGGTGGGTTCAACGACTGGCAAAGCATACGCTTCTAGCCCCCAGACTGGTCAAGAATTTTCATCCCCTCTTGAATCTTCGAGGTTAACTGTCCGGCAACGCGACAACCTCATCCCACTAGCGAACGACGCGAAACCTTCCCTCTCGCCCGGCACAAACGTAACTCTATATTTTTCATTTAGTTACGCGAATAGCAAATTCGGTGATTCGATTGCGCTGTCTTTTGGGTTTGGGCCTAGCCAGAGTTCCTCGCTTTTCGCCAAGGAGGCTGTCATGAAAAAGCGCGAACGCATCCGAGAAAAAGTCACCATCCTACCGACCTCCATGTATCTCTCAAAAATGCACGACGCCGGATGGACCCTTGTTGCGCTGGAATGGGAACGCGAAGTGGAAACTTCCTCTTTGCCTGAGCCTCCCGAAGAAGTTCCAGATTCGGAAGAAATCCCCTTTGGCCTGCGCATTGCCGCAGACTGCCATCACCTCGAAGACGATCCCCTCGAAACGCAAACGCTCAAATTCCTGGCCGAGCTGATTGTCCAGGACGTCTCCTTCAACAGCATGGCCGACGCGCTCAATGTCCGCGACTACCGCACTCGCGACGGCCGTCCCTGGACTGCTGCCGCCATCTTCCGCCTCATCCCGCGCCTGATCGACGTCGCCCCGCGCATTCTCTCAGGCTCGGAATGGGAATCCCGCAAGAAGCAGCTTTCCCGCGTGGCATGGAATTCATAGACCGCACTGCCCACAACCAGTCTTACATGCCCCTCTCCGGTTTCTTCTTTCTCGGAGGATGATCAGGCGATCGTATATTCTTGCATGAGAAGTTCCGCCCCATCAGATCCGCAAAAATGGTTGGTTATCTTGCTTCCCAGAATCCCAGTCTGGGTGGCGTTGTGTGAAGGCGGACTCCTGGTTTCACTCTTCTCGGCTTGGGGTCAGGTCCCGCCCGGGATAAAACCCCCGTCGACCTCCGCATAAGACCAGGTGCAACCGCAAAGCGCCGGCACCGCCGGAAGAGGGCCGTCCCGTCGTCCCCTGAGTCGATGCGCCAGCCGACCCGCCTCCGGCTAGAGATCTTCCGGCACTCTCCTTGCCCACCCCCAGTTTTGTGGAGCGACATTCACGATTTTTAAGTGCCGCCACTCTCTTCGTGAGTTTCCTGATTTTGTAGACAGCGCGAGTGCCTGCTTTTTCTATCAGAGGATGAAAGATTTCC
>Ga0210391_10000037_pt1 | contig 170898 bp, 149 predicted proteins | sample IncBWC12OmetaG_FD_160573 | JGI IMG/M metagenome (GOLD analysis project Ga0210391, IMG submission 160573) | Forest soil microbial communities from Barre Woods Harvard Forest LTER site, Petersham, Massachusetts, United States - Inc-BW-C-12-O ...
AAGTGGCCTGGTTTGCGCCGGACAGCATTCGAGGCCGTGCCCGTCGCTTAGGTCTGCACACCGATGCGAGCCAGCGTTTTGAACGTGGCGTGGACCCATCGGGACAGGCACGTGCCATGGAGCGCGCCACCGCACTGCTGCTCAGCATCGCCGGCGGCCGACCGGGGCCGCTCGTGAACACGGAGGATCCGTCAGGACTGCCGACGCGTTCGGCGGTGCGGCTGCGCCGCGAGCGCCTGACCCGGCTGCTGGGCGTGGCCGTGCCGGACGGTCAGGTGAGTTCCATTCTTCACAACCTGCAGATGCAGGTGACACCGATTGCCGAGGGCTGGACCGTGGTGCCGCCGCCGCATCGGTTTGATATTGGGATCGAAGAGGACCTGATCGAGGAGGTCGCACGCATCATCGGCTTTGCGGCGATACCCGAGCGGCCGGCCAAGCGGCAGCAGGTGTTCTTGCCGTTGCCGGAAGCGGTGCCCCCGGAGCGCGTCCTGCTCGAGGCGCTGATCGCGCGTGGCTACCATGAGGCCATCACGTTTGCCTTCGTGGATCCGGCGCTGCAGCAGCTGCTGTTCCCGCAAGTCCAAACGCTCACCCTGGCCAATGCCATTGCCTCGGACCAGTCGATGATGCGCGTGTCGCTGTGGCCCGGCCTGGTGCGCGTGGCGCTGGAGAATCAACGTCGCCAGCACGATCGCATCCGGCTGTTCAGCCATGGCGCGCGCTTCGTCGTGCAGGAGGGTGAGGTCAGTGAAGTGGACTCGCTGGGCGGCATTGCCATGGGCCGGCGACTGCCCGAGCAATGGGGCAGCAGCGAGTCGCGCGAGCCACTGGATTTCTTCGATGCCAAGGCTGATCTTGAGGCACTGCTGGCGGCAACCGGCGCCGCGCACGAGTTCCGCTTCGAGGCGGCGACGCTGTCGTGTCTGCATCCGGGACGTACGGCTAGCGTGACGCGTGGCGGCGCGGTGGTGGGCTGGATCGGCGAATTGCATCCGCGTCTGGTGCGTGAGTTAGGATTCACGCAGGCACCGGCGCTGTTCGAAGTCGAGGTTGTTGCATTGCGGGTCAATTTGCCGCAGGCAAGGGAGATTTCCCGCTTTCCGCAGGTGCGCCGCGACCTTGCCATCGTGTTGCCGGAGAATGTCTCTTTCAGTGCTCTGCGCGAGCGTGTAGTCTTATCGGGGTCGAGCTTCCTGCGAAATGTGCGATTATTTGACGTATATCGTGGCGCAGGCATAGAAAAAGGGCGAAAAAGCATTGCCTTGGGCTTGATTTTCCAAGATATTTCTCGCACGCTAACTGACAACGAAGTAGACCTCGCAGTGGCGGCCGTGGTGGCCGATCTGCGTGAGAACCTTGATGCGAGAATACGAGAATAAGCCTATGACGGCTCTCACAAAGGCTGAGATGGCGGAGGCGCTTTTCAATCAGCTGGGCCTCAACAAGCGCGAAGCGCGCGAGCTGGTGGACCTCTTTTTTGAAGAAGTGCGTGCGGCACTCTCAAATGGTGAACAGGTAAAGTTGTCCGGATTTGGAAACTTTGATCTCCGGGATAAGAATCAACGTCCGGGGCGCAATCCGAAAACCGGCGAAGAGATTCCGATTACGGCGCGACGTGTCGTAACGTTCCGTCCTGGGCAAAAGCTGAAAGCGCGGGTCGAAGCCTATGTTGGAGCCAAAGAATAACGACACGCTTCCGCCGATTCCCGGCAAGCGTTACTTCACCATCGGTGAAGTTAGTGATCTGTGTGGCGTAAAGCCGCACGTGCTGCGTTATTGGGAACAGGAATTCCCGCAGTTAAAGCCCGTCAAGCGCCGCGGCAACCGCCGCTACTACCAGCGGCAGGACGTGATCGTCATCCGCCAGATTCGCAGCCTGTTGTATGAGCAGGGCTTCACGATTGGTGGAGCGCGCCAGAAACTCACGGGTGAAGAAGCCCGCACGGATGTGAGCCAGAGCCAGCAGATCGTGCGGCAACTGCGGCTGGAACTTGAGGAAGTGCTCAAGCTGCTGCGCCGCTGAGGGAGCACATGAACGTTCGTATTCGCGTTCTGGGGATGGCCGCTCTGGCCGTGATGGCGCTCTACGGGACCTTCGCTCCCGCCGATAATCTCGAAGCCGTCGCGCAGCAGCAGCTGTTCGCCGCCACATTCGAGGTGGTACAGCTGAAGCCCCCCGAAGGTGCGGTCACCTACGAACGTGAGCTGCCGATGGACCTGATCCCCTACCAGCAGCGCATCGACAAATTCCGCTCGGTGGGCACCGCCTTCGCCATTGGCGCCAATCGCTACGTCACTGCCGGCCACGTGCTGCAGGTGGGGCAGGACAGTCAATACGGTCCGCCGGCACTGCGCGATGCCGCAGGAACCATTTATGACATCGACAAGGTCATCAAGTACTCGGATGCCCAGGACTTCGTCGAGTTCTCACTGAAGCGTCCGCCGTCCCCCGAGCGGATCCTGCCGACTGCGCCGCCGCCGCCGCTCAACGATACGGTCTTTGCGGTGGGCAATGCTCTCGGGCAGGGAGTCGTGATCCGCGACGGTGTCTTTACCTCACAGACTCCCGAGGAGACCAACGGACGCTGGCAATGGCTGCGATTCACCGCTGCCGCATCCCCCGGCAACAGCGGCGGCCCGCTGGTGGACAAAAGCGGCAATGTCATCGGCATCGTGCTGCGCAAGTCCGAGTCCGAGAATCTCAATTATGCGGCGCCCATCTCCCTGGTGGCGGCTGCATCGGATACCCAGGCGACGGTAGACGTTCGCAACAATTATCGATTGCCCATCATGGATGCCGCCGAAGTCATCGAAAACCACGAGCACATTCCTTTGCCGGCAACGCTCGCTGATTTCTATGCCGGCATGCACAAGGTCATGACGTCGATGCTCGTGAACAACGAGGCGCAGTTGTTGGACCATAACAAGGATCGCCTGTTTCCAAATGGCCCGACCTCCGCGACGCTTTTGATGCAGGTCAATCAATCGCCTTTTCCGCGCATGATCCGCGAGCAGCAGGACCGCAACTGGGGAGTCTCGAGCCCGCAGGTGCAGGAGGCGCGGCTGGAGAACAACGGCTTTGTGCGCTATGGCGGCTTTCTGTTTCGGCTGCGCGCTCCGGATGACGTGAAGCTCGCGACGTTGTACGCAGACTCCAAGCTGTACATGGACCTGATGTTGCGCGGCGGACTCGCCATGAGCCGCAAGGTCGGCACGGCCAGTGTCAAGGTGACGTCATTGGGCAAGGCGCAGGAGGAGTTCACGAGTACCGACAGCTGGGGTCGGACCTGGCAGGTGAAGATCTGGCCCATTCCCTTTGACGATGTCTACCTTCTGACCATGAGTCTGCCCACACCGGAGGGCTATGCCGCCCTGTTCCTCACTGCCCGGGGGGCCCTGAAGGGTGCACTGCTGGAACAGCAGAAGCTCCTGGCTAACTTTACCTACGTGACGTTCGAGGCGCCGCTCGCGCGATGGCGCGAATACCTGCCGCTGAAAGCCAGTCAGCCGAAGGTATTCGGCGGGTTCGATCTGAGCATCGATGGGGACTACAAGCAGGTGCGCTTCAGCTCCAAGCGTATGGAGCTCAGCGTCACACCGGACATCCTGCCGCTGACCCCCACGACCTTGCTGGGCCTGAACTTCAGTTACTTCAGGGACGGCGCTACGGTGGTCTGGGATGTGGGCAGCGTTTTGATCGGCGAGAACGACCAGAGCAAATCGGTGGACGTGCGCCGATTCGCCCAGCCGGGGCCTTCGCTTCCTGACGGGTTCCAGAGCACCTGGAAGAAGCTTCAGGCGGGTGAATTCCCGTACAACGGCATCGCCGCCAATGACAATGGCGGCATGAAAGCCGCCATGGCCGTGGGCCCTGCCAATGCCGCGAGCCGCTACGCCTTGACTGTGCGCGATGAGGGCGCTCCAAGTGACGACGTGATGCACGCCCAGCTCGACGCCTTGCAAAAGGGCTTCAAGGACCTTGAACATTAGGCCGTTCAGTTAGGTATAATTTCCAAGTTCGGAACGTGGCGCAGTCTGGTAGCGCACTTGCATGGGGTGCAAGGGGTCCCGAGTTCAAATCTCGGCGTTCCGACCAATCACTTTCGCGCATCTCTCGAACATCTGTGGACACCTCCGTGGACACTATGCGATGAATCCGACGGCGCCGATCTCCTCTGAGTGCCCAAAGTGCCATCAAGAGCGCGCCGTAACCTATGCGCGCGAGGAACTGATCGAGCTGCTGCAAGAGGGAGCGGAGATCGAAGCCTCATGCACCAGTTGTGGTGAAAGCTGGCCAGTTTCCACCGACGAGCGCGCCGACATCGCGCGCGCCCTCGAACGATAGCCCACCTCGTCCATACCCAAACGACCGGAGTACCGGACCATGAAAACGATGATTGGAGCAGCCGCGGCGATAGCCTTGGCCACGTTCCTGTTGATGCGCGCCGTTGGGGCCGATGCGCCAAGCCGTCCGCCCGGCGTCAATGCGAATGAATGGGCTCCGATAAGTGACACGATGGGGGTCGTGCTGATCAATCAGCAGATGGGCGCCTCCGATGCGCCCATTGAGCGTGTTTCGCCCGAAGGGGCAGCAGCAGGGCGGGTCGTTGGCAATGGTGCGGGTGGCGGCGCGGCGCTGATCTCGCCCATTTCCGGCTACCTTATGGTGAAGCGGGGCCTGCTCTGGCAGCGGCTCATTGTGGTCGACCCGGTCAAGGGTCCGGGCGCCGCGGGATAGGCTGAGCCCAACGGCGCCGCTTTGGCTTGGGCGCCGCTCGTGTAGTCATAACAATTTAGTCATAACAAGTTGACTCCGCGCGGAGACAGCTTGCACAACGTTGGCCCTGCGCCGATAGTGCAGCACCTCTGGCGAAACTCGTGGCGGCGATGATCAAACCCACTGTGTGCGAAGGCTGCTCAGTCTTGATTGCCTTGGTGCTGGTCGTAGCGGACTGCCGGCATCTGACGGTGAACGCTCCTGAGCCGGTGGCATCCGTCAGCAGTGATAGGGCCGCAGATGTACGGAAAATGCTGCAGATTGATCTGCAAAGCAGAAATGCGGCTCCCGGAACGGTCGGTGCTACGGGAAATGACCTGGTGAGGCAGCTCAACGGTTTGTCCGCGCTGTTTTCCGGCGGGGTAGCCCACCTCAACGCCAGCCTTGGTCCAAGACCCCAGATCGACTGAGTTCGTTTCCTGACTTCCGGCTATTCGCCATTGCGCGTCGCACGCGCGCCATTCACTGCCGCCTCCTTCTCACACACATAGGCTCCGTGCCGGGTCTTTCCGTACCAGCGCTGGCCTCGGTAGTGCCAGATCATGGTCGGAAGATTCAGCCACACGACCGTGTCGTTCGGACAATGATGTTGCGCTTCGATTTCGCTGTTGAAATGCTCCAAAGCGAAAGCCGGCAGTAAGAATAGCGCACTTGCGGCCACGACGAGGAGCAGCCGCGACAGACCTATCCGGTTCCTGTTCATTCCCACTGTCTACCACACGGCTTTGCTGTGAAAAAGGTCAGTGCTTCCTCACAGCCGGAGCACCCTTACGCTTCTGACAGGCCCCGCGAGGCGCGCGGAGAATTGGGCGCCTACCTGATCAGTTTGAGGTGGTCAACATGCCACAGCCCAGCTTGAAGGGAATGCGAGTCGCAATCCTCGCGACGGACGGATTTGAGCAGTCCGAGCTGCTGGATCCACGCCAGGCACTGGATGCAGCGGGTGCGGAGACCGAAGTGATATCGCTGAAGAACGGCGACATTCGCGGCTGGAAGCACAAGGAGTGGGGTGAGAGCGTGCATGTCGATCGGGCGGTAGGCGCGGCGAACCCAAAGGACTACGGCGCGCTGGTGCTGCCTGGAGGCGTCATGAATCCGGACGCCTTGCGCATGCAATCCCAGGCAGTCAGTTTCGTGCGCGCATTCTTTGAAGCCGGCAAGCCCGTGGCGGCGATCTGTCACGGCCCCTGGACGATCGTCGAGACCGGTGCCGCCAGGGGGTATCGCATGACATCGTGGCCGTCGCTGAAAACCGATATCACCAACGCCGGGGGCAGCTGGACTGATCAGGAGGTGGTGGTGGACAAAAACCTCGTGACCAGTCGAAAACCCGATGATCTGCCCGCCTTCAACCGGGAACTGATTGCGCTGTTCGCCAAGCATCAGGCAAAACGTGACTGAAGTGGGATAAGCGCGCCTTAAAGTGCCAACTGGTGCCGGGCGGCCCCGGGGCGGGGTGCCTATATTGCCCCGAAGCTTTCCGGAGTTTTCGGCTATGCGCGATATCCCACGGCCCATGCAGGGCCGCCCCCAGGCGGTCGCGGCCCCCTTGACGAATCCATTGACCCGGTCGGTGTTGGCCGCCCTGGTCATGGGTGCTGTCCTGATGTTGTTCCTGCATCAGGCGTGGGGCGCCGCAGCATGCCCGGGTGCGCCGGCGGTGGCTACAGCGGCCGCGAAGTGCGCCAAGGCGGCCCACAGCACCGCGAAAGCGACGGCCGCGCCCATCGCCGTGGCGGATGCAACGCCGGCGGCGGTGTCATGGAAGACGGTGCTCGAACCGCTGAACGTCGGCGGCTGGTCATACATTTCAGATGGCCCGAGTGAAAATCCGAGTGCGATCTACGCCTCCGGCCACAACTTATTGCACAACGGCAACGTCGTCACGGCCTGGATGCGTTGGGAATTCGCGCGTCCGCAGGCGGAAGTCTACCCGCTGCATTACCTGAGCGCCGTCACACGCGAAGAACTGGATTGCGATGCCCGCTCGTACCGGCGCGCCGCGGTCATCTACTACACGCGCAACAACCTCCAGGACAAGGGACCGTCATTCACGGAGCTCGATGATGACACGACCTGGAAGCTGGCCATTCCCGGGTCCGCGCCTGATGCGATGTTGAATTGGGCCTGCACGCTCCCGAGCGCGCATGCGACGGTCACGTCCGGCAAGACCGCGGCCGCCAAAGTTGCCAAGGCGACGGTGCCAGCTTCCTCGGCGCCCGCCGCCGCGCCCGTCGGCACCGATCTGCATACCTCGCGGTAGCTGATCCGGCGCTGCTACGGCGGTGGCAGCGGTACCGCGTAGGCTTTGAACGGACCCGGATCCTTGCCCTTCAGCGCAGGACTGATCAGGTACAGGATCTTTCCCTCGAGCGCATACACGGTGTTTCCCACCAGCGTGACCGCCGGAGGCGACTGCAGTCCTTCGCGCAGCACCTGGATGTCGGCGCGTATGCCACTGATCGTGACCAGGTCGACGCGGCCCGCATTGCCTTCGGCGAGCAGGAAGCGGTTGCCGCCGATGAATCGGAACCCATCGGGCCCCGCAACCGGTTGCGACACCACCATCTGCGTGATCGGACCCGCAGTGCCGTCGGCATGGATGTCGATGATCAGCAGTTGATTGCGGCTGACATTGTTCAGGTACAGCACGCCGTTGCCGCCGAACACCAGGCCGTCAATGCCCTTCAGACGTGCATCCTCGGCAAAGACGGTCAGCGACTTGGCGCCCTTCGCCAGACGCAGGATGCGTCCGTTGGGAGTATCCGAGGCATAAACATCCCCGTTGGGCGCCACCGAGATATCGTTGCAGACCGACGCGGGCGCCGGGAATGGGTAGTTGCCGCGCTGCCGACCGCTCTTCAGATCAAATGCCATTAGCGAGGCGGTACCCGTCACGGGCGGCGAGCGCAACGCGCCGGGCGAGGAGCACAGCCACAGCGTGTGGGTGGGTGCGTCCACGAGTACGCCCAGCAGTGTCAGGATGCCATTGCGTGCGGTGGGTTTGATCCACGCCGTCGCCTTGTCCGCTCCGGGCTTCGCACGGAACACGATGCCCTTCATGCTGCCGATGTACACGGTGCCATCCGGCGAGGAGCTCATGCTTTCCGGATAAAGGTTGCTGCCGTCCATGACGATGTCCGGTAACGGCCGCGACGGCGCAGCGGCGGCAGGGAGCGCAGCGAGGGCGAGCGCGGAGAGCAGCGCAGCGACGGTCAAACGCATCCGTGTCATGTAGCGACTATACCGCCACCGGCGGGCGACCGTCGCGGTCACGTGCTATCGGCCCGCCAGCGATCCTGCAATGCGGCACGCCATGCCCGCACGTTGCGCAGCACCTGTTTGCGCAGGCGGACGATGAATTTCAGTTTTTCAAACAATACCACGAGCACTGGGGCGAGCGCCGGCGGCAGACCGGGTCGATAGATGTGGCCCTCCTTCAACATCCGCTGCCCGCCAAAATCGGGAAAGCGCGCGATGATGCTGCGCAGTTCCTGGTGCGGATCGACACCCATCGCCGTGAGCTTGCGATAAAACGCCGTGGGCCGTCCGTCGCCGGTGCGCGTGTGATCCATGCCGACCGCATCGACCACGTGGATTGGGTGCCGGCCCTCGAGAATGCAGCCCCAGGCGACGTCAGTGCCCCAGGTGCTGCGCGTCCAGTCGAAGGTGGGCAACAGCTCGGTGAGCGCCGCGGTCGAGAAACACGGCGCCATGACTTCCACAAAACTGAGCCGCCGCATGATACAGGCCGGATTGCGCACCAGCACATTGAGGGTGGTATGGGTAAACCAATTCAGTCCGGGCTGCGACAGGTAGGTGCGGTACTGCTCGCACAGCTCGAAAAATCTCGCCAGCGCACCGGGCTGCAGATAGACATCATCATCCAGCAGCACCACATACCGCCACGGCCACGGATCCGGCCGTTGCTTCCAGAACTCAAGGAAGCCATCCAGCTTGTTGAAGCCGCCCGCGCAGTAGTATTCGGCCAGTTGCTCGGGGATGGGCGGGACATACCAGCTCACACAGCAGTCCCAATTGCGCTCCGGACTTTCGGCGAGCAGGCGCGGGTGCAGAGATTGCCCGCCTGCCCGGATGAACACCAGGTAAGGGCGAGGCATGAGGACGGGGGGCTGGCTCATCGGCCGCCCATGTTACATCAGGGGTTGAGCACCGCGCGGCGCACGCGCTCGCAATGCTGCTGGCAGCGCTGATGGCCGACCAGCGAGAAGCCGACGTTCGGATCGCAGATGCTCGCGACCAGCACCTCCTGATCACGGATTTCGACGCAGACCCGCTCGCCCTCGGCGAACAGGGTGTCGGGGGTTCGGGCCTCCAGGCCATCATCCGTCTGGCGCGTGATGCGCCAACCGGCTTCGGCGCTCAGACGCCGGATCGCGGCGAGCGCTGTCTGCCGGTCGGTGGTGATGGGGATGGCGGTGTACCGCAGCCAGCGCAGCTGCAGACGCAGGATCACGGCGCCGGCGGCTCCGGTGGCGAGCATGCCGAACAGGCCCGCGGCGGTAATCGCCAGGGCATCATGGAACGTCACCAGGAACGCCGACACGGCAATCGTCGCCAGGCACAGCGCCGCGAGGAACGCGAAGAACATCACGGGTGCGAAATAGCGGGCCCGGTCAATGCCGTGCAGTCGCAGTGTGGCGGGGAGGGTCGCGCTGTACATGGTTTGCAGTATGCCCGGCTGCTCAGCCGCCGTGCGGGTACCGGATCACGCTCCTACAGAAAATCAACATGTTGCAAGGCACTGCCCTTGGTTTTTGCGGATTCGACTATAATGTGGGTGCATTAGGTAAATCAGGAGACTTCGATGGCTGACCGCTTCCTCCGCTCCGGCAATCCCGGGCTGAACGACAAGACCTTCGCCGGCCAGCCGCTGGTGGGAGTTGGCGGCGAGCGCATGACGGTGCAGGGCGCAGTCAACAAGTCGTTCCTGCTGCTGGTGGTGCTGCTGGCGGGCGCGTTCTGGCCCTGGTCGCAGTACCTCGCGACGGGCGATGCGTCGGTGGTCGCCGCGCCGCTCCTGATCGGCCTCATCGGTGGCTTCATTCTGGCGCTGGTCATCAGTTTCAAGCCGACCATGGCTCCGTATCTGGCGATTCCCTACGCCGGGCTCGAGGGCCTGGCGATGGGCGCGATTTCCGCCATGCTCGAACGGCGCTACCCGGGCATTGCGATCCAGGCGGTCGCGCTGACCTTTGCGGTGTTTGCCGCCATGCTGGTGGCCTACAAGACGAGGCTGATCCAGGCCACGCAGCGACTGCGCGCCGTGGTCATCGGTGCCACCGGCGCCATTGCCCTGATGTATGTGGTGGTCCTGGTGCTGGGTTTCTTTCACGTCAACGTGCCCATCCTCAACAGCGGGTCGCCGCTGAGCATCGGCTTGTCGCTGGTCATCATTGGTGTGGCCGCGCTTAACCTGATCCTGGACTTCGATATCGTTGAATCCGGCGCGGCGCGCGGCTCACCCAAGTACATGGAGTGGTATTCGGCGTTCGGCCTGCTGGTGACCCTGGTGTGGCTGTACATGGAAATCCTGCGCCTGCTCGCCAACACCCGGCGTAATTGATCCGCGACCGTAAGGCGGTGTGGTTCAGAAATCTGGTCCTCTACAAGCTGCCGAGCGGCTGGTCCCTGACCGCCGCGCAGCTCGAGGAAAAGCTGGGTAGCCGCCCTCTGCAGCCCTGTGGGGCGCTGGAGATGCTCAGCCGCGGCTGGGTCCCGCCGGCGCCCAGCGGTCGCCTGCTGCATGCGCTGGGTCAGCATTACCTGATTGCCCTGGGCGTTGAACAAAAGCTCCTGCCCGCCTCGATCGTGCGCCAGGAGGCGTTGCGTCGCGCCAAGATCAAAGAGGACTCGCAGGGCTTTCCCGTCGGCAGGCGCCAGATGCGTGATCTCAAGATGCAGGTGACCGAGCAGCTGCGCGCGCGGGCGCTGACCCGCCAGCGCAGCACGCGGGCCTGGATAGATCCGCTCGGCGGCTGGTGCGTTGTGGATGCGGCAAGTCCCGGCAAGGCCGAGGAGCTCATCGAGACGCTGCGGGACACCCTGGGGTCCTTCGCAGTGCAATTCGTGCAGACCGTGCGTTCGGCGCATACCAGCATGGCCGCTTGGCTCACGCACGGCAGTGTCCCGGGACAGCTGACGCTCGACCAGGATCTGACCTTGGTGACGGCCGATGCCACCAAGTCGAGCGTGCGGTACACGCGCCATGCGCTGGACCTGCGCGAGATCCGGGCGCACCTGGAAGGCGGCAAATATCCCACGCAGCTGGGCCTGTGCTGGAATGACCGCGTGGCGTTCATGCTCACTGAAAAGCTCGCCATCAAGCGCGTGCAGTTCCTCGAACTTGAACCCGACACGGCGGCGGCGGAAGCACCGGGTGCCGATGCCGACCCGCAGGAAAAATTTGACGCGGACTTCGCCTTGATGACGGGCGAGCTGACACAGCTGCTCGAAGCCGTGCTGGAATCGCTCGGCGGTGAAGTGCCGCTCGCCGCGGCTGCCTGAAGGATCGATTAGCGGCGCCGCAGTCGACGCGTCACCGCGGTGGTGAGCGCCGCGACGACGGCCACGACGGCAATAATGATCAGCCACTGATTCTGCAGCCACGCGAGGGCGCCACGCCACGGCGTGGCGTGAAACCGCACCGGCAGACGCAGCGCCTCGTAGACCTGTGCGTTGGCCTGCACAAACCTCGGGTAGTCCGCCGGCTCGACGTGATCCGACAGGGCCAGGTAGCTGTGCGTGACCTCGAGCGTACCGCGCATCACGCGCACATCACGCTGATAGCGAAACGCCGCGGTTTCGATCTTGATCCTTCCCGGCGACACCAGAGCGTCGGGCGGCAGCAGCGCCTCAATGTGCTGTTCGAGTTTCAAGGGCCACGGCACACTCAGCGGCAATTGCCGGCTCGCCGCATCCCGTGGCTGCACCACTTCGGCAAGCCCCGCGGCATTGAAAACGAAATGCGGATCGCGCGCGTCCCCAAGCGCCCGGGGCAGGCGAAAGCGCGCGGTGAGCTGCACGGTCTGGGCATCCGGGAGGTCTTGCAGACGCACGTCGCCATCGGCAGTGGCCTGGGGATAGTCCTGCACCACATCCCGGATCTGCATGAGTTGCAATTGCGCCGGACTTTGTGCGAGCAGCTCCGCGCGCACGGCCTGCGCCCAGCTGCCGCGATACTGTGTGGTCATGGTGAGGGGCACGGCCTGAGTGTCAGCGGCACGCAGGTCAAACTGTTCGCTGATGGAACGCAGCCGGGATTCCGGCGCGGGCTGCGGCAGGGAGACAATATTGCCGCCGGCGACCGCGATCAGCAGGGCATGACGCAGATCCGCCGGATCGGCATTTGCCAGCTCGACCAGGGGACCCGGCGCCGCCGGATTCAGCCAGTATTGAGCCTGCCCGCTGCGCACGACCACCAGACCCGAGTCCAGAATGAAGGGCGACGGCAGGCTTTGCGCCAGGACCTCGCCGCGGTGACTGTCCGCCAATGCCACCTGCGCATCCAGGCCGAGGCGCCGCAGCAGCGATGCCAGCACTCGCGCCAGGTCGTGACTGTCGCCGTAGCCCCGCTGCAGCACCAGCGCCGGATCCGCGGGCAGATAGGCACTGCTGGTAATGCCGTTGAGCGGATGAACCTTGGTCTGCAGCAGCCGCACCGCATTGAGAATCAGGCCCGCGACGGCGTCTGCCGCCGGCTGCGTCGGCAACCCGTGCGGCTCAACCCCGCTGTACTGGGGCGCAAGCAGCGTGGCCACCTGGGCCCAATCGCCAAAGTCGCTCAGCTGCACCAGACCGTTGCGATCAAACCAGCGCGGCGTGTCGAGTTCCGAGACGGGGGCGAGGTTGCGCCATTGAATGTCCAATTCGCCGTTCTGGCTGCGAATCTGTGGCGCCACCCCGGCGCCGCCGGAGCTCACCCGAAATTGCAGCGCTCGTGCGGGCGGCCAGCTCACATGCAGGCGCTCCCAGCGCACCGCCTGATCCGCATCCGGGGACCACTGCGCGGCGTAGTGACCCGCAAACAGACCCTGGTACTGCGCGGCCCGCGACTGCAGCGTGTATTCGCACTCGAGCAAATCGCCGGCCCGCGCGCCGGCCACCGTGAGTGACAGTTGCAGCTGCGGATCCAGTTCGCGTTTATTCGGCTCAGCTTCGGCGCTCTGGATCCGCAGCCGTTGACGGATCTGCGCGGCCGTCAATTCCCGTGCGGCATCGGCGCCGTGGGTCAGGCGCAGCGTATGGATCACGAGCTCCTGGAAGCGCGGATCCACGCCGATATTCACCGGCGCTTCCTGCTCGGCGGCCTGCGCCGCACTCAGACGCAGGATGAGGTGTTCGTAGCGGTCATCACCTTCGGCTGTGATCCGGATCTGCCGGTCATGCAACAGCAGGCCGGTTGCGGCAGGCATTTGCGCCACATCGCCATACGGCGCGGGCGCCGGCTGCACCCAGGCATCACGCGGCGCCACGCGCCACAGTGCCGGTGCGGCCGCGGCATTGCCTGGCAGCAGCCCGGCGAGCACGGACCCCAAACCGAGCGTAGATATCGCGATGAACCGCATAAGAAAGGATGCCGCAAGCCTTCAGGGGTGGCAACTGGAGGCCGGCGATGCCGCGTGCTGTAATGCGGCAGCGGAGGAGAGCGTTCATGCGCAAGTGGCAATGCCGGATGGCGGGCGGATGTCTGATGGCGGCGGTTTCGGCGCTGTCGTTGGGGCAGGTGCGGCACGTACCGCAATCTGCGACCCAAACTGCCGCAGCGATCAGTGTTTTCGGCGCGCTCCAGTCGGGCAGCGGCACGGATGTTACAGAGCCTGCGCCCCTGCGGCGCCTGGATGGCTCACTGCGCGGCATTATCACCGCGGGCCTTGCGGGCAACCCGACGAGTGCGGTGGCGCTGCGCAACCTCAATCCGGCGCTGCACGTGCGCGTGGCGGCGCCCTCGACCGCGGCGGAAGTGCTGGTCGATGTGACCGCGCAGTCGGATCCGGCCGCCCTGCAGCGAGCGCTCGAGAGCCTGGGCATGCGCGAGACGGCACGCGCCTCGAACCTGATCGGTGGTTGGTTGCCCGTCAGCTCCCTGGCCCAGGCAGCGCAGCTCGCGGGGCTGAATCAGATGCGTGCCTCGATGCCGCGGACTCGCGCCGCGAGCGGGCCGGTCGCGCTGCAGGGTGATTTTGTCCAGGGCAGCAGTGCCGTGCGCAGCCAGTATCCGAGCTTGACGGGCAGCGGGCTGACGGTCGGGGTGCTGTCGGACAGCTTCAATTGCTACAGCTATTACGCGGCCCATGGACCCTCGGCAGACGGCAATGGCTACAACGGCTACGCCACCAATGGCTTCACGGCGACGCAGTCGACCGATGTCAACACCGGCGCGCTGCCGAGCGCTGTGGATATCGTGGAGGAGGCCGACTGCGGCGACTATGGCGCTCCCCAACAGCTGCCGTTCGGCGATGAAGGTCGTGCCATGGCGCAGATCGTCCACGTCGTGGCGCCGGGCGCACAGCTCGCGTTTCACACCGCCATCAATTCCGAGGCGGACTTCGCGGCCGGCATCACCCAGTTGCAGCAGCTGGGTGCGAAAATCATTGTCGATGATGTGGGCTATCCGGATGAGCCCTTCTTCCAGGACGGTGTCGTGGCGCAAGCCGTCGAGGCGGCCGCGGGGCAGGGCGCCGCGTATTTTTCGGCGGCCGGCAATGACGGGCGCAATTCCTACGAGACCACCACCCCGGTATTTGTCACTCAGGGTGGACGGCAGCTGCTGAATTTCGACACGAGCGGCGCGACCACCGCGACCAGTCTGCCGATCAGCCTGCCGCCGGTGGCGCCGGGTGAGTTCGTGGTGCTGGTGGTGGAATGGGACCAGCCGTACGTGACCGGCGCGCCGGGCAGTCCTGGCGCTGCCAATACCCTGAATTTCTGTATCGAGAGCGCGAGCCCCGCAGTCGATTGGGTGGCGCAGGCCACGGGCGCGGCCGCGCTCGTCACCTACCCCGTCTGCACCGGCGCCAATTCGATCGGCGCCGATCCGGTGCTGCTGCTGGCGGTCGGCAATCCGGCCAATGCCAGCGCGCCGACTGCAGCGGAGACCTTGACGCTCGCGATCCAGCTGGTCAGCGGTACGGCACCGCAGCGGGTGAAGTTCCTGCTCTCCGATGACGGTCTGGGCGCGAGCATCACGAGCTTCGCCACCTTTAGTCCCACCCTCCAGGGTCATCCGAACGCATCCGGCGCGGTCGCGGTTGCGACCGCCCTGTATTACGAGACGCCGGCCTGCGGGACGTCACCTGCGGTGCTGGAAGGGTTCTCCTCCTACGGTGATGATCCGATCCTTTTCGATACGAGCGGCACACGACTTGCGACACCGGTCAATCGCGGTAAGCCCGACCTGACGGCGCCGGATGGCGTGAATGACACGTTCCTGGGATTTCAGCTGTCCCAGAGCACCGGCGGCTCGCCACCGTGGAACTCGAGCGGTCAGTTTCCCACCTCCATCGCGCAGTGCCAGAACAACAGCGCCTATCCAAATTTCTTCGGTACCTCCGCCGCCGCACCCCACGTGGCGGGGGCCGCGGCACTGCTGTGGCAGGCGAATCCGGCGCTCACCGCGACACAGATTGCCACGGCGCTCAAGGACACGGCGCTGCCCATGGCGGAAGGCGCGCAGGGAGCGGGTGCGGGTTTCGTTCAGGTGAATGCCGCGTTGGCCGCGATTCCGCTCGGCGCACCGACGCTTAGCATCTCGCCCACACAGATCACCGCAGGCAGCTCGGCGACGCTCACCTGGGCCTCCTACGAGACCAGCGGCTGCACCGCCTCCGGAGCCTGGAGTGGTGCGCAGTCCGTCGCGGGCAGCACCACCGTCACGCCAACGACGACGGGATCGCAGAGCTACTCGCTGGTATGCACGGGGCCGAACGGCGCCGGGCCGATGGCGACGGTTACATTGACCGTGGAGGCCGCGGCCGGACACCACGGCGGCGGCCAGACAGATGGCGCGACGCTCGCCTTGCTGCTGCTGCTGCTTACCGGGCGCCTTATTTGGGCTTCTGCGCCTGGGCGCGTTCAAAAGAACGCATGATGAATCCTTGCGCTTCGGCGGCATCGCCCCACCCGAGCACCTTGACCCACTTGCTGACTTCCAGATCCTTGTAGTGTTCAAAGAAATGCTGGATCTGCTGGCGAGAGATCTCCGGCAGGTCGGTATAGTTGTGCACGTTTTCGTAGCGGCGCGTGAGCCGGGTCGTCGGCACGGCCACGATTTTCTCATCCCCCCCGGCCTCATCCTGCATTTTGAGAACCCCGACCGGACGCACCGCGATGACGGCACCGGGCTGGATGCCGCGCTGATTGCAGACCAGCACATCGCACGGGTCGCCGTCCTCGGAGAGCGTGTGGGGAATGAAGCCGTAATTGCCGGGATAACGCATCGACGTATACAGAAAGCGGTCCACCACCAGCGCTCCTGATGCCTTGTCCATTTCGTACTTGATCGGCTCACCGCCCACCGGTACTTCGACCACGACATTCACTTCACGCGGCGGATCACGACCTATTGAAATGGCTTCAAGACGCATTGCGACTCCTGGCGGACAGATGACCGCGAAATGCGGCCGGGACCGGGCATAATATCCTTTTCAGGTTTCGCCACAGTGTCTGAACCGGTCTATCGCGAACGCGACTTCAGGCTTTTCCTGAGCGTCCGCGTCGTTTCCACCCTCGCGGTGATGATCCAATCCGTCGCGGTAGGCTGGCAGATCTACGACATGGAACGTACGCCCCTGGCGCTCGCCTGGGTGGGGCTTGCGGAATTCGTACCGATGTTCCTGCTGACGCTGCCGGCGGGCGCTGTGGTCGATCACACCGATCAGCGCAAGGTGCTGTCGGTGGCTTTCTTCATCCAGGCGTTGGCGGCGGCCCTGCTGCTTGCCCTGAGCCTTGCGCACGTGCACGTGGCCTGGCCGTTCTACGCCGTCCTCGCCGTGTTTGGCATCGCGCGCGGTTTCTATGGCCCGGCCGCCCAGTCGCTGCTCGCCTTCCTGGTGCCCCAGGAACGCCTGCCCAAAGCCATCGCCCTGAGTGCTTCGGCCTACCAGGTGGCAGTGATCGCGGGTCCCGCGCTGGGCGGATTCATCTACGCGTTGGGGGCACCCCTCACCTATGGCACCTGCCTCGTGGCCTTCTGCGTATCGGGCGTGGCCGCGGCCACCTACGGCGGCCGACGCAACAAACCGCAGGAGCCGGGCCAGCTTGGCCCGGTCGGGCGAGTGCGCGAAGGGCTTGCTTTCGTGTTTTCGCGGCCGATCGTGCTGGGTGCGATTTCCCTCGACCTCTTCGCCGTCCTGCTCGGCGGTGCGACCGCGCTGCTGCCGGTATTTGCGCGCGACATCCTGCACACCGGGCCCATTGGCCTGGGTGCGTTGCGCAGCGCCCCGGCGCTCGGCGCCACCTGCGTGGCACTGGTGCTTGCGCGCAGCCCAATGGTCCGCGATGTCGGACAGCGGATGTTCGCGGCGGTTGCCGTGTTCGGTGTGGCTACGGTCATCTTCGGGCTGTCGCGCAATATGTATCTGTCCATGGGCGCCTTGATCATCCTGGGCGCAGCCGACCAGATCAGTGTATTCGTGCGCTCTTCGCTGATTCAGCTGGCCACGCCGGATGCGATGCGCGGCCGGGTGAGCGCCGTGAACATGCTGTTCATCGGGGCTTCCAATGAACTTGGCGAATTCGAATCGGGCGTGACGGCGGCGCTGCTCGGAACGGTGCGCGCCGTGGTGCTGGGAGGCATCGGTACCTTGGTCGTCGTGGGGCTGTGGATGCGGCTTTTCCCGGCCCTGCGCACCGTGGACCGCTTGGACTCGGTGCTACCGCCCAGTTAAGGTGCAGCACAACCGTGTCGCGCGTCACGCTTCCGACAACACGTGCGCCCGTGGTAGCGGGCCTCTGTGAACTGCCGCCGTACAGGAGGCGGGTGAACTTATAAAGTGCCGCGCTATGACAACAGGGCAGCAACCGGCGGAAGTCGATGTCGTGACCGGACTTCCGATGGGCGATCAGCTGGATGCTCTGACTCGCAGCGCCTGGGAGGAGGCGACCGCCGCCGCCGACGCGCTGTCAGTGGTGCTGGTGGAACTGGATGACTTTGGCCGCTACCGCGACAACTATGGCCCGGAAGCCGGCGAGCTGCTGATGCGCCGGGCGGGCGCGGTGATTCGCGCCAGTGGTCTCTCGGCCAACGATCGCGCCGGCCGGCACGGCGTGGCGGGATTCCTGATCATTCTGCCGGGCGCTACGCTGGATGCGGCACATATTCCGGCGGAACGCATCCTGCGGGCGATACGCGACCTGGAGATTCCCAATCGCGGCTCGACAGTGTCCAACTACGTGACGGTGAGCCTCGGCGCGGCCTCCTGCCGACCGCAGCCCGGAGACTCCATGGTGACGCTGATTGATGCGAGCGCCAGTGCCCTGTGGACGGCCAAGCGACGCGGTCATAATCGGATTGCGGCCTATGAACTCAGCCCGAATATCGGCGCGGAAGAATCGATTCGCGCCATAGGCTGATACCCGAAGTCTTTGCTACACTTAACAATACGGCTGAGTGCGACTTAAATTGAGGCGGATACGATGAGCGGTGACGGAGTCAAGAAGGTGCTGGTCCTGGCTGGCGTGTTGAGCCTGGCGCTGGCGGCGCCTGCGTTTTCGGCAACCACCCGCACTCATCATCACCGCCATCTGGTAACGCCGCTGTCGGCTGATGATCCGGGTTTGAAATCTGCGGCCGCCTACGTCGTCGATCAGGCCGATGCCTCGGTCTGGTACTCGCACAATGCCAGTGTGGCTTCGCCCATTGCCTCCATCACCAAACTGATGACGGCCCTGGTGGTTGCGGATGCCCAGCTGCCGCTGGACGAGGTGCTTCAGGTCACGGCCGATGATCGTGCGGTCGGCAAGGGCGCCTCCTCACGGCTGGCGGTCGGTACGAAGTTGACCCGCGGCGACCTGCTGCATCTGGCGCTGATGTCGTCGGAGAATCGCGCGGCGCATGCGCTGGGGCGCAACTATCCGGGCGGTATTCCCGCCTTTGTGCGCGCCATGAACGCGAAGGCGCAGACACTGGGCATGAGCGCCAGCCACTTTGTCGAGCCCACCGGGCTGTCGAGCGACAACGTCGCCAGTCCCGAAGACCTCTCGCGTCTGGTGATGGCCGCGGCCCAGAATCCAACCATCCGTGATTTCTCCACCGACACCGAACACAGCGTGCGCATCGGCCGGCGCATGGTGGCGTTTCGTACGACCGATGCCCTGGTGCGCAATCCCGCCTGGAACATCATCGTCCAGAAGACCGGTTACATCACGGAGGCCGGACGCTGCCTGGTGATGCAGGCGGTGATCGGCGGGCGCAATGTGGTCATCGTGCTGCTGAATTCGTTTGGCAAGTACACGCGGGTGGCCGATGCGGTGCGGATGCGCAAATGGATCGAGGCGCGCATGAGCGAACACAGCGCGCACGTCGTCGCCAGCAGCAATACTTAGTTCCGACTGCCGCTACGAGTCCGGGGCCATGTGACCCCACAGACTGCGAAACGCCATCGCGACGAAGTCCTTCGAATCGCCCCACTTGGCTTCGTATTCGGCGGCGGGGTTCTTCCCCACCACCTCATCGACGCCCAGCCCCTGACGCATCATCTTCTGCATGCGGCCCGCGATGGTGGTGTACATCTGCTGCTGGTCGATGAGGTCGGCCTTGGCCAGCACCGGGCCGTTGGCCGGGATGATGCGGGTGTGGTCGTCGACCACGCCGGCTAGCGTGCGCAGGCCATCTATCATTCCTTGAATCCAGCCGCCGGTCTTGAAATCGATCACCGGCCAGCCCGCCGCCGAGACCGGGCCGCCGGCGACCAGCACGTTGGACTTGCGGAAATACACGTAAATGTCGCCGTCGGTATGCGCCTGCATCAGGTAGCCGTACTGCACCGGTTCGTCGCCAAACTGGGTCTTCACCGAGTCATAAAAGAAAGTCTCGGTGGGGCGGGCCTTGGGCGGCAGCGGGCCATAGAGCGTATTTTGCGGCGGCACCGGATTCGCATATTGCAGCCACAACCGGGTGTTCTCGTGGGCAATGATCTTGGCCCCCTCGTCACCCAGGCGCAGGTTCGAACCGGTCTGGTCCGGGTGCCAGTGGGTGTTGAAGAGGGTGTGGATCTTGCCGGCTCCGGTCGTTTCGGCGACTTGCTTGAGCAGCGCCTTGGAGCTCGCTTCGGGGCCACCGTCCACCAGCACGATGCCCGCCGGATCGCGGCAGGCCACGACATTGGCGCCGCCGGCTACCAGCACCCACAGGGAGTCAGTGAGCTTCTGCGCAGTCACGGCGCTGCTGTCCGCAGCCAGTGCGGGATGCAGCCGAGCCAGAGATGCGGCCGTGGCGCCCGCAATCACGGTCTTGATAAAGCTTCTGCGGTCGGCAGAACGTGTCATGTCGGCCCTTCCAGTCAAGGGGTTGTAACGAGTCCTGTCGGACCTCATCTATTAGCGAACGGGCGCACGTTGACTGATCAAGCCAGGCTTGGCAATGGGTCACCATCCATGGCGTGCCGGATGCAGTGCATAACACTGGCGGCACACTCCATGAAGTTGCTTAAAGCTGTGGCTCGGTTAAGGCGTTATTATAGTGAGGCAGGGGTTCCGGCCGCGGGCCGGTTCCCGGTGTGGAAACAGGACTTTAGCCAAGGCGAGATCGATGCGACACCCTCTGATCGGACACGTTCTGCTGGCCGCCGGAATCTGTGGCGTCACGGCCCTGGGCGGCCTTGCCGGCCGGAGCATGGCTGCCTCGGCCCCGGCCACCGCGCCGGTGGCCGCAAGCTCAGGCGCAAGCTCGGCTGCAGCAGCGCCGGCGGACAAGCACTGGGCATTCCTGCAGCAGTACTGCAGCAAATGCCATAACGCCGATGACTGGGCCGGCGGCGTCGCCTTCGACACCATGCAGCCCCAGGACATCCCGAGCGACGCTAAGATCTGGGAACACGCCATGGTCAAGCTGCGCGGGCGCCTCATGCCGCCGCCCGGCAACCCGCAGCCCCCCAATGACGAGGTCCATGGCTTTGTCAATTTCATGGAGAACTCGCTGGACGCCGCGGCCACCCATCAGGTGGATGCCCCGAAAGTGGCGCTGCACCGGATGAACCGCACCGAGTATGCGAATGCCGTCTGGGAGCTGCTGCGGGTGCGCATCAATGCGACCCAGATGCTGCCGCCGGATGATGAAAGCAATGGTTTCAACAATGTCGCGGACGTGCTGCAGGTCTCCCCAGCCTTCGTCGACGCCTATATTTCAGCCGCCCGCCAGGTGGCGGTCGATGCCCTCGGTGACCGCAACGCCAAGGCCGTCGGCGTGCAGTTCGGGGCCAACCCCGGCGTTGCCGGCAACCAGGAATTTCACGTGGACGGGCTGCCGCTGGGCACGCGCGGTGGCGTGGCAGTCGTCTACAACTTCCCGGCCGATGGCACCTATGAGCTGTCGATCGGCAACCTTGCCGCGGCGCTGTGGGTCACCAACCTTGAGTTCAAGAACGATCTGATCGCGACCTACGATGGCAAGAAATTCTTCGAGACCAATGTCGGTGGTGAAGAGGACCTGAAGTCGATCGACCAGAAGCAGGATCCGGCGGTCGATGCCATCAACGCGCGCCTCAAGCACGTCAAGTTCACCGCCAAGGCCGGTCCCCATACCGTGGCGGTCACCTTCATCCATCGCAGCTACGCCGCCTCCGAGGATCGTCTTGAGGCACCAATTCCCGGTGGCGTGCAGGACCGGGTGCTGCGCATCGGCGGGTTCGAGATCAAGGGCCCCTTCGATGTGACGGGCATCAGCCAGACACCCAGCCGCGAACGCATTTTCGTCTGCCAGCCCAAGACCGAGGCGGATGAGACGCCGTGCGCGCACGAGATCTTGAGCCGCCTGACCGAGCGCGCCTTCCGCCGACCCGTCACCGAGACGGATCTGGCGCCGCTGATGCAGTTCTATGCCGCGGGTCGCAAGTCCGCGGACTTTGATGAGGGCATTCGCCGCGCACTGACGGCGCTCTTGGCCAGCCCGAATTTCCTGTATCGCGTCGAGACCTCGCAGAAGAGCGCCCAGGCGGCCCAGACGGCGCAGCCCGCCTCGCTGACTCCCGTTGCGGACACGGCGGCCGCGGACGCGACCCCGCTGAGCGATGGCGAACTCGCCTCGCGTCTGTCGTTCTTCCTGTGGAGTGCGCCACCGGATCAGGAACTGCTGACCATCGCGAACCAGGGCAAACTGCACGACCCCGCGGTGCTCAAGGCCCAGGTCAGCCGCATGCTGCAGGATCCGCGGGCAACGACCCTGGCATCGAACTTCGCCTTTCAGTGGCTGGACGTGCAGCGGCTGGATGAGATCAAGCCCGACGCCAACCTCTTTCCTTACGTGATGGACCCGCGCGATGACTATCGCGAGGAGCTCAAGCTCTTCATCGACAGCGTGTTCCGCGAAGACCAGCCCGTCACGAACCTGCTGACCGACAATTACACCTACCTGAACCAGCGCCTGGCGATGCTTTATGGCATCACCACCGTCAAGGGTGACCAGTTCCGCCGTGTCGCCTTGACGGACTCGGCCCGCTGGGGCTTGTTGGGCAAGGGCGCCGTGCTGATGGGAACGTCCTATCCGAACCGCACGGCACCGGTGCTGCGCGGGGAGTGGATTCTGACCAGCATCACCGGTACGCCACCCGCGGCACCGCCTCCGGCCGTGCCGTCGCTGAAGGAAAACAAGACCGGCGAGAAGGCCGTGACGGTGCGCGAGATGATGGCGCGTCACCGCGACCGGCCGAGCTGCTTCGCCTGTCATGGCATCCTCGATCCGCTCGGGCTTGCCCTGGAGAATTTCGATGCGGTGGGCCGCTGGCGCGATCGGGACCGGATGGCCGGTACCCTAATCGATGCCTCGGGCGTACTGCCGGATGGCACCAAGATCGCAGGCGTCGATGACCTGCGCAAGGCGCTGGCATCGGACCCGGGGCAGTTCGTGCAGACCCTGACGATCAAGCTCATGACCTACGGCCTGGGCCGCGCCATTGACTACCAGGACATGCCTACGGTGCGCGCCATCGTTCGGGCCAGTGCCAAGCAGGACTACAAGTTCAAGGAACTGGTGATGGACATCGTGACCAGTACCCCATTCCAGATGCGAAGCGATCAGGCCGCCGCGGCGGCTGCTTCCCCCAAGACAGCCGCCCTGATCCGGTAAGCCCCAGGAGATTCGTATGTTCATCACCAAGAAACATCTGTCCCGTCGCACCATGCTCAAGGGCGCCGGTTTGACGCTCGGACTGCCGCTGCTGGATGCGATGATTCCGGCCGGTACCGCGCTGGCCGACACGGCTGCGGTGGCACCGCCGCGTATGGGCTTTGTCTACTTCCCGCACGGGGCGGTGATGCAAAACTGGGTGCCCACCTCCACCGGCACTGATTTCAAGATCTCACCGATCCTGGCGCCGCTGGATCCGTACCGTCAGTACATGACCGTCGTCAGCGGGCTGCGCAACAAGGCTGGCGAGAGCCCATCCCCACACGCCATCATCGCCGGTACCTGGTTGACCTGCGTCCATCCGCCGACCAGCCAGCAACCGCATGTCGGACCCTCCGCGGACCAGGTGGCGGCCAAGGCGATCGGTCAGGACACACCGCTCCCGTCGATCGAACTGGCCGGTGAGGGCGGCGGCGGCGCCTGCGATCCGTCGTTCGGCTGCAGCTATTCGGGCACCATCGCCTTTCGCACCGGCGAGCAGCCGCTGCCCATGGACAACAATCCGCGCCAGGTCTTCGCGCGCATGTTCGGGCTGGGTGACACCGCCGAGCAGCGGCACGAGATCACCCAGGAAACCGGCAGTGTGCTCGACTACGTGCAGGAATCCGCCAAGGACATGCAGCGCAATCTCGATGCCTCCGACAAGCGCATGGTCGGCGATTATCTGGATTCGGTGCGCGAGGTGGAGCGCCGTGTCCAGAAGATGATGGCCAAGGAAGGCACGGGCGTGAAACTGCCCAATGCCCCGGATGGCGTGCCGGATGATTTCGCCAAGATGCTCGACACCATGTTCGACATGATCGCGCTGGGGTGGCAGTCGAACACCACGCGCGTGGCGTCCTTCATGATCGCGAAGGAGGTGAGCATGCGCACCTACCCGAACCTGCAGATCACCGATGCGTTTCATCCGCTGTCGCACCATCAGAATGATCCGGCGAAGATCGAGAAGCTCACCCGTATCCAGAATTTCCATACCCAGGCCTTCTCGCGTTTCGTGAAGCGGCTGGCCGAGACCCCGGATGGCAACGGCAATATGCTGGATCACTCGATCATTCTGTACGGCAGCAACATGAGCAACAGCGACATGCACAACAATGATCCGCTGCCGAATGTGGTCATGGGACATGGCTACGGCAAGATCAAGGGCGGCCAGCACCTGCACTACCCGCAGGACACTCCGCACGCCAACCTGCTGCTGACGCTGCTGAATCGCGCCGGCATCAACGCGACCTCGCACGGCATCAGCACCGGCACGCTCGCGGAGATTTAGGCGATGTCGCTGCGCGGGACAGGAAAAACGGGCGCGCTGGTCGCTGCGCTGGTGCTGGGCGTGGCGCTCGGCGGCAGCGCTCAGGCGGCCGATGATTCGCTCGCGGCACTGGCGCGCGCCAAGGATCACGACGGCGCGGTCGCGCTGCTCGCCAAGGGAGCCGACGGCAAGTCGCGCGAGGTGGATGGCACCACGGCCCTGATGTGGGCCTGCTACAGCGGCGATGCCGACCTGGTCGAGCGTCTCATCAAGGCGGGTGCGGACGTTTCGGCAGTCAATGACTATGGCGCGACGGCGCTGCAAACGGCCGCGGTCGAGGCCAATCCGCGCATCATCAAGGATCTGCTCAAGGCCGGCGTGAATCCGGATTCCCCGAATGCGGAAGGCCAGACGGCACTGATGGTGGTGGCGCGTTCCGGCAACGTGGAGTCGGCGAAGCTGCTGCTCGATGCGGGCGCCACGGTGGATGCGCGCGAGGCGTGGGGCAACCAGACCGCGTTGATGTGGGCCGCCTCGGAGGCGCACCCGGAGATGATCAAGCTGTTGCTCGATCATCATGCCGATGTGAACGCGCATGGCGCGATCCGCGACTGGCAGCGCCGGGTGACGGCCGAAGGGCGCCCGAAGAACGAGAACCATGGCGGTTTCACGCCGCTGATCTATGCGGCGCGCATCGGCTGCATTGACTGCGCGAAGGCGCTGCTCAAGGGCCACGCGGATATCAATCTGCCGGACCCGGATGGTGAGACGGCGCTGCTGCTGTCGATCATCAACATGCATTTTGATTTCGCCTCGTACCTGATCTCGGCGGGTGCCGACGTGAATCGCTGGGACTTCTACGGCCAGACTCCGCTCTATGCGAGCATTGACCTGGCGACGCTGCCCACCGGAGGCCGCCCCGATCTGCCCTCCGAGGACAAGACGCTGCCGCTGCAGGTCGCCGAACAGCTGCTTAAGGCCGGCGCCAATGTCAACGCCCAGTTGAAACTGCGGCCGCCGTATCGCAATGGGGTCTATGACCGCGGCGGCGACCAGGTGCTGTCCACGGGTGCCACAGCGCTCTTGGCGGCGGCGAAATCCGGCAACAACGATGCGGTGAAGCTGCTGCTCAAATATCACCCGATGGTGGATCTGCCGAACGCCGACGGCGTGACGCCGCTGATGGCGGCCGCCGGCATGGGCCATGGCTTCAATCCGACCCGCGGGCGTTACAAGACCGATGACCAGGCTGCCGAGGGCGTGAAGCTGTTGCAGGCCGCGGGCGCTTCGATCACCGGAGCGGACCGCACCGGGCTCACCGCCTTGCACGCGGCCGCCACCCACGGCTGGGACAACACCGTCAAACTGTTGGTTGCGGATGGCGCGCCGCTGCAGCAGCCCGATCGGCTGGGGCTGCGTCCGATCGACTACGCGGCCGGTCGCCAGCCGCGCGCCTTCTTGGAGCCCGAGCATGTGCCCAATGACTCAACCGTGGCGCTCTTGACCCAGTACATCGTCGCCGCCACCGGACAGAAGCCACTGATCTTCGCCGGCAACCTCAATCGCTCGACGCAGGGTACGGGCGGGGCGGGTGGGACCTCGCTGCGACCCGGCGGAGCCCCCGCCGGGACGGCTGCCGGGGCCGGTGCAGCCGCGACGGGTGCTGGGGCAGTCGCTGGGCCGCGTCCCGGTGCTGCGCCGGATACGACGCCCCCGCCGCCGCATACGGGCGCTCCCGTGCCGGCGCCAGCCGCCGCGACTCCGGCACGGCCGGCGGCGACGCCGATCGCGCAAAATCAGGCGCAGTAGCGCGCCTCAGTTCGGCAGCGGCTGTTTGAACAGGTCGTGGGAGATGAATCCCGCGACATCGCGCAGCTCCTCGGGCTTAAGCGCGCCGCGGAACGGTGGCATGTTCTGATTCTTGCCGTTGGTGGCTGTCGTGATGATGGTCTTCATGTCACGCGCTGCCTCCCCGAGCGGCGCGCCGCCGCCGTGACCGCCCAGCCCGGCCTCGCCATGGCAGGCCTCGCAGAATCGCTGGTACAGCACCCTGCCATCGGCCAGATCTGCGGCGCCGGGGGCGAAGATCACCGGCGGTACTTCTACGGGAGCTGCCGCCGCTGCGCCGGGTCGAACGGCGGTCGGTGCGGGGGCGGGCAGCGACTCCATCTTGCCGTTCAGCGAGAACAGCCAGATGCTGTCGCCTTTCTTGCCGGCCCCGAACAAGGTGCCGGCCGACATCACGGCCACATACTGCGTGCCGTGGTATTCAAAGGTGCTGGAGGGTGCGTTGACGCCGGCGTCGGTCTGGAACTGCCACAGCAGATTCCCCGTGGCGCTGTCCAGTGCGGTCAGCCGCCCGTCGCTGCGGCCGGTGAACACGAGTCCGCCGCGTGTCGCGAGCGAACCGCTGAAGCAGCCCTGTGGCCAGGAGTGCTCCCACACCAGTTTGTTGGTCTTCAGGTCGAAGGCGGCGAACATGCCGCGGCGGGCGACATCAAAACTGCCGTTCTTGCCGTTCTGCATCCACATGCCCTCGAACTGGGGCCCGGTGAAGTCTTTGGCATCGTGCGAGGACACCGCCAGATTGTCGATGCCGCAGACGAAGAAGTAGTTGCTGTCGGGATCATAGGAGCTGGGCGGCCAGTTCACGGCCATCTGCGGCCGATACACCACGGGCTTATCCCAGAAGGGCGTGAAAATCCGGCCGCCATTGATCAGCTGGAAGCCCTCCGGCGCCATGTCGACCGACTGCGGGAACAACGGATCACCGACCGGGTAGGGTTGGGTCGCAGCGGTCTTCTGTCGCGGTTCCTGCGGCACCGGGCGCTCCGGAATACCCAGCAGCGGCTTGCCGGTGGCGCGGTCCAGCAGATACACCCAGCCGGTCTTGGAGATCTCGGCGATACCGTGACGGATCCTGCCGCGATAGGGCGCATCAAACAGCACCACGGGATTGGGCGAGTCATAGTCCCAGATATCGTGATGAACCTGCTGGAAGTGCCAGCGATACTTGCCCGTCTTGACATCCAGCGCCACGATCGAGGCGGTGAAGAGGTTGTCACCGGCGCGCTTGCTGCCGCCGTAATCCGGACCCGCATTGCCGGTGGAGAAGTAAATCATTCCGAGCTCGGGATCGATGGCGGGCGTCTGCCACACCGGTGCGCCGCCCCACTTGTAGTAGTCATTGTCCGCGGGCCAAGTCTGTGAGCCGAACTCGCCCGGCGCGGGCACCGTGTAGAAAGTCCACAGCAGATGGCCATCGTTGGCGTCATACGCTTTGACGCGTCCGCGAATGCCCATGTCGCCACCCGCGTAGCCGACGATCACCATGCCCTCGTAGTACAACGGCGCACCCACCAGGGAGTAGCCGAGGTTCGGGTTCTCGCCCTGGATGGACCACAGCACTTTGCCCGTCCTTTGATCGAGCGCAGTGAGCTTCGCATCCAGCCGGCCTACGAAAATCTTGCCGGCACCCATTCCCAATCCGCGTGACACCCAGCCGCAACACACCCGCACGTGCGCCGGATCGAGCTTGGCCTCGTAGGTCCAAAGGTGCGCGCCGTTCCTGACATCCAGCGCAAAGACATCATCGGCACCGGTGACTACGTAGAGCACGCCTTGATAGAAGAGCGGCTGGCCCTGGCCCGAGTACTGCGGGCCGGCGCCCGAGCCATCCAGGTGGGTACGCCACTGGGCTTTGAGGTCCTTGACGGTATCGCGATTGATCTGCGTCAGCGGCGAATAGCGCTGGTTGAGAAGGTTGCCGCCATTGGTGAGCCAGCCGTCGGCGGGCAGGGCGGTGAGCTCAGCTTTCGCAAAGCCGGGTGAGGCGGGGAGCCCCTGCGCAGCGGCAAAAAGGCCGAACAGCGAGCTGCCGACTATCGCCGTGGCAGAAAAGAGACGGCGGTTCCGTCCGGCACGCGTCGTGTCAGTCCCCCTCATCGGGGCGAGTATAGCCGAGCTGTGCATCGCAATTAGTCGCGGCCGGCCGCGCAGCCGGCTCCCTGGCGCCATATTGACGGGATCCCAAAATCCGCCCTTTGGGATCCCAAACTGTCAGTTGTTTAGTCAACCGCCGCCCAGCGACTTCCCCTGCCGCCGTCACAGCTGTTGTTGTTACAACACTTTGCTTTTAGCAACAAATTCGGTAACACTCCAAAACACAAGGTTACAGTCGTGATTACTTCGTAAGAATCTCGACCTGGCCAACGCTTCAATAAACGGTCTGTTCAGGGGGTCTCATAAATGTCTGCCAAGATTAATGGGTCTTATTCCGTGCGCCTCGCGGTGGCGATCGCGCTCGGCACGGTTGCGGTCATTGCGTCCGCGCCACAGGTCCGGGCAGCCGACGCCGATGCCTCGGTCAACAAGCCCGCCAGTGATGATTCGGCGCAGCTCGAAGAGGTCACCGTCACGGGCTCGCGCATCAAGCGCAAGGATCTGGAATCCTCGAGCCCACTGATCACCATCGATTCGGAGCAGATCGAACAGCGCTCCGGCCTGAATCTGGAGTCCTACCTCAACACGCTGCCCAACTACAACCCGGCGCAGACACCGACCACCGAAAACTCGGACGTGCAGCCCTCGGCCGTCAACACGGTCGGCATCTCCACCATCTCGTTGCGCGGCTTCGGCCCCAACCGCAGCCTGGTGCTGGTCGATGGACACCGCACGACCCCGGTCAACGCGCTGATGGTCACGGACATCAACAGCATTCCCGCAGCGATGATCGACCGCGTGGAGATCATCACCGGTGGTGCCTCGGCGGTGTACGGCGCTGACGCCATCGGTGGTGTCACCAACTTCATCATGAAGAAGAACTTCGAGGGCGCGCAGATCGACATCCAGGATGGCATCTCGCAGACCGGTGATGGCAATGAGCTGCGGGTGTCCACGTTGCTGGGCTCAAAGATTGCCGACGGTCGCGGCAACATCATCATGGGCCTTGAGTACTACAACCGCGACGAGTCGTATCAGAAGGATCACAGCTTCTTCTCCGATTCCTGGAGCGATCCGAATCAGTCGACGACCAACAGCTTTTTTGCGCAGGAGGGCACCACCGGGCTCGCCATCAACTCCGCCACCCCGAGTATCAATGCGGTAAACGTGGCCTTCGGTCGCGCGCCCGGCAACATTATCTCGCCCTTTTCCTATAGCCCCACGGGCATTCCGTCGGACCGCAACGCCACGTATTACTTCAATCCGGGTGGCTCGCTGTACACCAACAACGGTCCGCTTGCGACCCAGGGCCGCATCGGACCGACCTCGGGTGATGGCTACGGTGTGTACAACACCTACGATCCGGCCATGTTGAATTCCGGGAATCCCCCCACGGGCGTGTCAGGCACGCCGAACGTGGTCCAGACCTGGAAGCACAACGATGCCGACGCGTCGCTGAGTTCGCCGCAGACGCGTTATTCATTCTTCGCCAATGGCACCTTCGACATCACGGACAAGGTGCAGTTCTATACCAATGCCCGTTTTGCGGACAGCCTGACGGCGACCCGGCTGTCGGCTCCGCCCACCCTGACCGCCGGTTGGAACCAGACGGTTCCCTACAACGAGGCGACCGACAGCCCGATCAATCCGGCCAGCATCAGCGCGACATCGACGACGGCGCAATTGCAGGCCATCTACAACGCCTTTGCCGCGAACCCGACCAGCAATGCCTTCAGCAATCCGAACTTCATCGGCATCGGCTCGCCGGGGACGCAACACCCCGTGCCGTGGCAGCTCGCGCTGCTCCTGGACACCCGCACGCCGAGCACTGTGGTCGGCAACATCGCTGGTGGCGGGCCCACGACCTGTAACAACTCCATCGCGCCGAATCTGTGCACGCTCGCGCCCAGCAGCTGGAGTCTGGCGTGGATTCCGTACAATGCCCTGCCGGCACGTACGACGATGGACACCTCGCAGGTGTGGCAGATCGAAACGGGCTTCAAGTTCCCGCTGATGGTGAGCGACTGGACCGGTGACATCTACTACTCGCGCGGTCAGTCGCTGGACTACGAGGGCGGGTACGGCAATGAATCGCTGCAACGGATGGACGCGCTGATCTCCTCACCCGGATACGGGCAGGGGCAGAACTTCCAGGGCAACTACAACAACTCCACCGTGAATTTCGGTACCTCGGTACCGAGCCACTGCACCAGCGGCTTTTACAATTCCATCTTCGGCGGCGATGTCTCCGCCTCGGCCGATTGCTTGACCGCCGTCGGCTCAACGCTGCAGACCGAGACGGCGATGGAGCAGGACATCGTGGAAGCGAACTTCACCGGCACGATATTCAAACTGCCGGCCGGCGATCTGAGCGGCGCCGTGGGTTACCAGTATCGTCGCGATGCGGGCCAGTTCACGCCCGACAACCTGCAGGCGACCAACTCCTTCCTCGATCAGGCGGTCGGCCTGTACCCGCTGGGCACGCTGCAGCAAGAGGAGATCGCCGCCAAGGACGGCTACATGGAGTTGTTCATCCCTGTGGTGAAAGACCTGCCGTTCCTGAAGGCGCTCAACCTGGATGTCGGTGGCCGCTACTCCGATTACAGCAACACGCCGAACGCCGTCACCTTCAAGATCAACGTCGATGCCCAGTTGACCAATTCGTTGCGCATCCGCGGCGGCTTCAACCGCGCCACGCGTGCGCCGAACCTGGGCGAGCTGTACCTGGGCGAGCAGGAGTACTTTGGCGGCGGCGCCGCATTCGGCGATCCGTGCTCGCTGCGCTCCACGGCGCCTTTCGGCGCGGGTGGCGCGGCTCCGGACACGAGTCTTGGGTCCTCCGCACAAGGTCCGACCCATGTCGCCTCGGGCCAGACGGCGGCGGGGGCACTCAGCACCTATCTCATCTGCCAGGCGCAGATGGGCGGCCTGAACTCCGTGGCCGGGCAGAGTTACTACGCTATCGCAGCCCAGACCCAGGGCGGCGGCGGATTTGCCTGGCTCAACGAGGAGGGCACGCCGAACCTGAAGTCCGAGACGGCCAACACCTGGACCGGGGGCCTGGTATTCGCGCAGCTGTCGGACAATCCGTGGCTGAGCGGCTTCTCCGGATCGATCGACTGGTGGCAGGTCAACATCCAGAACGCCATCGAGCTTGGTTCGCCTGACAACGCCAACTTCGAGTGCTATGGGGCCGGCAATGTCACGACGCTCGCCCAGGCAGCCATCCAGGCCGCCACACCGGCTTGCGAGAACGTGGGACGAAATCTGGGCACCGGTGCAGCCACCACCGCCCTGCTGACGTATACGAACCAGGCCAATATCGGCACTGCCGGCGTCGATGTGGAATTGAATTGGATCGCGCAGCTCTCGGACCTGGGACTCAAGAGCATTCCGGGCGCCCTGAGCTTCAATTCACAGGACACGTTCCTGAATTACTATCGCACCAAGAACTCCCCGGGCAGCTACGATGTGACTACCAACTGGAAGGACTCGCTGGGACCCACACTGGCCGGGACCAACGGCGGCGCGTATGGCTATCGCCTGAACCTCGGCGTCGGCTATGTGCTGCCGTCGCTGGCCGTCAACCTGCGCTGGAGGTTCCTGCCGTCGGTCAACAGCGCAGCCAAGGCCAGCCAGCAGGCGATCATCGCCAACGACACCAAGGTCGCCGGCGGTGCGCCCGGAACGCTGCTGAGCTACGTGCCGAACACCAATATCGCGGCACCGGCCTGGAACGCGTTCGATCTGTCCTTCAACTGGACCGTCAACAAGACCCTGTCGCTGCGCGGCGGCATCAACAACCTGCTGGACAAGTCTCCGGCCATCACAGGTGCGAGCAGCAACTTCCCGGTGGGTACCAATCTGGCCAACGTGTGTAGCGCTGTGGCCAAGACCCAGGGTTGCGTGAACCCGACGACGTACAGTCTGCCGAATGATGGCGCAGGCGTGACCAACGCGGGCTTCTACGATGTGTACGGACGCACCTTCTTCCTGGGTGCCAAGGCCACCTTCTAGGAGTCACACAAGCTAAGCCACTCTCACGGCGGGCCCCTCGGCCCGCCTTTTTTTTGACCTATACTCGCTGCACTATGAAACAGTCACCCGTACTGCTCGCGTTGACTTGCTGTATCTGGATCGCCGGCCGCGCCGCAAGCCCACCGGCTCCGCCGGCGAACCTGGTCGGTTGTACGCGACTGGCAGATCCCGGCGAACGGCTGCGCTGCTATGACACCGGAATGGCGGCAATGGGTGCGCCGCTGGTCGCCGTGCCACCCGCACCCGCACCGGCACCCGCCGGCGCTGTGGCTTCAGTCGCGCCGCCGCCCCCGGCAGCGCCGGCACCCGCGACGAAGTTCGGCGAAGAGGACCTGAAGCAAAGCGCCCGCACCCCGGAGGCGGAGTCGGACAAGGTTCTGCTGTCGCAGATCACCTCGATTCACGAGGCGCGCCCGAAGCTCTTCATCATCGTGCTTGCGAATGGTCAGATCTGGATGCAGGAAGGCACCCAGATCACCATGTTCTTCCGGCCCGGGTATGACGTTCGCATCGACAAGGGCTTGTTCGGCCACTATCGGATGTCGACGGCGCAGACCGGGGAGAAAAACTGGGTGACGGTCACCCGGATTCAATAGCCCTCGGGACGCAGCAGACCCATGGCCGGCACGGTGAGGAAGTCCTCAAAATCGTCCGCCAATGACAGATCATGGAACAGCTGCACGGCCTGCTTGAAGCGGCCACCGTCATAGACTTCAGCGCCGACTTCCTTGCGCACGCGTTCCATCTCCTCGCTCATGAAGCGATCGAGCAGCGCGGGGGTGGCCACCGTGCCCCCCTCGAGCGTGATGCCGTAGTGGATCCATTGCCACACCTGGGCCCGGCTGATCTCGGCTGTCGCCGCATCCTCCATCAGGTTGTACAACGGCACGGCGCCCTTGCCGCGCAACCACGCCTCGATGTACTGCACGCCCACGCGGATGTTCTCGCGCAGGCCGCCTTCGGTCTTGGTGCCCTTATGGACTTCGAGCAGATCGGCCTGGCCGATATTCACATCCTCGCGCAGTCGCGTGAGCTGGTTGGCCTGCGGCATCAGCCGATCGAACACTTCGCGGGCCACCGGCACCAGGTCCGGGTGCGCGACCCAGGTGCCATCGTGGCCGTCGCCGGCCTCGCGCTCCTTGTCGGCCCGCACGCGTGCCAGTGCCGCGTCATTCGCCACCGGATCGCGGCGATTGGGGATCTGCGCGGCCATGCCGCCCATGGCAAAGGCGCCGCGGCGGTGGCAGGTCTTGATCAGCAGCAAGGAGTAGGCGCGCAGGAACGCCTTGCCCATCACCACCTGCGAGCGGTCCGGCAGTACATAGGCCGGATTGGCGCGCAGTTTCTTGATGAACGAGAACATGTAGTCCCAGCGACCGCAGTTCAGGCCCGCCATGTGGTCGCGCAGCTCGAACAGGATCTCGTCCATCTCGAAGGCGGCGGGCAGGGTTTCGATCAGCACCGTTGCCTTGATGGTGCCGTTGGCGATACCGAGCTGTTGTTGGGCAAATACGAAGACATCATTCCACAGCCGCGCCTCAAGATGGCTCTCGAGCTTGGGCAGGTAGAAGTAAGGCCCGGTGCCTTTGGCGAGCTGCGCCCGGACGTTGTGAAAGAAGTACAGGCCAAAATCGAACAGGCCGCCGGCGACGACCGCGCCGTCCACCGTCATGCCCGGCTCGAGCAGGTGCCAGCCGCGCGGGCGTACCATCAGCACCGCCGGTGTGGGCTGAAGCGCATACAGCTTGCCGGTGGCGGCATCCTTGAAATCGATGCTGCGCTGCCAGCGGTCGGCCAGATTGACCTGCCCTTCCAGGTTGTTGTGCCAGGTGGGGGAGTTGGCGTCCTCGAAGTCCGCCATGAAGACATTGGCGCCCGAGTTCAGGGCGTTGATGATCATTTTGCGGTCCACCGGCCCGGTGATCTCCACGCGGCGGTTCAGGAGGTCGGCGGGAATCGGCGCGACGCGCCACTCGGATTCGCGCACTTTCTTGGTTTCGGGCAGGAAATCCGGCAGTTCCCCGGCGGACAGGCGGGCCTGGCGCGCCGTGCGGGCCTTGAGCAGCTCCACGCGCCGCGCATTGAATTTGCGGTGCAGGGCGGCGACGAACGCGAGCGCCTCGGGGGTGAGGATTTCAGCAAAGCGTGGCTCGAGGGCGCCACGCACCGTGACACCCGCCGGAGCGGCGGTGGAAGGGGTCTGATCAGCGGTGGACATAATATTCATCGAGGTTCAGGATCTTGAATTATAGCAACTGCGGCTCCTGATTGTGTTTGCGGGTGGGAACGGGTATTTATGCCCGCTCTTTTTCCCTAGGACCCCATGATGAATGTTGCCCAAGTAACCGCAGAGATCCTCAAGCGTGAAGGCGTGGAGGTGCTGTTTACCTATCCGCTCAATCCCCTGACGGAATCTGCCGCCGCGGTCAACATCCGGCCGATCGTGGTGCGCCAGGAGCGCGTCGGCGTGCACATGGCGGATGCCATGAGCCGCATGACCTCCGGGGACAAGGTTGGGGTGTTCTGCTGCCAGGTGGGGCCTGGCATCGAGAATGCGTTTGGCGCGGTCGCCCAGGCCTGGTCGGAGGCGGTGCCGCTGGTGGTCATCCCGGGCGCGTATCCGCGCAACATCGCCTTCTCCAAGCCCAATTTCAACGCCGTCCACAACTTCCACCACATCACCAAGCATGCCGAGACGGTCAATACGCCCGAGCAGCTGGTGCCGGCGCTGCGCCGTGCCTTCAGCTTCGCCCGCAACGGGCGTCCCGGCCCGGTGCTCATCGAAATCCCGACCGACCTGTGGAATGTCGAAGTGCCGGGTGAAATCCAGTACACGCCGCGTCGCCGCGCCTTGAGTGCGCCGGATCCGCGCGATGTCGATGCGGCCGCCGCGGCGCTGGTGAAGGCCAAAATGCCGCTGATCTACGCAGGGCAGGGCGTGCACTACGCCAAGGCCTGGGATGAACTCAAGGCCGTGGCCGAGCTGCTCGAGGCGCCGGTCACGACCAGCCTCGAAGGCAAGAGCGCTTTCCCCGAAACCCATGCGCTGTCGCTGGGTTCGGGCGGGGTCGCCATGCCGCGCGCCGTCGCCGCCTACGTCGAGGAATCGGACGTGGTATTCGGTGCGGGTGCGAGTTTCTCGGCCACCAACTTCGGCATCAAGTTTCCGACCAAGAACAAGACGTTCATTCACAACACGAATGAGCCGATGGACATCGACAAGAACATTCCCACCGATCACCCGATGGTGGGTGATTCGAAGCTTGCGCTGGGCATGCTGTACGAGGCGCTGAAGGATCGCTTGAAGAAACCGCGCGGCCTGACGGCGCAGGTCCGGGCGCGCATCGAGCAGCTGAATGAGCCGTGGTGGAATGAGTGGCTGCCGCGACTGACGAGTCAGGAGAAGCCCCTGCAGCCATATCGGGTGATCTGGGATTTTCTGCAGATGACGGATGTGGCCAACACCATCGTGACCCATGATGCCGGCAGTCCGCGCGATGAGCTGTCGCCATTCTGGAAGTCCGTGACGCCCCTGTCCTATATCGGCTGGGGCAAGTCCACGCACCTGGGGTACGGCCTGGCGCTGGCCATGGGCGCCAAAGTCGCCAAGCCCGACAAGCTGTGTGTGAATTTCTGGGGTGATGCCGCCATTGGCATGACCGGCATGGATTTCGAGACCTGCGTGCGCAGCAACATCCCGATCCTGTCGATCCTGTTCAACAACTTCTCGATGGCCATGGAATTCAAGGTCATGGCGGTGTCGAAGGAGAAGTTCCGGTCCACCGATATTTCGGGCAACTACAGTGAATTCGCCAAGGCCCTGGGCGGCTACGGTGAGCGCGTCACGGAGCCCGGACAGATCGCGCAGGCCCTGAAGAATGGCATTGCGGCGACCAAGGAAGGCCGTCCGGCGCTGCTCGAGTTCATCACGACCCAGGAGAAGGTGTATTCAACCTTCCAGGGCGGGTATCACGGCGGGGCCTGAGCGAGCGGTGCAAGAGGGGGCGTGAGCATGGATAACAAGAAGACCGTGGAAGTGGGCGAGGTCATCGACTCCGCGCATTATTTCTGGGTGCCGTTCGGCATCACCGTGATGATGGTCATCATCATGCTGACCGATGGCTTTGGCCTCTTCACCACCGGCTACATCGGCCCGCATATCGTCAAGGACTGGGGCATTCCCCGCGCCCAGCTCTCCTGGATGAGCTACACGCAGATGGGTGGCATGGCCCTGGGGTCGGTGCTGCTCGGCTGGGTCAGCGATCGTATCGGGCGCAAGAAGGCGTATTTCAGCTGCCTCGCCCTGTTGTTCATCGGCTCGCTGCTGTGTTACGCCGCGCCCAATTTTGGGCTGCTGGCAACCTTCCGGTTCGTCACGGGGCTGGGCCTGGGCGGCATCACCCCGCTCGCCACGACGCTGATCTCGGAGTGGACGCCGAAGCGGGTACGCAGTCTCGTGGTGGCCTGCGTCATCGTCTCGGTACCCTTGGGCGGCTCGCTCACCAGCGTGCTGGCCCCCTGGCTGATCCCCAACTATGGCTGGCGCTCGATGTTCCTGGTGGGCGCCCTGATGCCGCTGATACTCGTGGCACTGTTCTGGCTGCTGCTGCCGGAGTCGCCCAAGTACCTGGCGCTGCGACCGGCGCTACACCCGCAGTTGGCGCGGGCGCTGAACCGACTGCTCGGCGAACGACGCTTCGACGGCACCGAGAACTTCGTGGTTCGCGAACAGGCCAAGCCGTCGCGCAACTGGCTCTCCACCATCTGGAACCAATATTACTGGCGGGCGACGCTGTTCATCTGGATCGCCTTCACCTTCAACACGCTGGTGCTCTACATTTTCACCAACAACCTCCCCGTGCTGCTCGACTCGGCCGGGCAGAGCGCTGCCATCGCCAATAAAGCATTGGGGCTGTTCAGCGGCGGTGGCGTGGTCGGCTCCATCGGCGGCGCATTCCTGATGGGGCTGTGGGGTTCGCGCGGCGTCGGCACCGCGGCGGCGTTCATCGGCGCCGCGGCCACTGCCGCGATCGGCGTGCTGCTCGTTACCGGGGGTAGCTCATTCGCGTTGCTCGCCTCCTGCTTCATCGGCGGCGCGGTGGTCAATGGCATGCAGTCGTATCTGTATGCGGTGAGTGCGCATTCCTACCCGACCGAAATCCGCGGCGCGGCGATCGGCGTCGCCCAGGCCTTTTCCCGCTTTGGTGGCTTGCTGTCTGCCACCGTCCCGCAGGTCTACTTCAAGCTCGTCCCGGTACCGCCCATCGACCGCTTCTTCTGGTTCGTGGCCGGATGCGCGATGGTCACGACCATCAGCTACTTCCTGATCTCCCCGCATATTCCCGCCACGGGCAAGCCGACCCCGTTGGTTGCCCCGCCACTGCCCGGCGCGGGGGAGCTGGCGAGGTAAGTCAGCTCGCCCAGAATGCGGCCGTCGAAGTGCTTCACGACCAGCGTTGCGACCAAAGTGATGAGGGCGCAGCCGGCCATGTAGTAGGCGGGCGCGGCGAGCGAGTAGGTCCGCGCCAGGTACGTGGCCGCGAGCGGCGCGATGCCGGTGAAGAGGGAAAACGCGAGATTGAAGGACACCGCGACACCGCTGAAGCGCAGTCGGGTTGGATACAGATCGCCCACCAGTGCGCACATCGGGCCGTTGACGAACGATGCCGCGAGCCCCGCGAGCGCGAACAGCACATACAGGTTGGTGCTGCGTGCCGCGAGCGCTGAGAAGAACGGAAAGGCGAGGATCATCATCATGCAGGCGCCGAAGCCTAAGATGTAGCGGCGCGGAATCCGATCCCCCAGCCACGCCGTGGTCAAAAGCCCGAATGACAGCACCAGCAGCCCGACGTTCTGCGCGCCGGCCGCCTGTGCCGGCGTGTAATGCATGACGGCGGGCAGGAAGGAGGGCATCGCGTACAGCAGGCCGTTGAAGCCTGCCGTGCAGGTGAGCGCACCGACCCCCACCAGGGCCGCGACCGGAGCCGACTTCAGCAGCTCCGCGAACGGCCGTTGCGAGGCCAGGTGCTGCAGCTTCTTGAATTCGGTGGTTTCCGCGAGCGACAGTCGCAGCCAGAAGCTGATGAGGCCGAGCAGGCCACCGACGATGAAGCCGATGCGCCAGCCCCCGGCGGCGATGCCCGCACTGCCGATGGTGTGCTGCAGGGTGAGGTTGAGGATGGCGGCGATCGCAACCCCGGTATTCACACAGAAGAAGACGAAGCCGGCGACGAAGCCGCCGCGGCGCGGCGCCGTTTCCAGCACGTAGGTGATGGCCCCCGGCAGCTCCCCGCCCAGGCAAAACCCCTGCAGGATGCGCAGCAGCACCAACGCGATCGGCGCGGCAATGCCCCAGGTCGCATAACCAGGCAGCACCCCGATGCCCACGGTGGCGAGCGACATCAGCAGCATCGCGATAATGAAGACGGGCCGGCGGCCGAACTTGTCCCCGAAGTGACCGAACACCACCCCGCCCACCGGACGGACGATATAGCCCACCGCAAAGGTAATGAAGGTTTTCAGCAACCCCGTGGTGGGGTCCGAGGAGGGGAAGAAGGTGCCGCTCAGGTACTGCGCGAAGGTACTGAACACCACGAAGTCGTAGAATTCCAGCGCCCCGCCCAGGCTGGAAAGGATGAGCACGCGCCATTGGGCGCGGCTGATCTCACCGGTCGCGGTGGCCGCAACGGCAGTCATTCTTGTATCCCCCGGACGGTCAAGCCAACGTTTGTATTGCCGGTTGTGGCCCCCATCTTAACGCCTGGGCAACCCGCATTTTTATGACGTGTGGCGGGCATCTGATGGGGGAAGGGGACCCGTCCGTAACGGCTGCGTTGACCCCCTGGGGACCGTGTGTTACCCCTTGGTGCAATTAGTATTTTGGTCGCGAGACGGGATCCCGAATATGAGCAATCGCAGGCACTTCTTGCAGACCCTGGCGGGCGGCGCCGCCGGCTGGTCGCTGGCGGCTGCCGGGCTGGGGGGGCTGCGCTCGGGGGCCGCTCATGCGGCCACCGACGCACTCAGCGTCACCCACCTGAGCGATGACCTGTTGCTGATCGGCGGCGCGGGCGCCAATGTCGTGGCTCTGTCCCAGCCCGAGGGTATCGTGCTGGTGGATGGGGGGGACGCCGCGCATTCGGCTGCGTTGCTGGCCCTGCTGCGCCAGGCCACCGGCGGCCGTCCGATCGTGACCGCGTTCAACACCCACTGGCACTGGCCGCACACCGGCTCCAACGAGGCGCTGCGCAAGGCGGGGGTCAAGATCATCGCCCAGGAGAACACCCGGCTGTGGCTCACCGAGCCGGTGAACGAGGAGTGGGAAAACCGCATCTATCCGGCGCGGCCCAAGGCGCTGCCGACGGATACATTCTTCAAGGGTGTGCAGAAGCTGAGCTTCGGCAAAGCCAACATCGAGTACGGCTATCTGCCGCAGGCTCACACGGACGGTGACATCTACGTCTATTTCCGCGATGCCAATGTGCTGGTCGCGGGCGATGTCGTGGCCGTGGGGCACTACCCCATCCTGGACTATTCCACGGGCGGCTGGTCATTGGGCATGGCCAATGCCACCAAGCAGCTGCTGGACGTGGTCGATGATCAGACGCGGATCGTCCCCGGCACGGGCCCGCTGCAGAGCAAGGCGAACCTCGCGGCCGAGCACGACATGCTGGCAACCCTGCATGAGGATCTGTGGCAGCTCATGCGCAAGGGCATGGGGGCCGATGACATGATCGCCGCCGGTGCCACCAAAAAGTTTGATCCCGAATGGGGTAATTCGGATTTGTTCATCACCAACGCCTACCGGGGTCTGTACGGACACGTGCGCGAACTGCGCGGCGTCGTCTAGGCACCGGCGTCATGCGCGAGAAGAGGATTCAAGACGTGAGACGCAACGCAATTCTGGCCTTCACCTTCGCACTGCTGGCGGCGAGCAGCGTCGGCGGCGCGCTGCTGGCGGCCGATGCTCCGGTTGCCGCGGCTGCGCCGGCCCAGACACTGCCTGACAAGCACTGGGCCATGCTCAATACCTACTGCGAGAAGTGCCACAACACGACGGATTGGACCGGGGGTGTCGCCTTCGACTCCATGCAGCCGTCCGGCATTCCCGAGGATGCCAAGATCTGGGAAGCCGCGGTCAGCAAGCTGCGCGGCCGCATGATGCCGCCGCCCGGTGAAAAGCAGCCCGACCAGCCGACCATCGATTCGTTCGTATCCTGGATGGAGGACAATCTGGACAAGGCGGCCGCTGCGCATCCGGAGGCAGGCTACGTCTCCCTGCATCGTTTGAATCGTGTCGAGTACGCGAGTGCGGTCAAGGATCTGCTGAATGTCGAGGTGGATCCGGCGGCGCTCCTGCCACAGGACACCAAGAGTGATGGCTTCGACAATGTCGCGAGCGTGCTGAAAGTTTCCCCGACGTTCCTCGATCAGTACATCTCGGCCGCCCGCACGGTGGCCGCGCTTGCCGTCGGCAGCGCACACGCCTCCCAGGCCATCGTCACGTACCGCGCCGGCCCGCATGACCAGATTTTCCATATCGAGGGCCTGCCGTTAGGCACCCGCGGCGGCATGTCGGTGGTGCACAATTTCCCGGCCGACGGCACCTACACCTTCAATCTCAATGTCGGCACGGGCTTGGGCTACATCGGCGATCTGGCGCAGGAACACAAGGTGGTGTTCCTGGTCGACGGCAAGCAGGTTTTTGCCGGCAGCATCGGCGGTCCGAAGGACTTCAAGGATGCGGACCAGAAGCAGCAGGAGGCGACCAAGGAATTCGTGGCCCGCTTCCGCGGTATCAAATTGCCCCTGACCGCAGGACCGCACGAGCTGGTGCTGACCTTCGTGCAGCGGGCCGAGTCCGAGTCGGATGACTGGCTGGCATCTTTCAGTCCGATGGGCGGTATTGGCGGCCTGCCGCGCATCGGGGGCCTTGAGATCAATGGCCCCGTGGACGTGACGGGCCTGAGCGAGACGCCGAGCCGCGCGAAGATTTTCTCCTGTCACCCGAGCCAGGCGAGCGAGGAGGCCGCCTGCGCGCGCCAGATCCTCATGGCGTTGATGCGCGATGCCTACCGGCGCCCGGTGACCGACGCGGACCTCGCGGCGCCACTTAAATTCTTTGAGGTGGGCCGCCAGGGCAAGGACTTCGATGCGGGCATCCAGAACGCCATCGTCGCGATCCTCGCAAGCCCCAAGTTCCTGTATCGCGTCGAGGCCGATCCGCAGGTGAGCACCGCGCAGACCGACCCGACACCCGCGACCAGCGTCAAGGTCAGCACAGCGCCCGCGGCCTATCACTTAAGCGATCTGGAGCTGGCTTCACGGCTGTCCTTCTTCCTGTGGAGCCAGGGACCGGATCCCGAGCTGCTCAGCGTCGCCGTCAGCAACAAGCTGCATGAGCCGGCCACATTGAATGCCGAGGTCCGGCGCATGCTGGCCGATCCGCGCGCCAATGCGCTGATCACCAACTTCGCCTTCAACTGGCTGCAGGTCGACAGCATGGACAAGATCCAGGCCGACCCGAACGTATTCCCGTACTTCGATGAGGACCTGCGCATCGCGTTCCGCAAGGAGATGGAGCTGTTCGTCGGCAGTGTGCTGCTCAAAGACCGCCCCGTCACGGATCTGCTGTCGGCAAACTGGACGTATCTGAACGAGCGACTGGCATTGCACTACGGCATCCGCAACGTGCGCGGCAGCGAATTCCGCCGCGTCGAGCTCAGCGATTCGCATCGCTTTGGACTCCTCGGCAAAGGCGCCATTCTGATGGGCACCTCCTACGCCAATCGCACGGCGCCGGTGCTGCGGGGTGCCTGGGTGCTCGAGGTGATCACCGGCACGCCGCCGCATGCGCCGCCGCCGGCGATCCCGGCGCTGAAGGAAAACGTCCCGGGCGCGCAGCCGCTCACCATCCGCCAGCGCATGGAAATGCACCGCTCGCAGCCCTCCTGCAACGCCTGCCACGGCATCATGGATCCGATCGGCATGTCGCTCGAGAACTTCGATGCCATGGGCAAGTGGCAGAACAAGGATGCCGAAACCGGCACGCTGATCGACACCGCCGGCAAGATGGCGGATGGTCAGCTCGTCAACGGACCGGATGATCTGCGCAAGGCGTTGATGGCGCATCCGGACCAGTTCACCCAGACGCTCACCGTGAACCTGCTGACCTATGCCCTCGGGCGTTCAGTGGAGTATTTCGACATGCCGGTCGTCAGACAGATCGTGCGCGACGCCGATCGCAACGGCGATCGGTTCTCGGCGATCGTCATGGGGATCGTCGGCAGTCGCGAGTTCCAGACGCAGCAGCCACAGGGCAGCGGCGACGCACCCCACGACAAGACGGCGAGCAATGAGCCGGCGCGGCAATCGCGCCCCGCGAGTTAGTAAAGAGGCTATCGATATGCATTTCATCACCAAGAAGCATGTTTCCCGGCGTGCCGTACTGCGCGGCGTCGGTGCGACGGTCGCGCTGCCGCTGCTGGATGCGATGATTCCGGCCGGCACCGCGTGGGCGCAGACCGCGGCGGTGCCGAAGATGCATATGGCGTTCATCTACTTTCCGCATGGCGCCATCATGGATCAATGGACGCCGGCCGGCACCGGCACGGATTTCAAGCTCTCGCGCATTCTCACCCCGCTCGCCGATTACCAGAAGCAGATGATCGTGGTCAGCAACCTGGGTAACCGTCCCGCTGAAAGCGCGGCCGTGCATGCCATCGTGCCGGGCACGTGGCTGTCGTGCGTGCATCCGAAGGAGAGCCAGGACCCCTATGGCGGCGTGACCATCGATCAGATGGCGGCGCTGAAGATCGGCCAGGACACCCCGTTGCCGTCGCTCGAGGTGCGCACCGAATCAAGCGGCGGTGGCGGATCGTGCGACCGGGCCTACGGCTGCAGCTATTCGGGCACGATCTCGTTTCGCACGCCCACCTCGCCCCTGCCGATGGAAAACAATCCGCGCACCCTGTTCCAGCGCCTGTTCGGCCGTGGCGACACGCCCGAGGAGCGCAAGGCGCTCGGCGACCAGTACGACAGCATCCTCGACATGGTGCAAAGCGACGCCGCGGCCATGCAACGCCAGCTCGGCACCCGCGACCGGGTAGTGCTCGCCGACTACCTCGACAGCGTGCGCGAGGTCGAGCGGCGCGTGCAGAAAATGGAGAAACAGGATCTGTCGCAGCTGAAACTGCCGGCGGTGCCGTTGGGCATTCCGGACCAGTTTCCGCAGGAACAGATGCTGATGTTCGACATGATCGCGCTGTCCTACCAGGCCAATCTCACCCGCATCGCCACCATGATGATGGCGGCCGAGGTGAGCAACATGACCTATAACTTCGTGGGTGTGCCGGACGCCTTCCATCCGGTCTCGCATCACCAAGGGGATGCCACCAAGATCGAGAAGCTGGTGAAGATCCAGACCTTCCACTCCCAGCAGGTGGCCAAGTTCCTGAAGCGACTGGCCGATACCCCTGATGGCGACGGTTCACTGCTGGATCATTCGCTCATCGTCTACGGCAGCAACATGAGCAACAGCAATGCCCACAATCAGTACCCGCTGCCCACCGCGGTGCTGGGCGGGGCCTGTGGCAAACTGAAGAGTGGCCAGCATCTGATGGCGGCCGAGCACACGCCACTCGCCAATCTGTGGCTGACGTTGATGAACCGCTCGGGTATCGCGATGGACAAGCTCGGCGACAGCACCGCCCAGTTCGCGGAGATTTGAGATGAAGCGATGGATGCTCGCCGCGACGCTCCTGGGCCTGTGCGCCGGCACTGCCGGCGCGGCGCAGGTGTCCCTTGCCGATGCGGCGCAGAACCAGGACCCGGCCCAGGCGCTCGCCTTGGTGGCACAGGGTGCCGATGTCAATGCGGCCTCTGCCGATGGGACGACGCCACTGATGTGGGCGGCACACCTCGGGGACTACCCGTTGGTGCAGGCGCTGCTCAAGGCGCATGCCAAGGTCGATGTCAGCAATGCCTTCGGCGCGAATGCCATGCTGCAGGCGGCGCAGTTCGGCGATCCGCGCATCCTGGGCGCGTTGCTGGCCGCTGGCGCCAACGTCGAATCACCCAATCCGGACGGCGAGACCGCCCTCATGCTGGTCGCCCGCACCGGTAATGTTGAGGCCGGGAAACTGCTGCTGAAGCATGGCGCGAGCGTCAACGCCCGGGAGAACTTCCGCGGCCAGACGGCCCTGATCTGGGCGGCCGCGGAGAGCCAGCCGGACATGGTGAAACTCCTGATCTCCCATCATGCGGATGTCAATGCACGCTCGCTGATCAATACCAATCGCCGCGAGGTCACCGGAGAGCCGCGGGCGCAGGCGCGTCCGCCCGGCGGCATGACGCCGCTGCTGTATGCCGCGCGCCAGGGGTGCCTCGGCTGCGTCAAGAATCTGGACGAGGGTCATGCGGACCTGAACCTGGCGGATCCCGAGGGCATCACGCCCATGCTGATCGCCACCGAGAATTTCAACTTCGATATCGCCGCGTATCTGCTGAAGCGTGGCGCGGACGTGAATCGCTGGGACTGGTGGGGACGCACCCCGTTGTATGCGGCGGTGGACCTCAATACCTTGCCCTATGGCGGCCGTGCCGATCACCTCTCGATGGATGACACCACCAGTCTGAAGCTCATCGAGATGCTGCTGGATGCGGGCGCCAACCCCAACGCGCGGCTGAAACTGTTTCCGCCGTATCGCGCCCTCGGCGCGGATCGTGGCGGGGACTCGCTCTTGACCATCGGCGCCACACCGCTGTTGCGCGCGGCCAAGGCGGGCGACGCCCCGGCGATCCGACTGCTGCTGGCACACCACGCCCTGCCGGATCTGGGCAACAACTCGGATATCACGCCGCTGATGGCGGCGGCCGGCGTCGGCACCAGCGGCGTGGACACGCGTGGCAAGTACAAGACCCAGGCGCAGGCCTCCGAGTCCATCAAGCTCCTGGTCGCAGGCGGTGCCGATGTGAATGCCACGGACGTGCGGGGCCTGACGGCGCTGCACGGGGCGGCGCAGCTCGGCTTCGATGATGTCATCCGGACGCTGGCGGCCGAGAAGGCCCGCCTGGACGTGAAGGACAAGCGTGGCGTCACACCGCTGGATATGGCGATGGGCAAGGGCGGGGGCCTCGGGCGGGGCGGGGATGGCGCGACCGTCCATCAGAGCACCGCGGATCTCATCAAGCAGCTCCTGGCCAACAACGCCCAGGGCGGGGCGAGCCAGCCGGCGCCGCCACCGACCGCCGCCAATACGCAAGTCCACTAGCCTTACGGTAGGCTAGCCACCCCTAAGCAATTCGCGACTCAATAATGCTGAACAGTCTTCGTCTGGTGTGGGATCTGCCCACGCGCGTATTCCATTGGCTGCTGGTGTTGAGCATCACCGCCTCGTATGTGACGGCCAAACTCGGCGAGATGCCCTGGCACATGCGCTTGGGCGAATTCGCGATCGGCATGCTCATTTTCCGCGTGATCTGGGGCCTGATCGGCCCGCGGCATGCCCGCTTCGGCAACTTCGTGAAAGGCCCGGGCGCGGCGCTGCGCTACCTGAAGGGCGGAGTCGTCAGTGTCGGCCACAATCCCTTGGGCGCCGGCATGGTGGTGCTGATGCTGCTATTGCTGGTGGTCCAGGTCACGACGGGCCTCTTCAGCACGGATGACATTGCCTATGTGGGCCCGTACAACCCGTCGGTCAGTCACAGCCTGGCCGAGCGGCTCACCGGCATTCACCACTGGAATTTCAACCTCATCCTGGGCGCGATCGTGCTGCATGTGTGCGCCATCGCTTACTACACCTTCGTGAAGAAGGAACGCCTGGTGCCGGCCATGTTCCATGGCGGCAAGCCCGCGCAGCATGTGCCCGACCAGGAGGCCATCCCGAGCAGTCAGCTGTGGAAGGCGCTGATCGTGATCGCGGTGGCGGGGGGATGCGTGTACTGGCTGCTGCATGCGGCGCCGCCGCCGCCAGCCAGTATCGACTATTGAGTGTTGGGCCTGAGCCTGACGCCGCACTCTAGGTCAGAGTGCGGCGTCAGCAATCGCAGTTACGGATTGTCGCGGAACTGATCGTGGCAGCCTGAGCAGGCCTTGCCGACGCCACGGGCGGCCGCAATGGTCGCATCCTTGTCGCCCGTCTTGGCAGCTGCCTCGAGGCCGGCGGCGGCCTTGACCAGATCGTTGGCCTTGCTGTCAAAGTCCGACTTGTTGGTCCAGATGCCTTCGCGGGCGCGGGTCTTGATCGTGGTGAAGGTATGGGTGTCCTGGGCGAACACGTCCGGAATCATGGACGCCGTCGCCTGCACGCGCTGGGCCGCCTTGGTCGCCACTGCCGCATCAAACGGTGCGCCGCGCAGCATGCCGCCCACGGGGCCGAACGCGAAAGACTGAACCTTGAAAAGTCCCTGACGTGTGAGCACGGCCGCCGTGGCTGCCTGCTCAGGAGTCGGAGGTGCAGGTGCGCCGCCCTGCGCCATGGCACTCGATGCCACGATCAGTGAGCCCACTGCAGCAACGCCGATTCTTGTGATCCCGTTCATCTCTTGCTTCCCCCCTTGAGAGGTGGCTGTTTTGGTAAATCAACTTGCCTCGCAGTCTAGCAGAGGTCCCGCGACGGCAGGATGACAAGCTGTTGAGTTGTCCAAAGGCCGGCGATGGCCCGGCGGACGGGGACCTTCAGCCGGTGCGTGCGCCGGCAGCGACGACGGCGGGGACTTCACGATCCCAATAGGGGGTTTCGGGTCCAAAGATGCTGACCAGGTAGTCCACCAGGGCGCGCACTTTCAGGGGCACCAGGCGGCGCCCCGAATAGACGGCATAGATGGCGACATCGGCGGCACCGCCATACGAGGGCATGACCCGACGCAGGGCGCCGCGGCGCAGTTCGCCACTGACATCCCAGGTGGAACGAAAGCCGATGCCCATGCCCGACACGACGGCCTCGCGGACGACCTCGCTTGAATTGGTCTGCAGCAGCGTCTGGGGCTTGAAGGTCACCGGACCTTCCGGACCCTCCAGGCGCCAGGTGACCTGAGGGCCCCCGGTGACCAGACGATGATGGTGCAGATCGGCGATGGTGCGCGGCTCGCCATGGCGCTCGATGTAATCGGGAGAGGCGCACAATACGCGCCGGTTTGGTGCGAGGCGACGGGCGACCAGGCTGGAATCCGGCAGGGTGCCGATGCGAACGGCCACGTCGAAGTTGCCGGCCACCAGATCAACATAATCGTCGTTGAGATCCACGGCCAGCCGCAGGTCCGGATACGACGCCATGAAGCCCGTCAGCCGGGGCACCACATGCAGGCGGCCGAATGCCGTCGGCAGGGAGACCCGCAGCACGCCACGGGGCCGTTCGGAGTCCACCGAGGCAAAGCTCTCGGCATCATCGACCGCCGCCAATACCGCCAATACGCGCTCGTGGAAACGCGAGCCCACATCGGTCGCCGTGACACGGCGGGTGGTGCGCTGGAGGAGCCTCACGCCCAAGCGGTCTTCCAGGCGCGTGACGCGCTTGGAAATCATGGCCGGGGAGGAGTGCAATTCGCGCGCGGCCGCAGACAGGCTTCCTGCCTTGATCACACGGGCGAAGATCTCGTAGTCGAGAAGATCAGTCATCTTTTCCACAGGCCGCATTATCTCAACCGGCAAGGGTGCCATGCGTTAAATGTAACAAGCGGCATGGCGTGTAGCGTGATCGGCACGGCAGCGTTCACCGACTGCTGCGGCCTGAGCACGACCGGGCAAAAAAAAGGCCGCGCTCTGTGAAGAGCGCGGCCGTTGAACAGAACCGGCTGCCCTCTCGGGCAGCCGGTGCTCGACTTAGAACGTCATCCGGAAGCCAATGCGGTAGGCCTGACCCAGCTGGTCGTAGAAGGCCGCACTCGCACCGGGCGTCGTCGCATCGACGAACGGCGGCGCCTTGTTGAACACGTTGTTGACCTGTCCCCACAACTGCAGTCCCTTGATGCCCGGGATCTTGTCCAGCGTGTAGGAGGCATTCAGTCCGAACAGGAAGTACGACGGCACATGGTTGGCGTAGCCCTGCGGCAGCAGACTGTACCCGACGCCAGAAGCGAGCTTCTGGGCGGCCGTCTGCGTGGCGGGGGTTGAGGCGTAGAAGCCGTTCGCCAGCCAGTTGCACAGCGTCGAGGTGTTGGCGAAGTCCGCCGCAGTACAGCTCAGGTCGCTGTTGCTGATCGTGCCCTGACCGACCCAGCTGACGTTCGGGGTCACGCTGAAGTTGGCGACGTTCCAGGTGAGGTACACGTTGCCGCGCCAGCGCGCTGCCGGCTGATAGTTGGGAAGGAACAGACCGCCGCCACCTGTCGCATTCAGGATGTTGTAGGTGACGCCGCCCGGGCTGTCCTGCACCACCTGCTCTCCCGTGTAGGTCGTAAGAGAGCGGATGCTCAGGGTGCTGCCACCCGGCAGCGACGTGACATAGCTCAGCGAGAGGTCCACGCCGCGCTCGTCGAAGTAGCCACCGTTGTAGGCCGCACCATTCTCACCTACCACGTTGGCCACGTTACCCAACTGGAACGCCGCCGCTCCCGTCACGTAACCCGGCAGTGCCGTGGGCGAACTTGCGCGCGGGACATTGGCCACCGTCGCGCCGGGCGCGTAGTACAGGGGGTTGAACTGCATCTGGTTGCAATAGACCGTCTCCCCTAGAGCGCAGTTCCCGCCGTCGACGAAGGCATTGCCACCTTCGATGCCATTGATGAGATGGATGTGGAACCAGTCGGCCGAAGCCTGCAGGCCGGGAAGCGGCGCCGGGGTGAACACCAAGCCCAAGGTGGTGGTGTTGGCCGTTTCCGGTCGCAGGTCGACATTGCCCAGCAGGTTGATGGTGCAGAGGCTGTGGTAGGCGAAATTGCCCGAATAGCATGAACCGAAGGCGCTGCCGGGAACGAAGCTCTGCGAGTAGTACAGGTCGCGCGGATCCGGAGCGCGCGAATCATGCGACTGGGCGCCGCGGAAGCGGATGCCGTCAATCGGCTCCCACACCAGCGAAGCCTTCCAGGTCGGCAGCGTGCCGGTGCCCTCGGCTCCCGGAACCACGTCCACACCGTACAGTGCCACGTTGTCGTAGTGCGATTCGCGGCCGGTGAGGTCGAGCTGCAGGGTCTTGGCCAGGAATGCGTTCTTCAGCAGCGGGAAGTTGAACTCCATGTACACCTCGTTATAGGTGCTGCTGCCGCCGTAGTCATTGCCGAACTGATAGGAGAAGTCCGTGGCGACCGCCAAGCAATCCGACTCTGCGGTGGTCAGATACGAATTGCTCAGGGTGTTGTGCGCACCGGGACAGGAGGCGAAGTCGTTGTGGGTCAGCTCGCGGTGCCACTCGTAGCCGGCGGCCAGGGAGAACGCACCAGCACCGATGCCGCTCCAGATTTCGCCGGAAGTGTTCAAGTTGAACGAGGTCATGGTCTGTGTCAGCGCCAGCGACAACGGCCCGGTGGCGAAGCCGGCCGAGGCTGCGGGCAACGGCAGGTTGCCGAACGGGTTCAGGGGCTGGCAACGCGACGCCAGGAGCGCCAGGGTGGAGGTCTCGGACAGGCCGGAAACCGGGTTGACCGGGTTATAGGCGCCCGGTGCCGTGACCTGATTGTAGACCGATGCCCAGGTCGGCAAGCCGCCCGAGAGTCCGATGAAAGTCCCGAATCCGCCGGGACCGAAGAACGAGCCGTACGGAGTGTAGCCCGCTCCCAAGGTCGCCGCACCAGCGGCAAGTCCCGCACTCACGCGACAGGTGGGAGTTCCACCGGGGCCGGCCACGGCGTCGAGCGCCATGCTGTATTCCAGCACGGAAGGTTCGTGGTACGAGCCCTCGACGTTTTGGGTCTGCCCGTAGAGGCCGTGGGCGTCCCAGGACCAGGAGGTGTCGCCGATCTTGCCGTCAAAGGCGAGCGCGACCTGCTTGAGTGTCGTGTCGTTGAACTGAACGTCGGGAATCTGCGAATTGTAGTCCTTGTTCAACAAATAGCCGGGAGCATCGCCTGAGATTCCGAACAGGTCAGTGGGCACAGCGGCAGCGGCTGCCATCGCCAATTGCGTGGCGGTCTTGCCGCTAACAGCCTGGAGGAAGGGATTGTCGAAGCCCAGGAGACTGCCATCCTGGATCTGGAAATTACTCAAGGGATTGAACGCATTAACCTTGCCCCAGTTGAGGTCGAGGTTCATGTTGATGTTGTCGGTAACCTTGGCGGTGATCAGGCCCGTGATGATGCCGCGTTTGACCGACGTGACCAGGTTCGTGTACTGGTTTACCAGCTCGCCGTCGCCCCCCGGTGCCGTACCGGAATAGGGATCATTGTTGCCGACGAATGGCGTTGACCCGATGCCACTGGGCGCGGCTGAGTAGGCCGGGCCGTACATGGTGCCGTAGGCAAAGGTGGCGGAATTGAACCCGTTTGCGGCGTACACACCATACGGATTCACGTTGGTGGTCAGTCCGGGAGCGACACTATAAATCGCGGTGCCGGCTGTGCCGTAGCCTGAGAGCGCGACGGTTGAGGTCTGGTAGGGCCCCAAATTGGCGGAGCACCACGTGCGGCCGGAGTTTTGGCACGAGGCCGGATCCTGCTTCTGATATTCGGCGCCGATCACGAAATGGATGCGGTTGTCGAACAGCCCGTGGCCGTAGGCGAAGGCGATGTGGTCGCTCTTGGCGTCGTTGTAGTGCGTGTCATAGGTGTCGGCATCGAACTTGCCGCCCTCGAGCTGGTGGTCGAGGATGATGTTGATGGCACCCGAGACCGCGCCGGAACCGTAGGCCGCTGACGCGCCGCCGGTGACCGAGTCAATGCGCTGCACCAGAATCTGCGGGATGAAGTTCAGGTCGAAGCTGTCCAACGTGTTGGTGGACACCGCGCGCTGACTGTCGATCAGGGTCAAAGTGCGGCTGCCGAAGTACGGATTCAGGCCGCGCAGGTCGGCGATATAGGCGCCGGTATTGAAACTGCCGTTGGCAGTGGTCGCCGGGGTGAAGTTCGAGACGTTGGCGGGGATCATCGCCAGCACGTCGCCGACGTTGACCACGCCCAGGCTGTCCATGGCGGCGCTGTCGATCACCGTGGTCGGGGTCGCTGTCGTGAAGTCGGTGGTGCGCTTGATGCGCGAACCGGTGACGGTGACTTCCTCCAGAGACTCGCTGGAAGCAGCCTGGTCGCTGGCAGCAGGGGTCTGCTGGGCGAACGCATGGGGCGCCACAACTAACGATGCGCTCAGCAGGCACAGCACTCCTGCCGTACCAGAGACTCGGGACACAAGTCCTTGAGTACCGGCGGCACTGCGAGCCGAACGCAGCAATGCGGCCACGGCTTGACGGGTTGAGACCATTGAAAACTCCCTGATCACGTAAGTTTGTCAGACACAGTTAAGCGAAAAGCCCTGAAAATGCAGCTCTTCGCGAATCGAAAATGTTTGCCCGGTGTGGGCTTAGATCGCATGAATGGTCGGCACTGCAATGAAGTGGAACCCCAGCGACCAGGTGCGCGCGTGCGGCATGTGTTCCATTTCCCCCTCCCTGCGACCTGTTGTTCTAGAGATACATCCTCGAGAGGTGTAGCTCAGTCAACTGCCTAATTAATGGTCCGTAATGTAATGGGTAACGGGGGGCGCCGCAATGGGTGTGCGCAACTTTTTTGCCACGATAGTGGATCTGAGGCAACGATTTGACGAAGTGCACGACACTGTTGCCATGACAACTGTCCGTGTGGGAGGACCCATGTGGCAGTGGGGAGCACCCCGTCGGCCAGATTCGATGCGCGGTTGTGGCGGTCAGTTGTGACGGGACGGGCGTGGAAAAGCGGCAACGCACTATGTTGCAGTGCAATATCCGGCACCGGCCCCTGTGGGCCGGTGCCCGTCAGTGCAGGTTGGCGGACAGGAACGCCTCCAACGCAGTGAACATCTTGGCGCGGTCGTCTTCCATGCTGATGCTGTGGCCAGCGCCGGGCAGCAGCAGCAGCTGGTGCGGCTTGTGCGCCGAGGTCAGGGTTGCATCCATGGCTTTGGATTGTTCGACGGTCACCACGGTGTCCCACTCCCCGTGTACCAGCAGCACCGGGACCTTGAAATCCGAGGCATGCTCATGCGGGGAGTCGGCCTGCTGCTTCGCCAGGACGGCCGCTGAGGGGCCGCCGAAACCGCCCATCGCCGGTGCGCCGGGCACCTGCAATCCGAAATCGCTATAACCGCCTATGCTGACGGCACAGTGGAACAGGTCGGGGTTGCGTTCCGCGCCCAACAATGCGAGGTACCCGGCATAGTCGCTGCCGACGATCGCAACGCGCTTCGCATCGGCGACGCCGTCCGCGATGGCCCAGCGCACACCGTCCACCACGTCCGAATACGGCAGACCGCTCCAGTCGCCGTGCGCATCACCCAACCACTTGGAGCCCAGCCCCGAGGAGCCGCGGTAGTTCACTTGCAGCACCGCGTAGCCGCGACTGACGAGGAAGGCCCGCAGCAGATTGAACGAGTGGCTGTCGTGTTCGGAGATGCCGCCATGAGGCAGCGCGATCAGCGGCAGATTCTTGGTCGGTCCCCCGGGCGGCAGCGTTAGATAACCGGGCACTGTGGTGCCGTCCTTCGCCGTGAAACTCACGGGGCGCGCATGTCCGATGCGGTCCGCCACCAGGTCCGGGTAGCCGCTGCCGACCCGCGCCAGAACGTTCTTGTCCGTGTCGTACACATAGAATGTGCCCGGATCGGTGTCGGAGCTGGCCTTCAGGACCAGCTGATGGCCATCGCGCGTATGGCTTTCCAGCTCGATGAACTGCCCGGGCAGCAGCCGCTTGAGATTGTCTATGACTGCGGCGGCCGTGGAATCCGTGTAGTAAACCATCGGCTCGGCACTGTCGTAGCGTACGCCGAACAAATGCCCATCGCGGGCCAGCAACGGGGTATCGAGGTCCGCCGAGGGCAGCGCGAACTCCACGACGGGCTTGTCCTTGCCGGCAAGATCGATCCGCCACAATGCCGCGTGGCCGTCGGAATCTGCCAGCGCATAGGCGCAGTTCAGCGCCGCCGCGCACAGTGCCACCGGCTTCATCGTGCCCGGGAGTGTGCCCACCTTGCGCCACTCGTGCGACTGCGGGTCCCGGACGTCGTACTCCGGGTCGCCACCCGGCGCGGGTCCCCACCCCAACGCCGGCTCGCCATGCGTGTCCATCAGGAAGGAGGTGAGCGGCGGGCGTCCTCGCGTCTCGATCTTAAAGTCGCCCGTAACAGCGTCGAGTGCGTATATCGAAGGCTGCGCTCCTTCCATGCGCGGCGGGCGCCTGTCGCCCATCCCGTTATCGCTGGGGGCGCTGGCAGCCAGCATGAGCACAACGTTCGGCCGAGCGGGAATATCCCACGCCAGGACGCGCCCGAGCAGCGTGAAACCTGGAAAGTCCTCAACTTCCATGAGGACCTTGACGTTCTTGCCGTCCGCGTCGGCACCGACCAGACGGGTCTTGGAAACCACAACGCCGTGGGCTTCACTAGGAGCGTGCAGACCGCACAGTACCCGCGACTCGCTCGCCCAGCGGCACCACAAGAGTTCAAAACCATCCCCGGCGCTGATCACCGGATGCAGCGAAGCAGCGCCGGTGACGCTGCGGTCCTGCACCACCAGAGTCTGCGCCTTCTTGATCGACGTCATGATGGCCAGGTATCGGCCGTCTGGAGAAATCGACACGTCGCTGATGCGGGGGGATGCGGAAAAAGTCGCCAGCGGCAGCGTCTGCGCCACGACCGCGTTGACCGCAGTTGACAAAGCACCGCAGCCCGTAATGACTGCTATGCGTAACATCTGTTGCCCAAAGGATGCGCTGGTTTTCATTTAATTGTCATTTCTGGATTCATCGTCGCGGGACGGCGACGGCGAGCGATCTTGACCCATCCTTGACCTGTCTCGCAAGGTGGGATCCCAAAGGATAAGGACATATTCCCAGCGGCGGGCCTTGCGGCGAACGGGCATCATTTGGCGATGGACAGGTTGAACCGGATTTTTCCCAGTGCAGTCCTGAAGGCTTCGGCGTTGGTGCATGTCGCAGCCCTGGTGGCTCTCGTGGATCTGCGCTTGTGGCCGTGGAGCCTGGCGGCGATCGTGGTCAATCACATCGTGTTGATGCTTGGCGGATTGCTGCCGCGCAGTCGGCTGCTGGGACCCAATTGGACGCGCCTGCCCGAAGGGGAGGGCCGCGTGGCCCTGACGATCGATGATGGTCCGGATCCGCAGGTGACGCCCGCAGTGCTCGACCTGCTCGCCCGACATGGCGTGCGGGCCACCTTTTTTTGCATTGGTGAGCGGGTCGCCCAACATCCGCACCTCGCCCGTCGCATCGCTGCCGAAGGACATGAGATCGGCAACCACACCGCGCATCACCGCTATGGATTCTCCCTGTTCGGTCCCGCCGCGATCCGCCGCGAGATCGTGCAGGCGCAGGCGAGCATCCTTGCGATCTGCCAGGTGGTACCGCGTTTCTTTCGCGCGCCCGCCGGATTGCGCAATCCTTACCTGCAGCCGTGTCTGGCGCAGCTGGATCTGCAGCTGGCAAGCTGGACGCGGCGCGGCTATGACACCGTCAATTCCGACCCCGATCTGGTATTGCGCCGGTTGATGCGCAACCTGGCGTCGCGGGATATTCTGTTACTCCATGACGGTCGCGCCGCCCGCACGCCCGATGGCACGCCGGTCATCCTCGCGGTATTGCCAAGGTTGCTGGCGGAGCTGGCACGACGACGGCTGCGCTGCGTCACACTGTCCGAAGGATTATCGGCCCAGCCACCTTGATCGGGCGGGCCGCAGCGCTACTAAAGGTACACTGGACCCTAAGATTTGGGCTGGAGCTTGAGCGGATGAATGTCGTGTGGTCTTTGCTGTGGTACATGATCGCCGTCGGGATCCTGGTGATCGTGCATGAATTCGGCCATTTCTGGGTGGCGCGCCGGCTGGGGTTCAAGGTGCTGCGCTTCTCGGTCGGCTTCGGCAAGCCCATCTGGCGACGGGTGGTGGGCAAGGACCAAACGGAGCTGGTGATTGGCCCGATCCCCATGGGCGGCTACGTCAAGATGTTGGACGAGCGCGAAGGCCCGGTGCCGCCGGAACTGCTGGCGCGCTCCTTCACCCGCAAACCGCCCTGGCAGCGCATTCTGGTGCTGCTGGCGGGCCCCGGATTCAACGTACTGTTCGCCATCCTGCTGCTGTGGAGCATGCGCTGGGTATCGGGCATCGATTATCCCAAACCTATTATCGGTCAGGTGCAGCCGGCGTCGGTGGCCGCCCGCGGCGGTCTTGCCAAAGGGGATGAGATCCTGAGTGTCGGCGCAACGGCAGTGCCGGATTCGCACGATGTGATGTTTGATCTGCTGGACGCGATCCTCGGCCAGGGTGAAGCGCGACTCACGGTGCGCTCGGTCAATGGCCAGACCCATAATGTCGTGCTGTCGGTACCCGACCCGGCCGCGCGCCGTCAGCTCACCGAGCCCGCCATGCTGTTGCAGGGCCTGGGTTTCCGCTTCCAGGAGCCACCGATTCCGGCCGTGCTCAGTGAAGTTGCGCGTGACGGCAACGCCGCGCGCGCGGGCTTGAAGGCCGGTGATCGCGTTACCGCCGTCAACGGGACTGGCATCGAAAACTTCAACGACCTCGCGCAAGTGATCTCGGCTGCGGCCGGCACGACGGTGACCTTGCAGTACGTGCGAGGCGGCGCCACGCGCACCGCGCAGGTGGCGGTGACAGCCAAGCCGGATGGCACGGGTCACCTGGTCGGCCGCATCGGCATTGCCGGGACGCCGCCCCCGAAGCTGCCGCCGGACATGCTGGTTCACAAGGACCTGTCCGCAGGCGGGGCACTTTACAGCGCCGTGGGAGATGCCTGGGATCTCACCGCCACCCAAAGCAAGCTGTTGTGGCGAATGCTGCTCGGCCAGGTATCCGTTAAGAATCTCAGCGGGCCGTTGAGCATTGCGCAATATGCCGGTGAGTCGGCGCAGCTGGGACCCGAGACCTTCCTGAGCTTCATGGTGCTCATCTCACTCGCCATCGCCTTGCTCAACCTGCTGCCGATCCCGCTGTTGGACGGCGGCCAGATCGTGTTTCAGGCGGCGGAGTGGATCAAGGGCCGCCCGTTGAGCGAGCGCACCCAGATATTCGGCCAGCAGATCGGCATTGCGCTGCTGGTGCTGCTGCTGGGGGTCGCGCTGTTCAACGATGTCTCGCGCCAGTTCGGCTGACGCGAGACCTGCGCTCGGGATTTATTCGACGCTGTAACCGCGCGCCTGCAGGCAGGCCGCCATCGCTCGATAATAGTCCGTGCTCTTGGCGTTGAACTGATCCGGTGGCACATTGCCGCCACTGGCAGTGGGGTCGAAGCCCGTCTGGCCCATGGCTGATGCGTGGCACTCGTACTTGTCCTTGGACTGCTGATCCGCGCTCTGGTTGTTGCGCGGATAGATGAACAGCTGATTGGTGGTCGGCAGCTGCGGCGGTGGCGCATCGGGCGCGGCATTCACGGCACCCGAGGGAGTGTCCACGACCTCATAGCCGTTGTCCTGGGCGCTCCACATGTAATACGTGTCGTTGGCGTAGTAGTACGGCACCCCGCCAAACCAAACCGTGGAGTAGAAGGGCGGCAGCACCGGTATGAAGGCGCCGATGGGCGGCGCCACGACGGCAAAACCGCCGCCGCGCGGCGCATACCAGATGCCCGCCGAATAATAGAAGCGATTGGGACCGCGATTGATGGCGATCCGGTCGCGCGGCAGGTCGCGCACCATATAGCCGCGATCGTAGTACGGATGGTTATGGCTGAAGCGCGCGTCCATGTGTTCGTGCGCCTGGGGCGCCCTGCGGTCATCGCGCGGATCCGCGCTGGCCAGGCTGCAGGCGAGCGTCATTGCCAAGCCCAGGGCGCTCAGCACGGCGGCGCGGGTGCGGGCGGTATTGCCGTTCATGTGGATTCCTCTTAATTCACGCTGTAGCCGCGGCCTTCCAGGCAGGCGCCCAGAGCCCGACGGTAATCGGAGGCCTTGCGCTCCATCTGCGCGGCCTGCGCCTGCATGCGGGCGTTGGCGTTGGCGTCGACCGCCGATTGCGCCTGGGCATTGGCGGACGCTTCCGCGCCGGCGCCGATCGCGCCGCCCAAGAGCGCACCCAGCAACAGGCCGGCACCGGCATTACGCGGGTTGGAAACGGCCGCGCCGAGAATACCGCCGGTCACCGCGCCGACGGCAACACCGGCTCCCGGCGGCGGCCCACCCACCACCTGGATGCGCTCGTGCGGCGGCACGTTCGGGGCGCTGGGATTGAAGCCGCTCTGCTGCGTCGCCCAGCTCGAACATTCGTAGCGGTCGCGATCGAGCTGCTGAGGCGACTGGCCCTGCTGCGGATAGGCGTAGACCGTCACGTTGGGTGGCGGCGGTGGCGGGACCACCACGCTCCTGGGAGGGGGGGCCACCACACACCCTGACAATGCCGCCGCAGTTGCCGCGGCAGCCAGGACCAGGTGCAAGCGAAAATCTTTTAGCATCATGTTGGGTTTCCAGTGGACCATCATCTCGAGACACAAAACGCGGCAATACCTGTTGCCGTTGACGGGTGGCCGTTCATTGGACTGTACAGGCGGGCGCCCGTTCCGTGCCTTTCCATTGATGATCCCAATTGAAGGAAGTCACTGTAACTCATTGAATAACAATACGACTTATATACTCATGACCAACAAGTCTTACAACTGACGCGCCATGGCACCGCAGTATGCAACGGCCTGTGTACACTGCCGCCCCGAATTAACGCCAGCGTAGTCCTACATTTGAATGTCTGACGATCTGTTACTGAAAGCCATGATTGCGGCCGCCCTCGAGGCAGGCCGCGCCGCGCACCGCATTTATCAGGGCACCTTCGCCGTTCACACCAAGGGGGATGATTCCCCCGTCACCTCGGCCGACCACCTCGCCGAGGAGATCATACTGCGGCACCTGGCTCGGCACGCGCCGGGCGTCGCGGTGGTCGCCGAAGAACAGGTCGCTGCCGGCAACGTGCCGGTGGTCGCGGCGGAGTTCTTTCTGGTGGACCCGCTGGATGGCACGCGCGAGTTCGTCCACCGGCGCGGTGAGTTCACGGTCAACATCGCCCTGATTCGTCACGCGGCGCCGGTGGTTGGTGTCGTGTATGCGCCGGCTACGGGCCAGCTGTTCGCCGCCAACGTGGCCGCCGGCACCGCCGGGCGCGCGACCCTGGATCCTGCCAATCCCGTCGCCACGAATCTCGAACCCATTCGGGTCCGCACCTTGCCGGCGGCGGGCGTCACGGCCGTCGCGTCGCGCTCGCACCGCACAGCGCAGACCGATGCCTATCTGGCGCATTACCCGATTGCCCAACTCGTCGCCGTGGGCTCGTCGCTGAAGTTCTGTCTGGTCGCGGCCGGCGAGGCCGACCTGTATCCGCGCATGGGCCCCACCATGGAATGGGATACGGCCGCCGGGCATGCCGTGCTGGTGGCCGCCGGTGGCCGGATCATCAGCGCCGATGGCCAACCGCTGTGCTACGGCAAGCCGCAGTTTCGCAATCCCTGGTTCGTGGCGAGCGGGGCCTTCGTGCCGCATGCGTTCGCGGCATGAAGGACAAGAGCATGACACCGCACCTGAAGCGTCTGGAGGCGGAATCGATCGGCATCATGCGCGAGGTGGTCGCCGAATTCGCCAATCCGGTGATGCTGTATTCGATCGGCAAAGACTCGGGCGTGATGCTGCATCTGGCGCTCAAGGCCTTCTTCCCCAGCAAGCCGCCGTTTCCGCTGCTGCATGTGGATACGGGCTGGAAGTTTCGCGCCATGATCCGCCATCGCGACATGATCGTGGCGCGCTACGGTTTCAAGCTGCTCGCGTATACCAATCAGGATGGCGTCGCACGGGGCATCAACCCGATCCGCTCCGGTTCCCAAGTGCACACGCAGGTAATGAAGACCGAGGCGCTGAAGCAGGCGCTGGACCAGTACGGGTTCGACGCCGCCTTTGGTGGCGCCCGCCGCGACGAGGAGAAGAGTCGCGCCAAGGAGCGCATCTTTTCGGTGCGTTCGGCCGGCCACACCTGGGAGCCGCGCAACCAGCGCCCGGAGCTGTGGCACCTCTATAACACCCGTCTCACCAAGGGTGAGACCATCCGCGTTTTTCCGCTGTCCAACTGGACCGAACTGGACATCTGGCAGTACACGCGCGCCGAAGAGATCCCGGTGGTGCCGCTGTACTTCGCGGCGCGCCGTCCCGTCGTGAGCCGCGACGGCCAGCTCATCATGCGTGATGATGAGCGTATGCCGTTGCTGCCCGGGGAGCAGGAGGAACTGCGCAGTGTGCGGTTCCGCTCCCTCGGCGATTATCCACTGTCCGCGGCCGTCGAAAGCGACGCCGCAACGCTGGATGACATCATTGACGAGATGGTGACAGCCCGGACTTCCGAGCGTTCCGGACGCCTCATCGACAGTGACGAGGCGGCTTCCATGGAACGCAAGAAGCGCGAAGGATATTTTTGATGGACACCCCGGTGCAGGCCGACAAGGGCCTACTGCGTTTCCTCACCTGCGGATCGGTGGATGATGGCAAATCGACGCTCATCGGCCGGCTGCTGTTCGACTCGAAACTGATTCTCGAAGACCAGCTCGCCACCCTGGCGCGCGACAGCCGCAAGCACGGCACCACCGGGGAGGACATGGACCTGGCGCTGCTCGTTGACGGGCTCGAGGCCGAACGCGAACAGGGGATCACGATCGATGTGGCCTATCGCTTCTTCAGCACGCCGCGCCGCTCGTTCATCGTCGCGGACACACCCGGCCACGAGCAATACACGCGCAACATGGCCACCGGCGCTTCCAACAGTGATGCCGCGGTGATTCTGATCGATGCCCGCAAGGGCGTGCTGACCCAGACACGCCGGCACAGCTACATCTGTTCGCTCTTGGGCATCAAGCACGTTGCCGTCGCCATCAACAAGATCGACCTCGTGGAGTATTCCGCCGAAAACTTCCACCACATCGTGGGCGACTATTTCGGCTTCGCGAAGTCACTGGGCTTTGAGTCGATCACGGCCATACCACTGTCCGCCCGCTTTGGCGACAACGTCACGGCGCGGTCCGACAGACTGAAGTGGTTTGAGGGCCCCACGCTGCTGGAATTTCTCGAAGGCCTGGATGCGCAGGCGGGACTGCGCGACAAACCGTTTCGTTTCCCGGTGCAGTGGGTCAACCGTCCGAACCTCGACTTCCGCGGGTTTTCCGGAACGGTGGCTTCCGGCAGCGTTCGCAGCGCAGACCCCATCGTGGTCGCAGCGTCGGGCAAGGAATCCCGCATCGCGCGCATCGTCACAGCGGACGGGGATCTGCCCGAGGCGGTGGCCGGTGATGCGGTGACGCTGGTGCTGGCCGATGAGATAGACGTCGCGCGCGGTGATGTACTCGCATGCCCGCAGACGCGCCCGGAGGTGGTGGACCAGTTTGCCGCCCACCTCTTGTGGATGGCGGAGGACCCGATGCTGCCCGGCCGCTCCTATCTCATGCGCATTGGCACCCGCTTCGTCCCCGCACGTGTCACCACCCTCAAGCACAAAGTGGATGTGAACACGCTGGAGCACATGGCCGCCAAGACCCTCGCCTTGAACGAGATCGGCTTGTGCAATCTGGCGACCTCCGCGCCGGTGGCGCTCGACCCGTATCAGGAGAATCGCGAGACCGGCGCCTTTATTCTGATCGACCGCTTCACCAATGCCACGGCGGGCGCCGGCATGATCTGCTTCGGCCTGCGCCGCGCGACCAATGTCCATCGTCAGAGCCTGTCCGTGGACAAGGTCGCGCGCGTACATCGCAACGGCCACAAGTCGGCGATCGTGTGGTTCACGGGACTGTCCGGCTCGGGCAAGTCCACCATCGCGAACCTGGTTGAACAGGAGCTGCACGGGGGCGGTGCCCACACCTACCTGCTGGACGGCGACAATGTGCGTCATGGCCTGAATCGTGACCTGGGGTTCACGGATGCCGATCGTGTCGAGAATATCCGGCGCGTGGGTGAGGTGGCGAAGCTGTTCACCGAGGCCGGCATGATCGTGCTGTGCTCGTTCATCTCCCCGTTCCGCGCCGAGCGCAGCATGGTGCGTGAGCTGGTGCCGCAGGGCGAGTTCATCGAGGTGTTCGTCGACACACCGCTCGCGGAGTGCATCCGCCGTGATCCCAAGGGGCTGTACGCGCGCGCCAAGGCCGGTTTGATCAAGAACTTCACCGGCATCGATTCCCCCTACGAGCCGCCGGAGCAGCCGGAGCTGCGACTTGACACAACGCAGGTGAGTCTCGCGGAATGCGCGGCCCGCGTAGTGGCGCTGCTGCGCGAGCGGCAGATCCTCGCGTGGGGCGGAGAAGGCCGCGGCGACACTCAGACCTGGATCTGAAGCGGATTCTTGGCGCCTAGCGCGCGGCGCCGTGCCGCTGCTGATACCGTCGATACATAGGGCGAGTCCCGGTCGAAGAAGCGCCAGGGTCGGTGCGCCCACTCGCCCGCGTAGTCGACACCGATGCGGGGACTGGCGCTGATGCGCGGCGCTTGTGGTGCCCGCGGCGCCTGGATCCACAGGTCCTTGCCGCGCAAGCTGTTGCCAGTGAGATCCCGGCCGTTGTAGTCGCGGTCAATGCCCAGCGCCCGGCACAGCAGTCCCGGCCCCCAGCTTGGGGTGCCGATGCCCGTGATGGGTTCGAGCGCGCGCAGCAGCACGGCGTGCGGCACGCCGCGTGTCGCGGTGACGACGTTCAGGCAATTCCAGATGCCGTAGATGAGATAGACGTAGGCGTGTCCCGCCGGTCCGAACATGACTTCGGTGCGCGCGGTGCGCCGTCCTCCGGCGCTGTGCGCGGCCAGATCCTCCGGCCCCTGATAGGCCTCGGTCTCAACGATGCGACCCATCCTGAGGCCCTGCGGATGCCGGATGACCAGCTGCATGCCAATCAGATCCTGCGCCACCGCCAGGGAATCACGGGCATAGAACGCACGCGGCAAGGGCTTTGACATGCGGGTAGAATGCGGGATATGAACGTTATGAAGCTACTCGCGGTCGGCATGTGCCTGGCGGGCGCGTCCCTCGCGCAGGCTGCCGTCTACGATCTCACTGATCCGGCGTTGCAGGTCGTCGGCGAGGACGTGCACATCCAGACCCACTATTCGGACACGCTGGTGGAGATCGCGCGCCACTATGGTCTGGGGTATGAAGAAATCGTGCGTGCCAATCCCAAAGTGGACCCGTGGCTGCCGGGCGAGGGCACCGATATCGTCATACCCGGTCGGCACATTCTGCCGCCGGGTCCGCGCGACGGCATCGTCGTCAATATTCCTGAACACCGCATTTACTACTTTCCAAAGCCCCGCAAAGGCCAGACCCCGACGGTGGTCACCTATCCGGTGAGCATCGGCAAGATGGACTGGCAGACGCCGATGGGGCTGACGCATGTGGTTTCGAAAGAGGCAAACCCGACCTGGAACCCGCCGGCGTCGGTGCGCGCGGAGCATCTGGCCAATGGGGATCCACTGCCCAACGGCGTCATCCGTTCCGGCCCCGACAACCCGCTGGGACTGTTTGCCATGCGCCTGGCCATCCACCCGGGCGACTATCTGATTCACGGCACCAACAATCCGCTGGCCGTCGGCATGGCGGTGACCCATGGCTGCATCCGCATGTACCCGGAAGATGTCGCGGCGATCTTCCCCACGGTACCGGTCGGCACCAAGGTCTATCTGATCAATGTGCCGTTGAAGGTGGCGTTCGTGGATGGCAACCTGTTGTTGGAAGCGCATCCTCCGGTGGACGCGCAGGGCCAGACCATCGACCCGGTACTGGATAAGTTTGAGGACCTCCTCAATCAGGTGCTGGGGACGACCACGACCGCCGTCAATTGGGACATTGCGGTGGAAACCCTGAAGAAGGCGGATGGCATTCCGGTGCTCGTAGGGCTGCAGGCGGATGTTGAGCCGCCGGCGCCGGCCGACAGTAGCGCGCCGCCCCCGGCTGCTACCATTCCAACCTCATCCAGCCCCCCACCCGCCACGGTTCCGCCGGCTACGGAAACCAGTCGCTGGGTTACCCAATAGCACAAAAACGAAGCTAACAGCGTTCAACGCGCCGCCAAAAGCGGTTAACGTCAGCGAAGCTGCTGTAAACGTGCTCAGCCCGGGGGCGCGTCGGCCTGCCTGGCTCACGCACGGTCTGCTGTACAAACAGTTGAAAGGCGGCGCGGATCCGTTATAGTTCGCGCACCCACGGGGTTAACCTTTTGGGTTTAAGTCTTTGTTTTTATATGAAAATTCCTACCTTCAGCGATGTCAGAACGCGATAACGAAAGCTTCGATCTGGACGACGAATTCCTCAATAACGCACCCGAAGACGGTACCGATTACGACCGGATTCTGGATCGCGTGGACAAACGCGTACGGGACAAGGGCAAAAAGGGCAAAGCGGCCTGGAGCAAGCTCGAAGAGGTGCTCGCCGATCGCAAGCTGGAAAAGGATCTGCGCGAAATCTTCGATGATGAGAAGTAGCGTCCCGCCTTAGTCCGCAGTCCTAGATACCCAGCATTCCCGGGGCCCTTCAGCGAGGCATCGCATCGTGGCGCGCAATTTTCCGCAGTGGGTCGTTCTGAAGTTCGGTGGTACCAGTGTTTCCTCACTGGCCAACTGGCGCAACATCGCGCAGATCACGCGCTCACGCCTGGACACGGGCGTGCGGGTGTTGATCGTCCACTCGGCCGTGACCGGTACCACCGACAAACTCGAGAAGCTCATTGAGTCGGCACTGCGGGGCTCCCAGCAGGAAGTGTTCGCTGCCATCCAGGAGCGCCATCGTCGCCTGGCCACTGAGCTGCAAATCCCGGTCAGCATGATGCTGGAGCGCCAGTTCCAGGAGCTCGCACAGATCAGCGCCGGGGTGTCCCTGGTTGGAGAGTTGAGCGACAAGACGCGGGCGCGGGTCATGGCTGCGGGTGAGCTGATGGCGACGGACCTCGGCGCGCGTTTCCTGAGGACGCAGGGTCTGGATGCGCATTGGCTGGATGCCCGTACGGTGCTCAAGGCGGATGAACATCGCGGTGGGTCCGCCAAGGCCTCGGTGCTCAACGCCACCTGCATCTTTACGCCCGATGAAGCGTTTCGCGAGCAGTTGAATTCGCTCGGCCCGGTGGTGGTCACCCAGGGGTTCATCGCCAGCGATGCGGAGGGCAATACGGTGCTGCTCGGCCGCGGCGGGTCCGACACCTCCGCCGCCTACCTTGCCGCCAAGCTCAGCGCCGAGCGGCTGGAGATCTGGACCGACGTACCCGGCATGTTCAGCGCCAATCCGCGCTCCACCCCGAGCGCCCGGCAGCTGCGCGCGCTGCATTACGATGAGGCACAGGAAATCGCCAGCAGCGGCGCCAAGGTGCTGCATCCGCGCTGCATCCTGCCGGTACGCCAATACCAGATTCCGTTGCATATCCTCGCCACGCAGGTACCGGACCTGGAAGGCACCGTGCTCAGTGCCGATGCCGGGCAGGGCGGCGCCCAGGTCAAGGCGGTGTGCATCAAGAAGGGCATCACGCTGATTGCGCTGGATAGCCCCGGCATGTGGCACCAGGTGGGCTTCCTCGCCGATGCGTTCCAGATCTTCAAGGAGCACGGCATGTCCGTGGATCTGGTTTCAACTTCGGAAACCAACGTCACGGTGTCGCTTGATCCCCAGGCCAACACCTTGGACAGCGCGCAGCTCGATGCACTGATTACGACCCTGTCAGGCCTGTGCCGCGCACGCGCCATTGGACCGTGCGCATCGGTGAGCCTGGTGGGGCGCAACATCCGCGGCATCCTGCACCAGCTCGGTGAAGCGTTCGAATTGTTCGCAGAACTGCAGGTCTATCTGGTGAGCCAGGCCGCCAATGATCTGAATTTCACCTTCGTCGTGGATGAGAGCCAGGGCGATCGGCTGGTCGATCAGCTGCACGAGCTGCTGATACCGCGCTCGCGCACCGACCGCTCGCTGGGACCGACCTGGGACCAGCTGTTCGCGCCCCAGTCGCCGGCGCAAAGTCCGCTCGCCGCTCGTCCACCGCCGTGGTGGAAGGTGCGGCGGCAGGAGCTGCTGCGGCTCATGGACGGTCGCGACAGTGCTTATGTGTACGACCGCGAGACTTTGCTTAAGGCGGTGCGCGCCGTGCAGGGTGTAAAAAGCGCCGCGCGGGTGCTGTACGCCATGAAGGCCAATCCGCATCCGCAGATCCTTAAGCTGTTTCATGCGCAGGGATTGGACTTCGATTGCGTGTCGCGCGGGGAAATCGAACACCTGCTGCAGGCGGTGCCGCAGATCGATCGCAGCCGCATTCTCTTCACGCCCAACTTCATCGGCCGCGACGAATACGCCTGGGCGTTCGAGCAGGGTGTGCAGGTGACGCTCGACAGTCACTTTCCGATCGAGAGCTGGCCGACGCTGTTCGCGGACAAGGATCTGTTCGTGCGCATCGACGGCGGCGTCGGCCGCGGCCATCACCGCCATGTTCGCACCGGCGGGGAGCATTCCAAGTTCGGCATTCCCGTCGCGGATATGGAGCAGTTGGCGCACAGCGTACGGACGGCCGGTGCGCGGGTGATCGGTCTGCACTCCCACAGCGGCAGCGGCATCTTCGACGTGAGCAACTGGGAGCAGACCGCGCAGCTGCTGGCGGAGCTGGTGCGCCGCTTTCCGGAAGTCACGGTCGTGGATGTGGGCGGCGGACTGGGTATCCCGGAGCGCCCCGATCAGCCCGAGTTTGATCTGGCGAAGCTGGATGCGGCGCTGGCGCGCGTGCAGGCGGTGCACCCGCAGCTGTCGTTCTGGCTGGAGCCGGGACGTTACCTGGTGGCCCCGGCCGGGGTGCTGCTGGCGCGGGTGACGCAGTTGAAGGCCAAGGGCGACAGCACCTACGTGGGCGTCGCCACGGGCATGAACTCCCTGATCCGGCCCGCGCTCTACGGCGCATACCATGAGATCGTGAACCTGACACGAATCGATGAGGCGGCCACCGTGCTCGCCACCATCGTGGGACCGATTTGCGAGACCGGCGATATCTTAGGCCATGACCGCCTGCTGCCGCCGACCCTCTCCGGCGATGTGCTGCTGGTGGCCAATACCGGTGCCTATGGTCATGCCATGAGCTCGCGCTATACGCTGCGCGAACCGGCCGAGGAGGTTTGCATCTGAAGCTTTGGCATTATCTGCTGGCGATCATCCTGCTGTGCGGCATCGCACTCGCTGTGTATGTCGTGCACCTGGATCGCATCGTCACCACCCAGTTCGAGGGTCGGCGCTGGACCTTGCCGGCGCAGGTCTACGCCGCGCCGCTCGAGCTCTACACCGGCGAGCCGCTATCGGCCCCGGATCTCGAACACGAGCTGCAGCGTCTGCAGTACCGCCACGTCGAGCACGCGGACAAACCCGGCAGCTACGCCCGCCAGGCCGACCGCTTCCAGATCAACCTGCGTGCGGCGCGCTTTGCCGATGAAGTGCGCCCGGCTGGCCTGCTGAGCGTCGAGGCAAGTGCCGCCGGCGTCACGGCGATTAAAGATGTGACAGGCGCCGAGGTGGCCATCGCCCGCTTCGAGCCCTTGCTCATCGGCAGCATCTTTCCGATTCACGGCGAGGATCGGATTGTCGTGACCCCCGAGCAGGTGCCGCCGATGCTGCCGGCCGCACTCAAGGCAGTCGAAGACCGCAACTTCGACAAGCACCACGGCATCGATCCACGCGGCGTCCTGCGCATGCTGTGGGTGAACGCCAGGGCCGGCCAGCTGGAGCAGGGCGGCAGCACGCTGACCCAGCAGCTGGTGAAGAACTACTTCCTCGACTCACGCCGCACGCTGGGTCGCAAGTTGCAGGAGGCCATCATGGCGGTGCTGCTGGAAACGCATTTCAGCAAGACCGACATCATGACGGCCTATATCAATGAGATTCAGCTGGGTCAGGATGGCGACCGCGCCATCCGCGGGTTCGGGCTCGGCAGTCAGTTCTACTTTGGCAAGCCACTGGCGGAGCTGGACCTGGCGCAGGTCGCGACCCTGGTGGCCGTGGCGCGCGGACCCTCTTACTACGATCCGCGCCGCCATCCGGAGCGGGCCCTGAAGCGCCGCAACCTGGTGCTGGGTCTGATGGCCGACCAGAAGATCATCCCCGCGGCGGATGCCCAGGCGGCCGAGGCCCGACCGCTTGCGGTAATGGGTCGCGGTTCGGGGGGCTACTACCCCGCGTACCTGGATCTGGTGCGACGGACCCTGCGCCGCGACTACCGCGAACAGGATCTCACCGAGGCGGGGCTCTCCGTATTCACCAATCTTGATCCGCGCGCGCAGGAACTGGGAGAAAAAATCCTGGATCGGGAGCTCACCCGACTGGATCGCCTGCGCAAGACCAAGGGTGATCCGCTCGAAGGCTCGGTGGTGGTGACGGCACCGCAGAGCGGTGATGTGACCGCCGTGATCGGCGGGCGCGAAGCCGGTTTCGATGGGTTCAATCGCGCGCTCGATGCGCGTCGGCCCATCGGGTCGCTGGTCAAGCCGTTCGTCTATCTCGCGGCGATCGAGACCGGCCGCTACAACCCGGCCAGCATCATTCAGGACGTGCCGGTGAACATCAAGATTCCAGGCGCCCCGGACTGGCAGCCGGAGAACTTCGATCATGACATCAACGGCCCGATCCCCATGGTCATGGGCCTGGCCAGATCGCTCAATCTCGCCACCATCAACCTAGGCATGGATATCGGACTCGACAACGTGCGGCATTCGTTGCAGCGCTTTGGCATCACAGAGGATCCGCCGCGTATCCCCTCATTGCTGCTGGGCACTTTCGAACTCACGCCCCTGGATGTCGCGCAGTTGTATACGGGTCTCGCCAATGGCGGCTTCAAGACCAACCTGCGCGCGGTGCGCGCGGTATTGGGTGCCGACGGCAAGGCGCTCAAGGCCTTCAACCTGGACGTGGCGCCGGTGGCGCTGCCGGACGCAGTCTTTGCAGTGCAGATGATGATGGAGCAGGTGATGCAGCGCGGCACGGGCGCAGCGGCTGCCTCGATCCTGCCCACGGGCACGGTGGTCGCCGGCAAGTCCGGCACCTCCTCGGATCTGCGCGACAGTTGGTTTGCGGGCTTCGCCGGCAATGCGGTCGCGGTGGTTTGGGTAGGCTACGATGATGACCGGGTGACAGGGCTCACCGGGTCCGCAGGCGCGCTGGGAGTGTGGGATCGGCTGCTGACGGCAATGGGTCCTACATCGTTGTCGAATGTCATGCCGGATACTTTGCATCCGGTGAGCATCGATTTTCGTACCGGCTATGTGCCGACGGCCAAGTGCTCGCCGGATCCGGTGACGGTGTACGTTCCGCTCAGCTTTACGCCTCCGGAGGCCCCGCCGGGCTGTACGGCATTCGGTGCGGCGGCGGGCGCGAAGACGGAACCGACTTTGCTGGACAGGGCGGGTAAGTGGCTGCAGGGCATCACACACCATTGAGGCTGTTCGCGACATCATGAGATTCCCGTTGCCGGTGCTGGCGTTGGTTGTGGTCGCCGTTCAGCTGAGCGGTTGCGCGCTGTTCCGTGAACCCATCGAGAATCCCGGCTCGCCCGAGCCGGTCCATCCGGCGCCCGGCAATGCGACCAGCCAGGGCGTCACGCAGAACTCCGCAGCGCCTGCGGAGAGTGCCGCCGTGACGCCACCGCCCGCCGTCGCGCCGCCGCCCGCGACCACCCGCCAGTTCCGTCTCGGCCCCGCGGCCACGGCACTTGTCGCCCAGGCCCATCGCCAGGCCGGGAGCGGCGATCAGCAGGCGGCCATCAGCACCATCGAGCGGGCGCTGCGCATCGAGCCGGAGAACCCGCTGCTGTGGCTCGAACTGGGCGATATTCATGAATCAGCCGGCCGCTTCGATCAGGCCGCGGGTCTGGGTCACAAGGCGCTGCAGCTCTCGACCGGTGATCCGCACGCACAGTCGGCTTCGTGGCACCTCATCGCCGAGTCGCTCAAGGCCCGCAATCGCAACGGCGAGGCGGCCGAGGCACAGCGTCGCGCGGATGAGCTGAGCGCGCAGTAACATGTATACGCTGCACATCGCCAACAAGAACTACTCCTCCTGGTCGCTGCGGCCGTGGGCGCTGATGCGCGAATTGCGCATCCCGTTCACGGAAAGTCTGATTCCGTTTCACCAGGCCGCGGAGTGGGCCGCGTACCGCCGCATTGCGCCGAACGGCAAGGTGCCATGTCTGGTCGACGGCGATATCACCGTGTGGGAATCGCTGGCCATTGTCGAGTACCTGGCGGAGCGCCATCCCGGCGTGTGGCCGGAAGGCACCGATGCACGGGCCTGGTCGCGCAGCGCCGCCGCGGAAATGCATGCCGGGTTTGCGCAGCTGCGCAGCTGCTGTTCGATGAGTTGCGGCGTGCGCGTGGCCTTGCACACCCTGACGGCAGGACTGAAGGCCGACCTCGAGCGCATCTCAGCACTGTGGAACGATGGCCTGAGCCAATTCGGCGGCCCTTACCTGGCCGGAGCGGCGTTCAGCGCCGTGGACGCCTTCTTCGCGCCCGTCGTGTTTCGCATCCAGACCTACGGCCTGGAACTCGATCCAGTCTCACAGGGCTACACTGCGCGCATGCTCGAGCGTGCGAGCCTGCGCAGCTGGTATGAGGAGGCACTGCGCGAACCCTGGCGCGACGCGCCGCACGATGCCGAAGTCGCGCAGTTTGGTGCGGTGCTGCAGGACTATCGGGTGCCGGTCGAGTCCTGAGCGGCCGATACGCTACACTTGCGCACTCGTGGCGCTGCGTCACGGTCTTTTTTGTTGGGGAGGCTTCCGATGCGAACTTTGCGCCTGGCCGCGATCGCCGTGCTGGCCCTGGTAATCACCGGCTGCGGCTATAACCGTTTCCAGACTCAGGATGAACAGGTCAAGTCGGCCTGGTCGGAAGTCCTGAACCAATACCAACGGCGTGCCGATCTGGTGCCCAATCTGGTCAACACCGTCAAAGGCTACGCGGCCCAGGAACAGAAGATCTTTATCGATGTGGCCGAAGCGCGCAGCAAGGTCGGCAGCATCCAGGCGACACCGGAGCTGGTGAATGATGCGGCGGCCTTCCAGAAATTCCAGGCCGCGCAATCCGAACTCTCGAGCGCCCTGTCGCGCCTCATCGCCGTCTCGGAGAGTTATCCGCAGCTGAAGTCGGACGCCAACTTCCGCGATCTGCAGGCGCAGCTTGAGGGCACGGAGAACCGCATTACGGTGGCGCGCAATCGCTACATCCAGGCGGTACAGGACTACAACGTCTCGGTGCGCAGCTTCCCCAGCAATCTGACGGCGAAAATGTTCGGTTACGGGGTCAAGCAGAACTTCTCGGTGCAGAACGAGGCTCAGATCTCCAAGCCCCCCACGGTGGATTTCGGGACGACGCCCGCCAGCTCCTCGCCCGCACCGTAGGGCCTGGCTGTGACGCACGGCCGCTGTTGGCGAGTCCCGCTGGTCGCGCTCGTACTCTGCGCGTGCGGCTTGGCCCGGGCGCAGGTGGCGGTGCCGCCGCTCACGGCACGTGTCACCGATCTCACCGGCACGCTCAGCGCGCAGCAGACCGCGACCCTCGAGCAGACGCTACAGGCCTTCGAGGCGCGCAAAGGCAGTCAGATCGCGGTACTCATCGTGCCGAGCACACAACCGGAGTCCATTGAGCAGTACAGCATCCGGGTGGTCGAGAAGTGGCGCCTGGGGCGCTCGCGGATTGATGACGGCGCGCTGCTGATCATTGCCAAGAACGATCACCAGATGCGGATCGAAGTCGGCTACGGCCTGGAGGGCGCGCTCAATGATGCGGTGTGCGAGCGCATCATCAGCGAGATCATCAGGCCACGCTTCCGGCAGGATGATTACTACGGCGGCATCACTGCCGGCATTACCCGCATGATCGGCGTCGTGGACGGCGAGCCGCTGCCGGCGCCCGCGGCACGACCGGTCGGTCAGCAGCACGGCATGCAGTTCCTGCCGGAGATGATCATTGTCGTCGTGGTGCTGGGCAGTTTCGCCTGGTCCTTGTTCGGTCGCCTGCCCGGCGCCCTGGTCACGGGCGGTGCGGCGGGATTTTTGACCTGGTTGCTGGCAGGCACGCTGCTGATCGCCGCGCCTGTCGGGCTCTTCGCGTTCCTGGTGACGCTGGCGGGCGGCGCCTCGGCCGGGAGAGTCGCCGGCGTCGCGGGCCGCTCAGGCGGATTTGGCAGCGGCTTCGGAGGCTTCGGTGGTCTGGGTGGCGGCTCGGGTGGCGGCTTCGGCGGCGGTGGCTTCAGTGGCGGCGGCGGTGGCTTCGGCGGCGGTGGCGCCTCGGGAGGGTGGTAGTGGATCTGGGTCGCACCGCCCGTCATCTGCTGACCACCCATTGGCAGCTGCGCCGTGCGTTCGGCCCGGCGACGCTCAGCGCCATCGAGGCGGCGATCCAGGAGAGTGAACGCCAGCACACCGGCCAGATCCGCTTCGCCGTCGAAAGTGCGCTGCATGGCCGGCGGCTGCTGCGCAATCAGGCGGCCCGACAACGGGCGCTCGAAGTCTTCGCCGGGCTGCATATGTGGGACACCGAACACCGCAACGGCGTGCTGATCTACCTGCTGCTCGCGGACCGGGCCGTGGAGATCGTGGTGGACCGTGGTGCGCACCGCAATGTCGATCCCGAGGTGTGGCAGCGGATCTGCCGGCAAATGGAAAGCGAGTTTCGCGCCGGACGCTACCGGGAGGGCGTGGTGCAGGGGATCAACAGTGTCGCGGCCGCCATGAATGGACCGTTTCCCGGCACCGGCTAAGGCAGATCGATGACGGCGATGCCATCCACATTGGTTTTCGGGTCGCGCGCGGAGAACGTCATGTGCCGGCCGTCGGCGGACCACACCGAGTGATTGGCATTCAGCTCGTAGTCACTGACCTGGACCAGGCCAGTGCCGTCGGCATTGATCATGAAAATCGCGTAACGGCCGTCCGGACTGCCGCGGTCGGATTCAAATGTCACGCGTTTGCCGTCGGATGACCAGGTCGGGGCACGACCTTGTTGCGGGTTGCTTTCCAGGGTGTGTAATTCGCCTGTCGCCTTCACCAGCCAGATGACGTTCTGCAATTGATTATAGGGTTGCCCCTGGTTGGCCTGACCGGCGAATACGATCCACTTGCCATCCGGGGAGACGCTGGGCATACCGGTTAGGACCTTGCTGTGGTCGGTCAGGACTTGCGCAGCTCCGCCGCCCAGGGCAATGCGTTTGGTGACCAGCTCGATGCCATCCATTACCGCCAGATGTTTTCCGTCCGGATACCAGGACGGATAAAATATTTGATTCGAGAGTCCCGTCGCGCTCACCGGGTGGGCGTTGCGGCCGCTGTCATCAATCACCCAGACGCTGGCCGAGCCATCGGCGGCGATGCCAGTGAAGGCAATCAGGCCATTGCGAGGCGACCAGCTCGCGCGGGTGGCTGCTACCGGCAACGTCGTTTGCGCAAACGGTTTTACCTCACCCCCCGCGGCTGGCACGGTCATCAGTTTCCAGTCCGTGCCATCGGTGGTGCGGCTGAACAGAACGGTCCTGCCGTCAGGTGAGAACAGGGAATCGTAATCCTCGCCGCCGCGATTTGCGGTCAGGAAGCGTGGTGTGATGCCTGCCAGTGACGGCCAGGTACGCAGCACTATTTTGCGCGGTGGCGGCGCCGGGGGCGCCAGCGCCTCAATGGCTTTGGCCACCGACTCCTCGACTCTGGGCGCAGTGACTTCCAGCCCGCCCTGATGCAGCGTCACGCTGCTGATTTGACCGCTTGGGTCCAGGTTGAAACTGAGCTGGGCCGGGACCACCTTCAGAAAGAATTTCGTCGCGCTTTCAGGAAAGATCTCGACACTTTGCTGGCCGCTCAGGCGCGTAATGAAATGTTCGCCCTCGCGCGTGACCGTGAGAATTGCGCGCGGTGTGAGTTGATAGTAGCCGACATACTGATCAAATGATTTCGCATCGAACGCGATGGCGGTGCGCGGCAATGCCTGTTCGGCGCGTCTTTGTGCGACCAGATCGGCGCTCGGCGGGGGCGGGTTGGTATCTTGTGCAAGCGGCGCCCTGACCGGCAGCGCAACCAGAACCGCAGTCATCAGAAACCTGGATAATTTCATCGCCAGTCCCCTACGGTCGGCGTGCATGCCGCGCGGCGAGCTCCCGCACCACATCTTCAAGCTGCAGATTCTTGCCGCGCAGCAACACCATCAGATGGAACAGCAGGTCGGCTGATTCGGATACCAGCTTCGCATCGCTCTCACCGATGGCGGCGAGCGCCACCTCGACGCCTTCCTCGCCCACTTTCTGGGCCATGCGCTGCGGCCCGCTCGCGTACAGTTTCGCCGTGTAGCTGTTCTCAGGTGATTCGATGATGCGCTGTTCGATAATACCCGCCAGTTGCGCGAGAAATCCCAGGCGCGACGCCCCGCTGAGCGCGGCATCCCCGAAGCAGGTCGTCGTGCCCTCATGGCAGGTCGGGCCGAGCGGACGTGCGGTGATGAGGAGGGTGTCGGCATCGCAATCGGTACGGATGGCTTCGACATTGAGAGTATGGCCTGAGGTCTCACCCTTTTCCCAGAGCCGCTGGCGGCTGCGACTGTAGAACACCACCCGGCCGCGCGCCTGGGTCGCCGCCAACGCCGCCGCGTTCATGTAGCCCAGCATCAGGACCGCGCCGGTATCCGCATCCTGGATGATGGCGGGCAGCAGGCCCCCAGCTTTGGCGAAATCGAGCCTCGACAGATCCGTCGGGTCGGAGATCATGGCCATGGCCGTATCGCGATGCCCGCCACCAGCAGCGCAGCCTTGAGATCCGGTATGGCGAGGGCGGCGGAATGGAACACGCTGGCGGCGAGCGCCGCATCCACGCCGGCGAGTTCAAAGGCGTCGCGGAAGTGCTCGGTCGCGCCCGCGCCGCCCGAGGCAATCAGGGGCACGCGGCAGACCCTGCGCACGGCACGCAACTGCGTAATGTCATAGCCGCGCTTGACCCCATCGCTCGCCATGCAGTTAAGGACAATTTCCCCCGCGCCGCGTTCCTGCACTTCGCGCACCCAGGTGAGGGTATCGCGGCCGGAGTCGCGCGCGCGATCCGGGTCGCCGGTGAACTCGTAGACGCGGTAGCCTTTGGGCATGGTTTCGCTGTCGATGCCAACGACCACGCATTGCGAACCAAAGCGCGCGCTCAGGATATTGATGAGGTCCGGATCGGCGAGCGCCGGGGAATTGATAGAGATTTTCTCGGCGCCGGCATTCAGCACGGCCTCGGCATCCGCAACCGAGCGGATGCCGCCGGCGACACAGAAGGGGATGTCCAGGACCCGCGCGACTTTGTTCACCCAGCCGCGATCCACCGAACGGCCTTCGGGGCTCGCGGTGATGTCGTAGAACACCAACTCATCCGCACCCTCATCGCGGTAGCGGGCGGCCAGCTCCAGGATGTCCCCGACGACCTTGTGATCGCGGAAGCGCACCCCCTTGACCACCTGGCCGTTGCGCACGTCCAGGCAGGGAATTATGCGTTTGGCAAGAATGGGCGCAGCTCCTCGGCAGTTATCCGCTCTTCCAGCAAGGCTTTGCCGCTGACGGCAGCCGCCATGCCCAGCTCGGCCAGCGCCGCAAGGTCGGTGGCATCGCGCACGCCGCCCGAGGCCTGCCAGGCGATCTGGGGATAGCGCTGGCGGGCCTCGCGATACAGTTCCAGGTTGGGGCCGGTAAGCGCGCCGTCGCGTTCGATGTCGGTGCACAGCACATGTTGCACGCCGTGCGCCAGGTAGGGCTCGAGCGCCTCCCACAGGCTGAGCTGTCCACCCTGGGTCCAGCCGCGCGTGCGTACGCGCGGCACGCCGGCCGCGTCGTTGCGGATGTCGAAGGCCAGGCAAATGCGTGCCGCGCCGAACTGGTCCAGCCAGCCGATGACCTCGCGGGGCTGCTCGACGGCGAGACTGCCGATCACCACGCGCGCGACGCCATGGCGCAAGAGATCATCGATCACCACGGCCGAGCGCACGCCACCGCCCACCTGGATTTTTACCGCGGTCTGCGAGGCGAGGCTGATGGCAATACTGCGGTTGGCCAAGGTGCCGTCGCGCGCGCCATCCAGGTCCACCACGTGCAGCCAGGTCGCGCCGATCTCCCGATAGCGCTGCAACAGTTCGTGCGGCTCATACTCATAGCGCGTCTCCACGGCGAAGTCGCCCTTGAACAGGCGAACGCAGCGGCCATTGCGCAAGTCGATGGCGGGAATCAGCAGCACCTCAGGTGAGCTCCAGGAAGTTGGCCAGTATGCGAGCCCCGACCTTGGTGGAGCGCTCGGGATGAAACTGTGTGCCCCAGAAATTGTTCTTGCGAACGACGGCGGCCATGCGCATGCCGTACTCGGATGTGGCGAGGGTGGCCTGCGACTCGGGCGCCGCGTAACTGTGGACGAAGTACACATATTCGCCGTCGGCGACGCCCGCAAGCAAAGGATCTTCGCGCACGATATGCAGCTGGTTCCACCCCATGTGGGGGATGGGGCGTCCGGGAGCGGAGGCGAGCTTGCGTACGGTCTGCGGCAGAACCCCCAGACATTGCGCCGGACCTTCCTCGGAGGTCTGGAACAGCAGCTGCATGCCCAGGCAGATGCCCAATACCGGCTGAATGAGCTTCGGCAGCTGCGCAGCGAGCCCACTGCCATTGAGCCGCTGCATGGCGTTGAGCGCTGAACCCACGCCGGGCAGCAGCACGCGTGGCGCCCCCATGATCACCAGCATATCGCTGGTGACCACACTCTTTGCTCCCAGGCGCTCCAGCGCGAACTGCAGTGACGCCAGGTTCGCGCCGCCGCTGTCGATGATGGCGACGTCAATGCTCATAACACCCCTTTGGTGCTGGGCAGCTCGCGCCCTTCACGGCGGAAAGCCTGACGCAGCGCACGGCCGGTGCCCTTGAAACACGCTTCGATCATGTGATGGGAGTTTTCCCCGGTCACGCTGATATGCACCGCGGCGCCCAGGCTGTCGGCCAGCGAGCGAAAGAAATGCGGCACCAGCTCCGTGGCGAGGCCGCCGACTTCCTCACGACCAAAGCGGCCTTCGAACACCGCATAAGCACGGCCGGACAGATCAATGGCCACCTGGGTGCGCGCCTCATCCATCGGCAGCAGGAAGCCGTAGCGGTTGATGCCCAGCTTGCGCCCCAACGCCTTGCGCAGCGCCTCGCCAATGGCGAGCGCACAGTCCTCGACCGTGTGATGTTCATCGACCGCGAGATCGCCCCGACAGGTCAGCGACATCGCGAAGCCGCCATGCTTGGCGAGCTGCTCGAGCATGTGATCAAAGAAGCCGATGCCCGTGGCAACGCTCACCGGCGCGCTGGCATCCAGATCCACCGTGACGGCGATGCGCGTCTCCTTGGTGACGCGCTCGATGCTGGCGCGCCGCGCCGTCAGTTCATGCACGGCGGCCGCCCAGCTGTCCGGCTCGCCCGCCAGGCCAATCCTCAGGCCCCGCACGCCGATGTTGCGTGCCAGTTCCAGGTCCGTGTCGCGATCACCGATGACGGCGCTGGTGGCGAGATCCACCTGGCCGTCGCGCAGGAACTCGCGCAACAGGCCGGTGCGGGGCTTGCGACACTCGCAGCCATCGCCCGGGAGGTGCGGGCAGATGAAGACCTTCTCGAAATGCACGCCCTGTGAAGCGAAGGCATCCAGGATGAACTGATGCGCCTGTTGGAAGCGGGCGCTGGGGTGGCTGGGGCTGCCCAGTCCGTCCTGATTCGAGACGATCACCAGCCGAAAGCCTGCCGCGGTCAGCTCATTGAGCGCGGCGAACACGCCCGGCATGAAGCGGATCTTCTCGAGGCTGTCGAGCTGCTGGTCGGGCGGCTCCTCGACCAGCGTGCCGTCATGATCGATAAACAGCACAGGCGTCAGAGCGCTCACTTAGTTCACCTTCTGTACCGGGACGGCCCGGCTGTGAGAACACAGGGCGGCGATCAGGCGCTGATTCTGCTCCGGCGTGCCGACCGTGAGCCGCAGGGCCCGCTCGAGCCCGGGCTGGCGCCGCACATCGCGCACCAGCAGGCCCGCCGCGCGGGCCTGCTCGAAGGCGAGTTGCGGGTCCGCGAATTCGACCAGCAGGAAATTGGCGGCGCTGGGCCAGACGCGGCTCACCGCGGCACTCCCGCACAAGGCCGCGGCCAGCAGTGCCCGCTCACGCTGAATCAACGCCACGCGATCGCGCGTGATGGCGATTGCTGCAGGCTCAAGGGCGCGCAACACCGCCTCGACACTCAGTTGCGAAAGATTGTAAGGCTCAACGATGCGGCGCAACAGCGCGATGATATCGGCGTGTGCCAGCACCACGCCACAGCGCGCGCCGGCCAGGCCATGAGCCTTGGAGAGCGTGCGCAGCACAACCAGCCAGGGATGTGCCGGCAGCTGCCGCGCGGCGCTGGCAACCCCTGCGAACTCAATGTACGCCTCATCCACGACCAGCAGTGCCCGACCGGCAAGCTCACCGGCGAGGCGCAGGATGGTGTCTTGCGGAACGAGGTTGCCGGTGGGATTGTTCGGCGAGCACACATAAACCAGCTTCACGGTCGCCGTGCACGCCGCGAGCACCGCGTCCGCATCGAATGCAAAGCCCTGCGCCTGGATCAGCGGGACGCGCACCACACCGGCGCCCTGGATCCGGGCCGCGACGGCATACATGCCGAAGGTGGGTGGACACACCAGCACCTGATCGATTCCGGCGCGGCAGAAGGCGCGGCTCAGGAGATCGATGGCCTCGTCACTGCCGCGCGTGACCAGCACACTGGCCGCGGGCTGTGCGTACAGAGCGGCCAGTTGCGCCACGAGCTCGCGCGGCTGCGGCTCCGGGTAGCGATTCAGACCCGCGGCGCTGCCGTCGCCGCTGCCGCGCCAGGGCAGCTCATTGGCGTGCAGACGCTCCAGCGTCGGATCCCACAGCGCGTGTTCGTAGGGATCGACGCTGAGAATGTCGGGCCGCGCGATGGACGTGGGCGATACGCTGCTCACGAGCGCTGCTCCAGCGCCGCAAGCCTGCGTTCCACCGCCGCGGCATGCGCATCCAGCCCTTCCAGGTGCGCCAGCGTCGCGGCGACCGGACCCAGATCGCGCAGGCCGTCCGGGGTGAGCTCCTGCACCGTGATGCGCTTGTTGAAATCCACCAGCGACAGACCGCTGTAGGCGCGCGCATAGCCGTAGGTGGGCAGGACGTGATTGGTGCCGGAGCAATAATCGCCCATGGGCTCCGGGGACCACTCGCCGAGGAAGATCGAGCCGGCATTGCGGATCTGGCTTAACGCGGCGCGCGGCTGGCGGATCTGCAGCAGCAGGTGCTCGGGGGCATAGTCGTTGCTGACCTGGATGGCGGTCGCGAGATCCGGTACGACGATGCAGCGGCTCGCGGCGATCGATTTGACCAGTATCGCGTGACGGGAGAGCGTCTCCATCTGCCGTTCGACCTCGGCCGCCACGGCGCTGGCCAGTTGAGCCGATGCGGTGACCAGGATGGCTTGTGACTGCGGGTCGTGTTCCGCCTGCGCGAGCAGGTCCGCGGCAACAAACTCAGGACGGGCGGTGTCATCGGCGATGACCAGTACTTCGGAGGGCCCCGCCGGCATGTCCACGGCAGCACCCTCCGGATCCGCGGCCACGTGCTGTTTGGCCGCGGTGACCCAGGCATTGCCGGGGCCGAAGATCTTATCGACCTTGGCAATGGATGCCGTGCCGTAGGCAAGCGCCGCGATCGCCTGGGCGCCGCCCACCTTGAATACGGTGTCAATGCCGCACAGCTGGGCGGCAACCAGCACGGCCGGGTGCGCGGTCCCGGCGCGAGTCGGCGGTGTGCACAACGTGCGTTGCGGGCAGCCGGCCAGTCGCGCGGGCACGGCCAGCATGATGACCGCAGAGGGCAAGGGCGCACTGCCCGCCGGCACGTACAGCCCCACGGCACCGATCGCCCGCACGATGCGCTCGCAGCGCACGCCCGGAGCGGTCTCAATCGACAGCGGCTGCAGCAGCTGGGCGGCGTGGAACTTTTCGACATTCGCAACCGCACGCTCGAGCGCCGCGATCTGCACCGCAGTCAGCTGCGAGCGGGCAGCGGCGAATTCGCCGCGACTTGCGGCGAGGCTCTCCAGGCGCACGCCATCGAAACGCTCAGTGAGTGCCAGCAATGCCGCATCGCCCTCGCGGCGCACCTGTTCGATGATCCGCTGCACGTCCACGGCGAAGTCCGCCCGGGCGGTAAAAGCCGGGCGGGCCAGCGCGGCGCGGCGCTGTGCCGAATCGAGATCCTGCCAATGCACGATGCGCATGGGGCTATACCAGCATCTTCTCGACCGGCAGCACCAGCATGGCACTGGCGCCGGCCTTCTTCAGGCTCTCGAGGGTTTCCCAGAACACGTTCTCGCGGCACACCGCATGCACCGCCACGCGATCCGGGTGACCTTCCAGGGGGATGATGGTGGGCGATTCGCTGCCCGGCAGCAGGCGGCGGATCTCCGCCAGCGCCGAACGCGGCGCATGCAACATGATGTACTTGCTCTCCTTGACCTGCTGCACGCCATCCAGGCGCATGAGCAAGCGTTCGGCCCATTCGTCCTTGGCCGGCGGCAGCGTGAGCGGGGTGCGGATCAGCACCGCGTGGCTCTCGAGTACGGTGAATACCTCGCGCAGGTGATTGGCCTGCAGCGTCGAGCCGGTGGAGACCAGGTCACACACGGCATCCGCACGACCGATGCGCGGTGCGATCTCGACCGACCCGGACAGCTCGACGATCTCGGCGTTGAGATCGTGCTGCTTGAGAAAGCGCGCCAGCATGTAGGGGTAGGTGGTGGCGATGCGCTTGCCCTCAAGCCACGCAGGACCCGTGAACTGCACGCCATCCGGCACGGCGAGCGCCAGACGGCAGCGCCCGAAATCCAAGTTCCGCACCGTCTGAAACTGCGCCGTCTGGCCGCGCGATGCCAGCTCCAGTCGCGTCTCCTCCAGCACGTTCAATCCCACCAGGCCCAGGTCGCAGACATCCTCCTGTACCAGGTCCGGGATATCATCATCGCGCACGAACAGCACATCGAGCGGCATGTTCTCGCCAAAACCCATCAGCTGATCCTTGCCGCGCGAGAGCTTCAGGCCGCAGCGGCTGAGCAGGTCCAGGGACGGATCGGTCAGGCGCCCGGATTTCTGGATGGCGAGCTTGAGGCGGGTGTCCTTATCCATGGCGGGCCGCCTCCACGCGACGCACGGTATCATTGCGACGAGTGCCCTTGCTGCGCCGGACGACGAGCGAATAGCCGCCATTGCCGTCGGCCAGACAGCGCGCCACGCGGCTGATGGTCGTGACACTGACGCCCGTCAAGCGGTTGATTTCCCGATACGGCACCCCGCGCATCAGCCAGTCGACCACGGCCCAGCGATCCGCCATGGCCTGGATCTCCGCCGGCGTGCACAGGTCGCGGAAAAAAGCCCGGCACTCATCGCTGCTGCGCAGCGACGCCACGGCGGTGAACAGGTTGCGTTCGGCCAAGGCTTCCTGGCTGGAGGACACGTTGCGGTGAATTTTCATGTTGCGGATGTCTCGTACCAACGTAACAGTACGCTAATACATTAACACAGTTGCCGCCCCATGGCGAGCGGCGGCCCGCAGCGTCCGTGGGCGGGAAAACGGCGCCCGTGGGCCTCCGGGCGGCCTTGGCCTTGACGCTGCCGCGGGACCCCGCCTAGACTTGGTCTTGCTCATCGAGACCGGCTGAGGGAAAAGGCCCTTCGACGCCGGGGCAACCGCCGAGCCTAACCAGCCCGGAAAGGTGCCAACTCCTGCGGCCCGCACAAGCGGGGCGGTAGATGAGCGGTCGGAGTGGCCCGGGTACGCGTTCTAACGCGGCAGGGATGGACCCGATTGACCCCGCCCATCGGGCGCGGGTCGCCGCAGGGGTATCGGTTGAATTTCGAGCCCTGGTCGGCGGAGCGTCCAACATGACTGCCAGAGTTGAAGTCCTGTCCACAGGCACGCGTACGGCGCGCGTGACCACCCTGCATGCCCCCGCGGTCCGCGAGGGCATCCTGGAACTGGCCGGCAGCCGCCGGTTGCACCATCACGGTGAGCTCACCGACGTGCGCATTGCCTGGCGCATGAGCGGTCCGGAGGAGGCACCGGTGGTGTGCGCCCTGGGCGGCATCTCCGCGCACCGACGCGTGTGCCTGACGGCCGATCTGCGCGACAGCTGGTGGCCCGACATTGCAGGGCCAGGCAAGCCGCTCGACAGCGAGCGGTGGCGCATCCTCAGTTTCGATTTCCTCGGGGGCAGTGGTGAGTCCACGGGGCCGAAAGTCGGCACCACCGATTTTCCGAGCATTTCCACCTACGACCAGGCACGGGCTCTGGAGCAGCTGCTGGATTCGTTGGGTGTCGGGGCGCTGCGCGGCATTGCCGGGGGCTCCTATGGTGGCATGGTGGGACTGGCATTCGCGGAACGATATCCGGACCGCGTCGCGAGCCTCCTGGTCATCGGCGCATCGGACCGCGCGCATCCGATGTCCAGCGCCTGGCGCAGCACCCAGCGGCGCATGGTCCGCTTTGGCATTGCGACCGGGCAGCCGGCCCATGGCATGGAGCTGGCGCGGGCGCTGGCCATGACCACGTATCGTTCGGCGGAGGAGTTCGCGGCGCGCTTTGACGGGCCGGCGGAACTGATCGAGGGTCGCTTCCAGTTCCCCGTGGAGCAATACCTGGCCGCGCGCGGCCGCGACTACGCGGCCCTCTACTGTCCTGAATCCTTCCTGTGCCTATCCGAATCCATCGATCTGCATCGCGTGGATGTGACGCGCATTTTCGTGCCGACCACCGTGGTGGGCATCCGCGAGGACCGGCTGGTGCCATTGCCGGATATCCGCGCCATGGTGGCGCGGCTGCAGCAGGGCCGCCTGCACGAGATCTCCTCGGTGTTCGGACATGATGCGTTCCTCAAGGAAACGGATCAGCTGCGCGGCATTTTCAACAATGTCCTGGGCGGTGCCGGATGAGCAGGACGCCCGATGCGGTGACGATGGCGGTGCGCGCGGGCCTCGAGAGCGATCAACAGACCGGTGCGGTGGTGCCGCCGATTCATCTGTCCACGACTTACGCCTTTCGCGGCTTCGACGACAAGCGTCCCTACGACTATTCGCGCAGCGGCAATCCCACGCGGGATCTTTTGGCCAAGGCGCTGGCGGATCTCGAAGGCGGCGTCGGTGCCTCCATTCTCGCCACCGGCATGGCGGCCATCGCGCTGGTGGGCCATCTGCTGCCGGTTGGCGCGCGCATCGTTGCGCCGCATGACTGCTACGGTGGCACCTATCGGCTGTTCGATGCCTGGCGCCGGCGCGGCGAGCTCAAGTGCGACTTCGTGGACTTTGGCGATGAGGCGGCCGTGCACGCCGCTTTGCGCCAGCCCACGGCGCTGCTGTGGATCGAAACCCCCAGCAACCCGCTGCTGCGCATCACCGATATTGCGCATTTCGCGCAGGCGGGCCACGCGGCAGGCGCGCTGGTGGTGGTCGACAATACCTTCCTCTCGCCGCTGTGGCAGAAACCGCTGGAACTGGGCGCCGACATTGTCGTGCACTCCACCACCAAGTACTTGAACGGTCACAGCGATGTGGTCGGGGGCGCGGTGATCGCCGCCACGCAGGAGCTGCACGAGCAATTGAGCTGGTGGGCGAACTGCCTGGGGCTTACCGGCGCGCCCTTCGACAGCTACCTGACGCTGCGGGGCTTACGAACCTTGAGTGCGCGCCTGGATCATCACGGCCGCAACGCGGGCCGGTTGGCCGAGTGGCTGCAATCGCAGCCGGGCGTCAAGCGCGTGTATTACCCGGGGCTGACCAGCCACCCCGGGCATGAGATCGCGGTCCGGCAGCAACAGGGGTTTGGCGCCATCGTGACGCTGGAGATCGCCGGCGGCCACGACGCCGTGCGCGCCATGGTGTCACAGATGCAGTACTTCTCGCTGGCCGAGAGCCTGGGGGGAGTCGAGAGTCTGGTGGCACATCCGGCCACGATGACTCACGCGGCCATGGACGCGCCGGCGCGTCAGCGTGCGGGACTCACCGATGGTTTGTTGCGGCTGTCAGTGGGGATCGAGACCTACGATGATCTGCGCGATGACCTCGCGGCCGGCCTTGAGCGCGCGCGCAAGGCGAGTCGCTAGAGCAACGCCACGACCCGGTCGCCGACTTCGCGGGTGCTGAGGGCCCGCGCGCCCGGCAGCGTGATGTCCGGGGTGCACGCCCCGTCACTGATGGCCTGGGCCACGGCCTTCTCGACCAGCGCGGCTTCCTCATGCAGCTTCAGGGTGTGCCGCAGCAGCAGCGCCACGCTCAGGATGGTGCCGTAGGGATTGGCGATTCCTTTGCCGGCGATGTCGGGCGCCGAGCCGTGAATGGGCTCGTAGAGTCCGCGGCTACCCTCACCCAAGGAGGCGGAAGGCAGCAGCCCGAGCGAGCCCGCCAGCATCGACGCTTCATCCGTGAGGATGTCACCGAACATGTTTTCGGTGAGCAGGACGTCAAAGTCGCGCGGTCTGCGGATCAGGTGCATGGCGGCGGCATCCACCAGCATGTGCTCCAGCTCAATGCCCGCAAATTCGCTGCGCACCACGCGCTCACATACCTCGCGCCACAGTCGGGAGGTCTCGAGCACGTTGGATTTGTCGATGGAGGTCACCTTGCCGCGCCGGGCGCGCGCCAGCTGACAGGCGACGCGGGTCACGCGTTCGACCTCGGCCACCGTGTAGGTGCACAGGTCGGTGGCCTTAAGGGCGGTGCGGGTCTTCTCACCGAAATAAATGCCGCCGGTCAGTTCACGCACGAACAGCAGGTCGACGCGTTCGAGTACTTCCGGACGCAGCGTGGACACGCCACGCAGGGCAGGGTGGATGGTGACGGGGCGCAGATTGGCAAAGGTCCCCAACGCTTTGCGCAGGCCGAGCAAGCCGCTCTCCGGGCGTACCTTCGCATCGGGCGCCGACCATTTCGGACCGCCGATGGCGCCGAGCAGAATGGCATCGCTGGCCAGACACGCTGCGAGCGTCGTCTCGGGCAATGGTTGGCCGGTCAGATCGATGGCGGCGCCGCCGAAGGGCTGAGGCTCAAGCGTGAACTGGTGGCCGAAACGCTGCGCCACGGCGTTCAGACAGCGCACGCCCTCGGCGGCGACCTCCGGGCCGATACCGTCACCGCCCAGGACCGTGATGGACGCCTTCATGGCTAGTTGTCCTTGTTTTCCGCCTCGTAGGCGGCAATCCGTTCCTGCTGCTGCAGCAGGAACCCCAGCTCATCGACCCCATTGAGCAGGCAATACCTGGCGAACGGATCAATGGGGAAGGTGACGGCAATGCCCGTGGGCAGGCGCAGGGTCGTGGCGGCGAGATCAATGCTGACTTCGCTGCCGGGATTACCGATGAGCCAATCGCTGGTCGATTCATCCACCACGATGGGCAGCAGCCCGTTCATCAGCGAGTTGTTGCGGAAGATGTCCGCGATCTCGGTGCTGACGACGGCGCGAAAGCCGTAATCCAGGAGCGCCCAGGGCGCATGTTCGCGCGAGGAGCCGCAACCGAAGTTGCGCCCGGCGACCAGTATCTGGCAGCCGGCCGCCTCGGGGCGGTTCAGGGCGAAGTCGCCCTTGGCACTGCCATCCGGTGCGTAGCGCCAGTCCGAAAACAACTGCGCGCCAAGCCCCAGACGTGTGGTCGTGGTGAGAAAGCGCGCCGGTATGATCTGGTCGGTGTCGATGTTGCTCGCGGGCAGCACCACCGTACGCGAGCGAATGGTCGTGATCTTCTCCATTACAGCAGCTCACGCGGGTCGGTGACCCGTCCGCGTACCGCACTCGCGGCCGCGGTCAGCGGGCTCGCCAGCAGCGTGCGTGCGCCGGCGCCCTGACGGCCCTCGAAGTTGCGGTTGCTGGTGCTGACTGAGTATTCACCGCGCGCGACGGTGTCGCCGTTCATGCCGATGCACATCGAACAGCCTGACCCGCGCCATTCCGCACCGGCATCGATGAAGATCCGGTCGAGCCCCTCGGCTTCCGCGGCGGCCTTGACCTGCTGGGAGCCCGGCACCACCAGCATGCGCACGGAGCCTGCGATCTTGCGTCCGCGCAGCAGCTGCGCCGCGCCGCGCAAGTCGCCGAGGCGGCCATTGGTGCAGCTGCCGATGAAGACGACATTGACCGGCTGGTCACGCAGGGCCTGCCCGGCCGAGAAGCCCATGTAGGCGAGCGCCTTGTCGAACACCGGATCGCCCTTGCGATCCGGCACCGAGCCACTGATCGGGATGACCATGCCCGGATGGGTTCCGTAGCTGATCATGGGCTCAAGGGCGGCGGCATCCAGAGTGTGCTCGCGATCAAAGCGCGCTCCCGCATCGGTCGGCAGCGCGCGCCAGCGCTCCACCGCCCGTTCCCACGCAGCGCCGCTGGGCGAACGCGGCCGGTCCGCGAGGTAGCTGAAGGTGGTCTCATCCGGGGCGATCATGCCGGCGCGGGCGCCGGCCTCGATCGACATGTTGCACACCGTCATGCGCTCTTCCATGTTCAGGGCGCGAATGCCCTCGCCACGGTATTCGAGCACGTGCCCCGTGCCGCCCTCGACCCCGATCTGCCCGATGATGGCCAGCACCAGGTCCTTGGCCGTGACGCCCGCCTGCAGCTTCTGATTGACATTGATGGCAAAGGTCTGCGGCTTGCGCTGCAGGATGCATTGGGTGGCGAACACATGGCCGACTTCAGTTGTGCCGATGCCGAAGGCCAGCGCCCCGAAGGCGCCGTGGGTGCTGGTGTGGCTGTCGCCGCAGACAATCGTGCGTCCCGGACGCGTCAGCCCGAGCTCCGGTCCGATGATGTGCACGATGCCGCGCAGCTCGCTGTGCATGTTCAGCAGTTCAATTCCGGCCGCGGCGCAATTGCGCTCGAGCTGCTGGACTTGGCGCGCAGCGGCCGTTGCGACCACCGGCACGCCGCCGAACACCTGTTCGGTGCGTGTCGGCGTCGAATGATCCATGGTCGCAAGCGTCAGATCCTTGCGGCGCACGGACAGGCCCTTGGTGCGCAGCACTTCGAATGCCTGCGGCGTCGTGACTTCATGAATGAGGTGCAGATCGATGTACAGCACCGCCGGCGTCTCGGCGGTCTCGGCAGCGACTTCGTGCTGCTCCCACACCTTCTGGAACATGGTCTTCGGCATGTTGGATCCTGCTATCGGCCTAGGCGGTTTCAGTCGGCAAACGCCGCTGCGCCGCTGGGGGTTTGGCCGCTGCGCGAGTGATCTCGATGCGGTTGATGACTTCGAGCAACGCGCGCGTGCCGGCTTCCACGATATCGGTACTGGCGCTGGCGCCGCGGTAGCTGCGGTTCTGGTATTCCACGTGGACCACTGCCTCACCCTGGGCGTCCTGGCCCTCACTCACGGCGCGAACTTCAAATTTGCGCAGCGTCACCGCGACGCCCGTGGCTGCCTCGAGTGCCAGGAACGCGGCATCCACCGGACCGTCGCCGCGCGAGGTGTGTTCCACCACCCGGCCGTCGCGGTGACTCAAGCAAAGCGTGGCCTGCGCACCTTCCGGGCCGCTGCTGGAGTTGATGCGCAGCTGCGTGAGCGTCCACGGACCGCTGACGCTGGATTCAACGCGCAGCACCAGCGCCTCAATGTCGCCATCGAAGAGTTCCTTCTTGCGCTGCGTGAGCGCCTTGAACTCCTTGAAGACGCGGCTGAGTTCGGCCTCATCCAGTTCGAAGCCCAGCGCCTGGATGCGCTCGCGCAGCGCCTGCCGGTTGCTGTGTTTGCCCAGCACCAGGGTGCTGCGCGGCAAGCCGACATCCTCCTCAAGCACCGCATTCTCGCCGACCACCGCCTTGTTGCGCGGGATCAGCACCCCGGTGATGTTCGACACCAGCCGTGCCACCGGATACAGGCGCGTCGTGCGGATGTTCGTGGCGAGATTGAAGAACGCGGCGCGCGTGCGCAGTGCCATGACCACTTCTTCGAGCGAGCAATTGCCGGCCCGCTCGCCGATGCCGTTGACGGTGCATTCGATCTGGCGCGCCCCCGCGACCACGGCCGTGAGGCTGTTGGCCACGGCCATACCCAGATCATCATGGCAGTGCACCGACAGAGTGACCTTGTCGATGCCGCGCACGTGGCTGCGCAGGTAACGGAACAGTTCGGAGAATTCATCCGGCACCGTGTAACCCAGGGTATCCGGGATATTGATAGTGGTCGCGCCAGCCGCAATCACCCGCTCGATCACCTCGACCAGGAACTCAAGCTCGGTACGCGAGGCATCCTCGGGCGAGAATTCCACATCCTCACACAGCGCCCGGGCTGCCGTCACAGCGCTGACCGCGGTGCTGATGATCTGTGCCGGCGTCATGTGCAGCCGGGTTTCGCGGTACACGGGACTGGTACCGAGATAGAGATGCAAACGGTGCCGCGGTGCGGCTTTGAGGGCCGCGGCGGCCCGCTCGATATCCTCGGCAATGCAGCGGGCGAGGCCACAGATCAGCGGCCCCTCGACCTCCCGGGCCACGGCATTGACGCTTTCCCAGTCCTCACGCGAGGCCGCCGGAAATCCTGCCTCGATCACATCCACGCCCAGCTCCGCGAGCGCCCGGGCCACGCGCAGTTTTTCCGGCTGCGTCATGCCGCAGCCGGGAGCCTGCTCGCCGTCGCGCAGCGTGGTGTCGAAGATGATGAGGCGTTCGGGATCTGTGGACATGGGCGCTCGTTACGCGCGGCGGTCATTCAGCCAGGGCATCCGGGCGCGCAGATTGGCGCCGACCGTCTCGATCTGCCGGTCCATGTCGGCCTTGAGCATCTTGCGATACTCCTTCTGCCCGGAGCGGTTCTCATCGATCCACTGGCGCGCGAACTTGCCCGTCTGGATTTCCTTGAGGATCTTGCGCATCTCATTCTTGGTCTTCTCGTTGATCACGCGCGGTCCGCGCGTCAGATCCCCATACTTGGCCGTGTCGGAGATGAACTGGTGCATCTTGGTGATGCCGCCCTCATGCAGCAGATCGACGATGAGCTTCAGTTCGTGCAGGCACTCGTAGTAGGCAACCTCGGGCTGGTAGCCGGCTTCCACCAGCACCTCGAATCCCTTGACGACCAGCTCCGTGGCGCCGCCGCACAGCACCGCCTGTTCGCCGAACAGATCCGTCTCGGTCTCTTCCGCGAAGGTGGTATCGAGCACGCCGCCGCGAGTGCCGCCGATGCCGTGGGCATAGGCGAGCGCGCGCGCGTGCGCATTGCCGGTGGCGTCCTGCGCAACGGCGATCAGACAGGGCACGCCGCGGCCCTGCTGGTACTGGCGGCGCACGAGGTCACCGGGACCCTTGGGGGCGATGAGCACGACATCGAGGTCGCGCCGTGGCTTGATGAGCTTGAAGTGCACATTGAAGCCGTGCGCGAACAGCAGCGTGGCTCCCTTCTTGATGCCGCCCACGACTTCGCCATACAGGGATTCCTGCGCGAGATCCGGCACCAGCATCGCGATCAGATCGGCGTCGACGACCGCCTTGGGGGGTTCGGCGACTTCCAGCCCGTCTTTCTTCGCCTTCTTCCAGCTGGCGCCGCCCTTGCGCACGCCGACCACGACGTCAAAGCCACTGTCCTTGAGATTCAGGGCGTGCGCCCGGCCTTGACTGCCATAGCCGAGCACGGCGATACGCGCACCGCGCAATGCCTTCTTGTTCACGTCCTTCTGCGAATACAACTTCATTAACGGGCTCCCTAAGCAAAAAAAACCCCGCACCCGCCCTGATCAGGGGCCGGTGCGGGGTCCTGGTGTTCGTGATGCGCTTTTCCCTAATCAGCGGCAACGTCGGCCGCGAATGTCAGCAAATTCGTGCAAAATTGTCAATCGAATCGACGTGGAGTGGTGATGAGCTCAGAACTGCTGGTGACCGGGGAGGGTGGTACGGCGCGGCCTTTGTGGCTGCTGAGTGAAGCGGCGCTCGCCCCGTGGCTGGCACAGCAGCCGGCGCAGGTGGTCAATTGGCTGCACGCCAACAGCTTCCAGGCTGAGCGCCAGCGCGTGCTGGTGCTGCCGGGGGAGGCCGGACAGCTCGGCGGTGCGGTGCTGGGTCTGGGAGCACTGCGGGACATCGATGCCCTCAACCTCTGGCATGCCGCGGGACTGAGTGATCGGCTGCCCGGCGATCGCTATCGGCTGGCAACTCCCCTGGGGCCTCAGGCTGCGACCCAGTTCGCGCTGGGGTGGCTCATCGGCAGCTACCGCATGACGCGCTATCGCAGCGCCGGGCAGGCGCCACGCGCCGTGCTGATCGCCCCACCGGGAACGGATTGCGAATATGTTCAGGCCGCCGCGCAGGCGACGAGCCTGGCGCGCGACCTGATCAATACGCCGGCCAACGATCTGGGACCCGCGGAACTGGCCCAGGCGGGATTTGATCTGGCGGCGCGCTTCGGCGCGCGCTGTCAGGTGCTGGTCGGGGCGGAACTGGATGCGCAGAATTTCCCGCTGATCCGCGCGGTGGGCGCGGGCAGTGCCCGCGAGCCGTGTCTGCTCGACCTGCGCTGGGGTGCGGCCGGGGCCCCGCGGGTTACGCTGGTCGGCAAGGGCGTCTGTTTTGACAGCGGCGGCCTCGATCTGAAACCCGGCCCGGCGATGCTGCTGATGAAGAAGGACATGGGGGGCGCGGCGTGCGCGCTGGCGCTGGCGAGTCTGCTCATGAGCCAGAACGCGCCGATCCAGCTGCGGGTGCTGCTGCCGTGCGTGGAGAACAGCATCGATGGGCTCTCCTACCGGCCGGGGGACATCCTGCGCTCACGCAAGGGACTGACGATCGAGATCGGCAATACCGACGCTGAGGGACGTCTGATCCTCGCTGATGCGCTGGCCGAGGCCGATGCGGAGGCCCCGGATCTGCTGATCGACCTGGCGACCCTCACCGGTGCCGCGAGGACCGCCCTCGGGCCGGAGCTGCCGGCGGCCTACAGCCCGGATGAGACACTGCTGGCGAGCGCGCGCGCGGCCGGTGAGCTGACCTGCGATCCGCTGTGGCCCATGCCGCTGTGGGCGGGCTATGACGATGAGTTCAGCAGTCGCATTGCCGACCTCGGTAATGTGTCGGCCGGCCCCTTCGCAGGCTCGATCGTGGCGGCCCTATTCCTAAAACGTTTTGTCACAATATCGCGCGCGTGGCTGCATCTTGACCTGTATGCCTGGAACCCAAAGGAGCGGCCCGGCCGTCCCGTGGGCGCCGAGCCACAGTGTGTACGCGCGTTGTATAGCCTGATTCGCCAGCGATTCGGTTGAGGAGACCATGGCCAAGAAATCCAAGCCCAAACCCCGCATCCCCCACGATCCGCGGCGCTTTTCGCGCCTGGTGGTTGATGGGGCCAAACAGGCCCCCTCACGTGCGATGCTGCGTGCGGTGGGCTTTGCCGATGCGGACTTCAAGCGGCCGCAGGTGGGCATCGCCTCCACCTGGGCCAACCTTACGCCCTGCAACATGCATATCGCGGAGCTCGCGCGCGCCGCGGCGGCCGGCGTCGATGCGGCGGGGGGCAAGAGCGTGCTGTTCAACACCATCACCGTGTCGGATGGCATCTCCATGGGTTCTCCTGGCATGCGCTACTCGCTGGTCTCGCGCGAGGTGATCGCCGACTCCATCGAAACGGTGGTCGGCGCCGAGGGCTTCGATGGCTTCGTGGCCGTCGGCGGCTGCGACAAAAACATGCCCGGCTGCGCCATGGCGATGGCGCGCATGAACCGGCCCGCCGCGTTCGTCTATGGCGGCACCATCCGGCCCGGCGTGCAGCGTCGCGATATCGTCTCGGTGTTCGAGGCGGTCGGCGCCCACGCATCCGGCAAGCTGTCGGATGCGCAACTGCTGGAGGTCGAGCGCACCGCCATCCCCGGCCCGGGTAGCTGTGGGGGCATGTACACCGCCAACACCATGGCCTCGGCGATCGAAGCCCTGGGCCTGTCCCTGCCCGGAAGTTCCGCCCAGGAGGCGGTGAGCGATGCCAAGCGATTGGACAGTGAGCGCGCCGGCGCTGCCGTCGTGCGCCTCATCGAGTCGGGCATCCGGCCGCGCGACATCCTCACGCGCAAGGCCTTCGAGAACGCGATCACCGTCAGCATCGCGTTGGGGGGCTCCACCAACGCCGTGCTGCATCTGCTGGCGATCGCGCACGAGGCCCGGGTCAAGCTGGGCCTGGCGGACTTCAGCCGCATCGGCCGGCGGGTGCCGGTACTGGCCGATGTACGGCCCAGCGGCCGTTACCTGATGTCGGAGCTGATCGCGATCGGCGGGATCCAACCGTTGATGAAGATATTGCTCGATGCCGGTCTGCTGCATGGCGAATGCCTGACCGTGACCGGGCAGACCCTGGGCGAGAACCTGGCGGCTGCCGGCGTCTATCCGGCCGGCCAGGATATCGTCCGACCGTTATCGAACCCCATCAAGAAAGACAGCCATCTGGTTGTTTTGAAGGGCAACCTTGCGCCCGATGGTGCCGTGGCCAAGATCACCGGCAAAGAGGGCCTGGTGTTTCAGGGACGGGCGCGGGTGTTTGACGGCGAGGAGCGGGCCACTGCTGCGATTCTCAACGGGACAGTACGCGCCGGCGATGTGGTGGTGATCCGCTACGAAGGGCCCAAGGGCGGTCCCGGCATGCGCGAGATGCTCAGCCCCACCGGCGCCATCATGGGGCGTGGCCTCGGCGGCAGCGTGGCTTTGATTACCGACGGGCGTTTCTCCGGCGGCAGCCATGGCTTTGTAGTTGGACATATCGCCCCGGAGGCCGCCGTGGGCGGACCCATCGGCCTGCTGCGCAGCGGGGACATCGTCAGCATTGACGCGGCTAAACAAGCGATCGACGTGCAGCTGTCGGCAGCGGAGCTGCGCCGCAGGCGCGCGGCGTGGCGTCCGCAAAAGCCTTATGCGACGAGCGGGGTGCTCGCAAAATATGCACACTTGGTGGGTAGCGCCTCAGACGGTGCCGTGACCTGGACTTAACACCGCGCGGCGTGGCAATGAATCCGAAGGGGATCCTCGCTCGTATATCTAGTTGTCAGTATGCTTCGCGACAGTTACAGTTGAGTTGTCAGCGAGCGGTCGTTGATATGTTTCGAGTTCGACGTTGACAAAAAACCCGGGGGAACGCGTTTCGGACCAGTGCCCAGCGCCCGATCTGATGTCGGGCTGACGGGTACCAGAACAGAACCGACCGGCGGTGCCGCCACTGCTGGGTTCGAAAATTTGGTCCGGGACGGGCTTGCGTGCAGCGCAAAACGTGGTTACGTTTCGAGTCTCGAGAATCTGCCCCCTTGATGAATCGGTAAAGACACTAAAATTAAGAGTATGGCTGCCTACGCAAGACACGACGCATCGTTCTTTTCCGGTCGCGCGATATTCTTTATCTGTATCGCGCTGTTCCACATCGGCCTGCTTTACCTGTTCGAGTCGGGGTTAGCGACCCGGGTCATCAATGCCGTTGCGCCGCCGCTCGAGACCACCATCGTCCAGGATGTGCAGAAGCACGATGCGCCGCCGCCGCCGCCGCCGCCCAAAATGGAGCGGCCGCCCGTCGAGGTGCCGCCGCCGGATGTGGTGATCAACGTTCCGGTAGAGACCCAATCGACCGCCATCACCAATACGACGACCAAGCATGTCGAGGCCCCCCCGGCGCCGGCGCCGAAGGCCGATGTGCGCACCCCTGCCAGGGTGGACGTGAAGCATTCACCGTCTACCGACGACTATTACCCGCCGACTTCGCGCCGCATGAACGAAGTCGGGACGACGACCGTGAACACCTGCCTGGATGAAACCGGCAAGGTCAGCGGGGATCCGAAGGTTCAGAAATCATCGGGCTCGTCACGCCTGGACGAGGCTGCAACGCGCTGGGCAGCACATGCGAAATTTACCCTAGGAACGCTGAACGGCAAGCCCGTCGCAGGCTGCACGGCGTTCCTGGTGACGTTCAAGCTCACGGATTAGAACTACCGCTTCAATCAGCTTCAATCAGGGCTGCCTCGTGCGGGGCTGTCCTGCCGATCTCAGACGAGGAAACTATGGAAAACCACGCAACAAGCACCGCTGCAGACACCTACGGCCCAATGGCCCTGATCCACAATGGCGACCCGCTGTCGCACTTTGTGCTGGCCGTGCTGGCGATCATGTCCTTCTTCTCCTGGTACATCATTCTCACCAAGTTGTGGGACCAACATAAGCTCGCGGCCTCCTATAAGGCGGTGGAGAAGACCTTCTGGACTTCGCCCTCGCTGAAGGACGGAGTCGAGCGCCTGAAGAAGGGTGACCCGTACCGCGCCATTGTCGAGGAGGGTCTGCGCGCCGCGGCCCATCATGACGGCCGCCTGACCGATCGCATCGAGCTGCATGAGTGGATCACCATGTCGCTGCAGCGCTCGGTGGCCAACGTCAACAGCGGCCTGCAGTCCGGCCTGGGCTGGCTCGCCAGCGTCGGTTCCACCGCCCCGTTCGTCGGTCTGTTCGGCACGGTCGTCGGCATCATCAAGGCGCTGATCGCCATCGGTGTGTCGGGGCAGCCCAGCATCGACCGCGTCGCCGGCCCCGTCGGTGAGGCGCTGATCATGACTGCGATCGGCCTCATGGCCGCCGTGCCGGCCGTGCTCGGTTACAACTGGCTGGTCGGCCGCAACAAGGGCTTGCAGGAAAACCTGCGTAACTTCGCGGCGGACGTGCACGCCTACCTGGTAGGCGGTGCCCGCGTCGGTAACGGTACGGACACCCCGCGCCCGGTTGCCGCTGCACCGGCCGCCGCCATCGTCCGCAAGTAATTGCGGCCTGCTCATCGCCATCGTCTATGCCAGCCGGGGTGTAAGCCCCGGCTTTGTCGCGGCAGGTAACTCGTCATGTCAATGAACATACAGCTCGAGGGGGAGGACCAGTCCCTCAATTCGACCATCAATACGACCCCGCTGGTCGATGTGATGCTGGTGCTGCTGATCATCTTCCTGATCACCGTCCCGGTGATCAACAAGACAGTTCACGTGAATCTGCCGGACGCGGCCAATATCCCGACCCAGACCAAGCCCGAAAATATTGTGATCGCGGTGACGGCCAACGGTGACATGTATTGGAACAACGGGCCGCTCGCCAACGTCCAGGAATTGATCGACAAGGTCAAGGCGAAGGCCGTAGTGGTGCCACAACCCGAAATCCATATCCGTGCGGACAAGGATGCCCTGTATCAGTCCGTGGGCCGCGTGTTGTACGCGATCCAGCGCGGCGGCATGATCAAGGTCGGGTTCATCACCCAACCGGACGCCGCCTCCCTGGCTGAAAGCATCGCCAACGCGCCCCAGATTCGCTAAGGGCGAGGAGAGATTCGACCATGTCAATGTCAGTAGGCGAAAACGACGGCGATGCAATGTGCGACATCAACACCACGCCGTTGATCGACGTGATGCTGGTGCTCTTGATTATGCTGATCCTGACCCTGCCCATCATGAACCACGCGGTGAAGCTGGACATGCCCAATCCGGCGTTACAGCCGCCGCCGCCACCGGTGCCACCGGAAGTCATCGATCTGGAGATCTATTCGGACGGCACCATCATCTGGGACGGCAACACGGTGCCGAACATCAGCACGCTGGAAGGCTACTTCCGCACCCAGGCGGTCAAGGACCCACAGCCCGAGATTCACCTGCGTCCCGATCGGCGCGCGCGCTACGAAGTCGTTGCCGAAGTGCTGGCCGCCGCCCAGCGCAATCACATGAAACGCATCGGATTCACCAATACGGCCGAGTTCAGCCAGTAATTTGACGCGGTAAGCACCCATGAACAAAGTAGTGAAGCTTGCCGTAGCCGGTGCCGTGGTCATGGTGTTGACCGGCACGACCGCCGCGTTGGCAGATGACACGCCTGCGGCCAAGCCACAGGTGAGTGCCGCCGCCGGCAAGGATCTGCAGGCGGCCCAGAAGGCCCTGACGGCGAAAAATTACGATGAGGCACTCACCGACCTCGACAAGGTCAAGGCCAACGAGAAAAAGAACGAGTACGACGAATACCTGATGAACGAGTTCTACTTCAGCGCCTACGCTGGAGCCAAGAAGTTCCAGGAGGCCCAGGCGCCGCTCGCGGCCGCGATGGCGTCCAAGTACATGCCTCCGGATGAACTGAAGCAGCGCCACTTCCAGGCCGCAGCGCTGGCCTACCAGCTGAAGGACTATGACAAGGCCCTGGAGTTCGGCAATCAGGCCCTCAAGGATGGCGCTCCCACCGACCAGTTGAACACCATTGTCGCCCAGTCCTACTACCTGAAGAATGACTTCAAGAACACCGAAACCTTCGTGCGCGGCATGGTCGATGCCGAGGTCAAGGCCGGTGAGAAACCCGATGAGGAGATCCTGCTGCTGGGTGAAAGTGCGTCGGCGCAGCTGAAGGATGACGCGGGGGAATCGTACTGGCTGGAAAAGCTGGTGGCCTACCATCCGAAGCCGGAATATTGGCAGAACCTGCTGCAGGACATGTACACCACCAAGATGACGGACAAGCAGCTGTTGCAGCTGTACCGGCTGTCCGCCGACGTGGGCGGCTTGAAGAGCGGTTCGGAATATACGGATATGGCGCAGCTGGCGCTCGATGCCGGCTCGCCAGGCGAAGCGGTTTCCACCCTGACCGCCGGGTTTGCGGCGAATGCCTTCACGGATTCCGAAAAGGCCCGCAACCAGCACCTGCTGGATTCCGCCAAGAAGCAGGCGGTCGCCGATCAGCCGACCCTCGCCAAGAGCGAAGCGGAGGGCGCCAGCGCCGCGACCGGCGATCGGCTGGTTGCCGTCGGCGTGGGCTACTACGGCTACGGCGACTACGCCAAGGCGGTCAAGGACATTTCGGACGGCCTCGCCAAGGGTATGAGCAAGGACTCGACGGATGCGCGGCTGCTGTTGGGGATTTCGCAGCTGAAGTCCGGCGACAAGCAGGCCGCCGTGCAGACCTTCGGGCAGGTCAAGGGCAATCCGTCATCTGAGCGACTGGCTGCGCTGTGGATTTTGCACGCCAAGGCCTGATCCGACCTTAAGGCGGACACCGCGCGCAATGGCGTGTCATACGATCAAAGGCCGGGGGCATGCTTCCGGCCTTTTTATTTTCAAGGAGTTCTGCACATGAGCATCAAGGCTGGCGATCGGATGCCCTCCGGCACCTTCAAGACCACCACCGCGGACGGACGCCGTGACGTGACGACCGATGAGCTGTTCAAGGGCAAGAAGGTGGTGCTGTTTGCGGTGCCCGGGGCTTTTACGCCCACCTGCGACGCCAAGCACCTGCCCGGTTTCGTGCAGCTGGCGGACCAGATCAAGGCGAAGGGCGTGGATACCATTGCCTGCTTTGCCGTCAATGATGTGTTCGTGATGGGCGCCTGGGGCAAGCATTCCAATGTCGGTGACAAGGTGCTGATGCTGGCGGACGGCAATGGCGACTACGCACGCGCACTGGGGCTGGCCATGGACGGACGCGGCTTTGGCATGGGCGAGCGCAGTCAGCGTTTTGCCATCATTGTGCAGGACGGCGTCGCGCAGCAGGTGTTCGTGGAGACGGGCGGTGAGTTCAAGGTCTCCTCCGCCGAGCATGTGCTGGCGGCGCTGTAGCGCCACTGCGACCTTATAGAGCATCATTTCATTCACTCATTCACATTCATTCATTGAGCTAGAACACGCATGAACAAAGTAGCGAAGTTTGCCGTGGCGAGCGCGGTGGCCATGGTGCTGGCAAGCAGCATGGTGGTTGCAGATGATGCCAAGCCGCAGAACAGCATCGCGGCCGGCAAGGATCTGCAGGCGGCCTTGAAGGACATGCACGACCGCAAGTGGGACGACATGCTCGGGGACTTGGACAAGGTCAAGAACAACCCCAAGAAGAACGAGTATGACGAGCACGTCATGAACGAGCTCTACGTCATGGCCTACACCCAGAAAAAGCAGCTTCAGGACGCCGCGGCGGTGGTTGAGCACCTCATCGTTTCCAAGTACACGCCTCCGGAGGAATTGAAAAAGCGCGTCGTGCAGGCGGCCTCGATGTTCGAGGACCTGAAAAATTACGACAAGGCGCTCGAGTACGGCAACCGCGCCATCAAGGACGGCTACGGTACCCCGGCGGTCGACCAGATCGTGGCGCAGAGCTACTACCTGAAGAATGATTTCAAGGACACCGATCGCTTCGTGCACGGCGTGGTCGACAATCAGCTCAAGGCCGGCCAGATGCCGAGCGATGAGATGCTGCAGCTGGGGCTGAGTTCGGCCTCCAAGCTGAATAATTCGGCCGGCGAGTCACATTGGCTGGAACTGCTGGTGTCCTACCACCCCAAACCCGAATACTGGCAGAACCTGCTGGCCGGCATGTTCAACGCGAAGTTGAGCGACCGAGAGCTGCTGCAGGTGTATCGGCTCTCCTCTGAAGTGGGCGCGATGAAACGCGGCTCCGACTACGCGGAGATGGCACAGCTGTCGCTGGATGAAGGATCGCCGGGTGAGGCGGTGTCGGTCCTGACCAAAGGCTTTGCCAACAACGTGTTCACCGAGCCCGCCGACAAGAACCGCAATCAGCACCTGCTGGATTCCGCCAAGAAGCAGGTGGCGGCCGATCAGCCCACTCTCGCCAAGACCGAGGCCGATGCTGCCAGTGCGCCGGGCGGCGACAAGCTGGTGAACGTCGGGATCGTTTATTTTGGCTACGGTGACTACGCGAAGTCCGCCAAGAACCTCGCGGATGGCATCGCGAAGGGACCCACCAAGGATGCGCAGGATGCGCGGCTGTTGCTCGGCATTGCCCAGTACAAGGCGGGTTCGAAGGATGAGGCCGTGAAGACCTTCAAGTCGGTCAAGGGTGACCCGACGCTGGAGCGTCTGGCGGCGCTGTGGGCGCTGCGCGTCAAGGGTGGCGCGGCCTAGACTACCCCAGCAGCTTGCCGAGCTGCGGGACAATCTCGAACAGGTCGCCCACCAGGCCGTAGTCCGCCACTTCGAAAATGGGCGCCTCGGCATCCTTGTTGATGGCGACGATGGTGCGCGCGTCCTTGATGCCGGTGAGATGCTGGATGGCGCCGGAGATGCCGATTGCGATATACAGCTCCGGGGCGATGATCTTGCCGGTCTGGCCCACCTGCAGCTCGTTTGGGGCGTAGCCGGCATCCACCGCGGCGCGCGATGCCCCGACCGCGGCCCCGAGTTTGTCCGCCAGGGCGAACATCAGCTTGAACCCCTCCGCGCTGCCCAGCGCGCGCCCGCCTGACACCACGCGCCGCGCGGTCTGCAGATCCGGTCGGTCCGAGCTTGCCGCCGAGACCGATACGAACCGCGTGTGGGTGGGCAGGGTGACCGCAGGTGCCGCGGCGTCGATGGGTGCGTTGCCGCCCGTGCCCGCCGCCGTAAAGGATGCCGTGCGCACGGTGCCGACGATCTGGAGGCCCGCGGCGACCTCGACGGTGACGATGGCATTGCCCGCGTAGACCGGCCTGCGGAAGCGCGTGGCGGTCTCGATGGCCATGATGTCACTGATCTGGGGGGCGCCGAGCAACCCGGCGACCCGCGGCAGCAGATCCTTGCCGAACGTCGTGGCAGGTCCCAGCACGTGGGTGAAGTCCTTGGCGATGGCCGCGACCTGCGGGGCGAGCAGCGCAGCCATCGGGTGCTCGTTGGCGGGGTGGGCCAGCGCCAGGACCTGCGCCACGCCCGCCAGCGCGGCCGCCTGCGCCGCCACGGCGTGCGGGTCGCGGGCCAGGACGGCAACGGTGATGGAGGCACCGGCCAAGGTGGCCGCGCAAGTCACGCACTTGGCGGTACCCGGGTTCAGATGTACGCCATCGTGCTCGGCAACGATCAGGATACGGCTCATACCAGCCCCTTGGCATGCAATGCCGCCACCAGCTCGGCCGCATCCTTGACCATGACACCTTTCTGGCGCTGGGGGGGCGGGTCAAAGCGCACCACGGTGGTCTGGCGGGCGGTGCTCACCTCGAGGCTCGCGAGCGGCAGGACCTCGAGCGGCTTCTTCTTCGCTTTCATGATGTCCGGGAGCTTGACGTAGCGCGGTTCATTGAGGCGCAGGTCGGTGGTGAGCACCGCGGGCAGATCCACCTCCAGGGTCTCAAGCCCGGCGTCGACCTCGCGCGTGACCCGGGCCGTCTCACCCAGCAGTTCAACCTTGGAGGCAAAGGTCGCCTGGGGGCGCTCCCACAGGGCGGCCAGGATCTGGCCGGTCTGACTGTTGTCGTCATCGATGGCCTGCTTGCCGAGAATGACCAGCATGGGCTGCTCGCGCAGCACCAGTTTCAACAGCACCGAGGCGACCGCCAGCGGTTCAAGTGAGCTGTCGGCGCTCTCCACCAGAATGGCCCGGTCGGCGCCCATCGCCAACGCCGTGCGCAGCTGCTGCTGCGCCTCGCCGGTGCCGATGCTGACGGCGATCACTTCATCGGCGCCGCCGCGCTCGCGGATGCGCAGCGCCTCCTCGAGCGCAATTTCATCAAACGGGTTGATGCTCATTTTCACCCCGTCGGTGACGATTCCCGAGCCATCCGGTTTGAGACGGATGCGCACGTTGTAGTCCACGACCCGCTTGATGCCGACCAGAATGCGTTTCATGGTGTATCCCCGGCGGCTGCAGCGCGGTGCGCCTCGCTGAAGCGTTGACGAATGGTCTTTGCCGTCTCCTGCAGCTTCGGATAGAAGCGCTCCACGGCCAGCCGCAGCGGCACCGCGCTTGCGGAGAAGCGTACCGCGACGGTGGCGAGCACCCGATCATCAATCAATACCGGCACCGAGATCGCCACTTCCTCGGAGACGCGCCGCGTCCGGACCGAGGTGGCATAGCCGCGCTCACGGGTCTCATCCAGGATCTTCTCCACCTCCGGGCGGCTGCGGGCCAGCTGGTCCTCCTCGCGGGTCGAGCGGCTGAGGATATCGAGCAGGGCGTCGCGCTGTTCGGGGCGGCAGAAGGCGAGGTAGACGCGACCCGAGGCGCTCATCAGCAGCGGCAGGCGGAAACCGGCGCTGAAGCGCTCCACGGCCAGGGGGCTGGCGTGGTCGGTGGTATCGCGGATCTGCATCGAGGTACCCGAAGGCGACAGCAGCGTCACCGGCCAGACGATGTCCTTGCACAGGTCGTTGATGCAGGGGCGGGCGATCTGTGTGATCCAGGCCTCATCATCGAAGCCTTCCGCGAGGCCCCGCACCAGCAGCGTCAGCCGATAGCGGTCGTCGGCGGGGTCGCGGTAGACGTAGCCGGCCTCGGCGAGGGTCTCGAGGATGCGATACGTCGTGGTGCGCGGCAGCCTGATCTCGCTCGTCACCTCCGACACTGTGGCGCCGTTGCGACGGTTGAGCACCGCCAGGGCCTCGAGGCCGCGAATCAGGGCGCGAATGGGGCGTGTCGAATCCATGATCCTGAAATACCAAAAACGGACAAGGGCGCGAAGTGTAGGAAGCGAGAGGCCCGCTGTCCAACCCGATGCTGTCGTTGCCGTTTGGAGACACACGTCGTGCACGGCGCAAGCAGAAACGCTATTCTCCGCGGCATGACCCAGAACTCAACCTCGGCCCCGGTTACGACCATCCGCCCCAGCGAGGGGCTGCGCCATGTCCGCTACGAGATTCGCGGCAAGCTCGCCCGGCGGGCGCACGAAATGGAGCGCCAGGGCTACGAAATCGTCTCGCTGAATATCGGCAACCCCGGAGCGTTCGGCTTTCGCACGCCGGAGATTCTGCGTCTGGCGATGATCGAGAACCTGGCGAATTCCGAAGGCTATTCGCACCAGAAGGGCATCTTCCCGGCGCGCGAAGCCATTGTCATGCACCAGCAGGCCCGCGGCGTGCAGGGCGTCACGGTGGATGACGTATTCATCGGCAACGGTGTCAGCGAGCTGATCGATCTGGTGTTGCGCGCGCTGCTGAACGAGGGCGATGAGGTCCTGGTGCCAAGCCCGGACTATCCGCTGTGGACCGCGGCGGTGACGCTCAATCGCGGCCGCGCGGTGCATTACCCGTGCCGTCCGGAGAACGGCTTCGTGCCCGATCCGCAGGCCATCGAAGCGCTGATCACGCCGCGCACGCGCGCCATCGTCGTGATCAACCCGAACAATCCCACCGGCGCGGTGTATCCGCGCGCCATCCTCGAGCAGATCGTCGCGCTCGCCGAGCGGCATGGTCTGGTGATCTACGCCGATGAGATCTACGACCAGATGCTGTATGACGGCGCGGAATTCGTGCCTACCGCAACCCTGGCCCGCGACACGCTGTGCGTGACCATGTCGGGGCTGTCCAAGGTCTATCGGGCCTGCGGCTATCGGGTGGGCTGGGCGGTGTTCTCCGGCCGCCTCAAAGGCGCCGGCGACTATCTGGCGGCACTCGAACTGCTGAGCTCGCTGCGTTTGTGCAGCAATGTTCCGGCGCAGTGGGCGGTACAAAGTGCGTTGGGCGGCTATCAGAGCATCCGCGAACTCATCGTCCCCGGCGGCCGCCTGTACGAATCGCGCCGCGCGATCCTGAACGCGGTGGAGCAGAGCCGTTTCCTGCGTCTGGCGCCGCCGCCGGGTGCCATGTACGCCTTCATCGAAGTCGACACCGCGGACCTTCCGGAATTTGATGACCAGCGCTTCGCGCTGGATCTGCTCGAGCAGAAACACGTGCTGGTGGCACCGGGTGTGAGCTTCAACGTGCCGTATCGCACGCACTTCCGGATCACGAACCTGCCGGACTCGGCGGTCCTGCGCACGGTCTTCTCGCGCATCGAAGAAGTGCTGGCCGGATATGCCGCGGCTCCCCGCAGCGGCGCTGAGCAGAAGGTAGTGCGCGCTGACAAGCGCTTTGGCTGAGCTTGCGCCTCCTCTCGAAGCGGCACTGAGTGCCGGTCAAACGGTGGTCGTCCCGACAGCGCAGCGCGCGGTGGCGCTGCGCCTGGCGTTTGCCGCCCGGCAGCTGGCCATGGGCCGGCGCGCCTTTCGGACCCCCGACGTTCAAAGCCTGAGCGGCTGGCTGCGCGGTCAGCCCAGACTGGGGTCCGACGCGCGAGCGCTGCGGCGGCTCGGCGGCAGTGAAGAGTGGCTGTTGTGGCGCGAGGCCGTGGCCGAGGCCGCGGCGCGCTGGGGAGTGCCGGCGGGCGCGGGGCTGGTCGAGGCGGTGCGCCAGTCCGCGGCCCTGCTGTACGAGTGGCAGATTGCGCCCGGGGAGTTGCGGCGAGCGGCCACCCCCGAGGCGGCGCTGTTGTCCGAAGCCCTGACGGCCATGGATGCGCGCCTGATGGCGCTGTCGGCGGCGGCCCCCTGGCGGGCGCTGCAGGAGCTGGCCGAGTCGCCCCCGCGGCGCCTGCCGCTGTTCGTGGGGTTTGCCTTTCACACGCCGGCACGCCGCGCGCTCCTGGCGGCGTGGACACGGCGCGGCGAGGCCGCCCAGGAACCGATACCACCCGGCGGCTTTGCGGCCGCCCCCGCCCGCATGGCCCATTGCGCCGATCCCACCGAGGAGTTGCAGCAGGTGGCGCAGTGGTGTCGCGAGCGGTTGCACCACGCGCCCGCGGCCCGTCTGCTGGTGGTCGTGCCGCAGCTGGCGCGTCGCCGGGGCGAGATCCGCCGGGTGTTCGATGCCGTATTGGATCCGGACTATCTGCATCGCCCGGCGGCGCAGCCCGATGGCGCCGCCTATGCCCTCGAGGGGGGGCAGTCACTGCTCGAGTTTGCCCCCGTTGCCGAGGGCCTGCGCACCTTGCAGATGCTGACCTGCGATGTCGAACTGACGGCCGCATCGCAATGGTTGCGCGGCACGGCGTGGCCGGCGCACACGGCCACGCAGCGCGCCCAGCTGGATGTGTGGCTGCGCACCGTGGTGCCGCCGCGTCTGAACATCGGCCAGTTGCTGCGGGCGCTGCGGGCGGCGCCGCCGGCGCTGCTGGCAGCGGCCGATGAGGTCGCCGCGCTCATCCTCCAGGCGCAGCGCGCCGTGGGCGACGGCGCCCGCGCGACGCTCGCGCAGTGGAGCGGGCGTTTCGCCAGGATGCTCGCGATGTTCGATCTCACCGCGAGTGCGGCCCGGCAGCGCGGCAGCCACGCCCAACAGGTGCTGCAGCGTCTGGATGAGCTGCTCCAGGAGTGTGCCGCCTTGCCGGCGGCACTTGGGTCTTGCGATGCGCTCGAAGCGCTGCAGATCTTCACGCAGCTGCTGTCGCGGACGCGCTTCGAACCGGCGACGGGTGATGCGGCCGTCACCCTCACCGCATCCTTCGCCGATCCGATCCTGCGCTATGAGGGGATCTGGGTGAGCGGCCTGCATGCGGGCGCGATACCGGAACAGGCGCGCTTCGACCCCTTCATACCCGTGTCGCTGCAGCGCCAGGCCGGGATCACGGCCGCGGATGCCGCCGCGCTGGTCGGGCAGGCGCAGCAGGCGCTCGCCACGCTGTGCCGCAGCAGCCGCGAATTCATTGTCAGCGCTCCGCACCGGGCCGAGGATACGGAGTTGGCGGCCTCACCGCTCCTGGCACCGTATTCGCAGCAGCGTTACTCGGCGGCGCATGGCGGTCTTGAGTTGTCGCATGCCATACGCGCGGCGCGCCGGACCGAGCGTTACGTGGACGAGCCCGGCCTGCCGTGGGCCGCCGCGCTGCCGCTGCCGGCCGGAACCCGCGCGATCGAGCTGCAGAGCCGCTGTCCGTTTCGCGCCTACGCGCAATTGCGACTCGGCGCAGATCCGATGGAATCGCCACTGCCCGGCATCACGCCGCGGGAGCGCGGGCGGATGTTGCATCGGGCGCTGGAATTGTTGTGGCAGGGATTGGGCGACTCGCAGGCGCTCGCGGCCGCGCGCGCCGATCAATCCCTCGGGTGGCGCATCGATGACGCCATCGTGCAGGCTGCCGATGAAATCCTTGCGGGGACGGATCCGGACGGCGCACAGGATGCGGCCTTCACCGCCGCTGCGGATGCGACCGGACTCAAGGAACTGCGACGTGCTGCCATCGGCCGCGAGCGCGGCCGCGCTGGGCGGTTGCTGCGCAGCCTGTGCGAGCTCGAAGCGGCGCGCGCGCCGTTTTTCATCTCGGAGCTTGAGACGGCGCATCGCCTCGAGATCGCCGGCGCGCTCATCGATGTGCGGATTGACCGGGTGGACCGTCTGCAGGATGGCACGCACGCCATACTGGATTACAAATCGGGCCGGACCGTGACCCCGGACTGGGACGTGGAGCGCACCACCCATCCGCAGTTGCTGGTCTATCAGCTGGCGGCCGGCGTTGCGGTCAGCGCGCTCGCCGTGGCACATCTGGACCCGAAGTCCGTGGCATTCAAGGGCATTGCCGATCTGGACAGCCGCCTGCCGGGCCTGAAGACGGATGAGAACTGGGCGGCGCAGCTCGGGGAGTGGCGCCGGCAGGTGGCACAACTCGCAGCCGACTTTTTGCACGGCCATGCCGGCGTCGAGCCGATGGATCGCGCCTGTGATCACTGCCACCTGCACGCCTTCTGCCGCATCGCCGAGGTGCGCGAGGAGCGGCCATGAGCGCGGAGTTCACCGACCACGAAGCGCGCGTGCGGGCGGTGGACCCGACGCGCTCGGTCATCCTGCAGGCGCCGGCGGGCTCCGGCAAGACGACCGTACTCATTGAAAGGCTGCTGGTGCTGCTCGCACAGGCACAAACCCCCGAAGAGATATTGGCGATCACCTTCACGCGCAAGGCAGCCGCCGAGATGGCGCTGCGCGTCGCGCAGGTACTCAAGCGCAAGACCGACGCGCCAGGCGATGAGCGCGCGCAGCACCTGCAGCGCCTGGCGATGGCGGTGCGGGTCCGCTCGCAGGCGCGCGGCTGGCGGCTCGAGGAAAATCCCGAACGCCTGCGCATCCAGACGCTGGATGCCCTGAATCGGGCCCTCGCGCTGCAGATGCCACTCGCGGCCCGCGGCAGCGGTTCATTGAACGTGCTGGCGCAACCCGAGACCGCCTATCGGATCGCGGCGCGCCGCGCGCTGCTGGATGCGCAGTCGGACACCCTGCGGCGCCCCGACGTGCAGCTGCTGTTTGAACGCATGGAGAATGACTTCTCGCGCTGCGAGGCGCTGATCGCCGCAATGCTGGCGAAGCGCACGCATTGGCTGCCCTATCTGGTGGGGGATGCCGCCGCACAGCTGGCGCGACGCGTTCGCGAGAGTCTCGAAGTCGTCGTACAGGGGCGGCTGGCGCGCGCGCGCCAGCTGCTCGCCGCAGCCTTGCTGGAGGAGGGCCTGAGCATCGGTGCTGCGGCCGCCCGGCATCTCGAGGCATACCAAGCCGCTCCCGGTTTATGGTGTGAACTGAGCGCGCCGCCGGCGCGCGGCACCGGCCTGAGCCCAAGTCTGCGCCAGTGGCAGGCGCTGGCCGCGCTGGCGCTCACCCTGAAAGGTGAGTGGCGCAGACGCCTCACGGTGCTGGAGGGCTTCCCGCCCGAGGATGAGCCGCTCAAGCGCCGCGGCACCGAGTGGCTGGCCGAGCTGAGCGCTCAGCGCGGCGTGTTGGAACTGCTGGATGAGCTGCGCGAATTGCCCGACCCGCAGTTGAGCGCCGATGAGACCCAGGTGCTGGGGGTCCTCGCGCGGCTGCTGGAACTGGCCGTTGCAGAGCTCGAGGTGGTCTTCAACGAATTGGGCCGGGTCGATTATCCGGCCATCGCGGCGGCGGCGCGCGCGGCGCTCGGCAGCGTCGATGATCCCACCGATCTGGCGCTGCGCCTGGACACGCGCATCCGCCACATCCTGGTCGACGAATTCCAGGACACCTCGCTTGAACAGACGCGCCTGCTCACTCTGCTCACCGCGGGCTGGGAGCCCGGGGATGGCCGCACGCTGTTCCTGGTCGGGGACCCGATGCAGTCCATTTACGGCTTTCGCGAGGCCGAGGTCGGCATGTTTCTTGGGGCGCGTGCCGCGGGTATCGGCAGCGTCGCGCTGGAAGCCCTGACCTTGCGGCGTAACTTTCGCAGTGCGCAGCAAGTCGTGCAGTGGAACAACACGGTGTTTGCGGCGTGTTTTCCGGAAGTGGACGACCCTCGCACCAGCGCGGTCGCGTACAGCCACAGTGTCGCGGCGCGCCCCGCCGATGCCTCCGGCGCGGTGCATCTGCATCGCGTATTGCCGGGTGACTTCGCCGGTGAGGCGCAGGCCATCGTCCGTGTGGTGACGCAGCTGCGGGCGGCGCAGCCCGCGGCGAATATCGCCATTCTGCTGAGCGCCCGCGCGCACGCCGCGCCCATCGTTGCCGCCCTGACGGCCGCGCAGATCCCCGTCGCCGGTGTGGACCTGGTGTCGCTGCACCAGCTGAGTATCGTGCGCGATCTCACGGCACTGACGCAGGCCCTGGATCATCTCGCCGATCGTACCGCGTGGCTCGCCATCCTGAGGGCGCCGTGGTGTGGTCTCACGCTCAAGGAGATCAGCCAGATCGCAGGCGTCGATCGGCGTGCAACGGTGTGGGAGCGGCTGTGCGATCCCAAGGTCCAGGACAGTCTTGCGCCTGCGGCCCGGCAGCGGGTACGCCGCCTGCAGCAGGCGCTGGCGATCGCTTTCGATGAAGCGTTGCACAGCTACGCGAATGGCCGCGAAGCCCTGGCGCGGCGAGCCGAATCCGCGTGGCTGCGCCTCGGGGGGCCGGCGGCGTGTGCGCAAGCGTCAGACCTGGTCCATGCGCGGGCATTTTTCGCCGCCCTGGAGAAGTGGACCCGGGAGCCGGACTGGACCTGCGCGCAGGAGTTGCCGCAGCGGCTCAAACGCCTGTTCGCGGAACATCAGGCGCAGAACGGCCCATGCGTGGAGATCATGACCATCCACCACGCCAAGGGTCTGGAATTCGATCATGTGATCCTGCCCGCCCTCGGGCGCCAGCGGCGCGGCAATGAACGCCCATTGCTGCAGTGGCTGGATCTGCCGCGTGACGGCGGCGGCACGGATCTGCTGATGGTCGCGGTGCCGCCAGCCGCGGCCGCAGGGGCTACCGCGCTGGGACGTTACGTGACCCGACTGCAGGACCAGCGTGAACGCAATGAGGCGACGCGACTGCTGTATGTCGCCGCGACCCGGGCACGACTGCAGCTGCATCTGTTTGGCCAGCTCGAGGCGGCAACCGAGGAGAAACCGAATCCCGCGCCGCGTGCGGGTACCTTGCTGCAGCGACTGTGGCCCGCAATCTGCGACCTGTTCCCGCAGCAGGCCGTGGCATCGGATACGGCATTGCCGCAGTCCGCGCCGGCGCTCCCGGGCGCGCACACGCTGGAGCGCCTGAGTGCTGATTGGTACCTGCCGCAGCTGCCGGGCGGGCCGCAGCCGCTGGCGCTGCCCATTGCCTCGTACGAGGCGGCGCCGGGACAAAGTGCCGCCGGCCTGGTGGAACAGGCCGTGTGCGAAGTGCTGCGCAGCCTCGCGCGCCGGCGATGGCTGCCCGAGCGTGACGGGACGGCGCTCGCGGATCTGCTGGCCGCACGCCTGCAGCGCCTGGACTGCCCGGCGCAGCTCATGGCGGAGCACCTCGCCCAGGGGCTTGAGCTATTGCAGGCGTGCTTCGATGATGCGCGCCTGCAATGGATTTTTCGGTGCCTCGGCGCGGCCGATGCGCGGGCCGAAGTGCCGCTCGCCCTCACCGGTATGTTTGCCGGGCGGCTCACCAGTATCCGGGCGGACTTAAGCTTCGTGGATCCAAGCGGCACGCGCTGGCTCATCGACATCGCGCCGCGCCCGCCGCCTCCGGCGCGCGAGCAAGCCTTTGCGTTGCGCCTGGCACAGCAGGTGCGCCTGGCGCTCGAGCTCGATCAGACTCCGGCGCGTGCGGCAGTCTACCTGCCGGCCGATCAGCTCTGGCTAGAAGGTGCCGGCCAGTGAGAACGGCCGCCGGCCCGCGGCATCCGGTGATCCCAGGTACTTGATCACATTGGCGATCTCAGGTGAGGCCGACGGCCGTGCGGCCACATGACCCTGCAGCACGTAACCGGGATCATGATTCAGTTGCAGGGTGGCATCCAGCGCCAGCGCGCCGCCGCTATCGTGTACCACGCCGAGCGGCATGTCGGCGTTGTCGCCTGGCGCCGGCGCAAAGATTGCCTGGTAGTCGCCAAAGGCCGCGCCCTGCGAACCGACCAGATCCTGGATATCAAGCTCACCTTGCAGATCCGAGAGGAACTTCCCGGTCCACTCGATGCGCGACAGTTTGCCCAGCAGGCGGGCGTGAGCCCCGGCGGGGAGTGAGGACACCACCTGGCTGTTGAGCGGAAAATCGAGCGACACATCTCGGCCGTGCAGCGCGCCGCCCAATCCCAGGGCGACATCGCCACGCAGGTAGCTGCCCTGATTGGTGAGGTCGAGTTGCAGATCAAGCCGACCGCGCAGCAGCTGCAAGGCGTGCAGCTCCCAGGTGAGATCGCCCAGCGGACCGCTATTGCCCGTAAGCCCGGTGCAGCTGCCGCTCCACGCGCTGCCATCCAGCTGTCGGCAATGCATGCCATGGGGTAGCAGCGGACTGATCCAGCGCGCCGGAAAGCGCACGATCAGCACCAGCATGAAGCCGATGAGCGCGACAATGATCGGGCGGCGCAAGGGGCTTCAGTCCTGGCTTGCGGTACGCAACACGAGGCCGGCGTTGACCAGTCCGGGTGCGCCTGCAGCGTCGATGTTCCCGGACTCCACGTGAATCCCGTTCTGCTGCGAAAGCTTCGCAAGCCACAGCACCAGCGTGTCGAAGGGAGCCTTGTCGAGGCGCACGCGCAGCGCACCCGGTCCACTGGGTTCGCTGCTGTGCAAGGCTGAGCCGAGTCCCGATTCGCGCGCCGAACTGTCGATCACGACAATCAGGGAACGCTGCGAGGTGGGTGCGGTGACCGCGGCGCCGGCGGCCGCCAGTTGTGGCGCGACCGAGCGCATCCAGGCGAGATCCGCCTGCTTGTGCTGCACCCGTGTAGTGGCGCGCGCGACGCTCGTGTCCAGCGGCACGAAGATGCTGAAGATCAGGACCAGCAGCACCACCACCGCGGCACCGACGGCCAGGCGCTGGTCGCGCGGGCTTTGGGTTTGGAACCAGGCGATGAGCTTGTCCATGCTAAGACCGGGGCTTCATCTGGATGCGGCCCTGGTAGGCACCGCTGGTGGAGGAGCCCGAGGTCAGGTCGGCCTGCCAGCCGCCGGTGCGCAGCTGCTGGCTGATATGGTCGAGCGCATCGGCTCCCGGGGCCGTCACCTGAAGTTCCAGCAGGCCGTCACGATAGCTGGCCGCCTGCAACGCCGTGCCGCTGGCCGCGGCCCGCGCCTGCGCGACCGCGGAGAGCATGGCCAGCAGACCCGAACTGTCGGTGCCGCCCTGTACCGAGGCCAGCCGCGCCTCCATGCGGCGTCGCGCATTGGCGGTGTTGTGTTCGCCCGGCATGGCCTCCTCGAAGGTTTCGCTGATGGACTGGTCGAGCCGGCGCTCGGTGCGCTTGAGCATCAGCAGCTGCGCCGCGCTGCCGACGCCGTGCAGCACCAGCAGTGCGAGCAGCATGACCGCGGCGATCCGCCAGGCCTTGAGGCCTCCGGCCAGCGGCGATACCGGTGCATAGCTTCCCTGCAGCAGATTGATCGCCTTGGTGCCGGGCAGGGACTGCGCAAACAGGCCGAGCGGTCCTTCGGGCAGCAGCTGCACCGACAAGCCCTCAAACTGATCGCGCACCGCATCGATGGTGGCGCCGTACTGCCGCCACTCGGCTTCCCCGGCGTAGACCACCAGGCCATTGCCGCCAAAATCGCCCTGGTCGGGCGCGGGACGCAGCAACTCCAAGGCTTCGGCGAGCGCGCTGAGGGGCAAGGTCACGGCCTGGCCGCCCGCGGCCCGCAGCATCACGTTCTCACCGCTCAACACCAGCACGGCCTGGCCCGGATTGTCGGGAACCATGCTGCTGTCGGCGTACAGGCACTCCGGCTGCAGGCCCGCGGCATGCAATTGGGCGAGCCAACCATCGAGCAGGGTGCGCGACACCACGGCGACCGGGATACGCGGGGCCTCCCCGACGCGGCGGCCGATGGCGAAGTGCAGCGAGTCGATGTCCTCGGCCACCTGCTCTTCGAGTGCAAAGGGCACGATCTGCTGGATCCGGGCACCGGACTTGGCCGGCACTTCCGCATCGGTCAGCAGCACGTCACTTGCCGGCACCAGTACGCAGATCCGCTGTCCGGCGGGGTGCTGCGCGATGCTCGACAAAGGTCCGCTGCGCACCGGGGCGACGATGCGACCGGCAGCATCCGCAGTCAGGCACTCGGCGTGCTCCGGATCATTTGCAAGTCTGATGAGTAACCAGTCGGCCATGCGTCAGTCTGCCGTAAAGCTGCGCTGAATGGATCGGACCCGCATGTCACCTTCCTGATGCAACAGACTGTACAAGGCGAACTGCGTGCTGCCTATGGTGACGATACTCGTCAGCGTAAAGTAGTTGGAGAGGAACGTCACCATGCTGTTCGCCTTTGCTTTGGCGGCGGCATCGCTGATCAGGGCGTCAAAATCCTGTTGGGTGGGAAAGCACGCATCGGTGCGACTCTTGGCGAGATTGTCGGGATCGGTGAAGTTGATGGTGCCCGGCGGCCCCAATGCATTGAGCAGCTCGATGCGGGCCGAACACAGGTTGATGCCGGTGCCCTGGGGCAGCGCGGTGACAAACGGCTCAAGTTTCAGATAGCGGTCGCGGCCGAAGCCAGGCAGCGCCAGGATCTCGCTGGACGTGGTAATGAGCATGTTGGCCGCACGATAGGGCGGGGTCTGGCCCAGATAGACACTGTCCTCGGCGCCATCGGGGACATTGGGCACGCTGTCCGAATCGATCCAGTCCGCCATCAGCTGCGCCCACTTCGGCTCAAGGCCGAGAATGGTCAGCAGATTCTGGAACACCAGGACGGCATCATCGTTGGTCGTGCCGTCGGCGTTGACCAGATTGTTCAGATTGAAGCGTCCCTGCGTGTCCTCGAGCCATGCCTCGAGCGTCACGCCCGGGACCAGGTCCACAGGTCCGTAAGGATGCGACCACAGCTGCGCCGGGTAGGTCGTCGTATGATTTTGCTGGCGCGTCGCGCGCAGCGCATAGGCGGCGATGGCCTCGGCGGCCTTCGCGACCTCCAGGCTCTGATCAAAAGCGAAGCTCGCCGTGCCGCGCCGTGCGGTCATCGCGTTTTCATAGCCGATCGTTGCCGCCATGATCGTGGCCAGCGCCACCAGCAGGATGGCGGTGATCAGGGCGATGCCGCGCTGGCGCCTCACGAGGGCACCTCGACCACGCGCACGATATGTCCCCAGTCCTCGAGTTCCAGGGCGATCTCCACGGCAAACGGGCGACTGCGCAGGCTGCTGGTACCCGTCGCGGGCCATTGATCGGTCCATTGCCGCGCATCGTTCATGAAGCGAAAGCTGACGGATTTGACGTGTGTCAGCAGGTCACGGCGCACCGGCAGACTCGCCTCGGTGCCATCGAGCACGGTCCAATGCATGCGGCGCAGAATGCCGTTGGCGAACCGATAGGAGACCCGCTCCAGCGTCGCGCGCTGGATGCCGGCCGGGTTGGCCCAGCCGCCGCGCGTGAAGGCGACCAGATCCGGACCGCCGTCATCGGGCGGGGGAGAGCTGTCATCATCATCAGCCTGATCATCCGGGGTTGTCGGGGCCGAACTTGACGCACTCGCGGTGCCGGCGTCCGTGCCGCCCGACACGGCATCGTTGGCTTGGGTGGTGATGCAGGCCACCCAACTCTGTCCCAACGGATCGCGGACCGGCCGCGCCGCAAGTTCCGAGAAATCCTGCACCATGGCACGCACGGCATTCTGCACCTCGCTCAGTCGCGTCTGGTGTTCCTTCAGTTGCTGGTGATTGTTCAGCGCCTGATTGATGGCACCATAACCGATGCTGAAAATGATGGCCGTGATGAACAGCGCCACCAGGAGCTCAACCAGCGTGAAGCCACGTCCGCGCCCCGTGAAACGCCGCCGGATCATGGCGTGCCACCGCCGGTCTGCGGGGCGGGTTGCGACGTCGGTGCCGTGGGCGCGAAGAACGGGGAGGGGGCGCTCGAGGGGGCCGGCTGGCTGGAGGCCGGGGCTGAGCTGACACTGCCGGGGAGTGAGGGGTCCGGGTATAACGATTGCAGCTGCGGGGTCGCCACGGCGTCTCCGACCGCACCGGTGACCGTCGCCATCCAGCCCTTCTCATCGACGGTGGATGTATCGGCCGGTTCCACCGACACATCAATGCGGAACAGGCCCGGGAATCCCATGTCGGTGACAACCTGTCGCCAACGCCAGTGCCGACCCGCATAGTCGAGTTCCCCCGCCGTGGTTCCGTCGGAGGGCAGAGTTCCCGACAGTCGCAGCGTCGTCAGCTGATTGAAGGCGATCCACTGCGCAAAGCTCTTGTCGCGCAGCCAGGTGGCGGTGTCGGCCGCCGATCCGAGCGACTCCAGCAACGCCGACATGCCCAGCACCACGATCACCAGGGCGACCAGCACCTCAATGAGTGTGAACCCGCGTGTCGTCCTCACGTGACGTGATCCTTGGGAATCTGCACTTCGATCTTGCCCTGCCGATCCGGCAGCAGCGTGACCGTCTGATCGCTGCCTTCCCGTTCCAGCGTCACGCGAAACGAAGTCAGATCGCCATTGGAAAAGATCATCACATGCGGCTGCAGGTCCTCCGGGGCGATTTTCTTTTTCTGTTCATCGGCGAGCGATGCCAGCACCACTTCGCGCCCCTCGACATCCAGCTGCAGCTTGATGGCATCCGGCAGGGTTCGGGCCCGCAGCGCATCATCGTCATCGATCGGCACCCACAGGTTGCGGCGCGCATCGAAGGCCAGGAACTTGTAACTGTGATCGGTGCAGTACAGACCCAACTCCCGGGTCTGCAGCTCGCCCTGCTCCTGCGCATAGTTCATGAGGTCGACGAGCCGCTCGCCCTCGGTGTGCAACTCGCGATCCGGTCCGGTGAAGGACAGCGCCAGCAGCGCCCCGGCGATGACCACCCCGATGATGACCATCACCACCAGGATTTCAATCAGCGTGAAACCGCGGCTCCCGGGACGCTGAGGCATGCTCGCCACGGGGCGCGCCCTCGTCAGGCGCCGTTCGGGCTCTGAGTGGTCCCCGGCTTGACCTCCAGGTTCCAGTTGCCGATGTCGGCATCGTCGCCTTCACCGCCTTCCTGGCCGTCGGCGCCGAAGGAATACAGGTCGTATTCGCGACCGTGCGTCCCCGGATACACATACTGGTAGTCATTGCCCCAGGGATCCTTCAAGGAGCCGTCGGAGATATAGCCCCCCTTTTTCCAATTGCGGATGGTGGGGTCGGCTGGCTGCTCGATGAGGGCCTTCAGCCCCTGGTCGGTGGTCGGATACTTGAAGTTGTCGAGGCGGTACATGGTCAATGCGGTGCCGATGGCCTGGATGTCCTGATGGGCCTTCGCGATGCGCGCTTCGCCCACCTTGCCGATGACGTTGGGCACAATGACGGCAGCCAGCAGGCCGATGATGATCACGACGACCATGATCTCGATGAGCGTGAAGCCGCGGCCGCGGGCCCTGGGATTTTGACTTCTGGAATACATGCGCATGGTATTACCCGCGTGGTGAGGGGTGCAGCGAATGGCGGCGGATCATAACAAATGAACGTCTCGTATCAGCGCGAACGACTGCACCGTTTGGCAAAGTCGCTCAATTGCGACGGTCGGCGCGGCTGGCTGTTGCTGGGCGTATGCCTGGCCCTCCTGGCGATCCAAAGCGGCGGCACAGCCGCCCAGCTCGCCCTGCGCTACGACCGGGCCGGCCTGGCCGCCGGTCAATGGTGGCGTCTGCTGAGTGCACACGTCATTCACCTGGGATTCGAGCACGCGCTGCTGGATGTGGCGGGACTCGCATTGATGTGGGCTCTGTTTGCCAAAGACTACTCGGTGAGCGCCTGGCTGTGGATCCTCGGCTTGTCGGTGGTGGGTGTCGATGCCGGTCTGTGGCTGCTGTCTTCGACCACGCAGTGGTATGTCGGTTCCTCCGGCGTGCTGCATGGCGTGCTCGCGGCGGGCACCTTCGCGCACCTGCGGGCGCGGCAACCCGATGGCTGGATCCTGGCACTGTTCCTGGTCGGGAAGCTGGTGTACGAGCAAAGCGCGGGGGCCTTGCCGCTCACCGCGGGCGGCGCCGTCATCGTGGATGCCCACCTGTACGGGGCGTGCGCCGGTGCGCTGGCTGCGGCGCTCCTGCGAGCGTTCGCCAAGCCGGTATAATCGCGCCCCTTTGGCGAAACGTTAGGGAGCGCCATGTCATTCGCGTTTGTATTTCCGGGCCAGGGATCGCAGTCCGTCGGCATGCTCGCCGACTTCGCCACCGAGCGCGCGGTCGGTGGCACTTTCGATGAGGCCTCCGCGGCCTTGGGCTACGACCTGTGGGGGCTGATCCAGCAAGGGCCGCCGGAGAAGCTGAACAGCACGGAATACACCCAGCCGGCGATGCTGGCGGCCGGGATTGCGCTGTGGCGGCTGTGGCAGGAGCGGGGCGGCGCCGCCCCGGCTGAGGTCAGCGGTCACAGCCTGGGGGAGTTCACCGCGCTGGTCTGCGCGGGGTCCCTGTCACTGGGCGCGGCGGCCGATCTGGTGCGTTTTCGCGGCAGGGTCATGCAGGAGGCGGTGCCCGTCGGGACCGGCGCCATCGCCGCCATTCTCGGCCTGACCGACGCGCAGGTCGCGGCCTGCTGTGACGAAGCCTCGCACGGCGAAGTCGTCGAGCCCGTGAATTTCAACGCCCCGGGGCAGGTGGCGATCGCCGGCATCCGCGCGGCCGTGGAGCGCGCCATAGAGGCCTGCAAGGCCGCCGGTGCCAAGCGCGCGGTGGTCCTGCCGATGAGCGTGCCGGCGCACTGCAGCCTGATGGGGCCGGCGGCGGATCGGCTGGAGGAGCGCCTGCTGGATGTGAAGCTGGTGACGCCTGTCATCCGCTACGTGAGTGCCGTTGATGCGGCCGTGCATACTGACCCGGATGACATCCGCCAGCTCCTGGTGCAGCAGCTGGCGAGCCCCGTGCTGTGGCAGGACACTGTGCGGGCCCTCGCCGCCAACGGCCACGCCCAGATCATCGAATGCGGTCCGGGCAAGGTTCTCACCGGCCTGAATCGTCGCATCGACAAACGGCCGGGTCTGGCGTATCTGGCGCTGGAGGATCGTGCGACGTTGGAGGCGGCGCTGGCCGCCACCCGTTCTGAGCCGGCGCCATGAGGAGTTTTACGCATGTTTGAAAATGATGTGGTGCTGGTGACCGGAGGCTCACGGGGCATTGGTCGCGCCATCGCCTTTGGCCTCGCGGCGGCCGGCGCGCGCGTCATCGCCACGGCCACCAGCGCAGCCGGTGCGGCCGAGCTCACGGCAACCCTGGCGGCGAACGGGCTTGCGGGGCGGGGGGCGGTGCTGGACGTATCGAGCGAGGCGTCGATCGATGCGCTGCTCGCGGATCTGGAGGCCACCAGCAGCATGCCCAGCATTCTGGTGAACAATGCCGCGATTACCCGGGACGGCCTGTTGCTGCGCATGAAGCCCGATGACTGGCACCAGGTCATCAGCACCAATCTCACGGCCATCTACCGGCTGTCCAAGGCGGTATTGCGGCGCATGATGAAGGAGCGCCGCGGCCGCATCATCAATATCACCTCCATCGTCGCGGTGACGGGCAATCCCGGGCAGGTCAATTACGCCGCCGCCAAGGCCGGGGTACTTGGCTTTACCAAGTCCCTGGCACAGGAAGTCGCTTCCCGCGGCATCACCGTCAACGCGGTGGCGCCGGGCTTCATCGAGACGGACATGACCCGGGCACTCAACGAGGAACAACGGGCGGTGCTGGCTGGGCGCATCCCCATGGAGCGGCTCGGCGCAGCGGAGGATGTTGCATCGGCGGTACTGTTTCTCGCCTCGCCCCAGGCCGGCTACATCACCGGCGAAACGCTGCACGTCAACGGTGGCCTGTACATGCCGTAAGCGCGCCGTGCGCCAATGCGGGCGCGGCGTTGGAAAATAGCCACAGCAGGGCCGGGGGCGCTGGCCGATTGCGGGCCTTGACGCAACGGCATGAGCGTTTCGCCTGAAAAAACAACCACTCCCACACCATTTACCGCGCTGGCAGACGGGGGGGTGTTCCCCTACAATACCGCGCCCCGTGCCGCCGAGCATCGGCTGGCGCAAGCGCTAATTCTTCATAAGGACAATCCCGTAATGAGCACCGTTGAGCAGCAGGTAAAGGCCATCGTCGCGGAGCAACTGGGCGTCAAGGCTGAACAGGTTACGAATGACGCCTCGTTCGTCGACGATCTGGGCGCGGACTCGCTGGACACGGTCGAACTGGTCATGGCTCTCGAAGAGGAGTTCGAAATCGAAATTCCGGACGAGGACGCCGAAAAGATCACGACGGTTCAACAGGCCATCGACTACATCAACGACCGTCGCAGCAAGGTTTAGAACTGCGCCGCGCGTCGGAGGTTGAGTACCGGGGCTGCGAGTGAGTAAACGTCGCGTCGTCGTAACAGGTATGGGTATGGTTTCTCCGGTCGGCAGTACAGTGCCTGCCGCGTGGGATGCCATCTTGAACGGGCGCAGCGGCATTGGCCCGATCACCCGCTTTGATGTGTCGGCCTTCCCGGTGCGCTTCGGCGGCCAGGTGCGTGATTTCGACCTGAACGCCTATATCTCGCCGAAGGATGCCCGCCGCATGGATGATTTCATGCACTACGGCGTGGCCGCAGGCATGCAGGCCATGGTGGATTCCGGGTTTGATGTCGCCCGAAGCGATGCCACCCGTTGCGGCGCTATCATGGGCGCCGGCATCGGCGGTCTGGGCACGATCGAGGCCGAGTACGACGATTATCTGAAGGCGCACAACCCGCGCAAGATTTCGCCCTTCTTCGTGCCGGCCACCATCATCAACATGATCGCCGGACACCTGTCGATCAAATACGGACTGCGGGGCCCGAACCTTGGCGTCGTCAGTGCCTGCACCACCTCCACCCATGCCATCGGTTTTGGCATGCGCGCCATCCAGTACGGCGATGCCGACATGATCATCGCCGGCGGATCGGAGATGGCGACGACGGTGTGTGGACTGGCGAGCTTCGCGCAGGCCAAGGCGCTATCGGACCGCAATGACGCTCCGCAGGAGGCGAGTCGTCCCTGGGACCTCGAACGGGATGGCTTCGTGCTCAGCGATGGCGGCGGCGCCGTCGTCCTCGAGGAGCTGGAACATGCCCGGGCCCGCGGCGCCAGGATTTACGCGGAGATGGCCGGATTTGGCATGAGCAGCGATGCCTATCACATCACCTCGCCGCCCGAGGATGGCGCGGGTGCCGCACTGGCCATGACCAATGCACTGCGCGATGCCGCCATGAATGCGACCGACATCCAGTACATCAATGCCCACGCGACCTCGACACCGCTGGGTGACAAGGCCGAGACCGCCGCGATCAAGGGCGCCTTCGGCGACTACGCGTACCGGGTGGCGGTGAGCTCCACCAAGTCCATGACGGGTCACCTGCTGGGCGCGGCGGGCGTGCTGGAGGCGATCTTCAGCATTCTGGCGATCCGCGACAATGTCGCCCCGCCCACCATCAATTACCGCACGCCGGATCCGAACTGCGATCTGGATTTCGTACCCAATATCGCGCGGCAGATGCCGATCGATGTGGCATTGTCGAACTCATTCGGGTTCGGCGGTACCAACGGTACTCTTATCTTCCGCCGCTTCAGCGGCTGAACCGTGACGCCACAGGCACGCCGGCTGGATGTGCCGCCCGCGGTACTGCGACAGCTGGCGGCGAGTAATCCGCGGCGCTACCCGGCGCTGCTGGAAAGTGCGGTCGCGGGTCCCTTGGGCAAGGTCACCATCCTCGCGGCGCAACCCCAGGCGGCCCTGTGGGCCGCGGCGGATGGCCGTCTGCACGGCGAAGGCATGCAGCCGCAGGCGGCGACGTTTCTGGATGCGCTGGAAGCGTGGTGGCAGCAGAGCACCAAACCCGCCAGCCCCGAATACTCCGACCTGCAAACCGCCCGCCAAACCGGCGTGCCGTTTGCACCGGGCTGGGTGGTGTTCGTGGGCTATGAAATCGCCGCGGATATCGAACCGCATCTGATTCTGCCGCCGACCCCGCTGCCGTGGCGGGCCTTCGCCTTGCGCACGCCATGCGCGCTGGTACATGTGCTGGCGACCGACGCCGTCTGGGCGGTCGCGGAAGCTGGTGCGCAAAGTCTGCTCGATGAGGTCGTGGCGGATGCCGAGCGGCAGGCACGCGCGCGCGCTGCCGCAGGTTTGCTGGAGCCGGTTGAGCTGGGCTTCGAGGTCACCGAGGAGGATCCCGCCCTCTACATCCAGCGCGTGCTGCGCGCCAAGGAGTACATCCGCGCCGGCGACATCTACCAGGCCAATCTGTCACGGCCCTGGTCGGTGCAGCCGACCGCGGCACCGGGCTCCGCGCGCCATGCCCAGGCGCTCCATCCGGCAGTGCTGTATGAGCGTTTGCGCGCGCGCAATCCGGCGCCCTTTGCCGCGCTGGTGCAATGGCGCGGCGTGAGCCTGCTCAGCTCCTCCCCGGAGCGGCTGCTGCGGGTCAGCGGTCGGGAAGTGGATACGCGGCCCATCGCCGGAACGCGGCCGCGCACGCTGCGACCCGGCGGCGATGCGCCGGAAGCGGCGGCGCTGGTGGCCCATCCGAAGGAGCGTGCCGAGCACATCATGCTCATTGACCTGGAACGCAACGACCTCGGGCGGGTGTGTGAGGCCGGCACCGTGATCGTCAATGAACTCATGGTCACGGAGACCTACGCGCATGTGCATCATATCGTCTCGAACGTGCAGGGACGACTGCGCGCGGACGTTACGCCCATCGGTGCCTTGAAAGCTTTATTTCCGGGCGGCACCATCACGGGCTGCCCGAAGTTTCGCTGCATGCAGATCATTGCGGAGCTGGAAGGCCAGGGGCGCGGCGCGTTCTATGGATCCTTGGGCTACCTGACTCCGGGCGGAGAAATGGACCTCAATATTCTCATCCGCACCATGACGCTCGATCACTCGCGCATCACGCTGCGCACCGGCGGCGGCATCGTCGCGGATTCGGATCCGCAGCGTGAATTGCACGAGACCCGCGCCAAGGCCCGCGGCATGCTGGCCGTGTTTGATGATGAGCCGGCAGGCAGCGCCGCGGGGCACCCGGCATGAGCACGCCCATCCTGGTGCAGGTCGATGGCGAGACGGCCGCGGCGATCGACGTTCTGGATCGCGGGCTGCACTACGGCGATGGGCTGTTCGAAACCATCGCCTGTCGGGCGGGGGTCGCGCAATTCCTGGAGCTGCACCTGCAGCGGCTGGCGGAAGGCTGCGCGCGCCTGGGCATCCGGTTTGAGAATCTGCCGCAGTTGGGCCTGCGGATCCGGGAGCTGGCCGCCAGGCAGGCGAGCAGCATCATCAAGCTCATTCTCACCCGCGGCAGCGCGACCGCGCGCGGCTATGGCGCGCACGGCGATGAAACGGCGCGCACGGTGCTGCTGCAGTACCGATGGCCCCCGGAAGACCCCGCCAACTGGGAGCGCGGCATCGCGGTGCGCACCGCGCGCGGTCATCTGGGCGAGAATCCGGCCCTGGCCGGGCTTAAGCATCTGAACCGGCTGGAGCAAGTGCTGATTCGCGGGGAATGGACCGATCCTGCGATCCTGGAAGCCCTGGTCTTCAGTAGCTCCGGACGGCTGATCTCAGGCACGATGAGCAATGTGTTCCTGGTCAGCGAGGGGCGGATCATGACGCCTGCGATCGTGAGCGCCGGGGTGCGCGGCGTCATGCGCCGCGTGGTCATGCGCGAGGCGCAGCGCGGCGGCCTTGACGTGACTGAAACGGCGCTGGATGCGGCTGCGCTGCAGGCGGCCGCGGAGATCTTCGTGACCAATGCGCGGATCGGCATCTGGCCGGTGCGCGCCATCGATGGGCGAGAGCGGGCCGTAGGTCCGGTGACGCGGCAACTGCAGCAGTTGCTGTTGCCGTTGCTGGAGGGCACCGATGCGTAGGTTCATCTTGATATTGGTGCTGCTGGTGCTGCTGGTCGCGGCGGCCGCGGGAAGCGGCTGGTGGTGGCTGCAGATGCAATTCGACGCGCCGGGGCCTGCCGCCCAAAATCTGCGGGTCACAGTCTCCCCGGGCTTGAGCGTGCGCGGCGTGCTGGGGCGCCTGCAAAGCGCCGGCGCGCTGCAGTGTGCCCTTTGCACCCAGGTGTACCTGCGAGTGAGGGGCCGGACCTTCACGATCAAGGCCGGCGACTACGAAGTTGACGCCCATGCCAGTGCCAGTGATGTCATCGAAATGCTCGAGGCGGGGCGCGTCATTCTGGAACAGCTCACGGTGGTCGAGGGCACGCGCTTCAGTGATCTGCGGCAGGCGCTCGCCGCAAACCCCCACGTGCATGCGCTGCTCGCGGGTCGCAGCGATGCCGAGGTGATGGCCGCCATCGGCCATGCCGGCGTAATCCCGGAAGGACACTTCTTTCCGGATACCTATCTGTTCGCCTCCGGCACTACCGATGTGGAGATCCTGAAGAAGGCCTACAACAGCATGCGCGATGCGTTGGCGGATGCCTGGAGCATGCGTGCCGCCGACCTGCCGCTGACCTCTGCCGAGCAGGCACTGGTGCTGGCTTCCATGGTGGAGAAGGAGACCGGCTTACCCACTGAGCGACCACGCATCGCCGGGGTGTTCGTGGCGCGGCTGCGCAAGGGCATGCGCCTACAGTCCGATCCCACCGTCATTTACGGGTTGGGCACCGCTTACGACGGACACATTCACGAACGCGATCTGACCGCGGATACACCCTACAACACCTATACGCGCGATGGCCTGCCGCCGACACCCATAGCGCTGCCGGGACGTGCGGCATTGCTGGCGGTCGTGCGCCCGGAGGAGACCGGCGATCTGTACTTTGTCGCAACCGGCGATGGACAGGGCGGTCATCACTTCTCCGCAACGCTCGCCGAGCACAATCAGGCGGTCCAGCACTACGTGCAGAAGCTGCGCGGCGCGGTGGCGCACCCATGACGCCCGGGCGCTTCATCACGCTTGAGGGTATCGAGGGTGCGGGCAAGTCCACCATCGCGCGCTACATCGCCGCGTGGCTGCAGGCGCACAACCTGCCGGCCGTCCTCACCCGCGAACCGGGCGGCACGCCGCTGGCGGAGCGGGTGCGGGAGCTGGTGCTGCAGCCTGATGGGGAAGCGATTCCGGCGGCGGCCGAGACGCTGCTCATGTTCGCCGCCCGCAGCATCCATCTGGCCAACCTGATCCGCCCGGCGCTGGCGCGTGGGGAATGGGTGGTCTGCGATCGATTCACCGATGCCACCCGCGCCTACCAAGGCGGCGGCCGCGGCCTTGATCTCGCCAGCATCGAATCGCTTGCGACCCTGGTGCATGCGGATCTGATGCCGGATCTGACGTTGCTTTTGGATTTGCCGGTGGCAGTGGGTCTGGCGCGAGTACAGGCGCGCCGGGGACACACCGATCGCTTCGAGCAGGAGCGCGGACCCTTCTTTGAGCGGGTGCGCGCCGCGTACTTGGCGGTGGCGCACGCGGATGCGCGGCGCTTCTGCGTCATCGATGCGGCTCGTGAACTGCCGCAGGTGCAGGCCGCCGTGGCGCAGGCCCTCGAGGCGTTGCAGGCGCGGCCCGCCAAGGCGAGCGGGCCATGAAGGTGACCGCGGCAGCCTGGCTGCAACCGGCGCGCGAGCAATTGCTGGCAACGCTGCGTCACGATCGGGTACCCCATGCGCTGCTGATCCAGGACGCACCGGGAGCCGGTGGAGATCAGCTGGCCTTGTGGCTGGCGCAGCTGCTGTTCTGCGCGGCTCCGCAAAGTGACGGGCCGTGCGGCGCCTGTGCGCCATGTCGCAGCGTCGCGGCCGACCATCATCCGGACTTCACGCGCCTCGCCCTGGTGGAGGACTCCAAGCAGATTCGCGTCGAGCAGGCACGCGACCTGTCCGCACACCTGGCCCTGGCCAGTCATCAGGGCGGCTACAAGGTGGCGCTGATTGATCCGGCCGATGCGCTCAACTGGAACGCCGCCAATGCGCTCTTGAAGACTTTGGAGGAGCCGCCGCCGCGCACGGTGCTGATCCTGGTTGCGCAGCAGCCCTCGCGGCTGCCCGCCACCATTCTCAGCCGCTGCCAGCGGGTACGGATCCGGGCCCCGGAACGCGCGGCGGCGCTTGCGTGGCTGAGTCAATCCGTGGGGGAGGGGCCCTGGGAGGCGGTGCTGGATGTCATCGGCAACGCACCGCTCGAGGCGGCAGGGCTTGATCCGCATGCCGTCCTGCAGATCCGTGATGAGACCTTGGGTGGCCTCGCTGATCTGGCGTCGCGGCGCGCGGATGCCGCGCAGCTGGCAGACACCTGGAGCCGTGCTGATGTGGCGCTGCGCCTGACCTGCTTTGAGAACTGGCTCACGGAACGGATTCGTCGCGCGCTGGGTGCCGGGACATATTCCGTGGAAATGCGGGATGGTACCCACCCGCTCCGTCCCGATCCGGGGTCAAATGTCCCTCGGCTTTTTGATTTGCTGGACCAGTTACGTGCGCTGCGGGCGGCCTTGGCCACCCCCGTGAATCGTTCGCTGGCGCTGGAGAGCCTGCTACGCTCGCTTGTTTAAAGATCAGACCAACACAGCAATGGGACCAAAACCCGGACTTCTGACGCTGACGATCAAGGACAAAAGCGCCTTGTACCTGGCGTACATGCCCTTTGTCCGCAACGGCGGTCTGTTCATTCCCACCAACAGCAACTACCGCCTTGGCGACGAGGTCTTCATGCTGCTGAACCTGATGGGTGAGGATGAGAAACTGCCGGTGGCGGGACGCGTGATCTGGGTGACGCCCAAGGGCGCACAGGGCAAGCGCACCGCGGGCATCGGCGTGCAGTTCAGCGAACAGGACCGCGGTCAGACCCAGAAGAAGATCGAGACGTACCTCGCCGGCGCACTCTCCGGTGATAAAGCCACGCATACGATGTAGCTGCCGGGAACTGACGGCATGACGTGGCTGGCCAAAAATCTGGGTGTCATCCTGACCCTGATCATTGCGGCACTCGCCGCGATGATCGCGGTGTCGAGAGACGCCGCCGTCGCCAACCTCAAGACTTATTTTCCGGCGCTGGCAATCAGTCCGCGCACGCTGCTCATCGGCGGCATCGCGGTGGTCATCCTCAGTGTTGTGATGGTTGCCTTCAGAGCGTTGCGCCCCGCCTACCAGCGATGGGCCACGCCGCCGCCCTATCTGCCGCAATTCACGGCGGAGTTGTCACTGGCGATCCGCGCGATGGTGCTGGAGAGTCGCTGGGGCATCGCGTATTGCCGGAAGTCACCGACACCGCTCGCTCCGCAGCCCACGCTCGAAGCGATGAACGCCGCCGTGTCACAGGTGACCGCCAAAGCGGCACGCGGCGCCCTGAAGATTCGTCGTCGGCCCGCCGGCGGTATCGCGACCTTCGAGATACCGGCCCATAAATGGCGAGTCGCGACCCTTGCGGCAACGGCCGAAACGGGCACGAACTGGCGGCTCGACATCGTGCCGCGACCCGGTGTACAGCGCTCCAGGATCGCCGATCTTCTGGGTTACGACAGCTTGACGATCAATCGGGAAGAATTCGAACGGCTGTGGCCCGGTCCGCGCCGACCGGCCTGATGGCCCAAGCGGGCAGGGGTGTCCAAACGGCCTATACCACCGCGCCCATGGCAGTGCGAAACTCGGGCGCATGCGAATTTCAGGATTGATTGCCGTGGGCGCGTTCGGGCTTGCGCTCGTTACGCTGGGCGCTTGCACGGGGGTGGTGGGACTGGCGCACGGGGATCCGGGCCGCGCTGTGGACAGTGTTGGGGGCACGCCGACCCCGGGCGCGACGGCTCACGCCGCAACTCACGACGCCTCGATAGCCGGCGCGTCTCCCGTGCCAGTGCCAGAACCCGCCGTCCTGAATTCCGGCGCGGTGAGCGCGGTCGCGGTGAGCTTCAGCGATCATGCGCAGCAGTTGGCGGCGTCCGACCCGCGTCTGAGCCCCGGCGCCATTGCCCTGGCCATCGAGGGGGAATTGCGCGCACATCAGCTGTATGCGCCGGCCACAGACGGCGTGCACCGGACTTTGGCGATCACCGTGAATGACCTGACCAGCACGCTCGCCAGCAATGCGACGGTTCTGGGCTATACGTTCCGCAACGCCGTGTTGATCGGTGAGGTCCAGGTGCAGGGAGAACCGGGCGCGAGCCAGCCGCCATTCACGGTGCATGCGCGCACGCGCGTGACCAATCGCGGTTCGGGCGCCAATGCGGGATCGCTTGCCGGACTGTATGCGCGCTTTGCAGTCTTGACGGTGGCCGATCTGCGGGGCGTCGAGGCGCCAGCGGAATCAATGCCCCGTTAGCGGCTAGCGGGACTGATGCAGTCCGACCGCGCCCGTGGTCAACCCGCCGCGCAGCACGTAGGCATCGAAGCCGCGCTCCACCAGGATGTAGGCGGCGGCGGAGCTGCGCCGTCCGGTGTCGCAATAACACACGTAGGGCGTCTTTGGATCGAGCGTCGAGAGCTTCAGCCGGATGAAGTAGAGCGGGATGTTCAAAGATCCTTCGATGGCCATGTTCTGATGCTCGCTCGGCAGGCGCACATCGAGCCAGCGTCCGCCGCGCGCCACGATTTCACGGGCCTGATCGTAGTTGGCCCACTGCAGCAGCGGTTCATTCATCAGCTCGCGAAAGTCGGCCTTGGCAAGCCGCATCAGCACGCCGTCGGTCAACATGGTGATGGTGGCGTTGCGCTTGGCTTCCGCGATCAACGCTTCTTCACCGAAAGTATCGCCCACGCTCAGTTCCGCAAGCTTGATGCCATCGCGATTCAACGGCGTCTCGCGCGTCACCACGCACTGGCCCTTGACGATCACATAGAAGTAATCGCCTTCATCGCCCTGTTTGATGATCACATCACCGGCCAGGTAGGGCACGCGCTGCATCCGCATGAAGATAGCCTGGATGTTCGCCGGCGGTATCTTGTGGAAGGAACGGGTCTGCAGCAGCGTCGTCATCCAGTCATCGCCGTTGGCGCCGCCGTTCAACTGCGCCTGCAGCTCCTCGACTTCGTAGGTGCCGGTCTGGTCCCACGTGATCATCACATCGAGCAGTTCGCTGTCGATGGACAGATAGGTGATCTCATCGACGGCGCGCGCGCTGACGGTGCGCGGCAGCGTTGGCGAGAGGGGGTTGCGCGCCTCGGGCGTACCACCGCGGATCATCGCCACGGTGCGTTCGGCCTCGCGCAGCTCGAGCATGCCGCTGACCAGCCACATCTTGCGTTTGTCGGTATCGCCTTCCTTGAACAGGAAGCGGCCCGCAGACATCGTGCGGATGCTGACTTTCTTCGCCAGCGCTGCAATATTCTCGCGTTTCAGTCCATCCAGCGGTGCGAAGGTCTTGAGAACCTGAACGCTGGCTTCACGTTCTTCGGTCATTTGCACGGCTGATGATGGGTGAAAGTTCGGTCCTGGATGGGCTTCGATGGTAGCACAGCATCAGTGCTGCTCCGGAACGCCGTTCACGGTTTGCGGGCCCTCTTCAAGAAGACTCCAGCCCGGGTCGGCGCGGAAGCGCTCGCCGTGTCGCGTCGACAGGTCGTTAAGCCGACGCAAGCAATCTGCAATGCCACGGGCCCGGGCATAGGCAATCGGTCCGCCACGAAACGGTGCGAATCCGGTGCCGAAAATCACTGCGGCATCCAGCAGATCCGCGTCGGTCACCACACCCTCGCGCAGGCAGGCCACCGCCTCATTGACCAGCGCGAGCATCATCCGATCGGTCGCATCCGCTGGCGCGGCACGGGTGGCGGGCGGCTTGATCGGATGACCCTCGTGCCAGGTATAGAATCCCGCACCGCTTTTGCGTCCAAGCTTGCGTGCCGCAACCAGTTCGGCAAGCTGCGGATGCGCGGGCACGGGCCGGCCCAATTCGGCCGCGATGATCTCGCCCACATCCTTGGCGACATCCAGGCCGACGACATCGGCCAGTTCGATCGGACCGACCGGCATGCCGAAGTCGGTGGCGGCGGCATCGATGGCCGCGAGCGGCACGCCTTCCTCAGCCAGATACATGGCCTCGTGCAGGTACGGCATCAGCACCCGGTTGACCACGAAGCCCGGGGCACTGCGACACGCAATGGGCAGCTTGTCCAGGCGGCGCGTGAAGGCGACGGCAAGGCCCTGCGCGTCCTCGGAAGTATTCGTGCCGCAGACCACTTCCACCAGCGGCATCTGCGACACGGGGTTGAAGAAGTGCAGTCCCACGAGCCGATCCGGCTGTGCCAGCTGTGCGGCCAGTGGCTCAAGTTGCAGGCTCGAGGTATTGGTGGCCAGCAGTGCCGTTGGCTTCATCCGCGGCTCGAGCGAGGCATACAGGGCGCGCTTGGCCTCCAGGCTCTCGAAGATGGCCTCGATGACCACGTCGGCATCGGCGACCCCATCCCCGGCCACATCGGCGCGCAGACGTGCGCGGCCGGCGGCGATCTTTTCAGGCTCACGCAGGCGCTTCTCGAACAACTCGCCGGCACGCTTGAGCGCCGGCTCTATATATTCGAGCGCCCGATCCTGCAGCGTGACCTCAAAGCCGCGCAGCGCGCACCACGCTGCGATATCCCCACCCATGACCCCGGCACCCACCACGTGAACCGTCTTCACGTCGGCGGCGGCCCTGGTGCTCTGGGCCTTGAGCCGATCCTGCAGCAGGAACACCCGGATCAGATTGTGCGAAGTCGGCGTCTCGAACATGGCCGCAATGGAGCGCGCCTCGGCTTCGAATGCCGGCTCGCCGTGCGCGCCGTTGCGGGCCCACAGGTCGATCATCGCGTAGGGCGCCGGATAGTGCGCCCGCGGCGCCTTCGCCGCGACCTGCTTGATCAGCGCGGGCTTGATGAACGGGCGCACCGGCGCGAGGCTGAGCAGGCGCTCCACCAGCGGCGGGCGATGGCGGGCGGGCGGATGCAGCACCATCTGCCGCGCCGCATCCTCAAGCTCCGCTGCGCCAACCAGACGGTCGACCAGTCCGATCCGCGCCGCCTTGTCGGCACGGACGGGACGCCCGGTCAGCATGAGCTGCATGGCGGGCCGCACACCGAGCAGGCGCACCGCGCGCACGCTGCCACCGAAGCCAGGATGGATGCCCAGCTGCACCTCCGGCAACCCCAGCTGCAGCCGCTCATCGCCGACCGCCACGCGGTAGCGACACGCCAGCGCCAGTTCCAGGCCGCCGCCCAGGGCAAATCCATGGATGGCGGCTACCGTGGGACAGGGCAGGCGCTCGATCCGCGCGAAGGTTATCTGGCCGGCGCGCGTGAGCTGGTAGCCGGCGGCCGCGTTGGCGAGCGTCGTGAATTCATTGATGTCCGCACCGGCGATGAAACCGGAAGGTTTGCCGGAGCGGATGATCACCCCGCGCGGCGGGGAACGGGCCAGCGACTGCAGCAGCGCGTCCAACTCGCGCATGACCTGCTGCGAGAGGGTATTCGCGGAGGTGTCCGGCTTGTCGAGGGTAAGCCAGGCGATGCCCTGGCTGTCGCGCTCCATTTTCCAGGCTGAAGTGCTCATAGTTTATAACTCATGCGGCGCTGTCACGGCGCTGCGCGCCAGTCAGGACGTTGAAATCACATACCAGTGGACGATGGTCGGAGAACCTCACGTCCGGCACCCGAAAACCGGTGAGCTCGATATCCGCACTGACCAGGATGAAGTCGAGCTCCACGCGCGGCACGCGCGCCGGGAAGGACGGCAGCTCCTCGGTGTTGGCACTGCGCAGGCCGGCGGCGTGCATGAAGAGGTAGATTTCGTGGTTGCCCCAGAAGGTGTTGAAGTCCCCCGCCACGATCACCGGTTTATTGGACTTCATGATCAGCTCATGCAAGAAGCGCAGCTGGTACTGACGATGACGGTACTTGAGCGACAGGTGCACCAGGAATACGCACACTTCATCCAGCTCCAGCTCGATCACCAGACGCTTGATACCGGTATCGAAGTAGTGGAACCGTTCCCCCGTCACATGCGGCGCGGCCAGGAAGGCGTTGGCCTGCTTGCGGACGATGGGCACGAACTTGTTCAGTGACTGGATGCCGTACTTGCACTCGAAGATGGAGAAGTGCCCCAACTGCTGGGCGATGTGCTCGGCCTGATTGACCATGCCGGAGCGGATGGAACCGGTGTCGACCTCGATCAGGCCAACCACATCGGGCTTCTCGGCGCGCAGAAACTCGGTGATACCGCTCAGCACCCGCGGGTTGCTGCGCAGGTACCCGGCGCCCGGGAGTGGCAGGTGAAAAGCGGGCCCGGTGCCCGTCGCGTAGCGGATGTTGTAGACGACCAGACGCAACGGTAGCCGCTCTTTAGACCTTTCAAGATGCTGATGTCCGAGGATTGTACTCTCACGAGAGCGGATTTTGCGGCCGGCTGCCTGCTGTGCGAGACTTCCGCCATGTCGCAAGCCAATCCTTTTCAGCTCTTTGTCACTCACGGCTGGGACAACAGTGACGATTACCTGCGTATCTTCGAATACCTGGAGAGTTCGAACAATTTCTTCTACAAGAACTGCAGCACTCCGGATCACATGCCCGCCGGTGACATGGAGGCGTTGCGCGAGAGCCTGCGCAAGCAGATCGCACCTGCCGAAGTGGTGATTGCGCTGCCGAGCCTTGCGCTGGGCCAGCGCGATCTGCTGCAGTTTCAGATGGTCTTTGCCCAGGCTTGCAATAAGCCCGTCGTGCTGATGAGGAACTTCGGCAGCGACGTGCCGGTGGCCAAGGCGATTGCCGAGATGGCCGATGAAATTGTGGATTGGGACGGACGCGCACTGGTGGATGCCATCAAGCGCCAGGCACGGCACGAGGCCACCAATCGCTGGGACACCATCGAATTCAAGCTCGACTAGGCACGCGCCACGGCCATGCGTGCGGCGCTAAGCCTCCAGCAGATACAGCGGCGCGAGGGCAGGGCGCGTGGACGGCGTCGAGCGGGCCATCACCGAAAGCATCTGCACCACAGTTTCCGCGATGTCCTCGGCCTCGTGGCTGGACATCTTGCGAACCGTGGCACGAATGGCATCTTCGCCGCGTTGGGGACGTTCGCGTGTCAATGAGCAACGTACCTTGTGAAACTGTTCGCGGATCTCGCGCGGCAGCTCATCCTCGGCGACGGCCGACAGATGATTGCGATAGGCATCAGCGAGACGATCCTTGAGCGAACCGGATCGCGCCAGGGACAGAGTCGCCCCCTGAAATTTTTCCCATGTCGTGCTCATTGCGACCTCTTCTTGTTATGGCGACGCTGGCGTATTGGTGTTGTTTGACAAGTAAACCCTGCATCATCCGGCTTTCATTGCTGAATATACGCCCCGCACTATGAAAAACAATGTCAAATGATTTTTGGCACTGCGGTGGGTATATACTCAAGGCACGGTCTTAGGTATCGGCACCCCTGTGTTGATTCTTAAGGCAAACTTGACGGTTTCTATTCGCCCCCTTTTGGGGCGCGAGCGGTCGCCTTAGGCTGAAACGTGGTGCGCTGCTCTGCACCGGGTTCAGCAAAGGCGTATTATCGCAACATAGGATTTCTAGAGGCGTCGCCGCGATGGATATATTCTCCCCCAAGCATCTGCTGATCCTGTTGGCGGTCGTACTGCTCGTTTTCGGCACGAAGAAGCTGCGCACCATTGGCCCGGATCTGGGCAACGCCATCCGCGGATTCAAGGAGTCCATGAGGGACGGTGAACGCGACGCGGACGCCCCGCCCCCGCAGGTGCCGCCGCCGCAGATCACCGGCCAGGACCGGGATAAAGCCGCGGCAGCCTCGGCCGCTGCCTCGGAAAAGGCCAAAGAGACCGATAAGACCCACGTCTGAGGCCGCCTCAGGAGCGGGGGCCTTCATCAGTCCTCATGAGATATCGCTGTTGCCGCAGCGCTCATCGTCGTTAATCTCTGCCATGACCAGCCGCTGACCGCGGTCCGGATCGGGCTGTTGTGCATTGCGGCGGGCGCCATGGGTACGAGGGGGGAGAGGATGACCGCGACCGGCTTCGCGAGACACTGGGCATGGCGTATCGGCCTGACGTTGTGCGCCTGCCTGAGCGCAGCCTCCATGGTCAGCGCCGCTGAGCCCCCGGCGTTGCAGCAAAGCGTTGCCGCCCTGCAAGTGCGTGCGGCGGCGCTGCTCGACATCAACGACATCAAACGGCTGCAGCGCGCCTATGGGTATTACAGCGATTCAGGTCAGTGGGACCAGGTCGTGAAGCTGTTCTCGCGCAATGCCACCCTGGAGATCGGCCTGGACGGCGTGTATCAGGGGCGGGACCGGATCCGCCAGTACTTTCTGGCCGTCAATGGTGGCCATACGGGCTTGGCGCCGGGCGAGGTCAAGCAGTACCTGCAACTGATGCCCGTCATCAACCTGGCGCCTGATGGGCTCACGGCCAAGGGAACCTGGCGCGCCGTGATCCTGGCAGGGCAGGCCGGCAAGGCCGCAACGTGGGGTGAGGGGCCCTACGAAAATACGTACGTAAAAGAGGGTGGCGTCTGGAAGATCAGCGCGCTGCACTGGTATCAAACGCTGATGACGCCTTATGGCGAAGGCGGCTGGGCGCGCCACGCGGATATCAACGGCGGCCACTACGTACCGGCCTCGCTGCCGCCCGATGCGCCGCCGACTGAACAGTACAAGGTGTGGCCAGGCGCCCATGTGCCGCTGTTTCATTTCAAGAACCAGGCGCCGAGCCTGCGTACTGACGGGGCCCAGGGAAGCGTGGACACGGTGATGCCGAGCAACTGGAGCGACGCCCAGCTGCGCCGGCAGCTCGTCACGCTGCGGCATGAGGTGCAGCTGCTCGAGGATCAGAACGCGATCGAGAAGCTGCAGCGCATCTATGGCTACTACCTCGACAAGGGACTGTGGAGCGAGGCCGCATCCCTCTTTGCCGATGACGGTGAAGTGACGATCGCGGGGCGTGGCAGCTATGTGGGCAAGGCGCACGTCCTCGCGTATCTACACGCGATCGGGCCTGAAGGGCCGGTGGCCGGGCGTTTGTACGACAACATGCAGCTGCAACCCATCGTGCATGAGAACGCCGACGGCACCACGGCACAGGCCCGCTGGCATCTGTTCGCGCAGCTCGCCCAGGCCGGCCAGTTCCATGAGTGGGGGGTCGGGGTCTACGAGAATGAGTATGTGAAGCGGGACGGTGTGTGGAGGATCCGCCGGTTGCATTTTTATCCGACGCTGTACACCCCCTATGACGCCGGTTGGTCGAAGAGCGTCGCGCCGTACTCACGATTTGAACCGGATCTGGCTCCGGACAAACGCGTGGCCGCATTGCCGGGACTTCCGGCGGTGGCGCCCTTTGACTACGCCAATCCCGTGACCGGGACCGAACGGCCGCGCCCCTGGTCCCCGACGGCTGCGGCGATGAGCGCAGTGGCTGACACCCCGGCGGCCATGAGCGAGGCGGCAGCCGACCTCGCGCACCGGCTGGGGCTGCTGGAAGATGCCGCGATCATCGAAAATCTGCATGCCATGTACGGGTACTATCTGGCGACCCTGGAATGGGATTCACTGACGGATCTGTGGGCGCCGGAGGGCACCATCGAGATCGCATTGCGCGGCGTGTACGCCGGCAAGGCGGCGGTGCGTCGCAATCTGAACCTGTATGGCCAGCAGGGACTGGATGACGGGGTGCTGCACAATCATATGCAGTACCAGCCCGTCATTGATGTCGCCAGTGACGGCCAGAGCGCCAAGATGCGCTCACGTGCTTTCAGCATGATGGGCAATTACGGCAAGAACGGCACCTGGATGGGCGGCATCTACGAGAACACCTACGTGAAGCGCGACGGCATCTGGCGGATCGAATCCGACCACGCCATCAATACCTATTTCGCGCCCTACGATGTGGGCTGGAAGGACTTGCCCGCGCGCGATGCGCCGGGCATTACGGGATCCAATCCGCCCGACGCACCGCCGACGGTGCACTTTGAGATGTACCCGCGCTCGTTCCTGCCGCCATTTCACTATGTGAATCCGGTGACGGGCAAATGACCAGCTCGTCAAGCTGGTTGCAGCGACAACACATGCGGCGATACCATCGCCGACCGGTTCACGAGGAGAACCCCATGCGTCGATTTTCCATTACCGCCTTCAGCACCGCCGTCATGGCGGGTCTCATGGCCCTGGTCGGTCCTGCCGCCGCGCATCACTCCGGCGCGATGTTCGATACCGCCAGGAAAGTGGATGTCACGGGCACGATCATCGATTTCAACTGGAGCAATCCGCACGCCAATTTCAAGGTGAACGTCGCCAAACCCGACGGCAGCTCCGAGGTTTGGGCGGTGGAGATGAACAGTCCCAACAACCTGGTGCGTGACGGCTGGAAGCGCTCGACGCTCAAGCCGGGCGACAAGGTCACCGTAACGGTGCGGCCGCTGCGCGATGGCACCCCGGGCGGCCAGTACGTTTCGATTCTGCTCGCCGATGGCAAGGTCCTCGGCGGCGAACAGCAGCGATAAGAACTGAAACAGACGAGGGGGCGGGTAATGCGAATCTGCGGCAGGCGGGCGGCGATGGGACTGGGCGCAGCACTGCTGCTGGTGATGGCCACTGTGGCAAGCGCGCAGCAGGCGCCGCCGCGACCGGGCCTGAGTCAAAAACAGGAGGATGATCTCGCCCACAAGCACGATGGCTACTACGGCGCGCTCGCGCCGCAGAATCTGCACAAGGCGCGCCCCAAGCCGCCGTTCGACATGACCGGAACCTGGTTTGTGAATCTGCGCCACGGCTTCGCCGACTTCATGTTCGGACCGCCATACCCTGAGTTCTTCGAGCCCGCCAAGCAGGCCATGGTCGAATCCGCGGCGGCTCGGGCGGCCCACAAGCCCTATCGCGACAGTATCGGTGAGTGCTTCCCGGCTGGCATGCCCATGATCATGACGCGGGTATGGCCCACCAACATCATCCAGCTGCCGACCGCCGTATTCATGACTTTCGGCTTCACCAACAGCTTTCGGGTGATCTACCTCGACGGCCGCAAGCATACGGATCCGGATATCTCGATCTCGACCTACAACGGCGAATCAATCGGGCATTGGGACGGTGACACCCTGGTGGTTGATACCAAGTATCTGGAGCCCAATGAGCACTGGATCGACCAGGGCCTGCCGATCTCGGATGAGTTTCAGATCGTCGAGAAGTATCGGCTGCAGGATAAGGGCAAGACCCTGCAAGTCGAGTACATCATGACGGATCCGAAGAACTGGAAGGGCGAATGGCACAACACCAAGCATTTCATCCGCGAGGACTACAGCGATGTGCCTGAGGTGGAGTGCCTGCCGAACCTGAATGCGAATCTGCCCAGCACTGAGAAGGGCCATGACGCCGCCGAGCATCAGGACTCGGGAGCCAAGCCCGCTGCAGCAGGATCGCAGCCCGCTGCCAAGTAAAATCGGCCTTGTTAGGGAAAGCCGGTCACCATCGCCGTAAGTCCGGTGGTGAAGCTTTCATCGAATCCGATCACGCGGGCGAGATACTGGTGCAGCACTTCGCTTTGCTCATAGATGCACCAGCCCAGTACCAACGAGATGACCGAGGACTGGTAGGAGAGGGCCACATGGCGGCTCAGGCCTGCCAAAACCAGCGGCCTGGTCAGAATGTCAGTCGCCGCCGCGGCATCCTCATCCAGCGGCTTGGCGATGGCACACAACTGTGCGGAATCACGATGTCCCAGCAATGAGCCGCGCAGCGCATTGCCGTATGTCAGGAGCCAGTCTCGCCAGGTGAGACCGTCCGGTACTGCCGTCAAGGCCGCATCGTAGAAGTGCGCTGCCATCAAGGTGAGCAGTTCCCCCTTGTTGCGCACGTGCCAATACAGCGCGGAGGCCTGGACATCCAGGCGCCTCGCCACGGCGCGCATCTGCAGTTCCGATAGGCCCTGTTCATCCAGCAAGGCGAGCGCCACATCAATGACCTGGCGTTTATGAATTTTCACAAAACCTGCATTCCTGTTGCGAAGGGCCCGGGCTGGCGACTATACATGGGCATAAGCAGTTCGTATCAAACAGGAACTTCCCCATGAGCCGTCCCATCATCCAGTAACCCATTCCGCACCGTCATGCGCGGACCGGAAGGCCAGGAGTTCGACAACGTCGGCTGTTACCTGGAAATCGTTCCGAACGAGAAGTTGGTGTGGACCGGCGCCCCGGGGCCCGGCTTTCGGCCGCGGCCTGTCACCGGCCCCGCCGCGCCGTTTGTCGTGACGGCGATCATCATGTTGCAGCCGCGCGGCATCGCCACGTTATATGCGGCGCTCCTCATCCACGGTGAACGAGGAGGCCCGCAAGGCCCACCAGAAAATGGACTTTCAGCAAGGTTGGGGGCAGGCCCTTGACCAGCGCGTGGCGCTCGCCAAGGATTAGTGGCCGTTGTCCTTGTCTTGCGGCTTCTTCTTCGGATGCGGCTTGGGTTTTTTTGGCGCGTGCTTCGCCGCCGGTTTCTGCACTGGCGCGGGGTTCTGTACGGCGGCCTGTGCCTGAGGCGCCGGTGGCCGGGGTGCCGTATTGGACTGCTGCGGACGCGTCGCCTCCTGCGCGACAGCGCCGCGCGCTCCGACGACGCCGGGCGCATTGAACGCCGCAGGTCGCGGCGTTGCCGCGATGGCGGGATGGCCGCCATTGGCGCGGGCAAAGAGCGCCGGATTGCGCGCCGCCTGCTGCGCGTGCTGTTGCTGCAGTGGCGTCGCAGCGAGGTGCTGTTCCTGCGTGAACTGACGTTCCTGCGGGGTGGGTACTGCGGCAATGCCGCCGGCACCGCCGTTATAGCTAACCTTGTTCACCGTGACGTTATTGATCACCGTGGTGTTGTACGTGTTGTGCACGACGGTGACATTGATATTGGTGACGGCACGGTTGTAGGCGTAGCGGTTCCCCTGCCAGGCGCCGCCGGCAAAGCCGACGCCGGAATAACCAAAGCCATAATTGACGCCGCCATAGAAGCCGACATGCGGCCCCCAGTAGCCGGCGTGGAAGGCGTATATGCCACCGACGAAGCCCCAGTAGCCGGGAGTCCACAGCACGCCGATGCGCGGCGGCTGCACCCAGGTTCCCGGCACCCAGTAGTAACCGGTGCCCCAGGCCCAATAGCCCGGGGTCCACAGGTAACCGTCCTCGGGGCACGGCGGCTGGTCATAGTCCGGCAACGGTGGCGGAGCCTCACCGGCCTGTACGACATACGCCGGTTCGACGTAGGCAACCGGCGGTCCCGCGACCCTGACCTGGGCGACGCAACCGCAGAGCACGAAGGCGAGGGCCGCCAGGGCAGAGCCCCTCCGCAACAGGGTGGTACGCGGCGAATGGCGGGAAAACTTCGACATTTTGAGACTCATTGGTGGGTTTGTGTCGAATAGTAACGGACGAACCTGTCGGCTCGTTGACCTGCGCCGCAACATTGGGACAGGGGGGCGACATAACGCCGCCTACGCCCCGGAAATGAGAAGCAGGGCCATCGGTTGCGGCGCACGGGTGGCTATGGTGGGCTCATGCAGAACCTGAAGCTTTCCGAGCTGATTGGCGCGCTGAGCCATGCGCTCGACATGACCGAAGGCCAGCCCAAGGGGCACTGCACGCGCTGCGCCTACATCGGCACCGCGGTGGGGCGGGAGCTGGGATTGGGGTCGCGCCAGCAGTGGGAGCTCTATTACACGCTGTTGCTCAAGGATCTGGGTTGCAGCAGCAATGCCGCGCGTATCTGCGAGCTGTACCTGACCGACGATCTGCAATTCAAACGCGACTTCAAGCTGGTGGGCAGCTCGTTACCCCAGGCAGTGCGTTTCGTGCTCACTCACACAGGCCTCAGAGCAGGCTTGGCCGAGCGCTTCCGCGCCACCATCGAGATCTTCCAGAATGGCGGCGAGATCGCGCACGACCTGATCCAGACTCGCTGCCAGCGCGGCGCGGATATCGCGCGGCAGTTGCGTTTTGGTGAAGGCGTCGCCGCCGGTATCCATTCGCTGGATGAACACTGGGACGGCAGCGGCAAGCCCGATGGCCTGCGCGGCGAGCAGATCTGCCTATACGGCCGCATTGCGCTGCTGGCCCAGGTGATTGACGTCTTCAATGCCTCGGCAGGCCCGGCGGCCGTGCTGGAGGAGGTCCGCAAACGCAGTGGCCAATGGTTCGACCCCGCATTGGTGCGGGCCTTTGAGAAAGTCGCCTCACATCCGGACTTCTGGACCGGGCTTGGCGCCGATGATCTCGCGGCGAGGGTCTGCGAGCTTGAGCCGGCACAGCACAGCGTACCGCTGGATGATGAGTACCTGGATGAGATTGCGGAAGGGTTCGGCCAGATCATCGATGCCAAGAGCCCGTTCACGGCCGGCCACAGCGCGCGCGTCGGCCTCTACACCGACCTCATCGCCGAGCAGCTGGGAGTCTCTGGCGACCGACGTCGATGGCTGCGGCGCGGCGCACTGCTGCACGACATCGGCAAGCTCGGTGTCAGTAATTCGCTGCTCGACAAACCGGGCAAGCTGGACGCCGCCGAGTGGGACGCCATGCGCATGCATGCGGTCTTTACGGAGCAGATTCTCAGTGGCATTGCACCGTTCGCTGAATTGGCGCGCATCGCCGGTGCCCATCACGAAAAGCTCGACGGCACGGGCTATCCACGTGGCCTGACGGCGCCCGATATCGCGCTCGAAACCCGCATCATCACCACCGCCGATATCTTCGATGCGATCTCGGCCGATCGACCCTACCGTGCTGCGGTTCCAGTCGAGGAGACCCTGGAGATCATGCAAAAGATGGTCGGAACCACCCTCGATAGCCGCTGCATGACCTCGCTGCGTCGCGCTGCAATGCGGATCGAAGCCGAATTCACCACGCTCGCCCCACCGGATCTGACTGCCGCGACCATGGTGGCGTAAACTGCCGGCATGGCAATCCGGCGTGTTCTGGTCAGTTTGGTTCTCATGCTGGCGATGGCCGTGGTCAGTGCCGATGACGCCCGGGCCGCCGGTCCTTCCGGCACAGTCCCGCAGTATGTGGCAATGGGCAGTTCATACGCGGCAGGTCCGGGAATCACCCCCATCGTGGACGGCAGCCCGATTCGCTGCGCGCGCTCGACCCACAACTACGCGCATGTGCTGGCCAGCGCGCGCAAGTTATCTCTGGTAGATGTGACCTGTTCGGGCGCCACCACCGTCGATGTGCTCAAAGGTGGCCAATTCGGGCTGCCGCCGCAGCTGGATGCGGTGAGCGCCGAGACTCAATTGATCACGGTGACGATCGGCGGCAACGACGTCTTCTTCATGGCAAACCTGATCGCCATGTCCTGCGGGCCTGATACCCCGGCTGCGCTCAGACTGCTGGGCGGCTGTGTCGTCAGACCGGACAGTCTGGTCGCGGCCCGTTTTGCATCGCTGGCCGACTCCTTGCGCCAGATCGTGGCAGGGGCACGGCAGCGCAGTCCGAAGGCGCGCGTGGTATTCGTCAACTACTTCACCGTATTGCCGGACCAGGGCACCTGTGCGCGGGTGGCCCTGACAGCCCAGCAGGCCGACCAGATGCGTGCCGTCGCTGCGCACCTGGCGGATATCACCCGACAGGTCGCAAATCAGTCCCAGGCTGACCTGCTCGATGTTGCAACGCTGAGCCGCGCCCACAATGCCTGTTCGACTGACCCGTGGGTGCTGGGAGCGCATCGGGAGAAAGGGGCGTTGATCCCGGCGTTTCATCCCACCGAGCAGGGCATGCAGGCAGTGGGTGCCGCCCTGTATGGCTACCTGCGCTACAACGATATCCGGAACAAGCCGGGCTCTTAAGCCTTCACGCAGGCGCGCGCGATCGAGCATCGCTTACCGTTTGTAAAGAATCCTCTCGTGGGTACGGCGCCCATGAACGGTCGCGCAATGGAATGATTTCCTACACTGCTGTAGGTAAAAATCCATTAATAACAAAGAGAAACTCCCGCAAACTCGCAGGTGTAGCCTATTCAGGCCCGTTACCGCCGGATAACCATCCATGAAGTTGCGCACAGTCATCGTGTTGGCCCTTGTCGTCGTGCTCGCCTTCATCCTGTGGCTGTGGTGGCGGCATCACAAAGCCGAGGAGGCCGCCGCCGCCGCCAGGGCAGTCACGTCCGTGACGGTAACGACCGCCCAGGCGGTCAAGGGTGATATCGGTGTGTACCTAGAAGCGATCGGTACCGTGACACCGGTCTACACCCGCTCCATTACCAGCCAGGTCAATGGAATGATTGTTGCGGTGCATTACCAGGAGGACCAGCGCGTCAAGAAGGGCGACTCCCTGATCGACATCGACCCGCGGCCCTACCAGGCGACACTGCTGCAGGCGCAGGGCACGCTGCAAAAGGACGAGGGTGTCCTCGCTCAGGCCCAACTTGATCTCACCCGCTATCGCGCGGCCCTGGCCCGCAACGCCATCGCCGAACAGATGGTCGCGGACCAGGAGAAGCTGGTCGAGCAGACCGAAGGCACCGTCAAGAATGATCACGGTGCGGTGGACTACGATCAGTTACAGCTGGATTACTGCCACATCACCGCACCGATCACCGGCCAGGTCGGATTGCGACTCGTCGATCCGGGAAATGTCGTACAGGCCAGCGGCACGACGACGCTTGCCGTCGTGACGCAGTTGGAGCCGATCACGGTGATTTTCACGCTGCCGGAGGACAGTCTCGGGCCGGTCCTGGCACGGCTGCGTGCCGGCGCCAAGTTGAGTGTCGATGCCCTGGATCGCGGCGGTCAGAAGAAGCTCGAGACCGGCATGCTGACCGCGCTCGATAACCAGATCGACACGACGACCGGCACGGTCAAGGCACGCGCCACGTTCGACAACAAGACTGACGTGCTCTTTCCCAATCAGTTCGTCAACACACGGCTGCTGGTCAACACGCTGCGGGGCGTGACATTGATCCCGGCGTCGGCCATTCAGCAAAATGGTCGCGCGTCGTTTGTATTCGTCATTCAGGACGATGTGGCCCACATGCGCGCGGTGAAGACCGGCGTCACCGAGGGTGCCAACACCCAGGTTGAAGGCGTCAATCCCGGCGAGGTGGTGGCCAACAGCAGCTTTGAAAAGCTCCAGGACAAGAGCAAGGTGACCATCTCGACCGCGCCCGCCCAGTCGTCAGCGCCACCATCAGCTCCGTCTTCCGCCCCCTCATCAGCGCCGTCGTCAGCTGCAACACAAGCGTCGGCCCCAACGCCGTGAATCCGTCCCGACCGTTTATCCTGCGACCGGTCGCTACGGCGCTGCTGATGGCCGCGATCTTCCTGATCGGACTCGTGGGCTTCCTGCAGTTGCCGGTTTCGGCGCTGCCCCAGGTGGACTATCCGACGATCCAGGTAGTCACCTACTACCCCGGGGCCAGTCCCGATGTCATGGCCACCACCGTGACGGCGCCGCTTGAGCGGCAGTTCGGCGAGATGCAGGGGCTGTCGCAAATGACATCGAACAGCTCCGCCGGCATATCGGTGGTGGTGTTGCAGTTCAGCCTGTCCCTGAACATCGATATTGCCGAGCAGGAGGTGCAGGCGGCCATCAATGCCTCCCAGAGCCTGCTGCCTTCATCGCTGCCGGCGCCACCGATCTACAGCAAGACCAATCCCGCCGATGCTCCGATCCTCACCTTGGCCATCACGTCCGACTCGATGCCGTTGTCGGCGGTGGAGGACCTCGTCGACACGCGCCTGGCACCGAAGATCTCGCAGTTGAACGGCGTGGGTCTGGTAACGATCAGCGGCGGGCAGAAGCCTGCGGTCCGAATCCAGGCCAATCCGGACGCGCTCTCCTCCTACGGCATCAATCTGGAGGATCTGCGCACCGCACTGACACAGGCCAGCGTCAATGCCGCCAAGGGCAATTTCGATGGCCCGCTGCAGGGCTACCAGATCGATGCCAATGACCAATTACAGACCAGCGACGACTACCGCAACGTGGTGGTGGCTTATCGCAATGGTGCGCCGGTCATGTTGCGCGATGTCGCCAACGTCGTGAACGGTGTGGAGAACAATTTCCAGGCGGCGTGGATGAACCAGACGCCGGCGGTCATCCTGAACATCCAGCGCCAATCGGGCGCCAATACCATCAGCGTCGTCAAATCGATCAAGGACCTGATGCCGCAGCTGATCGTGAACCTCCCCAAAGGTATTCAGGTCACCACGCTCACCGACCTCACCACCGGAATCCAGGCCTCGGTATCGGACGTGGAGTTCGAGGTGTTCCTGGCCTTCGTGCTGGTGGTGGCGGTGATCTTCATCTTTCTGCGCAGTTTTTCGGCGACGCTCATTCCGGCAGTATCGGTACCGCTTTCCTTGGCGGGCAGCGTGGCACTCATGTACGTCCTCGGCTACAGCCTGGACAACCTCTCATTGATGGCGCTGACCATTTCCACCGGTTTCGTGGTGGACGATGCCATTGTCATGATCGAAAACATCTCCCGCTACGTCGAGCAGGGCGATCCTCCGATGGAGGCAGCGCTGAAGGGCGCGGAGCAGATCGGCTTCACCATCCTGTCACTGACAATTGCCCTGATTGCGGTGCTGATTCCGCTGCTGTTCATGGGCGATGTGGTGGGGCGGCTGTTCCGCGAGTTCGCGGTGACCCTGGCGGTGACCATCGGCTTCTCCGCCATCGTGTCGCTGACCCTTACGCCGATGATGAGCGGCAGACTGCTCAAGCATAGTGATCCGAAAAAACAAGGCCGGCTGATGCGCGCCTCGGAACGCGCATTCGCCAACGTCATCGGCTTCTATGCGCGCACTCTGAAGGTCGTGCTGCGCTATCAGCGCGCCACGTTGTTCGTGGCGCTGGGCACGTTGGCGCTCACCGTGCTCATGTACATCTTCATTCCCAAGGGTTTTTTCCCGGTTCAGGATACCGGCGTCATCCAGGGCATCTCGCAGGCCGCCCCCTCCATCGGCTTCCGGGCCATGTCGCGGGCACAGCAGGAGCTCGCCAAGATCATCCTGGCCGATCCCGGTGTGGAGAGCCTGTCTTCGTTCATCGGCGCTGACGGCACGAACACCACCATCAACAGCGGCCGGATGTCGATCAACCTGAAGCCGCTCAACCAACGCAATGCCAGTGCGACCCAGATCATCAGCCGCCTGGCGCCGAAGCTTGCGCAGGTGGAAGGCATACAGTTGTTCATGGAGCCGGTGCAGAACATAACGGTCGATGACCGGGTCAGCCGTACCCAATACCAGTACACACTGGAGGATCCGGACGTTGATGAGCTGAACCTATGGACGGCGCGCTTCGTCGCGAAACTCAAAGAGCTACCGGAACTGGCCAGCGTGGCCACCGATCAGCAGGATGGAGGTCTTGCGGAGAACCTGGTCATCGATCGGGTCACCGCATCGCGCCTCGGGATCAGCCCGGCGACCATCGACAACACCCTCTATGACGCCTTTGGCCAGCGCCAGGTCAACACGATGTACACGCAGGTGAACCAGTATCACGTCATCCTGGAAAGTTCGCCGCGCTTCCAGCTCGACCCCGTGGCATTGACCCGCCTGTATATTCAATCGAATGCCTCATCGGGTGTGGCAGGCTCAGCCGCGGCAGCATCGTTCGCCTCATCGGGGTCTTCCTCGGCGGGCTCCAATGCCCTCACCTCAACCGCGCTGTATACGCCGTCGGCGATGATTCTGGCGGCGCCAAACAGCGCGCTGACGGCAAGTACCGTCACGGCCAATTCAAGTCGTGGTGCAGGCTCTGCCGGCAGCGCCAGTTCAACGCTCTCCAATGCGGTTCCCTTGAGCAGCATTGCCCACTTCGAGAAGACCACGGAACCCTTGACGATATCCCATCAGGGTCAGTTCCCGGTCATCACGGTCTCCTTTGATTTGTCGTCGAAGGGGTCTCTGGGCGCGGCCATTCGCGCAGTCAATAAGGTAAAGGATCAGCTGCACATGCCACCGGGTCTCGCGGCGGCGTTTCAGGGTACTGCGGCCTCCTTTACCAACTCGCTGTCGAATGAACCGCTACTGGTCCTGGCCGCGCTGGTGGCGGTCTACATCGTGCTCGGCGTGCTGTACGAGAGCTTCATTCATCCCATCACCATCCTCTCGACGCTGCCATCCGCCGGCGTCGGTGCATTGCTGGCGCTGATGCTGTTCGGCCAGGACCTGGATGTGGTGGCGCTCATCGGCATCATCCTGCTGATTGGCATCGTCACCAAGAACGGCATCATGATGGTGGACTTCGCCTTGGATGCCGAGCGCACCCGCGGTAAGACGGCGACTGAGGCCATCTATGAGGCCTGTCAGCTGCGCTTCCGTCCCATCCTCATGACCACGATGGCGGCGATACTCGCCGGCCTGCCGCTGGCGATGGGCTCCGGTTCCGGATCGGAGCTGCGCCGGCCTTTGGGTATTGCGATGGTCGGTGGTTTGCTGCTCAGTCAGGTGCTGACGCTCTACACCACGCCTGTGATCTACATCTTCTTTGACACTCTGGCGGAACGCCTCGGTCGCAAGGGCTCCGCCGGGAAGGGCGGTGCGCGTACTTTGGAACGGATATGAACCTGTCGGAGCGCTTCATCGAACGTCCCGTCGGCACGACGCTGCTGGCCATCGCGGTCGCCATCGCCGGCGGCATAGCCTTTGGCATCTTGCCGGTAGCACCGCTGCCGCAAGTGGATTTTCCGACCATCTCTGTGAGTGCGAGCCTGCCCGGCGCGAGCGCGGACATCATGGCCTCCTCGGTGGCGACGCCGCTGGAGCGGCAGTTCAGCCACATCGCCGGGGTGTCCGAGATGACCTCCGCGAGTTCCCTGGGAAGCACCCAGGTGACGCTGCAATTTGACCTCAGCCGCGACATCGACGGGGCGGCCCGGGACGTCGAGGCCGCAATCAATGCATCGCGTTCCTACCTGCCGGCCAACCTGCCGGGCAATCCCACCTACCGGAAGGTGAATCCGGCCGATTCACCCGTCATAATCCAGGGTCTGACTTCCGACAAGTATGCGCCGGCGCAGATGTACGACGCCGCCTCCACGGTCATCGAACAGAAGCTGTCGCAGATCGCAGGCGTCGGGCAGGTGAATCTCGGGGGTGGCGCGCTACCCGCGGTGCGCGTGGATGCCAACCCGACGCAGCTCGCCCATTACGGGCTCTCGCTCGCCAATCTGCAGACGGTCCTGAGTGCGCAGAACGCCAACCTGCCCAAAGGACAGCTCACCAACGGCGATGTGAATGCTGACATTCTCGCCAATGATCAGATCATGGTCGCAAGTGACTACCGTAACCTGGTGGTCGGCTACAGCAACGGGGCCGCAGTGCGCCTTGCGGATGTTGCCGATGTCGAGGATTCGGTACAGAACGTGCGGGCGGCAGGGTTTCTGAACGGCAAGCGCGCCGTCATGCTGATCATTTTCCGGCAGCCCGGCGCGAATATCATCCAGACCGTCGATGCGATCCGCGCGCAGTTGCCGATCATCAAGGCGTCGATATCCCAGGGCATCGATCTTACGGTGGTGCTCGACCGCACCACCACTATCCGTGCATCCGTGAGCGATGTGGAAAAAACCCTGATCACCTCGACACTGCTGGTGGTGATGGTGGTGTTTCTGTTCCTGCGCAATGTGCGCTCCACTTTCATCCCGGGCATTGCCATGCCGGTCTCCCTGATCGGCACCTGCGCCGTCATGTATCTGTTCGACTACAGCATCGACAATCTGTCGCTGATGGCGCTGACGATCGCCACGGGATTCGTGGTGGACGATGCCATCGTGGTCATGGAGAACATTACGCGCCATGTTGAGGCGGGTATGAAACCCATGGCGGCGGCACTGAAGGGTGCCGAGGAGATCGGTTCAACCGTCTTTACCATCAGCGTGTCGCTGGTGGCGGTGTTCATCCCACTGCTGCTGATGGGCGGCATCGTCGGGCGGCTGTTCCGGGAATTCGCGGTGACATTGTCCGCGGCCATCATCGTATCGATGATCACCTCCCTGACCCTGACGCCGATGATGTGCGCGTACCTGCTGAAAAACGAGAAGCAACAAAAACACGGACGCATCTACCAGTACAGCGAGCGAACGTTCGATGCGATGCTGAAGTTTTACCGTCGCACGCTGCACTGGGTATTGGACCACCCCAGAATTACCCTAACCGCGCTACTGTGCACGGTGGCCCTCAATGTGGCCCTGGTGATCGTGATCCCCAAGGGCTTCTTTCCGCAGCAGGATACCGGGTTATTGGGGGGTGGCGTGCAGGGCCGCCAGGACACCTCTTTTGGCGTCATGGAGGATTCGATCCGTCGCATCGAGGGGGTGCTGAATGCGGACCCCGCGGTGGCCAACGTCGTCGGCTTCACCGGCGGCGGTGCGACCAACACGGGCAACGTTTTCGTCTCCCTCAAGCCGCTCAAGCAGCGCAAAACCAGCGCCGCTGCCGTCATCGCACGCGTGCGGCCGAAGCTGAATCGCCTGCCGGTGGCTTCGGTATTCCTGCAGGCGCAGCAGGATCTGCGCATCGGCGGCCGCTCCAGCAACGCCATGTACCAGTACACCATGCAGTCGGACAACATCGCCGATCTCACCAAATGGGGTCCGACGCTGCTGGCACAGATGAAGAAACTGCCGGGCTTCCAGGACGTCAATTCCGATCAGCAGAATGGCGGACTGGACGAGCTGCTGACCTATGATCGCACGACGGCCGCGCGTCTGGGCCTGACGACCCAGCAGCTGGACTCGGCTCTGTACGGCGCCTTCGGCCAATCGGAGGTCTCGGTCATCTACAAACCGCTCAACTATTATTACGTCGTGCTGGAAGTGGCGCCGGCGTATTCGCAGGGCCCGGAGGGCTTGAAATCCATCTACCTGCAGTCGCGAAGCGGCGGGGCGGTGCCACTATCCACCGTCGCGAGCGGCTATCCGACGACCACCGCCCTGGCCGTCAACCACACGGGCCTGTTCCCCTCGGTGACCGCATCGTTCAACCTCGCTCCGAATGTCTCGTTGAGTCAGGCGACCGCAAGCATTGCGCAGATGCAGGCGCGACTGGGGACTCCGGCTACCATTCAGGGCTTCTTTGCCGGGACGCTGCAGGCTTATCAGCAGTCGCTCAGCACTGAACCGATATTGATCATCACCGCGCTGCTATCGGTCTACATCGTGCTGGGTGTTCTGTATGAGAGCCTCGTGCATCCACTCACCATCATCTCCAGTCTGCCGCCCGCAAGCGTCGGCGCCATGCTGGCACTGCTGCTGTTCCGTGAGGATCTGAATGTCATATCGATCATCGGCATCGTTCTTCTCATCGGGCTGGTGAAGAAGAACGCCATCATGATGATCGATTTTGCGCTGCAGGCCGAACGCGGCGAAGGCATGAAGACCGAGGATGCGATATTCGAGGCCTGCATGCTGCGTTTCCGTCCCATTCTCATGACTACGATGGCTGCCTTGTTCGGCGCCATTCCCCTGGCTTTTGGCACGGGAACCGGCTCGGAGCTGCGTCGCCCGTTGGGCATTGCCATCATCGGCGGCCTGATCGTGAGTCAGATGCTGACCCTGTACACGACGCCGGTGGTGTACCTGTACATGGACCGCTTCAGCGTTTGGTGGGCCTCCAGACATCCTGCGGCGCCAATGAGGGCACAACCAACGTGAACAAGACCACACTACTGGCCGTCTTGACGCTGCTCGGCGGCTGCACGGTTGGACCGCCATATCACCGGCCTGCGGTACAGTCCCCGTCCGCCTACAAGGAGCTGACCGCTGCCCAGTTCAAGGACACCGATGGTTGGAAAGTTGCGGTGCCGCAGGACACGAGAATCCGAGACCAGTGGTGGGAGCTCTTTGATGATCCGCAGCTGAATGCGCTGGAAGAGCAGGTGAAGAGCGCGAACCAGACGGTCGCCGGTGCTTATGCGGCCTTCATGCAGGCCCGCGCCATAGTAAAGGAAGCCCAGGCGCAGTATTGGCCGACCCTGACCGTGGGTGCCAGCCTCACGCGCAGTCATCAGCCCGGGACGGTATCCGGCACGAGCATCGGCGGCACCACCGTGACCAACGCCGGCAGCAGCACGGGCAACGACTTCTCACTGCCCTTTGATGCCTCCTGGACACCGGATCTGTGGGGGAGGGTGCGCAACCTCGTCAAGGGGAACATTGCCGCGGCACAGTCAAGCGCGGCGGATCTGGCCAATGCGCAGCTCACCGCTCAGGCGGAAGTCGCCGCAGACTATTTTCAACTGCGCAGCCAGGATGCCCTGATCGCACTCGCCACCGACACCGTCAACGCCTATACGCAGTCAGTGGAACTCACCCGCGCGCAGTACGAGACCGGCATTGGTTCTGATGAGGCCCTGGTGCAGGCGCAGGTACAACTGCAAACCACCCAGGCCCAGGCCACAAACTTAGGGATTGCCCGGGCGCAGTACGAACATGCGATTGCGGTGCTGGTGGGGCAGCCGGCGTCGACTTTCACCGTGCCTGTGATACAAACCAACGTCCATCCACCGGCCGTGCCACTCGGGGTACCCTCGCAGCTGCTGGAACGGCGGCCCGATGTTGCGGCCGATGAGCGACTCATGGCCCAGGCAAATGCGCAGATCGGCGTGGCAGACGCCGCCTATTTCCCCACACTGACCTTGAGCGCTTCGGCCGGCTTCGAGAGCACCACCGCCGCCAACTGGCTGACTTGGCCGGCTCGTTTCTGGTCCGTGGGTCCTTCGGTATCCGAGACGATTTTCGATGGCGGCCTGCGCAGCGCCACCGTGGCGCAATACCGTGCGGCCTACGATCAGTCCGTTGCCACCTATCGGCAAACGGTGCTGACTGCGTTCCAGCAGGTGGAGGACAACCTCGCGTCACTGCGGATTCTGTCGCAGGAACTCGCGCAGCAGGACCAGGCCGTGGCCTCCTCGGTGCGTTACGTTGCGCTGGCAACGGACCGCTATAAGCTGGGCCTCGACCCGTACCTGGACGTGATCACCGCTCAGACATCGCTTTTTTCCAATCAACAGACCAATGTGAATCTGCGCCTGCAGCAGCTGACTGCCAGCGTGCAGCTGATTGAAGCGCTGGGAGGCGGTTGGGATGCCTCGAAGCTACCGACGTCAGGGGATATCAGGGCGGGAAAGGCGCAACACTAACACTCAAAAATCACGTGCCAGCGCATGATCGATCGCGGATTGGGGCGAGCGGCCCACCGCATAAAATCCGCGCAACGCATCCCAGTCCACTTCGTCAATTTCGATGGACTGCAGGACACCGCTCTTATCCGCGCGCAACAGTTCCAGCACTTCATGCTGCCACTGCACCCAGGTCTGCGGGTTCTGATCAATCACTCGACTAGATGAATGCTGCAATTGCATCTGCGTCACCTCTCGGTTTTGCAGTTGGAGTATATCGGTGCGCCGAAGGTTCCGAGATTAATACTCGTCAATTCGGTAACCCACCGGCAACACTTAAATCTGGTAACCCGGCGGTAACACTTCCGTGGGCTATCAGTGACTCACTTCCAGAATGATCTTGCCGCCGGTATGGCCATGGCGGTTCATCTCCCAGGCCCTTGCCGCATCGCTGAGCGGCAGGCGTTGCTCGATGCTGACGTGGAACTGTCGCTGATCGGCAAGCGCGCTGAGCGCGCCGAGAAATTCTCCGGTCACAGGACCTGTGATAGCGCAACGAATCCGGGCTACCGCGCACTGCGCGGCGGGCGGCGCTCCGACCACCGAGACCAGCACGCCACCGGGTTTCACCATGGCAATCGAGCGCCCGGTGGTATCCGCATCCACGGTGTTCAGGACGACATCCAGATTCTTGAGCGCATCCTCAGCGTGCACACTGTGGTAGTCGATGACTTCATCTGCGCCCAGGGAACGCAGCAGGGCATTGTGGCGCGGTGAAGCGGTCGCGATGACATAGGCACCGCGCGCCTTGGCGATCTGCACCGCCGAGGAACCGACCCCGCCCGCACCACCGTGAATGAGCACACGCTGCCCAGCCTGAACGTTGCCGACAATCACCATTGCCCGCCACGCGGTCTCACCAACCACCGGCATTCCGGCTGCTTCTTCGAATGATATATGCGTGGGCTTGAGCGCCACCGCGCGGACCGACGCGAGGGCATAGTCGGCATACGCGCCGCCCGTGGCAATCGCGATGACGGCCTCACCTTTGTGCCACATCCCGGCCTGCGGACCCACCGCATCGATGACACCCGCAAGATCCCGGCCGGGAATCGACTGGCTGCCCGGCGCCGCCTGCTCGGCCAGTTTCCAGTCGACCGGATTTACCGAGGCCGCCCTGACGCGGATACGCACCTGGCCGGATCGCGGCTCGGGCAGCGGCACGGTTTGAGTTCGCAGGTTCCCGTCGGTCACCACCATGGCCTGCATGGAGTCAGCGGCCCAGGCCGGCGGCTGCACCCATGCGTCCAGCAGCAGGAGCAGGCCGAGGACCGCGTATTTCATGAGATCTTCCGACACTCAAACATTGTTAAGCAACAGCTCGGTCACCGCCTCGGGCCGATCCAGCATGACATCATGACCGCAATCGATCTCACTCGTAGCCCAGCCACGTGCCCTGGCCTCCTCGTAGAACGGTCGAAAGGGCGACTGACCGCCTGCCCACTCCGAGGCAAAGGCATAGGCGACACGATTCACCCGTCCGATACCGCCGGACAATTTGGCGGGCTGACTAAAACAGGCGAGCGATTGCACCGTGCATTGCCGATCCACCCAGGCCCGGTCCGCTGCATTGACCCCAAATGTCTCGGCACTGATCGGCAGGCATTTCCAACCATCGACCAGCTGCTCAGCTGCTATCGGGGCGAAGTCCAAGAGACTTTGGCCATCCTGCGGCACAAACCCATCCAGAAAGACCAGCGAGCGGATGTGCTGCGGAATGCGATCGGCGACACTCGTTACCACCATCCCGCCATAGGAGTGACCACACAGGACGACGTCCTTCAACTCCTCCCATTGGATGAGATTCAATACATCCAGAACGTGGGTCTCAAGGTCGACATTTTCCGCGAGCAGGTGCGAGCGCTCGCCGACTCCCGTGAGGGTGGGCGTGAAAACTTCATGCCCCAGCTGTTGCAACGCTGCGCGCACACGCTGCCAGCACCAGCTGCCGTGCCAGGCCCCATGCACCAGTACGAAAGTAGCCATTTAAGCGCCATCCCGTTGAGCCGTCTGCAGCAGATCGCGCGCGATGCTGCCCTCAGCGATTTTAGCTGCCGGACCGATCATCCGGATTGAATAATCCCCGGTCACGATCACGGCAAGCTCGCCCCCCGGCATTGCCACGGTAATCTCCCGGTCGCACAGGCCCAGACGTACGGCGGCGGCGCCGGCCGCGCAGCTGCTGCTCCCCGAGGCGAGCGTGTAGCCTGCGCCGCGCTCCCAGATTTCGATCTGAATCCGGTTTCTGCTGAAAACCCTCACAAACTGCACGTTGGTGCGGTTGGGGAAAAAAGGGTGCTGTTCGAGCAGCGGCCCGAGGCGCCGGGCAATGTCGGGGGAGATCTCATCGAGCAGGATGACGCAGTGCGGGTTGCCCATGCTCACGCCCGTGAAACGCAGGTGGCGGCGGTCGACCTCAATCGGCTCATCAATAACGTCTCGAGCCGGGCCCGCAACCGGGATTCTCGCACTGCTGAAGCTGGCAATTCCCATCGCCACATCAATGCGTCGGCCGTCGTCCAACACCTGGCAGCGCACAACGCCGCCCTTGGTGGAAACCTCAAAGGCGGCGGTGGCGACTTTGCGCGTGTCCCAAAGAAAACGCGCAAAGATTCTCAAGCCGTTGCCGCTCTTCTCGGCCTCCGATCCATCGGGATTGAAAATGCGAAGAGAGAATCCGGCGGGGGTGGCCGGCCCCGCCACCAAGACGCCGTCCGCACCGACGCCATAGTGTCTGTCACACAAAGCACGCACGACCGGCGCGGAAAGCGTTTCGGACTTGGCAAGCTCGAGCACGAGGTAGTCGTTGCCGAGGGCCTGGTATTTGTGAAATTTCAAGATCGGGTCGCCCATTGAACAGCCGGTCAATATCCCCGAGACTAGCGAAAAGCGTCCATCGGCGCTCGTGGATTGACTGACATGAAAACACTTCTATGCGAGGCCCTGTGCCTGATGGCGATTACCGCGATGGAGGCGGGCGCTGCCACGCCGGTCTCGGGCATCGATCTGAAGTACCTGGATCGCAGCGTTCGTCCTCAGGACAATTTCTACCAGTACGTGAACGGCGGCTGGCTGGCCACAACCGAGATTCCCGCCGACCGCAGCCGCTACGGTGTCTTCGACAAGTTGGGCGATGACGCGCTCGACCAGTTGCGGGGCATCGTCGAGGGCTTGTCGCAAGGCGCCGCGCCTGCCGATCCCGAGCGTCGCAAGATCGCGGACCTGTATTCGACGTTCATGGATGAGGCGGCGTTGGAGCAGCAGGGATTGCAACCGCTTGCCGCGGAGTTTGCCAGGATCGATGCAATTCGGACCAAGAAGCAGATTCCGGACCTCATCGCGCATTTCAACCAGATCGGCGTCACGGCACCCATCACCCCGGATGTGGAACAGGACGCCAAAGACTCCACGCGGTACGTATTCGCCTTGTATCAGGATGGTTTGGGCATGCCGAACCGCGATTACTACCTCCTCAACGACGAGCGGCTCAAGCAGGCGCGCGATGAATACGGAAAATACATCGAGAAAATGCTGACCCTGGCCGGCGACAGCAATGCACCGGCAAAGGCCCGCGACATCCTGGCGTTGGAGACCGCGCTCGCGAAGGTTCAGTGGACCGAGGTTGAAAACCGGGATCCCGTCAAGACCTACAACAGGGTCGTCATTGCCGAACTCCCGCGCCTGGCTTCGGGCTATGACTGGCAGGCCTACCTGGTGGCGACCGGCGTGGACGGCAAGGCCGATTCCCTGGTGATCACGCAGCCAAGTTACATCAGCGGCTTCAATGCGATTCTGGCGCGAACACCCCTGGCTACATGGAAGACCTATTTTCGCTGGCGGATGCTGGATGACTCGGCGCCTTACCTAAGCAGCGCGTTCGTCGCCGCAAACTTTGCGTTTCATGGCACCGTGCTGCGCGGCGCCCCGGAGAACCGGCCACGCTGGAAGCGTGGTGTCACTCTGTTGGGAATTTCGCTCGGCGAGGCGCTGGGAAAACTCTATGTGGCGAAATATTTTCCACCGGAATCCAAGGCGCGTGCGGATGAGCTGGTGAAGAATGTGCTGGCGGCCTACAAGGCGGATATCAATACCTTGGGCTGGATGAGCCCGGCGACGCGGCAGAAGGCGCAGGCGAAACTCGCCAAGTTCACGCCGCAGATCGGTTATCCGGATAAGTGGCGCGACTACAGTGCCTTGAAAATCGTCAAGGGCGATCTCATCGGCAATGTGCTGCGGGCCAACGAGTTTGAATATCGCCGCAACCTCAACAAACTGGGCAAGCCCGTCGACCGCAATGAATGGTCAATGACGCCACAGACGGTCAATGCCTACTATAGCCAGAGGATGAACAAGATCGTTTTTCCGGCTGCCATTCTGCAGCCGCCGTTCTTCAACGCGAAGGCCGACGACGCCGTGAACTACGGCGGCATAGGCGCCGTGATCGGACATGAAATAAGCCACGGATTTGATGACAAGGGCAGTCAGTACGACGGCGATGGCAATCTCGTCGGTACGCCCGGCTGGTTCACGCAAGCCGATTACGACGCCTTCAGGGCCAAGACCCACGCGCTGGTCATGCAATACGCGGCCCAGGAGCCGGTGCCCGGCTATCACGTCAATGGTGAGCTCACGCTCGGTGAGAACATTGCGGATAACTCCGGCCTTGCCATTGCGTACAAGGCCTACGAGCTTTCACTCGGCGGCAAACCGGCACCTGTCATCGACGGCTTTACGGGCGAACAGCGTTTCTATATGAGCTGGGCGCAGGTTTGGCGCGGTAAGGGACGCGACGGCGATTCGGTGGTGCGAATCAAAACCGATCCGCATTCGCCGGCAAAAGTTCGCGGTACGGTGACCTTGATGAACCAAACCGCGTTCTATCGGGCATTTGGTATCAAGCCGGGCGACAAGATGTACCTGGATCCCCAGAAGCGGGTCAATCTCTGGTAAGGGGGTCAGCGAGTCCGAGGCGCCGCGTGGCGAGGGCGTCTAATTCTGCTTCGCTGAGCGCGGACAGATCGAGTTTTTCAATGCCCTTGACACGCCCGGCAATCGCCGCGTGATGCTTCTTCAGGAATGCCATCAGGAAATCCACGGCGCTGCTCTTGCCGGTGCCGTGACCGATCAGGATGATTTGCGGTGCCGCGCTGAGCGCCTGCGCAACCGCCTCATAAAACTCGGTGTCCTCAGGAACGCGATCTCCTGAGTAGTGTGCCTCTTTGCGATGGATGAGATGCTTGTGAAACCCAAAGGGGTCGCTAGGCGTGATCGTGACGCCCACCGTGCGCGAGTGCTCCGTCGAGTGACTGAAGAGATGCGCCCGGTGGTGGTCTATTGCAACGACCATGGTGGAGGCCTGCACCGATGGAAGCGCCAGCACAGGGGTCGCGTCCTTGAGAAGCTTTCGCAGTCGCGAGACATCGGCCAGGCCCATCTGGTGACTGCTGGGGCGTCTGAAGAGCTCCTTCTGGTCACCGACCGCAAATGTGAACTCATTGGCCGCGCGCGGCTGCACATGGCCTATTTTCTCGACCAGGCCGACGGCATCGTTCCAATCCAGATCGTGCGGCAATTTACCGGACAGCAGATGCTGGTGGAGCAGGTCGAGCTTGGAGTGAGGCGAGCCGCTCATGCGTAATCATCCTTCATTTACGATGGAACCCTATCTGGAGCGGCTGAATCGGTCCGTGCGCTAGCGTCCATATCACAGCATATGTTGTATTATCAATGTGTTACAGTATATATGCAGAATTTACTCGATGCGCCGGTGTTGATACGTCAACCGCGGCTCCGCTTACTTAAGGATCATGCCAACGTCCTCAGCGGGACGCCGACGCGGCGCATCGGACGAGCCAAGCGCCCGGTAAAAGCCGCCAGTTTCGTCAGCGACGCGCAGCAACTCCGCGGCGACATCCTCCAAACGCGCACGTCGCGCGCGCGCCTGGCGGCGCAGGCGTTCGAAGGCCTCTTGTTGATCCAGTCGAAGGTTCGCCATGATCAGACCCGTGGCGATCCCGATCTGCTTACCGCTCTGAACCGCCGCACCCAGACGCTCCGTCTGCGACTGAAGCGCACGAAGTTCCTGCGCGCGGCGCAGCGCAGCACGCACGACCGGTACGATCTGTGGGGAATCGACCGGCTTCACGAGGTACGCCATCGCTCCGGCGGCCACCGCGGCGCTGATGGTTGCCTCATCGCCATCAGCTGAGAGATAGACAAAGGGGACGAAAAAGCGCGCGGTCAACTGCTGTGCGAAAAGGATGCTGTCGGTATCCGATCCCCGATCATCGATGACCGCCAGAGAGGGGAGTCTTGTCAAACAGGTCTCCAAGGCGGTGACACCGTCTAATGCCTCAATGACCTCGAATCCCGCGGCGCGCAAGGCGCCGCCGAGCGTCACGAGAATGAGCTTATCGTCAGTGACGAGCACAATGGAGTTGACAGCCGCCGGTTCGCGACCCGCCTCGGCGGAAATAGCTATCTTTTGCATAAATCTAACTGCTGTTCCTACTTGAGGGTCCGAAGTAGCGGACCCGGATACCGTGGTGTGGGGGACTCGAGCCGCGGACTCAAATGACCTTCCCGACCCCCGCCGTTCTGCTCCAGACGAGGACTTGCTCCGCTGACATTGGCCGACCGAGCAAATACCCCTGTGCCATATCGCAACGAAGGGACTGTAAAACTGCCAATTGCTGAGGGGTCTCGACGCCCTCGGCGATGACGCGCACGCCGATGTTTCGTGCCAGCTGCAACACTGCATGTGTCACTGCCATCAGTGCCCGGCCGCGCTCCGAGCTCAGATCGGCGGCGACGAAGGATCGATCAAGCTTGAAAACGTCAATCGGGAAGTCGTAGAGACTCGCCAGTGAGGAATAGCCGGTGCCGAAGTCATCGACCGATAGAGCGACGCCGAGCCGCTTGATTTCCCGCAGCGTGTCCCGTGCGGTGTTGAGATCGGTCACCAGTTCGCTCTCGGTAATCTCGAGGTGCAGGCATTGTGGCGCAATTCCAGCGGCCATCAGTGCAGAGGAGATCTTGGCAGGCAACCCCGGATCGGTCAGTTGCCGTCGGGAAATATTGACCGCGATGAAGTCTGGGGCGTTCTCGCCCATCTGTCGTTGCAGCTTCCTGAAGCCGGCACAGGCGTTCTCGAGGACCCAATCACCGATCGGGCCGATGAGGCCGCTGTCCACCGCTACCGGAATGAAATCGGCGGGCGCAATGGCGCCCAGCTCCGGATGCTGCCAACGTAGGAGGGATTCGAGCCCGACGAGTCTGCCCGAATCAAGGCTGATGATGGGCTGGTAGGCGAGACTGAGCTGCTGCGACTCGACCGCGCCCCGCAATTCCCGTTCGGTACGGGCACGCTTTTCAATGCGTCGACGCAAAGAGGAATCAAAAACCACGTAACCGCCTCGGCCGGCCGCCTTTGCTTCGTACATTGCCGCATCAGCGTCCCGCAGCAACTCGACTGTGCCGGAATAGCTTTGCGAGCCGTGGGCGATTCCGACGCTGATGGAACTCGCGACCCGGATCCCATTGATCCAGTACTCGCGGCCCAGTTCCGCAATGAGGCGAGCCGCGACCTCTTCGACATCCCCAGGACGCAGCAATCCTTCCAGCAGCACGACGAATTCATCGCCGCCGAAGCGTGCAACCGCCGGCTTATCGTTCGCATCCTGCGCCAGGTGACCCGAGTGGGCCATCGCGCATAGACGCAAGCCCACCTGTCGCAGCAGATCGTCCCCCACATCATGGCCGTAGGCGTCATTGAGGCGCTTGAAGTTGTCGAAGTCCAGAAACAGCACGGCGAAGTGCCGGTCCGGTGTCAACTTGAATCTTGCGATGGCTGCGTCAACCCGGGGTGACAGGCCATCACGATTCAACATACCGGTGAGCCGATCGTGTGCGGCCTGGTGCTCAAGACCGGACAGCAGCGTCTGAGTCTGCAGAACCGCGCACACACGCGCGCGCAATTCGGCGGCGCCAAATGGTTTGCGCAAGAAGTCAATGGCCCCCGGTTCAAATTCCAGCGAATGACTGTGGTCGTCCGGGCCCGTTAGCACAATGACCGAAGGCGATCGTGCCTGCGCTCCGGCGAAAGTGTTCTGCAATGACTCGAGGCCGTCGAGGTCGAGCAGTTGGTAATCAACGAGAACAAGGTCGGGTGAGCGGGCGTGCAGCCGCAGCACGCCGTCAGTGCAAGAGTGCGCGTGATACACCTGTGTGTTCGGATCGCCCAGCTGGGATTCAGCAAGAGCATGCACTGCCGGGGACTCATCGATCACCAGGACCACGCGTTGCGCCGCGGGCCGGGAGCCAGTTTGGGACGTCGTCGGCAATGCCGAAGTGGGAGTTCCCGGACCTTTGTTAGGCAAAGTCATAGTCGCTGCCGTGATGCTCGAGGTACCGGAACCCACTCCGCGGCCATAACGGCCAGCCAACCATGCAAGAGCAATGTGACTGGGCTGAAATTGGCGGATGTTTTCATGGGTTTTCGGACGGAAAACCGTCATTTGCGCACCAGCGTGCTTATCATCAGCGCCTCGTCGGCCATCTCGCCCGCGAATCGGGGAAGGCTTTCCTCGGTCAGTTGAAACTCATGCAGCGGCAGATCAGCCGTCGCTGCCGGATCGCCCTCGGGTAGTCTGTCCGGGTGGAAATGTGCGCAGCGATCCGCTACTGCCAGCAGCTGATGGCCGGACGTTGAGTCATCATGGACAGTCCGATGATGGTCGAGCACGGTGCTGGCAAATGCCGCTGGCAGGCTCCAGTGACTCAGCAGCGCGGCGCCCCATAGGGCGTGTCCAGCCTCGGGCGGCGGTGGCTGGGCCAGGCTATCCAGCGCGGTAGGCGCCCCGACTGTGGATACCTGACTGTCGCTCTTGAGCTGCAGTTGTACCAACCATCCCAGGTCATGCACCAGACCAAGCACGAAGGCCGCATCTGGCGTCCAGGTTTCTGTTGGACGCCGCAGCGTCAGCTGTCGGGCGGCCACTGCCGCAATCAGACTGTGCTGATGTAACTGCTTAAAGAATCGCATGTGCCCGGTACCGAGTTGGCTGACCGTGCCATCGAGGCTCGCCGCCATCGCAATCCCGGTCACCGCCGCGGTGCCGAGCACCTCCAGCGCACGTTTGATCGAGTCAATCGTGCGAGAGGCGCCGAAGAACGCAGAATTGGCCACCTTCAGTACCCGCGCGGCCAGCGCCGGATCCGCATGCAGGAGGGTGCCGAGCTGCTCATATTGGGAGCCCACTTCCGGCTCCGCAATGATCTTGAGCAGTCGGCTGTCCAGAATCGGGAGCGACGATAGCTGGGCGATCTCCTGGCGCGCGAAGGCCAGAACGTCTTTTGGCGGATCGGCTGCCGTCGGTCCGGTCTCTCGCGCCTCAGTGGCGTTCATGGCGGTAAATCCGGCGCAGAGCGCCCGAGCCAAACGACGGGCAGCTCGATGCGAACCATGGTCCCCAGGCCGGCATGTGATTCGATGTCGAGCATGCCGCCCTGGGCCTTGACGATGCCGCAGGCGATCTGCAGACCGGCATCCTCCCGGCGCAGCGGCCCGACATCGGAGCTGCTCTGCAGGACCGCGTGAATCCTTGCTGAATCCATGCCCATGCCGTTGTCAGCGACCGTCAGACGGACCATTCTTCGCGGCCAGGGCAGCCTGGATTCCTCCGCACAAGGATCGCTGTCCGGGAAGTAAACCAGCGTGACGCCAACATCAATCACACCGTCGGTGACGGTGATGGTTGAAGCCAGGCTGCGCACGATATGTAGCAGCGCGCGCTTCAGTGCCAACGGATTTCCGTGGAGCAATGGTGAGTGGCTATCCTCGGTGAGAGTGACCTTGGCCTTGCCCTTCACGCATGCACGCAGCATCGGGAGGATGGCGCGCGCCACCGCGTCAACAGAAAAGGCACTCTGCGGCTCATGCGCATCCTCTCGGCATGACAACACCTGGCTGAGCACTGCATCGGCGAAACCGAGCGTCTCTGACAGTTCTATCAGACGCTTGAATTCCGGGCGGTAGGTCGGCATATCGGCAACCAGGGCACGAGCGAGCTCCCCGGCAGGCCCGAGCAACGCGCGCATTTCATCCGCGACGGCAAAGGCCGAAGCGCACGCAGCGCTGGGGGACAACGATGATGTTGTTGAAGGCATGGTCCGCATTGATTCCGTTCAGGGACGAGGAGATCTCGCAGCACAGCGCAAAGTCTGGCTTTGAGGGGCGCTACGTTAGGCTGGCACGGCCCGGGTCGGAATCGGCAAAGGACCTGATTAGCGCGAGGGGTAATGGGTAGGTGGGTGCGGCTCCGCCGCATGCCTCGACATGGTGCACCGCACGAGTGATCAGTCGGTCACAAGTTTGTTGCGGATGGCATAACGCACCAGGTCGGCAAAGGACGCGAAATCCATTTTATGCATAATATTCGCGCGATGGGTCTCCACAGTTTTGACACTGAGATCCAATAGCCGTGCTATGTCCTTATTATTGTTACCTTCGGCAAGCAGCTGGACGATTTCGCGTTCACGAGGTGACAGCGCGGATTTGAGGGCGTCGACCGAGGATGCGCCGGCACCGAGATAGCCCTGCAGCACGCGCTGCGCGACGACGGATGAAAAGAAGGGCCGCTCTTCGAGCAGTGCCTCCACAGCACTCACCAGCGTGGAGCCCGCATCGGACTTCAGCACATATCCCATCGCGCCCGCGTCCAACACTTCTCGCACCAGCTGTTCCGACTCGTGGGCGGTCACGATGAGAATGCGCGTCTTAGGAACCGTGTTATGCAGCTGCCGGGTGGCCTCAAGTCCATTCAGTTCCGGCATCGTCAGATCGAGAATTGCGATGTCAGGAAGCAGCTGCACCGCCTGTTCGCACGCCTGGCGGCCGTTGGAAACTTCGGCAATCACCGACCAACCCGCCTTTTCTGACAAAGTCGAGGCAAGGCCCCGGCGCACCAGGGGGTGATCATCGGCGATCAGAATACGGACCGTTCTCATGTCAAGGACCGGCTCAGGCAAATAAGGACGCTTCTGGCGAACTTGGCGCTGTTCTGGGAACAGGAACGGTGGCACGCACGCAGGTGCCGCTCGGGCTGGAGAGGATTGTAAGCTGTCCCCCGAGTTGGCGCAGGCGTTCCCGCATCCCGCCCAATCCGACACCGCGCATGATTGGATCCGGCACGTCTCCTGAGTCGAATGCTTCGGGTATGCCGAGGCCCGCATCCTGCACTTCGAGTGTGACTGCCGCGTTATCCAGCGTCAGTCGTATCGTGATGGAGGGACTTTGGGCGTGGCGATGGACATTGCTGATGGCTTCCTGAACCACGCGGAACAGTGCCAGCTCCAGATCGCGAGGCAATCGGGGTAAGGTCTCAGGCAAATGCAGGACAACATTGATGTCGCTGCGACGGGTAAGCCCGTCAGCCAGCCAGCGCAGGGCGCTGAGCAGCCCGATTTCATCCAGCAATGGAGGATGCAGCAGGTAGGAGGCGGTGCGGATATCAGAGGAGCAGCGCTGGGCCAGTGCTGCACAATCGGCTATCAGGCTTTTTGTTTGGGAGTTTTCGGTCTCCGCGAGCCGCTGCAGGCGCGCGAGCTGCATTCCCAAGGCGGTAAGGATCTGCCCGGTGGAATCATGCAGGTCACGGCCAATGCGTCGGCGCTCGTCGTCCTGCAGCTGCACCAGGGTGCCGGCTAGCTGCTGCAGCTCGCGCAGCATCGCCTCGCGTTCCGCATCCAGCCGTTTGCGCTGGGTAATGTCGTGAAACACGGCCAACGTTAAGGTCCGCTCGTCTGCCTCAAGCCCCGTGAGGTCGACTTCCGCGATCAGCGGTTCGCCCGTGTCCAGCCGCCTGAAGGTCCATTCGAAGCATGCCGTACCGCGCTCGAGCGCCTCGCGAAGCCGCTCCCGCATGCTTGCTTCGGAAGATCTGCCGTGCGGCTGCACAGGCGGCGCCACGTCCCGCGGCTGGAGGCCCCTTAGTGCGCCCTGGTCGCTGGCGCCAAACATGGTCGCGCTGCGCGCGTTGCAATCTACAAAGTGCTCTCCTTCAAGGAGCAGAACTCCGAATCCGGCGTTATTGAACAGCGCGCGATAGTGCCGTTCCCGACGCCGCAGCGCATGCAGGAAGTAGATGACGACACCTCCGGCGGCCAAGATGACCAGGGTCAGGGCGCCGGACAGTGCCAAAGTTTCACGCCGCCGCTCGCTCCAGCTGGCGAAGATCGCCGCCTGCAATTGCCAGGCCGCCGAAACCAGGGGATAACCCGTCACCCGCTTGACGGCGACGACGTTGGGCTTATGCGAGCTTATGGCGGGCGCGGTGATGACGCCGCCGCTGGCTGGCAGCGCCAGCGCGCGGCGCATTACTTCCTCTGTGGCAAAGGTCCGGCCGCGCTGTACCGCATACCTGGATTCCGGAAACGCTTCGAGCACCGTGGAGTCGGCATTGAATAGCCCCGTGCCGCTATCCTCTCCGGTCGGGGTGTAGATTGGTGCCAATGTGTCAAACGCAAAGAGGGCGCCAGCCCACAGCTGACCCACCCGTTGCGCCACAGGCACGAGGTGTCCGCCCGGGCGATCTGGATCCGCTATCGGTGGTCCCACCCAGCTCGGCGCGGTGCCGGCGGACAACACCGGGCCGAGCCAGGCCGGTAGCTCCGTGAGGGATTCGCGGCGGCCGCCGCGCGCGCTGAGTTCGAATCGTGCCGCGTCTGCGAGAAACAACGCACGGACATAGGCACCACCTGTGAGCATATGGTCCATGGTTTGCTGTACTTGGAGCTGCGATGCGCCCGAAAATCCTCGCTGACCACCCAGCTCATTGGCCGCAGCGACGGCGGCGCCCACGCCATCGCCCATCATGGCTTCAACCTCCGCATTGAAGGCGGCGCCCCGGGCTCTCAGGCGCTCAAGGGTCGTGGCTTCTGTCAGGCGGAAATCATTCTGGATTACATGTAGGGCATAGCTCCACACGCCAATGAGCAAAATGACGGAGTAGCCGAGCACGATGACCCGCAGCGCCGTGATCGAGCTCGTCAGGCCGCGGAACGAGCCCGCTTTAATGCCTGCGTACAGCTGTGACAGTGCGCGCACGGTCGACTCAGCGGTCCTGCTCTATTTCCACGCAGCCACCCCTATAATCGCGGCCTGAAGATCGAAAGGCATTGATTATCAGTATGTCGCGCTCGGAAGTTCCGGCGCCAGGGGAATCTTAGCAAACCGACGTTCGTAATCCGGGAGCGAAAACCGCGAGCGCACTGCAGCAATTGCCGCCGGCCATGCCGGCAGCGTCTGTGTCCTTGCGCTAGAACTGCTCCCATTCGCTGTCGGTGCCATTGGCGGTTGCCACAGTCGGCTGGGTTCGGCCGATTGGCGCCTTGGGTGAGAAGGGCTTGGCCGCACGCGCATTCGCGTCGGCCTGCGCCCATGGACGCCCCGGGCCGCGCCGTTCTTGCGTTTCCCGCTGCGTCGGGCCGCCCTGCGAGACATTGTACTTGTCCATCATCTCAGCCAGGCCCCGCGCCTGACCCGCCATCGATTCGCTGGCCGCCGAGGCCTCCTCGACCAGTGCGGAGTTCTGTTGAGTCATGGCATCGAGCTGCATGACTGCTTTGTTCACCTGGTCGATGCCGGAAGACTGCTCCTGGCTGGCCGCGGCGATCTCCGCGATGATGTCACTGACCTGCTTCACTGCCGAAACCAGCTGCCCAAGCGTGGCGCCGGAGTCCGTGACCAGCGCCGATCCTTCGTCGACCTTTTTGTGGCTGTCCTGGATCAGGCCTTTGATTTCCCTCGCGGCCGTGGCGCTGCGTCCGGCCAGATTACGCACTTCGCTTGCCACTACCGCAAAGCCACGGCCGAGTTCACCGGCGCGAGCGGCCTCGACAGCGGCGTTCAAGGCAAGCAGATTGGTCTGAAAGGCGATCTCGTCGATGACCCCAATGATGTCGGCGATCTTTTTCGAGGCCTCGTCGATTTCCGCCATGGCCTTGACCGCCTTCGCCACCACGACGCCACCGTTTTCGGCCTGATTCCGCGCGGCGACGGCCAGTCGGTTGGCGCGGTCGGCATTATCCGCATTCTGTCGCACGGTGGATGTCATTTCCTCCATCGACGAGGCGGTCTCTTGCAGGCTGGATGCCTGCTCTTCGGTTCGTTGGCTCAGATCCGCGTTACCTTGTGAAATCTCATCGGCACTGCGAGCTACCTCGGCGGCGGTCACTTTCACACGACCGACAATCTCGCTCATATTGTCGGCGAGCTGATTGATGCCCACGGCCAGGGATTCGTGGAAGCCACTCTTGCCTTGCAGCGTAATGCGCTTCTTGAGGTCCCCATCATTGAATGCGGAAACAATTGCCTGAATTTCCCGCTCGACCGCGAGCTCGATGGTGCGGTTCATCTGCGTTTCACGGTACTGAGCGGTGATATCGATGGCGTATTGCACAACCTTGAACGGTCTGCCTTTCTTGTCCACGACAGGGTTGAAGGAGCCGTGCAGCCAGACTTCGTCTCCGCCTTTGGCAATGCGCTTGTACTGACCCGCGTCGTGCTCACCGCGCGCAAGCTTCTCCCAGAACTGGCTATATTCGACTGCCATGCGTTCCGCAGGGTCGACAAACAGGCTGTAGTTCATGCCCTGGATGTCCTTCAGCACATAACCCATGGTCCGTAGGAAGTTGTCATTGGCCGTCAGCACGGTACCGTCGAGGCCAAGCTCGATGACGGTTTGTGACCGGTTGAGCGCCGCAAGTTCGCCGCTTCGCTCGACCAATGCCCGTGCGCCAGTGCCCGGACGGCGGCTCGCAGCCTTGCGCTTCCTCGTTGCCATGACTCATTCCTCTTGATTGCTGTTGCAAAACGTTGTTCGACTTGGATTGATCTTTTTCGGTCACTTTTTAGGCGGCACCGGCCATCACCGGGGGCTCCGCCTGCTGCAGGTCGCGACGGATCAATTCGTCGACGTTAAGCAGAATCACCATACGATCCGCGACTGCGGCGATACCCTGGATCAGCTCGACACTCGCCTTGCTCGACAGGCGGGGAGTTTCCTTGAGATCGGACGGCTCGATGTCCACCACATCGGAGACGCTGTCGACAACCAGACCAAACTCCCGACGGCCCGATGAGGTCTGCACCGAAAGCACAATGATGACGGTGAGTGGCGTGAACGTCGCCTGCTCGAGCCCAAACCGTACCCGCATGTCGATGACCGGGACGATCGATCCTCGCAGATTCAGCATGCCAAGCAGGTATGTCGGTGCCTGGGGTAGGCGCGTTACCGGTGCCCAGCCACGTATCTCCTGAACGAGAAGGATGTCCACGGCGTAAGTTTCCGACCCAAGACAAAACGTGAGCACCTGGTGCGAAGTGCCCGCTCGCTCATTGGCCGCCTTGGTCGATCCGTTGAGATTCACGTTCGCTCTCCTTTCTCGGGTCTTCTGAATGATTTCATGCGGCACTTCGCTCTGCGGCATACCGCACCAGGCCGGGGATATCCAATATCAGCGCCACGCTTCCGTCGCCAAGTATGGTTGCGCCGGAGACACCTTCGATGCGGCGATAGTTCGTCTCCATTGACTTGACCACCACCTGTTGCTGGCCTAGCAGTTCATCGACAAAGAGACCCACTTTGCGGCCATCGCACTCGACCACCATGACCGAACCGAGGTCCAGATCACGGGATCGTGGCTCGAGATTGAAGGTCTCATGCAAGCGGATGATCGGAATGTAGTCGCCGCGGAACAGAAATACTTCCCCGACACCAGACAGTCGACGCGCAATGCCACGCTTGAACTGCAAGGAGGCGATAATGGCTACCAGCGGAACAATGTAGACCTCTCCGCCGACGGCAACGGACAAGCCGTCCACGATCGCGAGAGTCAGCGGCAGACTGATGATGGCGCTGGAACCCTTGCCGGCTTGCGTGCGCAACTCGACGGTGCCGCCGAGTTCTTCGATATTGCGTCGAACGACGTCCATGCCCACGCCGCGTCCCGAAAGGTCTGTGGTGACCTCCGCGGTGGAGAAGCCAGGATGGAATATCAGATTCGCGATGGCTTCATCGGAGAGAGTGTCATTCTGACCGACCAGACCCTTAGCCCGCGCCTTGGATAGGATTCTGTCGAGATTCAAGCCCGCACCATCATCGCCAACCTCGATCACGATGGAGCCGCCGCGTTGATAGGCATTCAGGAATAGTGTCCCGACCGCGGACTTACCTGCGGCGGTGCGTGCCTCGGGCAGCTCAATGCCGTGGTCAATGGAATTGCGAACGAGGTGCACCAGCGGATCTCCGATCTTCTCCAGTACCTTCTTGTCCAGCTCGGTCTGTTCACCGGTCATTTTCAGCTCGATCTGCTTGTTCAGCCGAGCGGAGAGGTCGTGGACGAGCCGCGGAAACCGGTTGAACGCAAAGCGGATGGGCAGCATCCGCACGCGCATGACGCTTTCCTGAAGTTCCCGGACATTGCGTTCCAGCTGAATCAGCCCGGCGCGAATCCGGTCGATACGCGGCGGTGTGGCGCTATCGACGAGCTGCATCAACATCGATTGCGCGATGACGATCTCGCCAACCGTATTCATCAGCTCGTCGACCTTCTCAATCGCCACGCGAATGGAGTTCGAATCCGCAGAGGAGGCTTTCGCCGAATTGCCGCCTGCATCGCCAACCGGCGGTTGATTTGTGGCGGGCAGTGACGGTGGGTTAGGGGCAACCGGCGCGGCGTCCTGGGTCGGGATTTCGATGGCGAGCGGGCTCGGTAGGAGCTCCGGCGTCGCTTCTACCGGTTCCTCCGCATTGAGTCGGCAGTCGGCTTCGGCCCAGTCCAAGATGTTCTGGATGGCCTCGAAAGGCAGCTCGGTGGTGATGGTGATCGTCCAGGTCAGGTAACAGACCTCTGGATCAAGATCGACAAAAGGCGGCAGCTTATCGGCGTGTACCTCCAAAGTGACCGTTCCAAGTTCAGCCAGCTCGGAGAATACGCGGGAGGGCTCCGCACCCGGTGCGACCAGGCGTGCATTCGGGCAGAATTCGATCGTCCGGGTCATTACCTTTGGACGTAGCGATTCGGGCAGAGGCGGGGACGGGCTCGCTTGTGCCGCCGCGGCCCCGATCGGGGGGCGCTGCACCAGCATCTGTTCCAGATCGAACTGAATGTCGGCAACCGTCTGCTGATCGATCGGCGTCTTGCGCTGCGTCGCCTGAAGCATGCCGCGCAGCACATCGGTGGACTTCAGGAGCAGATCGATGGTGGGGCGCGTGACGGACATGCGACCGGCGCGCAGTTCATCCAGCAGCGTCTCCAGCGTATGCGTAAAGGAGGCGACCTCGGTGAACGAGAACATGCCGCTGCCGCCCTTGATGGAGTGAGCCACGCGGAATACGCAATTGATGGCCTCGGCATTGGGCGTGCCGGGATCCAGCTGCAGCAATGCGTTCTCCATCGCATCGAGTGACTCGAAAGCCTCCTCGAAGAACCCGGCGTGAAACTGATCCATTTCAAGCGTCATGAGGGACCCATCTGCAGACCCATGGCGGCGGCGGCACTGAGGAATGTCGGACTGTCCCCCTGCCAAATTGTCATCAGGCCATTGGCGTTGCGCTCGCGGCCGAATGCAAACAGCAGTTGCAATGCGGCCGTATCCACGAGTTCGACACCGGATATGTCGATGATCACGGCGTCAGCGGACTCGACGAGCCCCAGCAACTGCTGTTTCAGCGCCGCGCATTCACGAACGCCAGCACTTACCGGCAACCGAAAAGTCTCGGGGCTCACAGACCCAGGTCCGATAACAGTGCGTCAACGTCGTGCTGGTTCCCTAAAGCCGCCCCATGGTCAACGCCCGGGACTATAGGGCCGTACCCGTTGACTGCGGCGAGCACAGGAACTGCGCTCTTCTCGGTCGCTTCGCCGGCGATCCGCATGAGGCTTGCGAGCGTTGCCTCTACCTCGTCGACAAGCTTTATGACGCCCCTGACAATCTGGCCGGTAAGGTCCTGATACCCCTGGGCGAGGTATACGTCGGAGAGGTGTGAGCGCAACTGCGTTGCAGCGGCGACGACGGCCGGGGACGCGGGATCCGCGGCCGTGGAGGCCAGGGTGGTCACGAGTGGCGATGCGCGCTCAATCAGGTCCATGGTCCGATGCGCCGCATCGTCCGTGAGCTTCATCACGTGCACTAGGCGCTGGCGCGCATCGGGAACTTCCCGTTCGGCCAGCTCCGAGAAGCGCGCATTGAGCTGAAACGACTCCAACGCCTGACGCACCCGCGCAGTGAGGCGGCGCAGCTCCGCAAACAGGTCTTTGCGCCGTCCGTGTACCAGATCGTCCAGCACCCGCTCAAACTCCGCGGCATCGCCGGCGGACACCGCGGCGGTGAGCCGGTCGAGGAGGGGCCTGAGCCGTTCCAGGTTTCGCTTTGTGTCTGACATGGAATGATCAGCCAGTCGCCGCCGCACGCGCCTGCAGAATCTTGTCCAACTTCTGCTTGAGAATTTCGGCCGTGAAGGGTTTGACGACGTACCCACTGACTCCGGCCTGCACGGCCTCGACAATCTGCTCGCGCTTCGCCTCGGCCGTTACCATCAATACCGGCAGGCTCTTGAGCCTTTCATCAGCTCTGATCGCCTTCAAGAGATCCAGACCGGGCATCAGGGGCATGTTCCAATCCGTTATCACAAAGTCGAAGCTACCTGACTGCAACATGGGCCACGCCGTCTTGCCATCGTCGGCTTCTTGCACGTTCTGATAGCCGAGCTCCTGGAGGAGGTTCTTGACGATGCGGCGCATCGTGGAGAAGTCGTCCACGACGAGATACTTGATGGGTGTGCTCACTTTGACTCCGTCGCATGAATGGGGGGAGCCCGGACGCCTTTGAAGGCACTACGGCCCTCAGTCAAGTCGTCCAGACCAGATACGAGTGAACGCTGGATGCGTTCCGTGACTTTGACGGCATATTGGCCGCGCGAAAGGCCATACTGGCCGCGAAGGACCGGTAGTCCCTCCGCCATAAGCGTGACCGTTCCGGTGAAATCAGTGGCGATGACATCACCGGCCTGCAGCGCCCGCAGGTCCGAAAGGGAGCATGTGGTGGTCCCCAGGACGGCGCGCACTTCGAGTTCCGCATCTTCCAGCTCGTGCCGAAGCGCCAGGGACCACCGGTCGTCCTGCTCGACACGATCACTTTGGACCCCGGAATCCAATACCTCGCGAAGCGGCTCGATCATCGAGTACGGCATGGTGACGTGCAGGTCGCCACCCACGCCGTCGAAATCAATGCCGAACTGGGTGACGACCACGATCTCCGTCGGGCTGACGATATTGGCGAAATGCGGATTCATCTCAGAACCCACTTTCTCGATTACGAGCGGCGCGATATGCGACCAAGCTTCCTGCAGATTGCCGAATGTCTCCTTGAGGACATTCGCGATGATCTCATTTTCAATGGCGGTGAATTCCCTGCCTTCAATCTTCGCGTGACGACCCTTGCCGCCGAAGTAGATGTCGATCAGCGCGAACACCAGCGTCGGATCGAGAATAATCAGTCCGGTGCCGCGCAGCGGGTTGAACTTCACCAGATTCAGACTGGTCGGCAGATGAAGCGTGCGGACATAGTCCGCGAACTTCACAATTTGAACGGAGCCGACCGAGATCACCGCCGCGCGCCGCAGCTCATTGTAGAGACTGCCGCGCAACAGCCTGCCAAATCGGTCATTTATCATCTCGAGCGTCGGCATGCGGCCGCGCACGATCCGGCCGTAACGCGTAAAATCGTGAGGCCGGGCCTCGTCGCGGGCGGCTGGCGCTTCAGTCTCGACCTCGCCGCTATCGATGCCGCTCATGAGCGCGTCGATTTCGTCCTGGCCTAGAATCTCGAGATTCGACATAGGCTTCAGCCCCGTACCTTGGTGCTACACATATTCGCCAGCGTTCGCCGCCAATGAAATCGTGCCCGCCTCGGCGAGTTTCCTCGCAATATTCAAAATCTCCTTCTGAGCCGCTTCCGCCTCAGACATCTTTATCGGCCCGCGGCTTTCCAGGTCGTCACGAAGCATCTCGCCCGCTCGTTGCGACATGTTCTTGAAAAACTTGGCGCGCACGGTCTCGTCGGCTGCCTTGAGCGCCGGAACCAGCAGTTCATTGGCCACTTCACGCAGTAGGGTCTGGAACTCGCGATCTTCGATGTCCGGCAGGTCGTCAAAGGTGAAGATCAAATCCTCGATTGTCGTGGCGAGCGCGACGTCGGATTTGCGAAGTTGTCCGAGGAGCAGATTCTCCTGTCCGGGCTCCATGTTGTTCAGGATGGAAGCGGCGGCCTTGGCGCCGCCGATGCTGGTGGTCCTGCTCGAATCCTTACCGGAAAATTGTCGCTCAATGAGCTCGTCCAACCGGTTGAGAGCGCTCGGCTGCACGCCATCGAGCGTGGCGATCCGCGCGAGGACCTCCGCCCGTATCGACTCGCTGAGTCTGCCCAGAACGCCCGCGGATTGCTCTGAATCCAGATAGGCCAGTACGACGGCGATGGTCTGCGGATGCTCGTTGCGCAGATGGTCGGCAACCTCACGCGCTTCCATCCACTTGAGCATTTCTAGCCCCTTGCTCGAGCGCCCAAAAAGAATGCGATCGATAAGACCGGCGGCCTTGTCCTCTCCAAGCGCCCGGGTGAGCGTATTGCGGATATAGTCGTCTGATCCGACACCGACGGACGCCTGATTCTCGACCTCATTGAAGAATGTCGAGAGCGTGTCGGAGACCTGGGTGACAGTCACCTGGCCAACGGCGGACATGGCGGCGCCAATACGTTGAATGTCCTTGGGGCCGAGGTGCTTCAGAACGTCGGCTGCGGCCTGTTCGCCCAACGATAGGAGCAGCACCGCCGCGTCACGCACGTTGGGCTGCAGCCCTGTGACCTCAGCCACGATCCGACATCCAGGAGATGAGCAGCATCGCGGCCAGCGCCGGATGCAGGCGTGCGTCGCGGCGTGCCTGTGCGACCCGAGGGGCAAAGTCCGGCGAGGCGATGGCGTCGCGGATCGCAAGCCGCGCCGCAATATCGTTCGGCGCCGCCAAGATCCCTGGCTTCTCGGCGGGCATGCGTAACTTGTGATGATCAAGGGCAGGGCGCATGGCAAACATCTCCAGGCAGAGCCAGTGAGTGATACCAGGCGGGGGATGGGCCCAGGGAAAGTGCGTGCCGCAGTGGGATGGCGGCGGGTGCGAGTGCGGACACTCGGCACTGACCCGGCTTCGACGCTCTTTAAGGGGCGAGGCCTGCGATCAGTGCAACGGGATCGTAAAGCTCCGGTGCGGCTTCGTATGTGACACGGGCATGCTAATTCGCCCGCGCACTGAGAGACAGTTCAAGAAAAAAGGCAGTGGCCATTTTCTTGGCGTCACTCCTTTTATGGCAAATCGGTCATCGCTCTAGCCGGCACTGCGAACAATTACCCGTGCCAGCTCCTCCAACGGTACGACCCGCTCGGCGGCATCCAGGCGGATCGCCTCCTTGGGCATTCCGAATACAACGCAGCTCGCTTCATCCTGGGCTACGGTACGAGCACCGGCGTCGCGCATTTCCTTCAAGCCGCGCGCACCATCATCGCCCATCCCGGTCATGATGATTCCCAAGGCATTGGGTCCCGCGCATTTGGCCGCCGACCGGAACAGAACATCCACGGATGGGCGGTGACGGCTCACCGGCGGCCCGTCCTTGATTTCCACGTGATATTGCGCGCCACTGCGCATAAGCAGCATGTGACGCCCGCCAGGTGCAATCAATGCACACCCTGGGACGACTCGGTCGTTATGTCTGGCTTCGCGCACTTCGATCTTGCACATGCTGTCGAGCCTCGCGGCGAACGCCGCGGTGAAATGCGACGGCATATGCTGCACGATGACGATGCCGGGCGACACCGCCGGCAGCTCCACCAGCACCTCCTGCAATGCCTGGGTGCCGCCCGTGGAGGTGCCGATGACGACCACACGCTCCGTGGTTTGGGTCATCGCGCGCTCTCGGGCCGGCGCCAGGATCACATCGGCCGAATTCTTGACTGGTACTGGAATGGCCCGTCCGGTCTGGGGACGCAGGCGCTTCACATTGGCGCGCGCCGCCACACGGATCGCTTCAGTCAATTCCTGCGCGGATTCGCGCAGAAACTGCTGCAATCCGACACGCGGCTTGGTAATGATGGTCACCGCGCCGGCGGCCAGCGCCTCGAGGGTCGTCGGGGCACCGGCCTCGGTCAACGTCGAGCAGATGATGACAGGCGTTGGACGCTCGGACATGATCTTCTTGAGGAAGGTGATGCCATCCATCCTTGGCATCTCGACATCGAGGAGGATTACATCGGGCCATTGCGTCTGCATTCTTTGCATTGCAAAGATCGGATCGGATACGGCGGCGATTACTTCCACGCCGGGGTCTTCCTGCAACAGGCCTACCATCACCTGTCGCGCCACTGCGGAGTCGTCTACAACCATGACCTTGATGCGATTCATCCAGCTCGCTCCAGACCTAACGCTTGCGGTAAGTGGCGGGTCGCACTGCAGTTACGGCATTGGAGATGTCGTGCAGGGTTTCTGTATGGCTGATGAAGAGCCAGCCGCCCGGCTTGAGCATCGATAGCACCCGATCGACGACTTGACGCTTGGTCTGGGCGTTGAAGTAGAGCAGCACGTTGCGCAGAAAGATAAAATCAAAGGTGCCGAGCTGCGGCAGGGCCGAATTCAGATTGATCTGACGGAACTGCACCCGCTGCCGCAGCTTCCGGTCCACCAGAATGGTACCGGCCTGCTCGCCTGCGCCCTTGAGGCAATACTTGCGCAGATAGTGGATTGGAATCCCACCCGTGCGCATGGTGGAATAATGACCGGTTGCCGCCCGTTCCAGGACGCGCATGCTGATGTCGGATGCCACGATCTCCCAAGGCCGCCCCTGCGAACCCAGACATTCCTCGAGTAGCATTGCGATGCTGTAAGGCTCTTCACCGCTGGAGGCGGCGGCGCTCCAGACCCTCACGGGCTTGGCGTACTGCACATCTTTCGCCAGCTCGGCCTTCATGAATTCAAAATGCTGCGGCTCGCGGAAGAAGTACGTCTCATTGGTGGTGAGCAGATCAATGGCCATCTGGACTTCATCGGGTTCCTTGCCGCTGCTGATCAGCCGGAAGTAGTCTCCATAACTCTC